>Ga0272444_10005817_pt1 | contig 10632 bp, 9 predicted proteins | sample SSMForm13_FD_201033 | JGI IMG/M metagenome (GOLD analysis project Ga0272444, IMG submission 201033) | Marine sediment archaeal communities from Little Sippewissett salt marsh, Falmouth, MA, United States - SSM-Form-13 | ecosystem: Environmental > Aquatic > Marine > Wetlands > Sediment ...
CTCAGCGACCTCTCGTAGGAGATCAGGAAGCCGCCTGTAGGCAAAGGTTCCAAAAACCATATCCACACAAGGCGCAACTTTGAGAATCCGTTCCCCTTCCTGCTGAGCCACGCATCCGCCCACACCAATGATCAGGCCAGGTCTCTTCCTTTTTGCACGCTCAAGTCGTCCCAGGCAGCTATAGACCTTGTGCTCCGCCTTCTCACGAACAGAACAGGTGTTCACCAGAATCAGATCCGCCTTGTCCGGGTTTGAAGTGGGCCTGTAATCCATGGGCGCCAGGATTCTCTCCATCTGTTCGGAGTCGTACACATTCATCTGGCACCCCATGGTGATGATGTGAACCCGTTTTGTTTCCATATCTCGTCCTGAATCCAACTAGTTTCCATCCATAAATGGCCCTTTTCTCCGCCTCAGGCGGATCAATTTGCGGAATCGCTTGTGCGATCCGCCGCGGCGGACCTCCGCGCCATCCCTGGATCTTCTCGACGTTGCGAATCCGCCTATAGGCGGACTGAATCGGAAACTGACGTCAGTGCCACTTCCTTGCGGAGCGCTCGTCGATAGAAACCAACTAGTTTCCCCCAATGGCCTTTTCAGTCACCTCGCCATGAATCGTGATGACCCTGATCTCCTCAACCGCTATCTGTATATCACCGTAAGGCAATTTGCCGTAACATGCCATCCCCTTGTCTACCACCACGGAGACCTTGTCACCTTCCTTCAAGGCTACATCGGCTCTAAGGTCCTCACCCTGAAGCACAAAGCCTATTGAGGCAATCTTCTCAAAATCTATGCTAATGCGCCCACTGCCGAGCCTGCCAGAAATAGCAGTCTTCCCCTCAATGCTAAAACTCTCGACAACCGTGGCAAGATCAGATCGATCTGTAATGGTGGCGGCAAAATTCATCGGAGGCACCGGCGCACTGATAGACCCAGAATCGCCAATGCCGCCCATTGCCGTCAAAAACACCCAAGACAGAAACAACAGGATGACCTGGCGCACCCGTCTCATGAGATCTGCCCTCCTGCATTCTCCACCAGTTCAATCTGCACCTCTTTTCGAAGATCATCGATAATCATATCCACTTCCTTTTCACATCCGGGCGCCACGTGAAGGACCACCAACCCTTTCTGCGGATCCAGGGTCGTCATCATGGCCACGCCGGGGTACCCCTCTAAGATAAATTTTAGGTACCAGACCTCTCGTCGGTCTATCCGGTAACGCTTCTGGATAGAACATTGCGGTATCATCTTTCTCTATTCATGCTAGCATCATCCCTTGCTCCTTTTCAATGAAAAAATATGAAAGAATCCCGAACCTTGACTCACAACCTGTCCGGACTTCAATCTCCCGCCCATGCAGGCAAAGGCCACCTGCTATCAAAAAAAAGAGCCCATGGGCAGATTCTCGGTGCTTGCTTTCTGCGTGGCGCCCTCGGCCTTCAGACCGGGAGGGAAAAACGGTATTGTGGAAAACGCCCCTATGAGCTATAGCACGTCTCCATGAAAAAAACATGGTGTGTCCATTCGCCGGACCATGACAAAATCTCCCGTCTCGTCACTGAATTGTCTTGCCATCGACCTGTTGCAGCGGTCCTTGTGAACCGTGGCCTCAGTGCCCCCAAGGAGGCAGCCTCCTTTCTCAAGCCTTCCTTTGCCGATATGCGATCCCCTTTCCTTATGAAAGATATGGACCGGGCCGTCTCCCGCATCCTCCTTGCCCTTGAACGCCGAGAGAAAGTCCTCGTTTTCGGGGACTATGATGCTGACGGCATGAGCGGCACTGCCCTTCTGTTCAACTTTTTTGCCTACCTGGGTATGGAGGTAGCGTATTACATCCCTGATCGCCTCACCGAAGGCTATGGACTTACCCCCCAATTTGTAGAAAGACAAGCTGCTGGCCGTAACATAGGCCTGATCGTGACCGTAGACTGCGGTATCAGCAGTCACGAAGCCGTTCAAGAGGCAAACCGCTACGGCATTGACGTCATCGTGACGGACCACCATGAGCCCAGTGAGCAGCCGCCCGAGGCCTTTGCCATCTTGAATCCCAAACAGCCGGACTGTGCCTCGGGGCTTACCTGTCTTGCCGGGGTGGGGGTGGCCTTCAACCTGGCGCTTGCCCTCCGCAAGCGCCTCCGGGATGAGGGTTTCTGGAAACTGCGGCCGGAACCCAACCTGAAGGCCTCCTGTGATCTAGTGGCCATCGGAACAGTGGCAGACATGGTCCCCATACTCCAGGAAAACCGCATCTATGTGAAGGCCGGCCTGGAGGTTCTGGCCACGTCCACACGTCCTGGCATCAAGGCGCTGTTAGACGTATGCAACGTGACCAACGGCCGTATTGACACGTGGGATGTGGCTTTTAAGCTGGCCCCGCGAATTAACGCCGCCGGAAGGCTCCGCCACGGCAAGATGGGGTGTGAACTCCTCACCACGTCGAGTAGTCGTATTGCCCAAACCATCGCCGACGAACTTGATCATGAAAATACCAGAAGGCGAGACATAGAAAGGGAAATCCTTTCCGATATTGTCCGCGGTCTTGAGGCCTCGTCCGAAACTTTGGGAAGATCCCTTGTATTGCACAACCCCACATGGCATGAAGGCGTCATCGGGATTGTGGCCTCCAGGCTTGTTCACCAATACATGCGACCTGTTGTTCTGATTGCCGTCACGGACGGTATGGGCAAGGGGTCGGCCAGAAGCCCAAAGGGCTTTAATCTCTTTGAAGCCCTGGTGGGATGTGCCCAGCACCTGGAAAAATTCGGCGGTCATCAGTCGGCCGCAGGTCTGACATTGAAAGCTGAAAACATTCCGGCCTTTAGTCGGGCTTTCGATCGTCAGGTACGTGAGATGGCATCACCCGAGGACTTCATACCAAGGCTTGATATCGACACTGAGATATCCCCGGCAGAGATAACGCCCGAACTCGCAGACGAGCTTGAGGCCCTGGCGCCTTTTGGAACGGCGAATCCAGAACCTCTCTTTGTGCTTTCAGACATGGAGGTACGCTCCGCCCGTGTCGTAGGAAACTGTCACACACAAATGCAATTGGTACCTGCTGGAAATTCGGCGTCCAGATCATTTCAGGCTATCGCCTTCAACACGGCTGCCGAAAAACCTATTCCAGATCAATTTCATCATATTGCCTGTCACATTCGCTGGAACCGTTGGAAGCACCGAAAAAGTCTGCAACTCATTATTAGGGATTTTGTGACCCATTGATGTGAGCATCTGTCAAGCCTGGCATCGTTTTTTTGAAATAGCCTCAGGGGATGTGTGCCAACTCTTTTTCTTGGCATCATCAGCGTCACCCGCAGTGGGAGCTTATCGGTGCCAGGGACATGAGCGCACATTTTTCTGTTGTAATTTGGCAGAACCTGTCGTATTTTCTGGCACTACGATGCCATGGCTTGCGGGGTTTCGCCTGCCCGCCAAGAAGAGCCAGCACGGGGAAGATAGGAATCACAGATGTTGGTCACGCCCCCTGCGGGTCCATCGCCACCATGAAATGACGCAGCATCAATTGAACCGCATAAGCGAGCGCATTCCCCGTAGGTTCTGCCTAACGGCAGTGGTTCCCGGGCTGCGGGGTTAGCGAGCGTAGATCTAACGAGTTGTCATCCTTACGGTGCTGCGTAGCTCTCCCGGCAGGGAGAACATTGCCCGCGGCTTGACTTCGACGAGCTCAGTCGAGTCGCCGCGGGGAGGGTTCAATTGCATATGGCCACCATCATGCAGGACTCCAAAGGCCGTTCATCCATGATAAAGTCACTGTTTAGAGGGCCCTGTTGTCATGTCTAGAGTATTCCGCCCGAGCAATCGCGAAGCAAAGATCCTATCCAAGATTGAAAGCTCAAAGAAACGGGAACGTCGCCTTGTCATTGAGCAACTCAAGAATGTCCTGGAACCTTTGAGCAATGCTATAGCGATGAAGCTCATTGAAGAGAGACTCATCGAAACCAATAACAAAGGAGCTATCGAAGAACAGATTGCAGGGGCCCTTCAAAAGCTCAGCCATGCAGACGATTTTGAGATTGAATACTCCACTGCCCCCATCAGGGATCTCCTACCCCGGCCAAATGTTGTGAGCCTGTATCTGACAGCCTTTGTGGTGGAGCAACTCGTCAACCACAGGAGTGTCGAAGATGTATTCGGTTCTGACGAAGAGATCTACCTTTGCATCAATCGTCAGGTTACCAGATTCGTCCTTCAGTGAGGCCTACTTACCTTCCCAGACTGGTTAACGACCCCTTTCAGGATCCAGCCCTTTTCATACCGTTCCTTTTTGAAAAACGTGCCCTACTGTTTGACATGGGCAACTTGAACCGTCTTCCTCCCAGGGAGATACTGAAAATAACCCACGGATTTGTGACCCACACACATATGGACCACTTTGCGGGTTTTGATAGGCTGTTGCGCCTTTTTCTGGACCGCAGCAAGTCTCTTCATTTGTTTGGCCCCGCCCATTTCCTCCAAAACATTGAGGGGAAACTAGCCGGATATACTTGGAACCTCATCACAAATGATGCCGATCGCTTTGTCCTCACCGCTACTGAAGTACATGCAGACCAGGCCCTGACCCAGGTCTACCCCAGCAGAAATGCGTTCAGACCCAGCGAATCGGCCCACAAAGGCCCCTTTGATGGTACCCTTGTCCAAGAACCTGCCTTTTCTGTCCACGCCACCCATCTGGACCACCAAATTCCCTGCTTGGCCTTTATGCTAAAAGAGAGATTCCACGTCAACATCATGAAGGACCGTGTGAAGGGTCTCAACATACCCGTAGGCCCCTGGCTGACAAGATTCAAAGACGCCCTGTACAAAGGGCAAGACCCAGAAAAGGATTTTCAGATCGTGTGGAAAGAAAAGGGCAGGACCAAAAAGGCCAACTTTACTCTGGCTGACCTTGCACAGCAGATTGCCCGCGTAACACCGGGCCAGAAGATTGTCTACATTGTTGACGTGATTTTCAGTTCAGAAAATGCCGAGAAAATCATCAAGTTTTCCCATCATGCAGATCACCTCTTTATCGAGGCGGCCTTTCTAGATGCGCAAGCCGATCTGGCACGCAAGAAATATCACCTGACGGCAGGACAAGCCGGCACCCTCGCCAAGAAAGCCGGGGTCAAGCGTTTTACCTTATTCCACTTCTCGCCCCGCTACGGCCAGAGCGCCCATCTACTTCAACAAGAAGCCCTTGAGGCCTTTAGAAAGGCTGACTAGCCCCCTTTGGGCGCCTTTGTGCACATTACCGCCGGGGCAAGGGATGCCTGGCGCGTGAAAACAGCCACGGGGTCAACCCCTCCTGCTACCTGTGGGCTTGAACGGTCGGGGCACTGGTGAGGACAGCAGGACTTATCTCCTTAATGTATTCTTCAATCCCTGTCACGATGCCCTCGACGACATCTTCCTGGTAGGCGGCGGTATTTAGGCGACGGCACTCTTCGGGGTTGCTGATAAAAGCGATCTCGACCAATATGGAGGGCATCTCAGCCCCCAAGAGCACATAAAAAGGGGCCTGCTTGACACCGTTGTCTTTAATTTTCTTGTGTTTTCCCTTTAATGTCTTGACGATAGCCTGTTGAACCTTCCCGGCCAGACGGCTCGATTCGTTCACTTTGGCATTTTTCATCAGCTCGTTGAGGATTGTCTCAAGGTCACTGATATTCTTAGTCGACGTGGCATTCTCCCTGGCAGCCACCATGATAGCCTCGCTATCGGTGGCCAAGTTCAAGAGATAGGTCTCAACGCCATGGACCTTTCTGTTCCTGTGGGCGTTGGCGTGTATAGAGACAAAGATGTCTCCATTGGTTGTATTGGCAATGGCCGTTCGTTCTTCCAGGGAGAGAAACACGTCTCGATCCCTCGTTAGAATCGCCTCGCATCCTATCCTCTTCCTGATCTCCTTGGCCAGTCTCTTGGAAACCTCCAAAGTCACGTTCTTTTCCATGACAGCCTTGTCGTATCCGATGGCCCCACAATCCTTGCCGCCATGGCCCGGGTCGATCACGATGCGCCTCACGCCAAGGGCCAGTTGCTTAGCCAAAGACCCGTCGGGCATGTCGCCACTTGGCTGCATATCCTCGTCCCTAGAGGGCTTCTTTGTTGACCGCTTCTTTGGCATTCCGTTGATATCGAGGACAATGCGGAAGGGGTTTCTCAAGGAGAAGATATTAAAGTCGTCGATAGACTTGATGTCTAATACCACCCGAACCGTATCTGGGGCGTATTGGCCGGCCCGGGCGTCACTCAGTAGGTCATCGCCGATGGGGACAATCGGCTTAAGATTCCCCCCCATACGGGCATGGCCAAGATCAACGTAAAGGCGCTGAGGTTTGCCGATGGCCGGGTCTTTTCTTAACAGGCGATGGGTGTAGGGGACTTCCCCATCCACATCAATGACCACCCGCGTGTAACTTGGATTAGACCAAAACCGCAGGTTGGTCACCTCGCTCAGCAATTCCCCTTGAGGTTCAGCATCGCCTTCACCTACAGCTCCTTTCCCCGATTCTGCCAAGGCACCGGGGCCTGTCACATCCTCCTGGGACGGTTTGGGCACCTCGCCTACCGACGACCCTACTGGCGGCCTGGAACTTTCCTCCACGACAGGCTTTTCTGCCGCTGCTGCGCAGGGATGGGCTTCTGTCACATCCTTTTTGGGAGGAATAATGCTTGGCCTCTGGCCTGCCTCAAAAGAGCCGGCCTTGTTCCCCTCACCCAAATCGGCAATGGCCTTGCTGGCCTCGGAACGGTAAGGGCTGCGAGGGAAGCGCTTCAACAGCCGCGAATAGTAATCAAGGGCCTCCTGTCTGTCGTGCAGGTTGGAAAACGACTTGTACAGTTCAAAATAGATGCGTCCTGTCATAGAGAGGGCATCATCTGCTTTGGGACCCTCTGGATCGGCCCTATAGATCGAACGGAACCTCTTGGTGCAGAAAATCCAGTTGAGTCGGTCCTTCTGCTTGTGAGGATCTTTTAGGAGCCGCTCGAAGCCCAGCTCGGCCTCTCTATATGCGTCTTCACCCGCCACCGCTGCGGCAACAGGCACAGAAAGAATAAGAATCAGTAGGGGAAAGAGCAACGGCCCAAAACGGCGGAGGTGCCAGTCCTTCAGAAACACCCACAGTCTCCCAGAAACAGGAGCCGTCCTATGACAGATATCCAGCCCTTCCATTCTCACTGAACCGCTCATGAGTCTCCGAGAAGCCCTTTTAGTTCGTGCAGCTGGTTCAATGCTTCAATCGGTGTCATGGTCTCCACATCCAGTCTTCTCAAGCGATTGATGACAGGGTCATGGGAAGCGCCAAAGAGAGCCAGCTGAACATCCGCGGCCCTGTCATTCGCCCTCTTGGAACGACCCAGACACGGCACGCCTACCCCATCGAATTCACCTGCCTCAATATTTTTCAATATTTCCTTGGCCCTGTCCAGCACCTTTGCAGGAATCCCGGCAAGGCGTCCCACCTGAATCCCGTAGCTTCGGTTCGTCCCACCCTCAACCAATCTTCTCAAAAAGATGATCTCATCGTTCCACTCCTTGACGGCAACATTGTAGTTCTTGACACGCGGTTTCGTCACCGCCAAGTCTGTCAACTCGTGATAATGGGTGGCAAAAAGGGTCTTGATCCCACGTTCCTTCCGGTCGTGGAGAAACTCGGCTATGGCCCACGCAATGCTCAGCCCATCAAAGGTACTGGTGCCTCTTCCGATTTCGTCCAAGACAACAAGGCTTTTCCCAGTGGCACTGTTCAAGATATTGGCGGTCTCCTGCATCTCAACCATGAACGTGCTTTGACCTTGGGCCAGGTTATCCGATGCGCCGACACGGGTGAAAATCCGATCCACAACCCCTATGGACGCTTCTTCTGCCGGGACAAAGGCCCCCATTTGGGCCATCAATACCAGAAGTGCCACCTGCCGGAGGAGCGTTGATTTCCCCGCCATGTTAGGGCCCGTAATGATAAGCACTTGTCGAGAGGTGTTATCCATTTCAATGGTGTTTGGAACGAAGCGTTCCGATGTCAACAACTGCTCAACAACCGGGTGGCGACTCTGCTTCAAGAAAAGGCTTCCCCCTTCGTGGATAACCGGTTTGGTATGGCCATTCTGGTCGGCCACCTCGCCTAAAGCAACCAGGACATCTACCAGAGCAACGAGTTCAGCCATCTTTCCAATACGACGATTACCCTGGGCCACTTTTTCCCGCACCGCGCAAAAGAGCTCGTATTCCAGCCGTGCCCGTTTATCTTCGGCCCCAAGGACCTTAGACTCGTAGGCCTTAAGGTCTTCGGTAATGTAACGCTCTCCATTGACCAAGGTTTGCTTGCGAACATAGTGTGTCGGAACTGATTTGATATGGGTCTTGGAGACCTCAATGTAGTACCCGAAAACCTTATTGAACCCAACCTTCAGTGAGTGAATCCCCGTAGTCTGCCGTTCTTGAGCTTCCAAACGGGTAATCCAATCCTTACCTTCCTTGCTGATGAGCATCAGTTCGTCAAGGCCCTTATCAAAGCCAGCCTTGATGAGCCCACCTTCCCGCATCGTGACGGGGGCCTCATTACAAATGGCTTCGTCAATGAAGTCTCCGATATCGGTAAGGTCATCCCACTCCTCCACGATCTTTGAAAAAAGCCCTTCTGCGCTCCCCCCTTGGATCAACGACAAAAGACGAGGGAGTTCTTGAATAGAGGTCTTCAGTGCCAACAAATCTCTGGCGTTGCACCGATCAAGGGCAATCTTGCCGTTTAGGCGTTCTAAGTCATGAATCTCGCCCAGCACCTTCCTGAGCGGACGCCTAGGGAGTCTCTCCTTGGCCTCCTCGACCGCATCCAACCTCTTCTCAATGCGGTCGACATCGATGAGAGGATACTGAAGCCACTCACGCAACATCCGGCCCCCCATGGCCGTCACAGTATGGTCCAGGGTGCCGAGGAGGGAGCCACGCTTTGCCCTCGTACGCATGGTTTCAAAAAGTTCCAGGTTCCTCTTGGTGGTCTCGTCTATGACCATGAAATCAGAAAGGCTGTATGACACAATACCCGTCAAATGGGAAAGCTCTCCTTTATGGGTCTCATCTACGTACCGCAACAGCGCACCTGCAGCAGCAATGCCCGCCGGCCATTCATGGCATCCGAACCCCTCCAACGAGTGGGTCTGAAACTGTCTAAGAAGCCGCCTGCGGGCCAGCTCCAAATCAAAGGTTTCATCTTTCAAAAAGTTCACCGCCCGATGGCCAAGCCTCTCTATCAACGCCTTGACCTGTCCGTCTTCACGGTGCGATTCTGCAACAAGGGCCTCTTTGGGCTCTATACGGGTGCATTCGTCAAACACCGCTTCCTCTTGGTCTGATTCCGTAACCTTGAATGTACCGGTTGATATGTCCAGATGGGCGATACCGTACCGGTCCTGGCTGACACACAGCGCCATGAGGAAATTGTTTGATTTGCCATCCAGGATTTCGGTCTCAAGGAGTACCCCTGGCGTGATGACTCGAACGACATCTCTCTTTACCAGCCCTTTGGCCGTGGCAGGGTCTTCCACCTGCTCGCAGATTGCCACCTTCAGGCCATGTTCGATCAACGGTGCGATATAGGCCTTGGCAGCATGAAAAGGGATGCCACACATGGGAATCGGGTCTTGGTCCTTTTTGTTACGGGAGGTTAGGGCAATTTCAAGGATACGAGACGCGATCTTGGCATCCTCAAAAAACATCTCGTAGAAGTCGCCCATCCGGAAAAACAAGATGGCATCGGGGTATTGGGCTTTGATGGACAGATACTGCTGTACCATCGGGGTGGCTTTAACCATCTAACCAAAGAGACCTTCTAAGAGGGAAGGGTTGACAAACTCAAATGAATTTCCAGCCTTAACTAGACACTTTCGCTTTGTTTTTGGGAAGTTGCTTCCTCTGCAATGGGCAGGCTCTTTAGGACCTTGATCTCTTCTTCCTGCTTGCCGATGGTCTGAAGATGGTTCTGTATGGTCCTCTTTGCCCGAAACCGTTCGCCCAATCCATAGAAATACGAAAGAAGGAGCCCCACAAGGAAAAACCCTAGAAAGTAGACGGAAAGTGGAATCAGTTGGGTTTCGCCGCTCCAAACCCACAGATCCACACCCATAGCCTTTCTCTCCATAAACACTTCGGAGTTTTGCACCACTATGACTGCAAAAAGGATGACTACAACAAAAAATAACACGGGCTTCAAAGATCTCATCGCAAACTCTCCTTACACTATTTCAGCCAGCCGATTCAAGCATTTCAAAATGGGGCCTCAGATTTCGGTAGGTCACCTCTAGATGCTCCGAAATCACACGAACGTCGGCCAAGACCGTCATTGCATTCGTGTCTCCACGCCAGCGTGGCACGATATGCAGGTGAAGATGCTCTTCAACCCCTGCCCCCGCCACCGCACCGAGATTGAGTCCCACATTGAACCCATCTGGTTTCATCATCTTCTTTAAGATCCCTACTGAATCTCTAACCATTCTCAGAAGGTCACCCATCTCTTCAAAACTCAGGTCTTCTAAGGAGGCTACGTGTCTTTTCGGTGCAACCAACATGTGACCGTTGGTATATGGATACTTGTTCATCATGACCATGGAGAAAGCCCCCTTGTATAGGGT
>Ga0272444_10005819_pt1 | contig 10631 bp, 5 predicted proteins | sample SSMForm13_FD_201033 | JGI IMG/M metagenome (GOLD analysis project Ga0272444, IMG submission 201033) | Marine sediment archaeal communities from Little Sippewissett salt marsh, Falmouth, MA, United States - SSM-Form-13 | ecosystem: Environmental > Aquatic > Marine > Wetlands > Sediment ...
ACGAAGATGCGCAAGACCGCCGCCGCCGTGATCGTGCTGGCCATGCTCGCCGGGGCCTGCACCGACGATTCGGGCGACACCACCACCTCGACGTCCGGGACCACGCGGCCCGGAGACACCACCGGGACGACGGCGGGGGCGATCGCGGTCGCGGAACGCTTCGATCCGGGCGACATCCAGTTCGTGACCGCGCTCGAGCGCCTCGACACCTGCGACGCCGTCCTGGCCCACTTCACGGCCGAGGCGTTGGCCCGGGTGACCGCCTACGGCCTCGACGGCGGCGGCGGCTGGTGGCCGGGGCCCGTGTTCGGGGGCGACGACCGCCTCGCCGTCGAGGAGACCCAGGCGGCCGAGGTGACGACGACGATGGCCGCAAGCGGGGACGCCGGCGCGGCGCCGGCCGGAGACGGCGGTGACTTCTCGGGCACCAACGTGCAGGTGGCCGGCGTCGACGAGCCCGACGTCATCAAGACCGACGGGGAACGCATCGTGGCGATCAGCGACGGGCGCCTCCTCTACGTCGACGTGTCCGGGGACGCACCGGCACTGCTCGGTTCGCTGGCGTTCACCGAGGGGTGGGACCACCGCCTGTTCGTGTCGGGTGACCGTGCCCTCGTGTTCGTCCAGGGAGACCAGTGGGTCGGCATCCCCGAGCCGATGCCGGTGGACGCCGGCGGCGACGCCGCCATCGCTCCCTCCTACTCGGGCCCCACCACGGTGATCTTCGAAGTGGACCTGAGCACGCCGGAGTCGATGCGCATCGTGCGCACGCTTCGGGTCGACGGGCGCTATCTGAGCGCCCGTCTCATCGACCAGACGGTGCGGGTGGTCGTGTCGTCCTACCCGGCGGACCTGCCGTTCGTGTACCCGAGCGGACCTGCCGCGGAGCCGGCGGCCCTGGCCGCCAACCGGGCCGCCGTCGAGCAATCCACCATCGAGGACTGGCTGCCGGGCTACCGGCTGCTGAGCGGCGACGACGTGGTGTCGAGCGGCCTCGCGGTGGCGTGCGACCGTATGCACCGGCCGGGCGAGTTCGCCGGATTCAACACGCTGTCGGTGCTCACCTTCGACATCTCCGAGGGTCTCTCCTCCGGGATCGGCGCCGGCGTGATCGCCGACGGCGAGACCGTGTACGCCTCCACCGAGAACCTGTACGTGGCCACCAACGTGTGGGTCCCGGACGGATGGTTCGGTTCGGAGGACCTCGACGAACTCGAGCAGTCCTACTCGACGGCCATCCACCGGTTCGACATCTCGGGCACCGGCCCGGCCGAGTACCTGGCGTCGGGGAGCGTGGACGGGCACCTGCTCAACCAGTTCTCCATGGACGAGTACGACGGCCGGCTGCGGGTGGCCACCACCGAGGGCCCGCCCTGGTGGTTCGAGGACGAGTCCGAGAGCGGCGTGTCGGTCCTGGAGCGCGACGGCGACGACCTCGTCGAGGTCGGCCGGGTCGACGGCCTCGGGGAAGGGGAGCGGATCTTCGCGGTGCGCTTCCTCGGCGAGACCGGCTACGTCGTGACGTTCCGCCAGGTCGACCCGCTCTACGTGATCGACCTGCGCGATCCCACGGCTCCCGCGGTCACCGGCGAACTGAAGATCCCCGGCTACTCGGCGTATCTCCATCCGATCGGCGACGGGATGATCCTCGGCGTCGGCCGCGACGCCTCCGAGGAGGGCTGGACCACCGGCGCCAAGGTGTCCCTGTTCGACGTGTCCGATCCCGCCAACCCGCGCGAGGTGGATTCCTGGAAGCTCGAGGACGGGTACACCGAGGCCGAGTGGGACCACCACGCCTTCCTGTACTGGGCCCCGCTCGACATGGCGGTGCTGCCCATGGAGTCCTGGGCGACCGACTTCTTCGGGGCCGTGGTGCTCGGCACCGACGGCGAACTGACCGAGCGGGGCCGGATCAGCCATGCGCCGATCGACGGCGCCCCCGGCAGCGACTGTCGGATCGTCGAACTCCCCGACGAGGTCACCGAGGGAGAGCCGGTCGTGGTGCAGGTGTGTGCCGAGAACGACCTGGGCGGCTTCGGCGGCTACTTCTGCGACCAGTTGCCCGTCGAGGAGGCGCAGTGGGCCGCCGAGGAGTTCGGCATCGACTTCGGCGACACCAGGCCCGGCGACCGGATCGAGGTCTGCTGGCCCGAGTACGGGGCCCAGTCACCGATCCGGCGCTCGCTGGTGATCGGGGACGCCTTGTGGACCCTGTCGTGGCGTTCGTTGCAGGCCAACGACCTGGAGACCCTCGAGGTGCTCCACCAGATCCCGATCGGCTGACGGTCGGCACGCAGATCGACGGTGCCCGGTCCCGGCGGCCGGGCACCGGCGCGTGCCGGGTCGTGGAACGGATCGACGTGGGGAGGGGCGGCGGCTACTCGCCGATCGCGTACATGAAGCCGTCGCGCGAACCGATGTAGATCATCCCGTTCCAGGCGGCCGGAGTGGCCTCGAGGACCGAACCGCCCACCTGGATCTCCCACTCCAGCACCGGGGACCCCGGAGTGCGAACGTCGTAGGACTGGAGCAGCCCGCGGTTGGTGGCGACGATCAGGTGGTCGTCGACGACCGCCGGTGACGACCAGGATCCCTCGCCGACTTCGATGACCTCGAGCTCTTCGCCGGTCTCGCGGTCGACGACCACGAGGAACCCCTTGTGGGTGACGGCGTACAGGACCCCGTCGCCGAGGGCCGGGGTCGACCACAGGCCACCCTTGGCGGGGGGCTCGGTGAGCGAGTACATCCCCCAGACGTAGGGGTCCTCGACGTAGGGGTTCAGCTTGATCAGCTGGCCGAGCGAGGTGGCCGTTTCGGTGTAGCGCTCGTACTCCGCCGACACGTAGAGCATGCCCTGCTCGTCGACGACGATGGACGCATCGACGTCGTCTCCCACCCAGTAGTCGAAGACGACGTCCACCTCGCCCCGTTCGATGCTGCGGACGTCGAGCCCGAGCACCCGCCCGGCAGAGGTGGCGAAGTAGACGCGACCCTCGAACACGGCGGCCGAGTTCTCGACGCTGGTGGCCATGTATCCCGAGGGGGAGATCAGATCGATGATCTCGTCGGTCCAGGTCTCCATCTTGAACACCAACTCCGGGTTCACCGTCACGCGGCCATCGGCGTCGTAGCCCCGGTTGAGCTTCCAGATGTAGAACAGGCTGTTCTCGGATCCCTCGAACATGTAGTCGTTGATGATGCGCGGGTTGGCGTCCCAGTCGTCGTTCCAGCGGCCCTCCACGGCGAGGTCGGCCTCGGCGTTCCACAGTTCGACGGCCTCGATACGGTCGAGGGCGAGGATCCGCAGCTTGTTGTCGCGCGATCCGAAGTACACGAGTGGATAGCCGTCGGGGTCGATCGTCGGCGTCCCCTTGATGATGTCGCCGGTCAGCAGCGGCTGGCGGGTCGACTCCCCGGTGAGGGCATCGACGAAATGGAGCCGGCGGTCGTAGGCCCCGAAGATCATCTCGGTGATCCCGTCCGGCCGGACCCAGAGCACCGGCTGGCCGGTCCACCCGTTGCCGCACCACACGCTGGTGACACCCAGGTCGGTGGACTCCGAGCACATCGGCTCGTCCGGGTAGCGCCACATGACTTCCGGAGTCTCCGGGACCGGGCCGGTGCCGTACCAGGTGTTGGTCGGGTTGCCGCGGAACATGAGCAGGCCTTCGGCGCTTCCCCAGGGCTCGCCCACGGTGCGGCGGTCCACCCACGTGTCGAGCGCCGGGGTGGGCCCGGTGGTGCTGGTCGTGGTCTCGCCGTCGGTGGTGCTGGAATCCCCGGGCTCGGTGGTCGCCTGCGACGTCGCGGTTCCGTCTCCGGGGTCGGTGGTGGCGTCGGCCGCCGTCGTCGACGAGTCGAGCGTCTCGACGATGGTGGGCATGGAGGTCGGCGCGGCCGAGTCCTCCCCGGCGGACGATCCGCCGGTGAGGAACGCGAACAGCACGAACGACGTCGCCGCCAGGGCGATGGCGACGACGAAGCCGATGAGGAAGGGGTGATGGCCGTTGGCGGACACGTCCCGGCGGAGTCTATGACGCCCGGCCGCCAAACCGTTCGACCCCGTATGCTCCGGGTCGTGGCGGGCGCACGGGAGCGAGCGAATGCGGCGCTGCGCAGCGCGGTCCCCGACCGGGCCCGGGACCTGCTGCGGGGTGTGGCGCTGCGGGTGCGTGCGGCCGACATCACGACGCTCGCCGCCGCCGTCGCCTACAACGTCTTCCTGGCCATCGTCCCGCTCGCGTTCGCGCTGCTCGGGGTCGCCGCCTTCATCGGGCAGTCCGAGGAGGCGCTGGGCCGGGTCGAGGCCACCCTCGAGGTGTTCGCTCCCGAGGCGGTCACCGACTTCGTCACCGATCTGCTCGTCGACGCCGAGGTGCGGGTCGGAGGGCAGCAGGGACTGCTCATCGTCGTCTCGATCCTGCTGGCTCTCGTCCTGGGGTCACGTGCCGTCGTCGCTCTGCAGAAGGCCCTCGCCGCCGTGGAGCACCGCACCGAGCGGCGCCCCCCGGTGGCGATGCGCCTCGTCGCCGTGGCGCTCACGATCGGGGGCGGAGCGGCGCTGTTGATCACCTCGTTCCTGCTGGTGTTCGGACGCGAGGTCATGGAGTTCCTGGCCGAACTGACCTCGGTGGCGGCGCTGGAGGGCCTGGGGCGTGGCTGCGCATTCCGGTCTCCGCAATCGGGCTGCTCGGGTTCCTGCTCGCCTTCTATCGCTGGGGCCCGCCGGAGCCCCTCCCCAGACCGTGGCTGGCCGCAGTGGTGGCCGGCTCCGGAGCCGTGCTGGCCAGCCTCGGATTCGGCCTCTATCTGGCGGTGGCCCCCAATCTCGGGGCCACCTTCGGAGCGCTCGGAGCGGTCGCGGTGGCGCTGGTGTGGCTGTACGTGGGCGCGTTCATGATCCTGCTGGGCGCCGTGGTGGTCGCCTATCTGGCGCGCGCCGCCACCGACGAGCCGCACGTGCCGGGCCTGCCCGAAGAGGGCTGAGGGCATCGGTTCGATGCGGGGCCGCGGTTCGCTCCCCCTATCCTCGGCCGGGTGACCCTCCCACAGACCGCGTGAAGATCGTCGACCACGACGTACGGGCCGGGTTCCGGCTGCTCACGAGCACGCTGCGCTCCTACCGGGGCGACCTGGCGCTGTCGATCGGCGGCGCCCTGCTGTGGATGGTGATGGTGATCTCCATCCCCTACGGCGTGGGCCGAGTCGTGGACGAGGCGATCGGCCGGGGCGACCTGGACGGACTCGCTCCGCGGGTGCTGGTGCTGCTGGGCGGCGGGGTGCTGCTGGCGCTCGGGATCGGCGTGCGCCGCTACTACGGGTTCCGGGTCTCGTACCGGGCGGAGGCCGATCTGCGCAACCGCATGTTCGAGCACATCCAGCGCCTGGCGTTCTCGTTCCACGACGTCACCAGCACCGGCGAGTTGATGTCGCGCGCCTCGAGCGACCTCTCCCAGGTGCGGCTGATCTTCGCCATGACCCCGATCACGACGGCCAACCTGGCCTTGTTCCTGACGGTCACCGTCGTCCTCGTGGTGCTCGACCCGGTGCTCGGGGCGGTCGCCAGCCTGAGCGTCCCGGCGCTGCTGTATGCGGCGCGCCGCTACTCGATGCGGGTGCTCCGGCTCTCGTTCGAGGTCCAGCAGCGCCTGGCCGACCTGAGCCGGGTGGTCGAGGAATCGATCGGCGGCATCCAGGTGGTCAAGTCCTACGGGCAGGAAGCCCAGGAGCAGGAGCGGCTCGATCGGGAGGCGAACCGCATCTTCGGGCGAACCACGCGCCTGGCCAAGCTGCGCTCCATCTACGCCCCGTTCTTCGAGTTGATCCCGTCGCTGGCCACGGTTGCGGTGCTGTGGCTGGGCGGGATCCGAGTGGTGGCCGGGGCGCTGACCCTCGGAGAGTTCGTGGCGTTCACCCAGTACCTCGCCGTGCTGAACTTCCCGCTGCGGATCACGGGGTTCTTCTTCGCACAACTGCCCCGGGCGGCGGCGGCGGCCACCCGGATCGAGAGCCTGCTCGAGGAGGCGCCCCAGATCACCGACCCCGGCCGTCCCCAGCCGCTGCGGGACGGCACGGGGGAGGTGCGCTTGCGCGACGTGCGGTTCGCCTACCCGGACGGCACCGACGTGCTGCACGGCATCGACCTGGTGATCCCCGGGGGCACCTCGGTGGCCTTGGTCGGCCCCACCGGGGCGGGCAAGTCGACGCTTGCCCACCTCGTGCCCCGATTCCACGACGCGACCGCCGGGATCATCACCCTCGACGGATGCGACCTGCGGCGTCTGGCGCTCGACGAACTGCGCGCCGAGGTCGCCGTCGTGTTCCAGGAGACGTTCCTGTTCTCGGCTTCGGTGCGCGACAACATCGCGTTCGGGCATCCCGCGGCGACCGAGGGTCAGATCCACCTCGCGGCGCGCCTGGCCCAGGCCCACGAGTTCATCTGCGCCCTTCCCGACGGGTACGACACCGTGGTCGGGGAACGGGGGCATTCGCTGTCGGGCGGCCAGCGGCAGCGGGTGGCGCTGGCCCGGGCCGTGCTGCGCGATCCCCGGGTCCTCATCCTGGACGATGCGACCTCGTCGGTGGACGCCATCGTGGAAGCCGAGATGCTGGCCGCTCTCGAGCAGGTCATGCAGGGCCGCACCACGATCATCATCGCCCACCGCACCTCCACCCTCGATCTCGTCGATCGTGTGGTGTTCCTCGATCGGGGGCGGGTGGCCGCAGTCGGGACGCATCGCGAGTTGATCACCTCGGTGCCCCGGTACTCGGAGGTCCTCGCCCAGCAGGAGGCGGCCCGATGACGGCGGGGCCGCGCGAGGAGATCCGCAGCCGCCGCCTGCTGCGACGAGCGGTCGGCCTCGGCCGGTTCCTGGCGATGCCGATGTTGGGCGCACTCGCCGCCGCGCTCGTGTCCACCGTGGCCCGCCTGCTCGGGCCCCTGGCCGTGCGTTCCGGCATCGACGACGGGATCGGCGCCGCCGACGAGTGGCTGATCACGCGTTCGGCTCTGGTGTTCCTCGGGTTGCTGGTCGTCCAGTACGCGGCGCAGCGCACCGCCCAGTACGGGGTCTCGCTGGTGGCCGAGCGCTACCTGCGGATGCTGCGCTCGACGGTGTTCCGCCACCTGATGCACCTCGACATGGCGTTCTACGGCCGCTCCAAGGCGGGCGTCCTGGTGAGCCGCATGACCAACGACATCGAGTCGATTCAGGAGTTCGCCGAGGAGGGGGCGGTCTCGTTCGCCATCAACCTGCTCACGGTGATCGGAGTGGCCGCCGCCATGGTGCTGGTCGACGCCTCCCTGGCGCTCGAGGTCTTCACCGTGATCGGGGCGCTGATCGTCCTCTCCTGGGTGTTCCAGCGCTTCGCCGGGCGGGCCTATCGCGAGGTGCGCGAGCAGATCGGCCGGGTGCTGGCGGCCCTCCAGGAAGGCATCACCGGCGTCAGGGTCGTGCAGGCGTTCACCCAGGAGGACCGCCAGGCGGGATCGTTCGGCCGGGTCAACGAGGACTACTTCCAGGCGAACATGCGGGCGGCCCGGGCCGTGGCCTGGTACTTCCCGGTGGTCAACCTCATGCGGGTTGCGGGGATCGCCATCGTGCTGTTCCTGGGCGGCCGCAGGGTGATCAGCGGGGATCTCACGTTCGGTTCGCTGGTGGTGTTCCTCCTGTATCTGGACTGGTTCTTCGCCCCGATCGTGAACCTGTCCAACACGTACAACCAGCTGCAGTCGGCGGCCGCCGCGTTCGGGAAGCTGTTCCGGCTGCTCGACACGCCGCCGGCGGTGGCCGATGCTCCGGATGCCGGTTCGCTTCCGGACACCGTGGAGGGACGGGTCGGCTACGACGCAGTCACGTTCGGGTACGAGCCAGGCGTACCCGTCGTCGAGGACGTGGACCTGGTCGTGACCCCTGGGGAACGGGTCGCCGTGGTCGGGGAGACCGGCGCGGGCAAGTCCACGCTGGCCCGGCTGGCGCTGCGCTTCTACGACCCGGATCGGGGCACGGTCACCATCGACGGGATCGACCTGCGCCGGGTATCCACCGATTCGCGCGCCAGCCACGTCGTGCTCATCCCGCAGGAGGGCTTCTTGTTCAACGGGACCCTGCGGGACAACCTGCGCTACGCCCGGCCCGACGCCGAGGATCGGGCGCTCTGGGACGTGTGCCGGGCGATCGGGATCGACTCGTGGGTCCGATCGCTGCCGGAGCGCCTCGACACCCTGGTTCGGGAGCGGGGGGGACGGTTCTCCGCCGGGGAGCGCCAGTTGGTCGCCCTGGCGCGCGCCCTGCTGGCCGACCCCGATGTGATCGTGCTCGACGAGGCCACCAGCAACCTGGACCCCGAGACCGAGGTGCGGGTCGAGCGCGCTCTCGGCACGCTGCTGGCCGGACGCACCGCGATCGTGATCGCCCACCGCCTCCGCAGCGCCCAGACCGCCGATCGGGTCGTGATGATGGACGCCGGGCGCATCGTCGCCGTCGGGAGCCATCGGGATCTCGTGGAACGGTCCCCCGAGTACGGGGCGCTCGTGTCGGTGTGGGAGCGGGGCGTGCTGCGCTGATCGCTAGCCTCGGCGGCGATGTTCGACTCGATGGTCGACCGCATCTCGGCCGTGATGTGGAACCTGCGCCCGGCCGAGGCCGTCATGCTCGGCAAGCACGAGTACGACGGCGTGGTCCCGGACGCCACCCCGGATGAGATCGACGCCCAGGTGCGGCGCCTGCGGACGCTTCTCGAAGGCCTGGACGGCCTCGAGGGCCTCGACGCCGAGCAGCGCTTCGACAGGCTCCAGTTGCGGGCTGCGGTGCGCGGGGTCCTGTTCTCCCACGAGGTGCTGAGGACCCACCGGCGCAACCCGCTGCGGTTCGTCGACGCCCTCGACGTCACGCCGTACCTGACGCGCGCCTATGCCCCCGCTCCGCTGCGGGCGCTGCGGGCCGCCGAGGTGCTCGAGCAGGCGCCCCGCCTCCTCGAGCAGGCCCGCACCCTGCTCGACCCGGTGCTGCCGGAGGTGTTCTGCCGCTGGGGCATCGAGATGGCGGCGGGCATGGCCGAATCCCTGCGGCGTGACGTGGCGGGGTGGCCGGGCGGGGCGGAGGATCCCGAAGCGGCCGCCGCTCTGGCAGCCGCCGCCGAGACGGGCGCATCGGCGTTGCGTTCTTTCGCGGCCTGGCTCCGGGATGAGCGCGTTCCGGCGAGCGACGACGGTTTTCCCATCGGGGCCGCCGCCCTCGAGGAGATGGTGGCGGCCGCCGAGGCTCTCCCGATCGGGGCGGGTCGCATGCTCGAGATCGCCGAGGCCGACCTCGCCGAGAACCTCGCGGCGTTTCGCGAGACGGCCGCCCGTCTCGACCCCGATCTCGAGCCGCGAGCGGTCTACGAGCGCTACGTCGCGTCGGAGCAGGCCGAACCGGGCTCCCTCGTCCCCGCGGTGAGGGAGATGCTGGAGGGGATCAGGTCGTTCGTCGTCGAGCGCGGCCTGGTCACCGTCCCCAGCGAAGTGCGCGCCCGGGTGGCGCTCACCCCGCCGCACCTGCGGTGGGCCTTCGCGATGATGGACACGCCCGGTCCCTACGAGACCGCCGCCACCGAGGCCTATTACTACGTCACGCCCCCGGAGGAGGAATGGCCTCCGGAGCAGTCCGAGCAGTGGATGAGAGCGCTCAACACCTTCGCCCTGGAGGACATCTCGATCCACGAGGCCTATCCCGGCCACTACGTGCACTTCCTGCACTTCCGCTCGGCGCCCACCGAGACCTCCCGGCGCACCGCCTCGTATGCGTTCGTGGAGGGCTGGGCCCACTACGCAGAGCAGATGGTGTGGGAGGCCGGCTACCGGGAGGGCGACCCTCGCTTCCGGCTCGCCCAGTTGTCCGAGGCGCTGGTGCGCAACTGCCGCTTCGTCTGCTCGCTGCGGATGCACGGCGGCGACATGACGCTGCCGGAGGCGATCGACTTCTTCCGCCACAACGCCTTCTACGACGAGCGTCCCGCCCGCTCCGAGGCGGAACGGGGCACCTTCGACCCCGGCTACCTCTCCTACACGCTCGGCAAACTGGAGATCCTGGCGCTGCGGGACCGGGTCGCAGCGGCACAGGGGAGCGGGTTCGACCTGCGGGAGTTCCACGACCGCCTGCTGGGGCGCGGCGCCCCGCCGATCGGCCTGATCGACCGCTTGGTGACGGTGTGAGCCCGCTCCCGGCCGCCTACCTCGCCGAGTTCTCGGAGCCGCCCGGGTACCTGGAGTTCGCCTCCACCGGGCCGGTGTCGCAGCGGGTGCGGGCCGCCGCCGACGCGGGCCTGGGAACGCTGGCGGCTCCCGACGGGCCGGTGATCGGTCCGTTCGCCGCCGCCTACCGGGACGCGACCGAGGCGGTGAGCAGGCTGCTGTCGGTGCCGCCCGGCAGGGTCGCCGTGATCGACACCACCTCGTCGGGCCTGTTCCACGTCGCCTTCGGGTTGATCGGCGGCGGCGGCAACGTCGTGGTCCCGGCCCACGAGTTCCCGGCGAACCTGTACCCGTGGCTGCGTGCTGCTTCCCTGGGAGGGCCGGAGGTGCGTCGTGTCGACGTCCCGGACCTCAGGGTCACTCCGGAGCGCATCGCCGAGGCCGTGGACGGCGACAC
>Ga0272444_10005820_pt1 | contig 10630 bp, 7 predicted proteins | sample SSMForm13_FD_201033 | JGI IMG/M metagenome (GOLD analysis project Ga0272444, IMG submission 201033) | Marine sediment archaeal communities from Little Sippewissett salt marsh, Falmouth, MA, United States - SSM-Form-13 | ecosystem: Environmental > Aquatic > Marine > Wetlands > Sediment ...
TCGCGGGGGGGCAGGGCACGGCCTCCTCTTGCGTGGGGCATCGAAAGCGGCCGTTCGCACTTCGTTATTCGTGAACCACGCGCTGGATGGCCTTCACATCACTGAAGCTTCGTCGCTTGAGCTCACGGCAAGTACAGTTCTCGGCTGCGGCGGCTTCGGCGTGCGAAAGGAGTCGCTCGCGGGATCGATCCTCGGATCGTCGAACGACTTCGGGCGCAGCGAGCCGGGGATTGCCAATGAACTTGGCGCCTACTCGCCGCGAAGCATGAACTTCTTGGAAATCCCCTTCTAGTCGACGCGGATCGATCTGAGGGTCCCGGATCGATCCGTCGCTCGCCGACCACGGGAGCGCCTGGCCTCGGTGAGCAATTGCTGATTGGATCTTGAGGGTGGCGGTACCAGCCCACCGCGCAAGGAGACAGGCATGACGACACGGAGTCCGGGCAAGACACAAGAGCTGTCTGGGCGGTTGCTCCTGGCAGCATGTCTGTTTGCATTCTCGCTCCTGGCTTGTGCGGCGCCAGCTTGTGCGTCGGGAGGATGTGGCGCAGACGCGTTCCAGGCGACTGTCGATCTGATCGACACCCGGATTGCCTACGTCTCCGGTGACGCAACTGCCGTGAACCTAGCCGCAATCGCGGAGCTTGAGCTGAAACTCGAGGCTCTTCGTCAGTGGCTCGACATCCCAGGTATGTCCTGTGCGGTCGTCAAGGACCAGGAGATTCTCTGGGCTCGCGGCTTCGGCTGCGCCAACATCGAGGATGAGGTCCGAGCGACGCCGAACACAACCTATCATCTGGCATCCCTCACCAAGCCGTTCGGCGCAACGGTATTCCTACAGCTCGTCGAGGAGGGCCTTGTCAATCTCGATGATCCGATCTCGCGGTTCGGTCTTTGCGTTGGAGAGCGAAGGGACAATTCGGGTCAAGCACCTGCTGTCGCACACGTCCGAAGGAATGCCGGGAGATGGGTATCGATACCACGGCGACCGTTTCGGGCAGATCGATCGAATCATGCAGTCAGTCACGGACATGACCTTCCGCGAGCTGCTGATTGCGCGCATCCTTGATCCGTTGGATCTTCGGGAGACGCTTCCAGCACCGTCGTCCGCTGAAGAAGCGGCCTACAACTCGGGCAACGAAGGCTCTCGGTTCCAGTCAGCATGGGACCTTCTTGCCACTCCCTACCACCAGATCGAGGGCCAAGGGAATGTGGAAACCTCCTACATCAACACCTACTTCGGCTCGGCCGCAGGACTGATCTCCTCAGTCATGGATTACGCCATCTTCGACATTGCCATTGATCGGAACCGGCTCCTCTCCGCGGAAGCGCAGGAAGAGGCGTGGACGCCGTTCGTCTCGAACAGCGGGCAGGATCTCCCCTATGGGTATGGGTGGTTCGTGGACCAAGACGACGATCTTCGATACATCTGGCACTATGGGTTCTGGGACGGCACGACCACCCTCATCGTCAAGGTCCCGGAGCGGAACCTGACCTTCCTGATGTTCGCCAACGTCAAGACCTTCTGGACATTCTTCGCCCATCCAGAGTGGGAGAGCAGCCCTGAACCCTGCATTGGATCCAAGACGGACATCCTCTGCTCCCCCGCGGCTCGAGCCTTCCTGAATGCATTCATCGCAGATCACTGAACACGTGCCTGAGATCCAGCGCTGACCCGCTCTGGGTGGCTTCCTAGCCAGAAGCCGGCGGTCAGTTGAGGCTACGCCGGCAATCCGGCATCGATGAGGCCTCGGTGAGCGGATGATGATGGGATCTTGAGGAACACGCGTGCAGCCTCCCTGTGAGGAGGTACGCATGTCAAGCCGGACGCTCTCAACGTCGATTGCGCTCACGGTGGGCCTACTGATCACACTTGCCCTGCCTTCTGCAGCGCAGATCTACACTCAGGAGCAGCTGATCGAGGATGTCCGACAGCTGGCGCAGATCATCGAGGACGTCCATCCAGATCCCTTTCTGCGCTGTGGTGGACGCATTGCGTTCTACCGTCAAGTCGACGCGATCCTCAGCGCAATCCCCGACCAGGGGATGACGAGAGAAAGCCTCGGCCGCTTGCTCCGCCCTCTTGTCGCATCCATCGGCGACAGCCATACACAGATCTGGGCGGGCTACAAGGTGGGTTGGGTGTATCCACGTGGCGTGCCACTCCGTTTCGGCATTGTCGAGAGCGCGCTGTACGTCGAGGCTGTGCACGATGAGGAGGAGCTGCCGCTGGTCGGAAGCCGGCTCCTCTCGGTTGAGGGTCTTGGCCTCTCGGAGTTGATGGATCGACAGCGTCGGCTTGTGGCGACGGAGAACGAGTACCACGTGCTGCAGGAGCTTTCGAGTGGAACGCTTCTGCATGAGGCATACCTCGAGGAGCTGATCCCTGAGTGGGTCGACCACTCGTCGGTACGCGTAGGATTGCAGCTCCCGACCGGCGAGCATCACGACCTGGTGTTCGACCTCCCAAGGGCGGTCATTCGGGCCTACGGTGCCGGTTCCCAGATCACTCTCCCGCGGCCTGATGAGAGTGGTTTCTTGTTTGACTTCATCGATCCCCTGATGTCGGGAGAAGAGGTTGGCTATCTCCGCGTCTCGCATCTGAACCGATACCGCGAGGATTCGGAGGTCTGCATCGCCGTCGGCGTCTACGACATGACCGATGAGGAACTGCTTGCGATCCCGTCGGCGACGGAGACCTTCCGTGAGATGGTCCTGGCGATGGAGGAGCGAGAGACGGACACGCTCATCGTTGACTTGCGTGGAAACGATGGAGGCGACTCACTGATGTCCGACATCCTCATCTACTCCCTCTATGGGGCGGATCGGCTGCGCAAGGTGATGACCGTATCGAGCGCCTCCGGCGGGGGCGTCGTCAAGCGCTACTCGCAGATGTACCTTAACAGCAGGAGAACCCTCACACTCGATGGATTGAGCGAAGGACGAGACGTCCCGCTTCAGGTCGGAGACTACGACTTCTCCGCCTACTACGCTGACGACATCGAGCGATTCGAGGAGCTGGCGGCCGACCCCGAGGCGATCCTCTATCCATTCCAACGGTCCTATCCAAGGACGCCGACGTTCTATGAGGAGCTGGTCTCGGAGGAGCACGGCGGACGTTACTGCCCGGAGAACGTGATCGTTCTCGTCGATCCGGGCACATTCAGTTCCGCATTCACGATGATGCGCGACCTCTACCGCGCGGGGGCCACGCTCGTCGGCACACCGTCAGGTCAGGCGTCAAATGTGTATGGCAACGCACTGAACTACCGACTCGATCACACGGGACTCGAGGGGATTGTCAGCTTCTCCTACTACGTCGAGTTCCCCAACGACCCCGATCTTGGACGTCTGATCCCCATGCATGTGCCCTTGACCTACGAGTTCCTGGAATCGACGGGTTTCGATCCGAACGCCGAGATGCTGCTGGCGCTCGATTGGCTCGAGCAAGACGAGATGGAAGCGGAAGAGGAGGGGAAGTGACCCGAGGCATCTCTCGGAAGAGGCGAGCCGTTGGTGGGGCGTTGGCCCTGATAGCCCTATTGGCGGCCGTAGTGTCTGCCCAGACCTTCACCCAGGATCAGCTGATCGAGGATGCCAGGCAGATGGCGCAGATCATCGAGGAGTCACATCCGGACCCGTTCGTCAATTGCGGGGGGAGAATCGCCTTCTATCGGATCCTCAACGAAGCGCTGAGTGGCATCCCTGAAGAGGGCATGACAAAGGACGGCTTCGTCCGGCTCCTGCGCCCGCTGGTCGCGGCCGTCGGCGACGCACATACGGAGATCTGGAGCTCCTACCGCACAAGCCTCTACTACCCGGGAGGTGTACCTCTCCGATTCGACGTGGTTGAGACCTCCCTCTACGTCGCTGCAACAAGGCCTGACGACGAGCGGCTTCTCGGCGCTCGGCTCGTTGCCGTCGAGGGCCGCGCGCTCTCCGAGTTGATGGCCACGCAACGGACCCTCGTCGGACTCGAGAACGACTACGAGGTCCTTCTTCGCCTCTCCGGGGAGACGCTTTGGCACGAGCCCTACCTTGAGGAGCTGCTCCCCGACTGGGAGGACCACAGCCGAATCTCGGTCGAGCTGGAGCTTCCTTCGGGACAGACGGAGTCGGCTTCGTTTGGACTGCCGGTGTCGACATCGATCCTTCGAGGGGCTCCGAGCGTCGTCACGCTTCCCGGATCGAACAGCGCCGGCTTCGTCAGCACCTTTCTCAGCCTTCCCGGTCTGGACCAACCCGTCGGCTATATCCGGATCGACAATCAGGGCGAGTTCCGGGAGTTCCGCGAAGAGAACAGCGCCGTGGGGGCCAAGCCGATGACGCCGGAACAGCTTGCGGCGATCCCGTCCGCAACCGACGAGTTCAGGGATATCGTCGTGGCGATGGCCGAAGCGGAGACGGACACGCTCATCGTCGACCTTCGTTATGACACCGGCGGCACCGACACGATGGCCGACATTCTCATCTACTTCCTCTACGGCCTCGGCGGTTTGATCGCCTATCGAACGGACACGCTCCTACATGGCGGGGGATCGGTCATGCGGTATTCGGCTCTGCATTTCGAGAATTGCCCGAACCAATCCATCGAAGAGGTGAGCGCGCAAGTCGGAGGTCCGCCCATGCAGGTCGGTGACTACGACTTCTCTGGTGACACGAAAGGCAGGGAAGACGAGATACGAGCCTTCGTCGAGAGCATCGACGCCGTCTCCTACCTGCAGGACGGCTATCGGAATGCGGCGACGTTCTATGGCGAGTTCATGAGCAGGGCGTACGCCGGGTACTACTCACCAAAGCACATCGTCGTGCTGGTGGCGCCAACGACGTTCAGCGCCGGATCGACCACGATGAGGGCACTCAGTGTCAATGGCGCCACACTCATCGGCACACCCTCCGGGCAATCGATGAACTCCTTCGGCAACGGAACGCTCTGGAAGCTCGACCACACAGGCATCAATGGGTGCATGTCGCGCTCCTACCACGAACCGTACGCAGATGATCCCGAACGCGGTGACGTGTGGCCCATCGATGTCCAGATGACCTACGAGCTTCTCGCCGGATACGCGTTCGATCCGCATGCGGAGCTCCTGCTGGCGCTCGACTGGCTTGACGAGCAGCAAGGGGAGGAGTAGCACGCGAAGTGCCAGCGGTTTTCGGCCTGCCCCGCGAATCCAGAGTTCTCCCCAGCAGATGTGAGGAGAGGAGATACATGAGAAGCAAGAGAAGCTATCCGGCGCTGGTAGTCGTTCTCTGCGCTATCGTGATGCTGTCGGCTTGCGCGGCAGCAACTGCGATCGAGGAGATCACCTTTCAATCGGGCGATTTCACCTTGGCCGGGGACCTCCAGGTTCCGGACGGCGGCGGGCAGCATCCGGTGATCCTCATGGTACATGGAGATGGGGGGAGCGACCGCTACGATTGGGGCAAATACCGCCCCATCATGGTGCGGTTCCTGCGTGCCGGGTACGCCGTCTTCTGCTGGGACAAGCCGGGAGTTGGCGAATCGACAGGAGCGCTCGACCGTTTCACGAAGTCCTCCCAGCGAGCCGAGATTCTGATTGATGCTCTTGAACGCATCAGCCAGCATCCGGCGGTCGATCGGGAGCGAATCGGCCTGTGGGGCATCAGCCAAGCAGGGATCGTCATGCCGTTGGCCCTTACGATGACCGACGACATCGCCTTCATGATCGTGGCAAGTGGTCCGGGGATGCACACCTTGGATCAGGGTGCGTACCTGGAAGGGCAGCTGCACGTTTGCCAAGGCCACTCCGAGGAAGAGGGACGGTTTGTCGAGCAGTATTCCGCCGCCGCCATCAACACAACTTCCTACGAGGAGTACTTCGAGTCCGTGACCAACCTGGTGCAGTTGGGCTTCAGATCAGAGGACAGCATCACTCCGGAAGACGAGTGGTCTCCTGTGCGATCAAGGCTTCCCGAGGTGCTGTTCTTCAACCCCATCGAAGTCATCGAACAGACAGCGATTCCCGTATTGGCCTTCTTCGGGGAACTGGACAAGCAAGTCGACCCGATCCAGGGAGCCCAAGCCTATGAGGAGGCCCTTCAGAAGGCCGGGAACCAACACTCCCGCGTTGAGCTTCTTGAAGGCGTCAACCACGTTCTCGTCTTGGCAAGGACCGGGTGTCTCGGTGAGGAACGACCGACCGTATACCCCTCGCGGTACTTGGATCTGATGGAGAAGTGGCTCGAGCAGCTCCTCGATGAGCCTGCAGGCGCCGGTGGGGGTTCGTAACGGAACTCCTGCTGGCCTTCGATTGACGGACAGAGAACGGATGGAATCGCAGAAGGAGGACGAATGAGCCGCATGAGGCAAGGCCGATACATCGTCTGTGTGTGCTGTGCGATGCTGCTGGCATTGAGCATGCCTTCGGCGTTCGCCGAAGCTCAGACCTTCACACAGGAAGAGCTGATCGAGGACACCCGGCAACTGGCCGAGATTATCGAGTCGACCCACGCCGATCCGTACATCAATGGCGGCGGCAAGATCGCCTTTCATCGAGGAGTGTGGACCATCCTCGAGAGCATCCCTGAAGGCGGGATGGGCACCGTAGAGTACCTGCGCTTGATCCGTCCACTGGTCGCCAGCATCGGAGACGGCCACACATTCATCAGTACGACCTTTCGCGCCAGCAGCACGTACCCAGGAGGAGTCCCGCTCCTCTTCGGTGTCGTCGAGAACTCCCTGTACGTGTGCGGACTCCCAAGGGCTATGCGATCCTCGCATAGTCATCTGCTCGGAGCCCGGCTCGTCTCGGTCGAGGGCGTGCCACTGGACGAACTACGGAAACGTGTTGCCGAAGTCGATGCCGTGGAGAACGACTACAAGGCGCTCCTCCTCCTGGCGGACAGGTCCCTGGTCTTCGCACCCTATCTGCAGGAGCTGATCCCCTCATGGAGTGACACGACGGAAATCGAGCTCAGGCTTCAGCATGCTGGAGGTGGGACCGAGGACGTATCACTCGAGCTTCCCGTGTTCTTCGTGTCCCGGAACGCGAATCCGATCGAGAGCCAAGCAGATCTACCGTCTTCAAGCAGTCCGCTCTTCTACACGTTCTTGGATCCTGAACGGAGAACTGCCTACCTGAAGGTTGAGCACATGGGAAGCTCGAGCTACCGAGAGGCATCTGAGAGCAATGGCCAGCCAGAGCTGATCAGCTCTGGCCTTCCATCTGTCACCGAGGTCTTCGCAAGTATGGTCGAGGCGATGCATGAGGCTGGTTCGGACGCACTAATCGTGGATCTCAGGACGAACGAAGGCGGCCACCCGATCATGTATCACGTTCTGCTGTACATGCTCTACGGAAAGGACCCGCTTCGCGATGTCTACTTCTCGGGCCAAACATCAGGAGGCGGCTACACAGAGAGGTACTCCGAGCTGTGGTACTCGCATGTCTCGGTCACGATCGAGGAACTGAACGAGGACCGCGAGATCCCCTACGAGATTGGCGACTACAGCTTCGATCGCGATTTCTCCGGGCGGCCCGAGGAGTTCAATCTCGACTCGTCTTGGCAGGACATGATCGACTGGTATGCCCAGTCCGACACCTTCTACGCCGACTTCGAGACAGGCCTGCACGAGGAGTACTACTTGCCCGAGCATGTCTTGGTTCTTGTGAGTCCGGAGACATTCAGTTCGGGCGCAGCGATGATGCGTAGCCTGGCTCAGGCCGGTGCGTCTCTGGTCGGCACGCCCTCCGCCCAGCCGACCAACTCGTTCGGCCGCAACATGCTGCACTGGCGCCTAGGCCACACCGGCATCGACGGCTACATCTCCATTGGATACACGACACGAGACACGAGCCTTCCCGCGCATGGCAGCGTCTATCCGGTGGACTACGAGCTTACGTACGAACGGCTGGCGGAGTACTCGTTCGACCCTCACGCCACGTTCTTGTACGCCCTCGATCTACTTGCGGATTGGAGAGTGAAGTGAGCGTCGCACTGTTGCGGCTCTCTGGACGCTCCACACAGTGGCTCGCACCTGAGCGCACCGGGCTCTCGGTCTTGGACCGATCGGCCGCCGCTGCTGGCGGAGCTCCTCCTGGCGCTCGACTGGCTGACAGATGAACGGATCGAATCGGAGAAGGAGAACGAATGAGCCAGACAGACAGACGACGGCTTGCGGCGTGGATCTCGTGGATAGCCCTGGTGATCCTGGTAGCTCTTGTCAGCCTTTCCACCGAGGCTCAGACCTTCACGCAGGAAGAGCTGATCGAGGATGCCAGGCAGCTCGCACAGATCATCGAGGACACGCATCCGGACCCATTCGTCAACTGCGGTGGACGGATTGCCTTCTATCGAGGGCTGCAGCACGTTCTTGAGTCGGTCCCGGAAGAGGGAATGACACGCGATGAGTTCGTCCGCCTCCTGCGTTCGTTGATCGCACTCGTCGGGGATGCGCACACCGATATCTGGAGCGACTACCAGGTCGACGGAGTGAAGCCCGGCGGCGTTCCCCTCGCCTTCGGCGTCATCGAGGAGAGCCTGTACGTCAAAGGCATCCCGCGCGGCTTCGATCCCGATCTCATTGGAGCGAAGCTCTTGTCCGTCGAGGGTGTGCCCTTCCAGGAGCTCTGCGAGCGGCAGCGGAACTCTCAAGGATCCGACAACCGGTACTTCGTGCTCCACATGCTGGCGACCCAATCTCTGTACTACAGGCCATTCATGCAGGACATCCTTCCGGAATGGGAGAACGAGCGACGCGTCCACGTCTCGCTGGAGTTGTCGACGGGCGAGATCCGAGAGATCTCGTTCAGACTTCCTGAGCTGATGCTCCTGGTCGATGGGCCAACCTCTACCGTCGAGACTCCAGAGGCCGGTAGCTGCGGCTTCAGTTGGCGGTTCTGGGATGGCGAGCACGCAGTCGCCTACCTGCGCGTCGATCACATGCTCCAGTACCGTGAAGCCTACGAAATCTGGCGGACGGCCGGCTCGCGCACGATCTCCGATGCGGCCCTCGCGACCAAGGAGTCTGCGACGGAGTCGTTCCGCGATCTGGTGATCGCAATGAAGGAGGCACAGACGAAGACCCTGATCGTTGACCTCCGACAGAACGAGGGTGGGAACTCGATGATGGCCGACATCCTGCTGAACTTCCTCTACCCACGGGACGTCTTCCTCGACGCTCAGACGCAGCACATCTCAAGCGGAGGCGGGGAGATTCGTCGCTACTCCGAGCTCTACTTCGAAAACTGCGAGAACGAGACGATCGAGGACTATGCCGAAGTCAACGACGTTCCGATGGCGATTGGCGAGTATGACTTCAGTGCTGATTTCGCTGATCCTGCCAAGCAAGCCGAGGTGCTTGGGCAGAGTGGCACACCTGCATTCCTGTCCAACTGGTACCAGATGGCGCCCACCTTCTACAACGAGTATCTATCGGAGGAGTACGCCGGCTACTACACACCGGAGAACGTGCTTGTGGTCACAACGGCCGAGACATTCAGCTCGGGCTGGACATTGGCGAAGTACCTGTACCTTGCTGGGGCAACACTCGTCGGCACGCCCTCTGGCCAAACCGCGAACTGCTACGGCGAGATCATCTGGTGGGATCTCGACAACACAGGCGTGCACGGTGGCGTATCCGGATCGAAGTTCGTCAAGTTCCCGGAGCATTCTGAGCTTGCTCGCGTGCTTCCCGTTCACCACACGCTGACCTACGAGAAGCTGGCATCGTACGACTTCGACCCGAACGCGTGGCTCCGCTACGCACTCGAGATTGCAGAGAGAGGAGAACCGTAAAGGGGAGTCGCCTCCTTTTGCGTGTCACCCGATGGGCGGGTAGCATCAGCCATTCCGTGTCGCGCAGCTCAGTTCCGCGTTCGGCATTGGTGGTGGTATGAAGATACCCATACCCCATCGGGTGACCTTGGACATCCAAGGCCACGGAGGACGTACTCCTCCGTGGCCGTTTTCCTTTGTAGGACGACGTTTTCGGCAATCGACTCCACGGGGACAGCGTTTCCCCAGCATCGTAGCTCTCCACGCACGCGCACCTCCTCTCTCTCAAGCGCACCGGAACCCAATTCCCAACAACACAATCACAGCGAGGAGGAATCGATAACAGAGAAGACTTGGGCGACCCATTGGGTCGAGCGAGCGACGACGACGGACGACAGGGATCGGTATGCGGCCCTTGCCAGTGCCGGAGGGGATCGTAGTTCGTCCTTTCCGATACGACGAAGACCTCGAAGAGGTCATCATCGCCACAAACGTCGCCTTCCGAGACCACTGGGGAACGGTTCAGGAGCCGATGGAGAAGCTTGTGGCAGAGTGGCGCCAGTGGATCGAGGTCGAAATGAGCGAGCAATTCGATCCTTCACTCTGGCCGATGGCCGTTGCCGACGGGAAGATCGTCGGCTTCATGAGTGCAGGCCGGATGTCGCCGGACAACGACGAGGAAGCTCAGCTCTTCGAGCTCGGTGTCTTGCGCGAATGGCGCGAGCGAGGCATCGGCCGCGCGCTCCTACTGACCGTCTTCGACGAGCTGCATCGCCGCGGATACGCCTCGGGGCAAGGCCGCGTCGACAGCGAGACCCTGACCGGCGCACTTCGGCTCTACGAGAGCGTCGGCATGTTCCCGTTCCACACCACCCTAGCTCTCGAGAGG
>Ga0272444_10005821_pt1 | contig 10627 bp, 2 predicted proteins | sample SSMForm13_FD_201033 | JGI IMG/M metagenome (GOLD analysis project Ga0272444, IMG submission 201033) | Marine sediment archaeal communities from Little Sippewissett salt marsh, Falmouth, MA, United States - SSM-Form-13 | ecosystem: Environmental > Aquatic > Marine > Wetlands > Sediment ...
TTCCTATTACAATACTAATATAATGCGTAAAGGTCAGGTTGAGGTTTTAGGGGTTGTAGCGCTCATAGCAGTGGCTGTAGCAGTAGCCATCTCATTCTCTGCCTTAAGCCCATCAGAAACACCAGCAGGAGAATTCACGCGCATTTCTAAATCAGGTTGTACAGACGGACAAACTCAACCATGTGGAACAAACATAGGCGAATGTGTATCAGGTTTCCAAGAATGCGAGAAAGGTACGTGGGGAGAATGTAAGGGTTCAAAAGGACCAACAACTGAAATCTGCGACAATTTGGACAACGATTGTGATACAAAGGTAGATGAAGGAGTGTGTACAGAATCGACAGGCGACGCCACAGAAACACCCGGAGATTCAGAGGCTGGGAGTGTAGGCGAAACTGAGACACAACCAACTACAGGGCAATCATTATTGGTTGAATCAGATGTAAAGTTCAATGACATTGTAATAACAAAAGACATTAAAAACAAGATTAAAGTTGGAAATAATCCAGTTATATCCGAAGCCAACAAGCCAAAATTACCTTTCTTGAGTGAGAATATATTACTACCTTCTGGAAAAGATGTAAGAAATATTGAAGTAACCAAGACTTTAGTACATTCTGAAGTTTTAGAAGGAGAGATTGAGATAGGAAGTATTGACATTCCTCTATCTTTCACACCAACTATAGAAGAGTACCAAAACTATGAACCTTACCAAGAAGATTTGTATAATTGGTTGGATGAAAAGTTTGATGGTGATATACCAGGATATTTCCTTGACGAAGAAGGAAAAGCGAAACCAGAAATATTCATGCCTGCTGTCATTGATCCTGAAATAGATACATTCTGGCCAGAATATGATTACAAATTCGAAACACAAAACCTTCACGGATACAATATAATTATTTTGAATACATATCCTGTGAAATACAATCCAACAACAGGAGAACTAAGAGTTTATGATCTAGATGTCAAAATTAACTTGGAATCGAAAGCAGTTACAGGAACACCGAAAACAACAACATCTGTTTTAGAAAGATTGGATTCTTCTGTCACATACAAAGATTCAAAATACTACCAATCTCGTGATAGTTACGCTGCAGCAACAGTATCAGCTGCACCTCCTATTACAGGTAATTTCATTGCAGATCCATCAGACGATTACAAATACGTCATAATTACGATTAATGAGTTCAAGGGAACGTGGAACGGTAATTGTGTGGATCCATGCACGCTTTTCTCTTGCCTCATAAAACACAAAACATGTAGAACTGAAGATCCTATAACAGCTACAATTATAACAAAGGAAGATATACTTGCGGATTCGGATTACGAATGCAACAGTGCTTACATGGTAAATCTCGGAAATAGTGTTGGAATGGATTTCTCAGATCCTCACTGTGTAGCTACTGGTCACAACGATGATGCATCAAAGATAAGAAACTTCATAAGAGATGCATATGTAAATTGGGACACAGAATACATTGTTTTGGGCGGAGATGCTGATAATGACATAAGACCAGGTACTTGGGGAGTGGATCATGAAACAGAAGAGCCTATAATACCAGTTAAATATCTAAGAGACGGTTCTAGTTATGGTGATGAAGGTCCGGGAATCGCTTCTGATGTATATTATGCATGCCTTGAAGGTAGTTTTGATTCTACAGGAGATGCAGTTTTCGGTTCCCGAGAAGATGGAATCGATGGTGAATATGTGGATTTACTTGCAGAGGTTTATACAGGAAGAGTACCTGTAGATAATACAGACGAAGTAGATAGATTTGTTGCAAAAACAATTGCTTATGAAAATTCCAATGGAGAATATCTTAAGAACATATTAGCTGCTGGAGAACACTTGGGATTTGGAGGCATAAGTGATTATGCAAAAGCTAGTATAGAAGAGGTTCATGAAGGTTCTGTGGAGCATTATTTCATAACAGGCGGAATGCCTCCTGTATACAATATTGACACCATGTATCAAGAAGATGAAAACTGGTATAGTTCAACTATTATCAATAGACTTAATCAAGACGATATTCATATGATCCATCACCTAGGTCACGCAAGCGTACTGTCTAATATGAATATGTGCCACGTGCCATTCTTTTCACAAGAGGCTTATTGTGGAACAAGCGGAAGACAGGAACTTGATTCAATCACAAACAACAATTACTTCATTGGTTATACGCAAGGATGTTATCCAGGCTCTTTTGATAATTATCATTATAATGACGATATAGGGACAGCTTCAGATTCTTTCATAGAGCATATGATATTGGATGAAAACAAGGCTTTTGCATACATAGGCAACACCAGATATGGTTTTGGTGCAGGAGAGAGTACCGATGGTGCTTCCAATAGATTCCACAGAGAATTTGTAGACAGTCTATTTTCTGAAAACATGTTAAACATTGGAAAAGCAAATCAGGATTCAAAAGAAGACAACATAAATCATATGGGAGGTCTCAGTGGTATTAGACTATTAGTATATTATGAGTTAACATTGTTTGGCGATCCAGAAACAAAAATAAAAATCCCAGATCCAGAGAAACCAGTTGGTAATATTTACATAGATCGTGATGCTACAGGTTATCCAGAAACAAGAGGTGAGATAACCCTCTCAGGAGCTGCTTATGAAGGATTTACACCAGGCGCTACATTTGATCACTATATAATGGAACATAAACACGAAGATGATACTGCATGGCAATCAACTGGATTCACGCTTGCAGCAAATGGTGGTATACAGCCGGTAGATAAAGGAGATCCTCTCACAGATTGGGAATCCTCGTATTCTGGTGATGGATTAGTTGATGTAAGAATGACGACATTTGATTCAGTTGGAAATAGTGCGAGCGACGTCTTTAGATTACTAGTCAATAATATATACCTGAATTTGACTTATCGATATTTCAAAACAGGGAGTGTAATACAAATAAATGGAACTGTTACCGGGATTTTAGCATCTAACTACACTCTTGAATGGGGAATAGGAAACGAGCCAACAGAATGGTATACAGAAGGAATACAACTAGAAAATGGTGGAATGAATCAAATTCAGGATTCTCTTTTGGGAACGTTTGATACATCTTTAACCTACCCAGATGAATATTTCTACACAGTAAGAGTAAACGCCTATTATTCGAATGGTATAGTAACTAGAGATGCAATAAATATTGTAGTAGATCCAGAGTACATGGATGGATGGCCTATAAAACCAGGCGGAAGAATGAATGTACAGCCAATATTTGTTGGTGATATAAATGATAATGGCGACAAAGAGATTGTTTTCCAAGACTTGAATAGATATTATCAACCAACAACACATGCTTGGAACTTCCGTGGAGAGGAATTAACTGGCTGGCCTTTTGAAAATAGAGATATCGATGACATGGAAAATACACCTTCTGCTGCTGATATCAATAACGACGGTGTAAATGAAATAATTTTAGTTGAAGAAAATTCTTTTGTCAAATGTTTAAGTTTCGATGGAAATATATTATGGGAATATCAGCTCTCTTCTCCATTTAATTTCGGAACAAGATCGGTTCCAGTAATAGCGGATTTGGATGGAGATGATATAGACGAGATAATAGTTTTCGCAGGTGCCGGTTGCGGTGGTGGAGTATGTATAGATAAAATCAGAATAATCGCATTGGATAATGAAGGTAATTTGAAATGGATGAAGGAAGTCGATGAAATAAGCGCGCAACCTCTTTCAGTAGGTGATATAAATGGAGATGGGTTAAAGGAAGTTGTTTTCGGTGGGTATAGACATATATTTGGTGAATATGAAACAAACATACATGTAATTGATCATTTAGGTAATGATTTCTCTGACGATTGGCCACTAACAATACCGAATATGACGTCGAATGAATATGTATTGGTGGATTTGAATTATGATGACGCTTTAGATATCGTATTCCTTTCTGACAGTAACTCAGAATCAATAAGATATCTTAATGTACTTGATCACACTGCGAGTGATCTTCCAAACTGGCCACTTCCTATTCCAGAGTTCCATGGTTATGTGACTAAACTGACTCCAGCGGATATTGATAATGATGGAACTACAGAAATTCTTGTAGATGGAAACGGGCTGAAGATCGTAGACGATAGTGGTAATGTGGTTGAAGATTTATCTTTGCATGGAAGCAAGGCTTTACCTTTTGATATAGACGGTGTGGGAGACAAAGAATTGATCCTACCATACGTAACATCGTGGAGCAGTTACACTAATAAAATAGAGGCAAATTATACAAACGGTTCTTATGTGAATGGCTGGCCAAAAACTTTCGATTATTATTCAAGGTATATACCAGGATTTTGGGGACCAAGTTGGACCGATTATGCCATACCTATAATCGATGATATAAATGATGATGGTAAGACAGACATGATAATGATGTCAAGTGAGTACATATTTGTCTGGTCTTTTGACACTGATTATGAAGGTTCAGACACTTCGGATTGGCCTATGTATAGACATGACATAAGACATACAGGAGCCTTTGTGGATGAGATTGATAATACAAACTTGACGGCTACCATGGACGTTCCTAGATATATATTCATAGAAGAAACTGCAGTGATAAATGCAAACGTAAAAAATAAATTATCTGAAACAGTTACAAGTGTTACAGCTTCTTTGTACTACAAGCATGAAAATGAAACAGATTACACTTTTATCCAAGAGAATATTTTGACTGACTTAAATCCAGATGGATCTCCTGGGTCAGAGATGGAAACTAGTTTTACGTGGGACCCATTACAATTCGGAATCTATACATTAAAAATGATTGCATCGGGACAATCAAGTCAAGGTCCAGTTTCTGATTCAACCTTTGCAGTTACTGAGGTTGTTCCAGATGCTCCTGATTTAGCTGTTGATATAGAAGAAGCTAACGGAGATTTTGTAGAAGGAGGAATTGTACATATTGACGTGTATGTTGAAAATATTGGATTCCAGAACTCAACGAATACAACCCTAAGCGTATACCATACCCTTTCAGGGAACCCAGAGATTTTAATGGAAACCGTTAACTTGGGAGTTGTTAATGCAAAGGAAAATGATTATATAACAATTGATTGGATTCCATCTGAAGGAGGATTTTATATAATCAGAGCAGTTGTTGAAGAACCAGAAGATTTAATTCTGGGTAACAATGAAGATAATTTTTTCCTATCTATTAGTTTTGAAGGAGCTGACTTAGATCCTTATATGGATTACATAGACATGCTTTTAGTTAACACTACGTACACTATAAACACGACTGTCTACAATGACGGAACACAAGATGCTACGAATGTTACCGCAAGTCTTTATTACAGCGACGATTCCGGCAGTACGTATAACCTGGTAGAAGTTCAGAATCTGGGAACTATAGTTGGTAATGGGGTTTTATATCCAACTTTTGATTGGACCCCAACGACTACAGGATATTATCATTTGAAACTGGTTGTAGACTCCCCAGATGAAGTATATCCAGAGAACAACGAGGAGACAAGACATTTCTCTGTTATAAATGACGGAGCAGATCTTCAGGCAAGTCTCTATGACATTTATTCTCAATACTTGATTGTCAATGAAACTTCAATAATTAATGCAACTGTAAGTAATGATGGTACTCAGCCCGCAACAGATACAGAAGTCAGCTTATATTACAGCGACGATTCCGGCAGTACGTATAACTTAATAGATGCTCGTGACTTAGGCACAATTGATGTAGATGAACAAATCATCTCTTCGTTTGATTGGACCCCGACAGAAGAAGGTCAGTATTATATAAAAGTTGTTGTAGACTCTCCAGATGAGGCAAACCCGGATAACAATGAAAGGATTTACATTAAAGAAATAATAATTGATGGTGCAGATATACATGGATATATAACATTCTCCAATATTCTAGTTGTCAATCAATCAAACATCATAAACGCGACTATATATAACAGCGGAACCCAACCTGCAACAAACTCTGAGGTTAGCTTCTACTACAGCGATGATTATGGAGTGACATACAACCTAATAGAAACACAGGAATTAGGAACTATAGACGACGGTGGTTATGCACGCACATTCTTTGAATGGATTCCAACTAGTGTAGGATCACAATACATAAAAATGGTAGTGTATTCTCCGGACGATGTTGACCCAGATGACAATGAATACACGTATTCTACATACGTTTTCTACAATGCTGCAGACCTGGACCCTTACATCATGTACACTGATTTAAACAACTTGACAGTTAACATGACAAATGATATCAGGGTGAGAGTCGATAATAGAGGCATGCAACCAGCCACCAACTCTCAGGTATATTTATATTACAGTTATGATTCTGGACAAACATATGATTTAATCGGATACGAAGAATTGGGAGTAATAGATTCTTTCGATGAAGTAGAAACAACATTCCAGTGGACGCCTACTGAAGAAGGTTATGTCTTATTCAAGGCTGTTTCTTATTCTCCAGATGACGTGAATCCAGAGAACGATGAATATACTTCTGGAGCGTCTGTTAGAATTTTTGGAGCAGATCTTTATACAATTATTTATAGCTTAGGAACATTGTTTGTAAACGAAAGTGTATCAATACAGACATACGTTCAAAATGAAGGAACTTTTCCTGCAACCGGATCAACTGCAAGTCTATATTACAGCACAGATGGCGGTGTTTCATATAATCTGATAGAAACAATGGATTTGGGTTCTGTGCTTCCACATGAATATATGGACCTATATTTTGATTGGACACCGACACAAGGCGGTTCCTATTCGTTGAAGACCGTGGTTGACTCACCGGATGATATAGATCCAGAAAACGATGAAGATTCTACATGGGTCTATGTAGTAATACCCGGAGCTGATCTAAATCCAGACTTTGTGGACATATATGATCAGGATTACTTCGTGAACGAGACCGCTGTAATTAATGTGAGTGTATACAACGAAGGCACAGAACCTGCAACAGATACAGAAGTCAGCCTATATTACAGTTTAGATTACGGTGATACATATACTCTGATAGAAACTCAAAACATAGGAACACTTGATTACGAATATCCAAATAACCATCAGAGTGTTTTATTTTCTTGGGCACCTATACAAGAAGGGAGTAATTATCTAAAAGTTGTAGTTGGTTCGCCTGATGAAATACATCCAGAAGACAATGAACAGACGGCATCAATATACGTTTATATCAATGCTGCTGACGTCAGACCAAGCTTTGTGAATATGTATTTACAAGACTTCTTGGTAAACCAGACAAATGTAATCAATACATCTGTCTACAATAATGCACTCATACCTGCAACAGATACACAACTAAGCTTATACTACAGATATCAAGGAAGTGATCCATACACCTTGGTAGAAACCCAGAACCTTGGAACTGTACAATCATATGAATATGTTTACACAACATTTGATTGGTTCCCAACAGAACTTGGTGTTTACGAACTTAGGTTGGAAGTAAGTTCACCGGATGATGTAACACCTGAAAACAACGAGAACAATTATTGGGCAGAAGTGGAAATGGATGGAGCTGATCTGTATTCGTATTCACCAAATGCTCACCAGACGTATATAGTAAATGAAACCAGTACCATAAACATTACAGTCTATAATGATGGAACTCAGCCAGCCACAGATTCAGAAGTTAGCTTCTACTACAGTGACAATTATGGGGATACATACAACCTTGTAGAGACACAAAACTTAGGTACTATAGATAAAGAAGAGCGTGTAGACACACTATTCGAATGGACACCAACAAATATACAGTCATATAGACTTAGATTCGTAGTTGATTCACCAGAAGATATAAATCCAGAAAATGATGAGACAATCTACTTTGTGAACGCAGTATTAGATGGACCAGACGTAACTGTATATTTCCCATATGATCCTGAACCATATTTAGCCGGACTTCCAAATGCGGTATTCATCAAAGTTGAGAGTGTTGGAACTCAGACAGCGATTTCACCTATTGTAAGCCTTTACGCAGATGATGTATTTGTAGGCTCGGTTTTAGTCGATGATCTAGAACCTGAATACAGTTTTGATACAAACATAACATGGACCCCAGAAGATACAGGAAATTATATGCTTAGAGCTGAAGTTGAATCTGTAGGAGATATAAACACAGACAACAACGAAGCCTTTAAGCATTCAACTGTAGTTACCAACGGAATTGATGTTTCAGGAGTGGTATTTGCTTCAGAAATGTATTTGATGGGAAGTGAAGAATCCATAACCTTTGTTGTCAGAAATGAAGGAAGCGAGTACGGAGAAAATGTTACATCCAGATTATATGTATACGATCCAGATGGAAATCGTGTGCTCATAGGAGAAGAATTCGAAGAAATATTGAACGACGATTCATTTTATTACAGCGCGTCTTGGACACCTGCAGAACCAGGAGTTCATATATTATCTCTTGAGATAGATGCTCCGGGTGATGCGTATCTATATAACAACTACATAAATGAATCTGTAGAAGTTGTTGATGTGATCAATGTTACATTCCACGTGACAAATTCAACTGATGAATATGTGAACAGATCAATAGCTTATGGGTATGAAATTACATCCCCAATTGAGATTTTTGACATAAACATATTTGAAACAGTTCAAATGGCAGATCTACCAACTCATATATGGGTTGTAGAGTTCGGTGATCCTGTTAGCGGTTATCAATATGAGATCGCAGCTACGATATTCACAGAATCGACTTTGGAATCGACGATGAGAGCTTACTCGGAATCGTATGATGGTCCAATTACAGTTGACGGATTAACAATGTACAAAATATTTGCAAACGAAGTTCTTTGGTCTTATAATGAAACGCGTATAATCACACTACAAGATCTTTACGGAGTTGTCCCTCCAAACACAACAAATGAAAGTTTGGTCATTTACACATGTCCAGATTGGGATTTTGTATCAACATCCTGTAACAGTGCGTGGGAGATCGAAGATGTGGTTATAGAAGAGAACCCTGAGGGACCTGGTCAATTTATAGTACAAGGAGCTGCAGGAAATTATGAAGCATGGGCAATCGGATCCCCAGAACAAGTTGTTTGCGGTGATGTGAATGAGAACGGAATACCATTTGAGACAGGCGATACAATACTATTAAGTAGTTGGGTAGCTGAGACAGTCCCACTTCCAGCTTCATGGAGGAATGGAGATTTGGATGGAAATGGTGACATAAATGTGATGGATGAGATCTTCATGTACCAAGCAGTCATACGTGAAATACCTTACCCAACATGTGAACTTCTCGAATCGAATTATGTTGCGAACGTAGATTTGGCATTTAGTGACACTTATGTAGATGAGGGAGACGAAGGTGGAGATACAATACTGCCAGTTGCGGTCAACTTCGCCAACTCAGGAACTGCAGTCGCACTTCAGTTTGATGTAACATATGATCCAGAAGAATATGAATTCGTATCAATTAATACAGAATCAGTTGTGCAAGACATGCTCTACTACTTAGAGCCAGATACAGGCAGACTTGTTATTACAGCTCATAACTACAACACACCAACAGATTATGGTTACATAACCAAAGGTAACAGGCAAATAGCAACAGTCAACTTCATTGTGAACAATCCAATGTCAAGTGCATTGCCAGCTGTACCATTACGATCTGTGCGAGCAAGCTCATACGATATATTCGTAACAGAAGAGTTTGCATTTGATGCAGATTATGGTGATATGACAATGTTGAATGTACCATTCTGTTATAATGGCATACCATCAGGACAGTGTTCAGGTTACAAGTTGTGTCATAATGGAAATTATGTATCCTGGGGTTGTTACTCATGTGGATGTCCAGGTGATGGTGAATGCAGAAAGATAGCTGGCGTACCAACTTGCGTAGGTGGATTAGAACAACAACAAGAATCACAAACACAACTTACTTAACGTTCTCTGATCTCAAAAACCTTGAACTCGCCTCTGTATCTTCCCTCTTCTGAAACAATATCCTTTACAAAAGCTCCATTATGATTTTGTCTACAGAAGTCAAGTATCTCATGTACCATATCCTTGTCACCCTCAAATATACATTCGAGGCCGTCGTACACATTCCTTACCCAGCCTGTGATTGAGAGCAGCTTTGCCTGGCTCATAATGGCCATCCTATAAAAAGTTCCCCTTATATCTCCCTTAATCCAGATATGCTTTCTTACCTTCATCTGAGTCAAATAAACCAACCCACTTCTCTTGCCATTTCTTTTCAATCTTCTTGTAGTCCATAATACTCTTTATATATTGTATGGTGATTTAATTATATTGAATTATACAAGAAGATATCTTCTTATCTTTTCCATTTCATGAGAATTGAGACTTATGCGCGTATTCTTCTTGTGGAGTATTACAACACCTTCTTTGTGCAACTCTTTCACAGCCTTGTTGATGACAGTCAGATCCTTCATGTAAGAAGGTAATCCCTGCTTCAATCTTTGTATATTTTTATAAGTTCCACCATACGCTTCCCATTGATTAAGCTTTCTTACAATCCTTATTTTATGCGCAAGCAGGTCCTTTATATTTTATCTAAATCTAGACAGAATAAAAACCAAACCGTAGCACTGTGTCAATATGCCAATAAGT
>Ga0272444_10005822_pt1 | contig 10626 bp, 12 predicted proteins | sample SSMForm13_FD_201033 | JGI IMG/M metagenome (GOLD analysis project Ga0272444, IMG submission 201033) | Marine sediment archaeal communities from Little Sippewissett salt marsh, Falmouth, MA, United States - SSM-Form-13 | ecosystem: Environmental > Aquatic > Marine > Wetlands > Sediment ...
TAACCGTTACTTTACCGGATGATTCGGGGTTCCTGGCAATACCTTCAACAGCACCCTTTATGCCTAAACCCTGTCCGATACCGCAGCCAAAAGCTGCAATCCCGACTCCAAAACCAGCTGCAGTCACGCATGCGATAAAAAATTGTAATGCTTGTCCTTCCATAATCTAATCTTCCTCCTTTTATTAAAGTTTTTTTGCTTCTTCCATTTTCCCATTAAAAAACAAAAAGCAAAATATTTAGCCTTTCAAAAAATAACAACATTAAAATTAACTCAAACCGAAACCGGATATACCAGAAAAGTTAAAAGTGAGCTAAAGTGTGAAGTGAGCTAAAGTTTTAAAATGAAGCCGCGGAAGGCGGCACCTTAACTTTAGACACTTTAGGCAATTGTATTTTCCTTAACTTTAGACACTCCACACTCAATAATCGCACATTAATGCGCATGCTCAATGGCACCGGTAAAATACATAACGGAAAGCAAATAAAATACAAAAGCCTGTACCAATGCGACAAAAATACCGAGAACCATTATGGGAAGCGGTGCAAAAAACAGACCGGCCAGAGCGAAAAGAATCCCCGCAACAAGCTCATGTCCCATCATATTTCCCATAAGACGGAAAGAAAGTGAGAGTATGCGTGCTAAATGGCCAATGAGTTCAATAGGAAATATAAGGGGTATCATCCACCATACAGGCCCAAGGAAGTGTTTTATATATTTGACTCCGTGATATTTAATACCGATAACATGGGTAAAAAGTACAACAACAAGTGCACATGAAAGGGTTGTGTTCAGACTGGCGGTGGGCGGATAGAATCCGGGAATAAGCCCTATTATGTTGCAGGTAAAAATATAAAGAAAAACTGTTGCCAGGAGCGGAAAGAGCCAGCGGCCTTCCTCCCCCGTGATATCAATGGTAAAATCTTCGAGTGCTGAAACAATGATCTCCATGACATTTTGTACTTTTGTGGGAACAAGGCTTACACTTTTGGAAGCAAGGAACCCGAGTACTATAAGCATGATCATAACAACCCATGAATAAACAATGTAAGGATATGAATGGGCGAAATGCCCGAAACCGATCAGTTCAAAAAACTTTACAAAAAAGAGATACGGATGTTCCACCTTAAGTTGCCTCCTTAAAAATATGTTTTGTTAGTTCGCACATGGTTGCAATCATTATACTTGCAACCACAACCGAAAGACCGATAAAAAGACCCAGAGGGTCAACATAGTGACCCGATATGAGGACAAATATTATAAGGCCGCTGATTAAAAAGCGGATATAATATTTGGCTAAAACAACTCGATAGGAAGACAGGCGGGACGGCCTGAGCGCTTTTTTAAGTGTCCGGTACAACAAATGGAAGTTGATGGTAACAATAAGGCCGCCAAAAATAATTCCCCTGGCAAAATCAGGGGGTAAAAGAACAAGACCGATAATGCTTGCAACAGAAAACAGAATCCAGTTTGAGTGAGTAACAAATTTTAAGAGACGCTGCTGAATTTCCACGCTAAAAATATCCTGTTAGAGTTTTCTGCTCTTTTTTATTGCAAGCCCAATATTTCTATATCCCGCTGCGATCCCGAGCCCAAGGCAAATAAGCGTAAACCAGGGAGTTGTATTAAATACCTTTCTGTCAAGGTAAACTCCCACAGCAAGCCCGATAAAGATGGAAAGCGCTACGGACAAGCCGATGCTGCTATAGTATGCCAGTTCCTTTATAGCACGTCTGGTTTCCCTTTTCATGGGAAAGAATACCTTGGAGACCTATCAAAAACGCCCCTTTTTGCCCAATTTCTGCGTCAGGCTCAAATTTTAATCCTCGAAATACTCAATGTATTCCTGTGGTTAAAATTATCGCCTTTCTTGAACTTAAACAAAAATTGACGTTTTTCAAAGGTCTCCTTTACTTGAACAAGGAAAAGCTCTTCAAAATAAGAGCCGGTAAAAACGAATTGCATCTAACACATGAAATTCAGCAAGTCAATGCAAAAAAATATTAAATTTAATTCATTTCGGAAATGATTATTATATTATCGAATTATAGGTGAAGAGCATTTGCATCAAAAACCGGACCGTCAAGACAGGCATGCATATAAGTTCCTGATGCCTCCTTTCTTTCAACCGCACACCCCAGGCAAGCCCCCATGCCGCAAGCCATGATTGTTTCCATGGAGACCTGGCAAGGCACAGTATGCTTTTCTGAAATACCCGCCACACATTTTAGCATGTCCAAAGGGCCACAGGCGTAAATAATATCCGGCCGATACTGCGCTATAGCTATTTCAACGGGATGGGTTACAAAACACTGGTCCCCGGCACTCCCATCGTCTGTTGTTATATGAATTTTCATGCCCATACGTAAAAAATCATCGCTGCACAACAGATCATCTTTTGATCTTCCGCCAAGAAAAACCATGCATTCAGAGGGATCTGTCCCTTGTGTTTGCAGATACGAAGCCAAAAAAAGCATCGGGGCAACCCCGATCCCTCCGGCAACAATAAAGATACGTTTATAATGATTCGAAAATATAAACCCCTTCCCCAAGGGACCGAGGATATTTACAATATCGCCTTTTCGGTGTCCGGAAAGCATTTTAGTGCCCTCTCCCACTACCTTGTAAAGAAGTTCAATCCCTTCTGTCCGACCTTGGGTTTTAATAATCCTGTGTATTGAGAAAGGTCGAGGCAAAAAAGGAGCCATCCGGCCGGGGAAGTGCAGCATAATGAACTGACCGGGTTTTGCGCCTGAATATCCCCTGTGACACGTTAAACCCATTCTGTAATATTCGTTTCCTGCCTTGTTATTCCACAAAACTTTAACTTTTTCCTGATGCATATTTTTTAACCGCGAGGACCTGATCCTTTGTGCTCGGATCTTCATTTAAGACCAATTATGGATGCAAACCTTCCGGTAGTACCCTCTCCGCGAAATGAAAAAAATCGGTCTGGATCGCATTTTGTACATAATCGGCTTAAATTAATGTTATCGATCAAAACCCCTGCCTGACAAAGCTGATCACAGCTTAATGACCAAAAATCAAAATGCTCGTTATCATTCTTGTACTTCCAGAATTCCTTTGGGATCTCTTTTTCGTAATTCACGAACTCGGCACAGCATGGCCCCAGAGACACACCGATCCCCGCAACAATATCGCTGGCATGGCAACCAAAGCTTTTTTTCATTACCTTTATTGTGAGGCCTAAGATATTATTTATACTTCCACGCCATCCCGAATGAACATTTGCCACAACTTTTTGAACAGGATCATACATAATTACCGATTGACAGTCGGCCACCTGTATTACAAGAATCTTTTTTCGTATATTCGTAACCAGGGCATCCCCCACATGTTTGTGTTCGGAATCCGGATGAGACAGGCCCATCTGCTTGTTTAAAATTTCCGGCGGTTCAGTTTCATCGCAAAGATCAAAATCAACCGTGATAGGGTTATTATTGTTTTTCGAAAATACAATGACTCTGGTTCCGTGAACCTGATCAACAAAAATAAGGTCTTCTTCGTTCAGACACTTTGACATTACTTCCCTGTTCCGCCTGACATTCCGATCATCATCACCAACACCGAAACCGATATTTAAGCTTCGAAAAGGACCGGTGCTTACACCGGTATTTCGCGTAAAAATTCCATGCTTGATACCGGGAAGCTTCGCAAATTTTTCAAATTCTAAGAACGAAACGCCATTTTTTTGATTTATTATCATACCATGAATTCTTTTACTCTCCAGGGTGTAACTCAAGACTGTTGTTTGCTAAAATGCCATGGCTGTTTGGTTTGAGGTTTCAGGTGTCAGGTGTCAGAAAGCATTTTCAGTCGTATTGGGTCTGTCCTGATGGAAAGATTCATCATTTACGCCATACACTGGCTTTGCCTCAGCTAACTTCCAGCGGCGTTTTTGCTCTGGAACTTTCTGCTACAATGTTTTTTTCAATCCATTCAATATACGTCCATATAATTGCTATGGGTCACCTCGTTTCTCCCTTAACCCTGACACCTGAAACCTGACACCTAAAAAAGACTTCGGAGCCACAGTTTGTCAATAGACAAGAATCAGGGGTTACCAACGGCCTTATTTTAGACATCGCTCTGAATACTCTTGTTGATAACGTTTTGCGATTCTTTGGATGATTCGCGAAGTCGAAATTTCCGGGACTACCGGAACCCTGACCACTTTGCCCCCATTTGCTTTTACAATATCAGCCCCTATGATCTCCGCTTCAATCCAGTCAGCGCCCTTTACAAGCACATCGGGCTTTAATTCCTTTATAATTTTTAAGGGATCCGGTTCATTAAAAACCGTAATATAATCTACACACGCCAAACCGGCCAAAACTTCAGCCCTCTGGTTCTGGCTCACGATCGGCCTGTTTTCGGGTTTTATGAATCTTACCGACGCATCGGAATTTAATCCCACCACCAGAACATGCCCCTGTGATCTGGCAGAGGCAAGATAACGCACATGGCCCACATGCAGAATATCAAAACATCCGTTTGTAAAAACAATTTTTTTTCCTGACTTGCGCAGGTCATTCACAACTTTTATTAAGTCTTTTAATTCTAATATCTTAGATAACATATTTGTAACATATCAGTAGAAAATCCTGGCCCAAAGAACCAGGCTTTGGTTTGCCCCTGAAAGGGGCTGTTTTAGTTAAAGCCAAACAAGTTAAAAGTGTCTAAAGTGATCTAAAGTGCCTAAAGTTATGGTGTCGCTTCGCTCCCTCCGAGCTGTAGGCTCTACGAGCCGGAAGCCGATGATTTTATATAATTGACAGAATTCCTTAACTTTAGCTCACTTCAAACTCTTGCAGCAATTCTTCAGGCAGAGCCATAGAACTCTGACCTGGCCCAAAGAACCAGGTTTTTCGGGCAAAATAAATTATGGCGCCAACTGGTGATAAAATGTAACCGAAAGTCTTCAATCACACAGCCCGTGCCAGTGTCAGCACATCAACATGCCCGGCCCCGCCTTTCAATAGAACCTTTGCACATTCATTTACCGTTGCTCCGGTGGTATACACATCATCCACAAGCAATATTCTTTTGCCGGTTATTTTCGAACCATCGCTTATATTGAAGGCATTCTTAATATTTGCCAAACGTTCCTTGCGCCCTAAACCGGTTTGGGGTTCCGTCCATCTTCTCCTTGCAAGAACATTTACGCCAACCGGTATATCCGGCAATCTGACATTTAAAAATTTTGCAGCGTGCACCCAGTCCTTTACCAAAAGAAATGACGGGTTGAAACCCCGCATTCTCAGCTTTTTTGAATGTAGCGGAACCGGCACGATCAGATCTATACTCATTTTATCCCAAAAACTGACGAAGGCAGCCAAAAGAAGGGTCCCGAGAGGCCGAGCCAATTGAATTTTTCCTTTATACTTAAAACAATGTATCACCGCCATAAGTGTGTATTTATAAATTCCTGCTGATCGGGCTATTTGGAATCTCTTTGGTGAATCGAGGCACTCTCCGCAGAGGTGATCCTCCCCTTGCCTGCTTTTAAACATTATACCGCATTTGGAACATTTGGGGGATTCAACCGGAAAAAATCCTGATGTGCAAGCGGGACACAAAAAAGGGGCCATCAATTTGTCAAAGACTTTAGGGATATTGCCCAAATAATAATTATCGTGGGCGGAAGCTAATTCTTTTTTTTCAATAAATTTCTGTGCAATATTTGAACTGTCTGAATGCTTAGCCCCTGGTTTTAAATCGCATATGTTATGCTGCCCGGAATGAAAAAAAGATCTGCACACCAGACATCGCGTCGGGAAAAGGGCTTGTTTAAAGGTGTTGGCGATACGGATCAACATATTTGGAAGCAACGGTTGAGACCTTTGAAAAACGCCCCTTTTTGCCCAATCCCAGCGTCAGGCTCAAATTTTAATCCTCAAAATACTCTATGTATTCCTGTGGTTAAAATTTTCGCCTTCCTTAGCCTTGAACAAAAATGAACATTTTTTAAAGGTCTCTGGTTTTATAATCATCAAGACAAATGTGATGGCGTCGTAAAAAATCAGATATAGACGGTTTCGTAAAAAGTTTAAACTCCCCCGCCAAACATAGGCGGGATAAAAAGGCGTGCAAATTTTGTAATCATGAGGAGTACTTTTCGTACGTTGAATGATTACGAAATGCAGCACAACGCAGAAGTTGGACTTTTTACGAAACCGTCGAATGTCGCTGTCTGAAAGCCTCATACATGGCAACCGCTCCTGCTACAGAGGCATTCAGGGAATTTACCGGCCCTAATTGAGGAATGGACATCAAAAAATCGCAATGCTTTTTTACCAGGGGTCGAATTCCTTTCTCCTCCCCACCAATAACAATTGCAACTTGACCTGTCAAATCACTCAAAAAGATTGATCTGTCCGATGCTTTTTCCATTCCGGCAATCCACCATCCTTTTTCCTTCAACACATCGATTGTGTTTACCATGTTTGTTACCCGTACAAGATGGATATGTTCCAGAGCTCCTGCTGATGCTTTGGATACTGCAGGTGTGGGAGAAACAGATCTGTCCTTTGGAATGATTATACTGTTAACGCCCACACAAATTGCTGTTCTAACCAGAGCGCCGAGGTTATGAGGATCCAAGATATTGTCAATCAGCAACAGTAAAGGATTTGTATCATTCGGTCGGATATTGTCCATAATACCAGAAATTCCGGATAGCGGGAAAGGACTTGTCCGGGCTCCGATGCCCTGGTGTTGATCCGTTCCGGTCAGAGATTTTAACTGCGAAGGTTCCACCCGTTCCACTGGAATTTTTTTCGCTTCAGCAAGTGTCCATACCCTTTTTAAACGTTGTGAGATCTTTTTTTTTGCAATATAAACTGCAAAAAATTCTCTACGACCGGCTTTTAAGGCTTCAAGAACCGGATTGATTCCAAAAAGCATCTCTTTTTTGACGGCTTTTCCCATATCTACCCTTTCCCCGGTGTAAATCAAGACTGTTGTTTGCTAAGATTGCTATGCCTGTTTGGTTTCAGATGTCAGGTGGGGTGGTAAAAATCGCCTATAATATGGCTTTAAAAAATATCCCATATTTATTCCCGTATGCTTGATTTCAGGTGTCAGGTTTCAGGTGTCAGGGGCTAAGGTTCAGAATAAATAACACTGTTAATTCAACATGATTTGCCACAAATTTTTTGTCTTTATTTTTAATTACACCCAGCACACAATGCTGGTAAAATATTAAAATTAAAAGATAAAAAGGCCATTTAAAATTGCCTGTATGACACTTATTTTTTTTTAAAAAATAGCCCAAATAATCCTGGATTTAAGCGCAAATAAAGTGAGACTTAGCGCCTGTGTTCATCATTCCTGACACCTGAAACCTGACACCTGATACCTAACACCTAACACCTAACACCTAACACCTAAAAAAAGCTTCGAAGCCACGGTTTGTCAATAGAAAGCCATCAGCGTTTACCAACGGTCTTGATTTCCACACCCCTTACCCAGTGTCCATCTGCGATTAAATCAAACCACAAATGAACACAAATAAACACAAATTTATAAATAATATTTCGTGTCCATTCGCGTTTATTTGCGGTTAATTTGTTTTAGGAACTTTAAGTTATTTTTCAAGCGTATTCCTGTGTCGATATTTCTCGATAATGGCGATAAGTTTTTCAATCGATATGGAGAGTTGATCATTAACGATAATATAACGGTAAATGCTTTTTTGGGCCATCTCCTTTTCTGCAGTTAAAAGGCGTCTTTTAATTGTTCCCCTGCTTTCGGTTCTTCTCATTTCCAGGCGTTTTCTAAGCGTTTCCAGTGACGGGGGCATGATAAAAATCGTGACACTGTCGGGATAATTTTCAAGTATCTGGAGGGTCCCCTGGACATCAATATCAAGGAGAATGTCGCGCCCGGAAGCCAGACCCCTGTTTATAAATCCAGCCGAGGTACCATAATAATTGCCGTGGACCTCCGCCCATTCAGCCCAATGGCCGCTTTCTATCTTTTTTTCAAAATCTTTTTTTTGGATAAAATAATAATCGACGCCGTTTCGTTCGCCTTTGCGAGGTGGCCTTGTTGTGTACGAAACCGAATAAAGAATATCGTTAAACCGGTTAAGCAGGGCTTTGGAAAGTGTTGTCTTGCCGCCTCCCGACGGCGCGGAAATGATAAAAAGACGACCCTGTTTACTGTTTGTCTCTTTGGGATTCGAACCGGAGGGTCCGCTTTCCTGTTCATTCATGATCGATTATTTCGAAGCCTTGAGTGTTGAGTAGCGCTGGGATATTGTTTCGGCCTGTATCGCGGAAAGAACGATATGATTGCTGTCCATAACAATGATAGAACGGGTTCTGCGGCCGTGCGTTGCATCTATCAAACGTTTTTCATCTTTGGCTTCATCTTTAAGACGTTTCATAGGCGCTGGATTGGGAGACACGATAGCGACAACCCGTTCGGCAACCACTGTATTTCCAAAACCGATATTCAAAAGATTCTGATCCATATACCTCCCCTCACCCGGATAAACCGGAATTAATTCCCACCATATTATTATAGTGTCCATTCAGAAATGAGCAATTTTTCGCAAGGTCAAGGAAATCAAGGAATTACGCGGAGGCGTACACGTAGTACGCCGCACAAGTAATTCCGCAGATTGACGCAGAGATTACGGAAAAGGGCCATTTCTGGGTGGACGCTATTCTATATTCTGCAATTGCTCTCTTATTTTTTCAAGATCGGACTTTACCTCGACGATAATATGGGAAACATTTGTATTGCCCGTTTTAGACCCCATGGTGTTGAATTCACGATTAAGCTCCTGCAACAAAAAGTTAAGTTTTCGGCCGGCAGGTTCAGCTGAATTCATTATTGTTCGAAACTGTTTGATGTGACTTGCAGCCCTTACAACTTCCTCGGAAATATCACTTCTATCAGCCAGAAAAGCCGCTTCCTGTGCTATCCGATCGGTATCTATCTCTATAATGCCTTTTGTTAAAGCAGCGATACGCTCCTTAAGACGCTGCTGGTAATGAGATAAAAGGTCGCTCGATTCTTTCTGAATTTGGTCAACACGTTCTTCTATACCGTTAAGCCGGGCGGCAATATCTGCTTCAAGAAAATCTCCTTCCTCTTTTCGCATGGCAATAAGTTTGTCTAAAGCTTCATTAATACAATCTTCAAAAACAGGCCAGCAGGCTTCCATATCAAAACCTATCTCGGCAGGCTTAATAATACCTCCCCCACTCACGAGAAGGTCAATCGATATTTTGGAATTAATATTAAACTTATCTTTTAATTGGACAAGGCTATCATAATATGCCCTGGCTTTGGGTGTATCTATTTCAAAGGCATATGCCTCACCGGAATCGTCCCTGACTTGCAGATTAACCTCTATGCGGCCTCTTGCAACCTTGCCGGCGATTAAGGTTTTTATCTTCTCCTCCAATGCAAGATATCCATGGGGGATACGCAATGCAACATCAAGATACCTGCTGTTGTATGAACGGATCTCAATCAAAACCGTAAGTTTTTCTTGAGTCTTCTCTGATTTTGCATATGCGGTCATACTCTTTAGCATCTTTCTTCCGTCCTTAAAAATAAGTTAAGCGTTCAGAGGTTCACTGTTCAACCGTTAAGAGCGGTTAAATAAAACCACGAATGAACACGAATAGACACAAATTTAAAAATAATAACATTCCCTAATTTTAGGCAGTTCCTTTGAACCCAGAACTCTGTAGTTTATGCATATGTCTGTTCTGATGGTCTCGTAAAAAGTCCGATTTAGACGGTTTCGTAAAAAGTTCAAATTCAAGGCGTGCAAATTTTGTAATCATCGGCTATCCGCCGGTCCCGTAGGGAGCGTACTTTTTGTACGTTGAATGATTACGAAATGCAGCACAACGCAGAAGTTGGACTTTTTACGAAACCGTCTGTTTCAAATCGATCACATATTTATTCCTTACCCGTTCAAGGTAAATCAGCATGTTTTGTTCGGCATAATCCGGATATGTCCAAGGTAATTTCATAAACCGACCTTTGCTATATATCAGGGTTAAATCGGCATAAATCCGTTGCCCGATATAAATCCTGTGACTGTAATTCTTGCCGGTGGCAAGCACAAACCTTTCCCGCAGCAGGTAACCCGGATCCAGATTGACCATTCTTTTCCCGTTTTTTAAATACGCCAGCTCAAGATCGTTGGTGATTCTCTTTATCTCTGACAGGGCACTCTGCTTAATCAGCCTTTCAAACGCAAGCATCCGTCTGAAAAGAGGCTTTCCCATTTCCGGTTCATAATAGGTGGTAAAATTAAATGGCAACATTGAGCTTACGATATCAACAGGCCCAAATTTTTCTGTTAGTGCTTTTACCACAGAAACAACCAGAGCTTTTTCTCTGAGGAAAAAACCGATCACCAGTTTGGCAGGCTTTGGCGTTTGAGGTCGGCTCATAATCATCAGACTAAACGTCTAAGGACTTTGCCTCGTCGATCAACATAATCGGAATGTCATCCCGTATTTCATATAAAAGTTTACAGGCATCACATATAAGCCCATCTTGTGTATCATTTAAGTATATGTCGCCTTTACACTTCGGACAGGCAAGAATATCAAGCAGTTCTTTACTTAT
>Ga0272444_10005823_pt1 | contig 10625 bp, 9 predicted proteins | sample SSMForm13_FD_201033 | JGI IMG/M metagenome (GOLD analysis project Ga0272444, IMG submission 201033) | Marine sediment archaeal communities from Little Sippewissett salt marsh, Falmouth, MA, United States - SSM-Form-13 | ecosystem: Environmental > Aquatic > Marine > Wetlands > Sediment ...
AAAAGGAGCAAAGATTCCGATTCATATCGAAGTTGATACGGGCATGGGCAGGGGAGGGACTCTCTATGACGAAGCGTTCGACATGATCAAAGAGGTCATAAGTTTTCCCAATCTTTCTGTGGAAGGCATATTCTCCCACTTGTCTTTGAGCGAGGTGGATGATGATATGTATAACACGAACCAGTGGAAGCTTTTCAAGGATCTTCTCGATACTCTGGAGGCAAAGGGAATTCATATTCCCCTGAAACATCTATCGAACAGTGGCGGCATTCTTAATTTTCCGGAGTTCAATCTTGAGATGGTAAGACCGGGAATCATGACATACGGCATCCATCCCTCAATCCAGACAACGAAAAAAGGGGATCTTGCTCCGGTCATGTGTTTTAAAACAACCGTTGTTCTGCTCAAGGATTTTCCCACCGGTTACAGCATCGGTTATAACAGGACATATATTACGGACAAACCGACCAGGATTGCAACGATACCCGTCGGGTATGGTGACGGGTACGGGTTTATACTGTCAAATCAGGGAGAAGCCTTGATTCGGGGTAAGCGGGCACCCATTGTGGGGCGTGTATCAATGGATATGTGCACGATTGACGTGACGCATATTCCCGAGTGCTCGATGGGTGATGAAGTTGTTCTCATGGGCAAACAGGGCGATGAATACATATCGGCCAACGAAATCGCCGGCAAGGCTAAAACGATCAGCTATGAAATTCTGTGTGTTCTGGGTAAGCGGGCACCCCGGGTTTTTGTCAACAAGGGAATGGAAGATGCCATTGAACCGCGCTTGAGAAGGGTATTTATTCCCGATGAGGAACGGTCGATTGCACGAATTGATAATATCATTCGAAGCTGTTTCCAGACGAGAGCGCATACGCCGGAGTTGGGGGATGCCATTTACTATGAGATGTTTGAGACACTCTTCGGAAAAGAGAACCGTCAACTCGAATTACGAACGGGCTTCAAATATGATATACATGTAAGCGAATATTCCGAAGAGGAAAAAGTCGCGGATCAACTTGCTGATGATTATTTCAAGGTAACGACACAGATCGAATATTCAAAAACTCTCAAAAATGATGTTTTCTTCATCGGTTGTGCTCGTAACAACAGTCAGCTTTCTCAATTGTTTGATGACGAGCGTTGCGAGTACCGGTGGCTTCTGGGGAGCAGAGATGCCCAGATCAAGGAAGAAGACTTCAGAGTCGAGCGTGTCAGAATCGATGATGAAGATGTACCGATCGTCAGGGCGGAAAACACATCACGGGGATACGAGGTCTGGTGTGGCGGAAACGGAATTAAGAAGAAAATGAACAAACCGGCAACGATAAAAATAGAGATCGTAACGAAGAAATTCAAGAGCAATAATATCTTCTCGGTTTATATGGTTTATCCCACTCGTGGACTGGAAATCAGTTTCAACTACGGTGGGACTCAATTGAAAAATGTGCGGGAGGTCAGTTTTTTTGCGGGCAAACATCCCTATCCTGAAATCGAGGAGAAAAAGGGTGAATCGATCAGATTGCGAATTAACCGGGACGAATGGATATTCCCCAACAGCGGTGTTACTTTTATCTGGGATCTCTAGCGGTGTAGTTCGGGAGTCGCATTGCAATGCGGCACCATTATTTTGAGTGAGGAAGTACGGTAATGGAAAAATTGCGGGTGGGGATCATTCTGGGCGGTATGTCGTCGGAAAATGAGGTTTCGCTGAACAGCGGCAGGAATGTTTATGATAATCTTGATAGAGAAATGTATATACCCGTTCCTGTTTTCATGGATCATAACGGGGGGTTGTGGGTTATACCCTGGCAGCTCGTATCTCAAAATACAACGGTTGATGTTTCGGACCATCTGGAGCAGGATGCGAGGCACGTACCATACGAACAGTTGAAAGAAGAAATAGATTTTGCCTTCATTGCCCTCCATGGAAAATATGGCGATGACGGTTGTATCCAGGGGCTTCTCGAGCTTCTGGGAATTCCTTACACGGGCTCGGGAATACTCGCTTCCGCCGTTGGTATGGACAAACATATCCAGCAGAAAATCCTCAGGTGGGGTGGTATCGACGTTCCCCGAAGCATTGTCGTTCCCGAGTACGAGTGGGAAAATAATAAGGAAGCGGTTGCAAAACAGATACACGATACCTTCGGTTTTCCCCTGGTTACGAAACCGACGCGAGAGGGATCGAGTATGGGAGTTACCATAGTACGGGATGCGGGTGCCCTGGGTGCGGGAATCGACGATGCACTCGAGTGGGATAATACCGTCCTGGTAGAAGAGTATCTTGATGGCATAGAATTCTCGAGTATCGTCATTGAAGAAGATGGTGAACCCATGGCTCTTTCATTGACGGAGATTTACCCGCAGAGTGAGTTCTATACATACGATGACAAGTATATGCCCGGAAGATGCAGGAAGTTTACGCCGCCGAAAAATATTCCGGCAGATGTTGTCGCACGTATCAAGGAGGAAGTCGTACGAGCGTACAAGGTCCTCGGTTTCAGATCGTATGGCCGAATAGACGGATTTTTGGCACATGATGGTCGGGTATTGATTACCGATCCCAATTCATCTTCAGGTATGGCACCGTCATCATTTTTTTTCGAGCAGGCGGCAGAGTCAGGTATGCTTCCCTCGATGATTATTTCGAAACTTATTGAACTATCGCTCACGATCCATAACGAAAAACGGGGACCACTATAATTACTTGAAAAAAGGAGAGAAACGGGGTAAACCCTTTACAAGAGCGTCAAATACCATTATACATCAGTATCAATAATGGTTTATTTCAAAAACACGTTATGAGAAACCACAGCGGATGCTGATTGTGAGGAATCTGCTTTCAATTCAATGGCATAAGATTTGCTAATTTCCAGGGGAAGAGAGTAGGGTATCACTTCACGATATGATTTGAAAAAGAATGTGACGACCGTTACTCGTAATTTAGTCAATGATTGGAGGGAAAAATTATGAAGAAAATGAATGTTAACATTGTGGGTACACTTGCTCTTTTTATTTTTCTGCTGGTTACATCACTGCCGTCATATGCCTTTGAGCTTGGAGCGCGAGGTTACTACTGGTGGCCCGACTTTTCTGCGAAAGTCAGAGTGGATGGCAATGCGATTGTCGGAACGACCGTCGATGCGGAAGATGACCTCGGTATGGATGATGAGAGTTATCCTTCGGTCGAAGCCTTCTTCGGGCTAGGGAACCATCACCTGAGCCTGATGTACACAAAAGCCGATTATTCAGGTGCAAAAAATATCGTTGGGGATATCGTCTTTAACGGACAAACATATACAGATACTACCTATGTCGAATCCGATCTTGAGTTTCAAATGCTCGATTTTGAATATCAGTATGATCTCCTGGATCTGGAAAACATTCTGGCCGGTTTCTCCCTGGGCGTCATCGCCAAGGTAAAATATATCGAAGGAGAGGCCCGGCTCAAGGCGGCGAGTCTCGGATACGATGAGAGTGAGACCTTTAAAGCACCCGTTCCCATGTTGGGACTGGGATTACACGTGGGGATCCTTGCAGATATCCTTGAAGCGAGGGTAAAAGCAGCGGGTATCGGTTACTCGGGCAATACATTTTATGATGCACAGGCAGACATTTCTCTGACGCCCTTTCCCTTTGTGGATATCCATGCCGGCTACAGGATAATGAAAATCGACGTTGAAGATATCAGTGACGTCTATGCAGATATTGAATTCAAGGGACCATATGCCGGTCTCACAATAAGTTTCTAATCAACAGTGTGAGGTGTCAGTGGGAAACGAAAAGCCGGATAAATTGAAGGTAGGAGTCATTATGGGGGGGATCTCTTCGGAAAGAGAGGTCTCCCTTGAGAGTGGAAGAAATATATTCAGTAAGATGGATCGTCAAAAGTATGATCCCATTTCCGTCTTTATGGACAGTCGCGGCGGTCTGTGGGAGATTCCCCTTAAACTTTTGATGCGAAACTCCACCAGAGATATCGAAGATGATCTTGAAGAAGAAGCCGATAGAATTCCCTATGAAAAATTGGCATCAGTGGTAGACTTTGTATATATCGGGCTTCACGGTAAATACGGGGAAGACGGGTGCTTACAGGGACTCCTCGAGCTTCTCAAGATTCCCTACACCGGATCCGGTGTTCTGGGTTCTGCCCTTGGCATGGATAAATATACCTCACGGAATGTTCTTGCCATGAGCGGAGTTGATGTTCCCCGGACACGTGCCGTGTCGATACGAGAGTGGGAAAATGGCGAGAACGATATTCTCAATGAGATTGAACGAGATATCGGTTTTCCCTGTGTTGTGAAACCGACGAGGGAAGGGTGCAGTACAGCTGTCAAAAAGGTTGTAACCAAAGAAGGTGTTCCTGACGCACTGAAGGCCGCCTTCGAGTGGGACACCATCGCGCTTGTTGAGGAATTTATCACGGGAAAAGAGATAACCTGTGGTGTTTTAGGCAATGAAGCACCTATTGCTCTCACTCCGTCGGAAACAATCCCGACTGACGATGTTCTATCGCTGGAAGATAAGTTTCTTTACGGGCAGGGTGAAAACAAGACTCCTGCCAGAGTATCGGAAGAGACTCTGAAAGAAATTCAAGATGTTGCCGTACGGTCATATACCGCTCTGGGGCTCAAGGCATATTCAAGGATAGATATATTTCTCAGTGATGATGACAGGATACTTGTTCTGGAACCGAACAGTCTGCCTGGAATGACTCCTTCGACTGTTCTTTTCCATCAGGCAGCCGCATCGGGAATAACCCAGACCGGGCTGATTGACCGGGTTATTGAATTTTCTCTCGAAGCCCATCAAAAGAAGCGAGGGCCCTTGTAAGGTGTCATTGATACGGGATTACCTCCCGATAAGTTGCAATTAATTGTGGCAAAGTATCAAATTTAGTAAGTATGATTCCTTCCAGAGGATACAAGGGGTCAAGGATTCAGGGCTCGCCTTGGTGGTGCGATTAAAGCGGTTATTGAACAGGCGAACAGAAAGAATCTTTGAGTTTAGACCGCAATTCATCCTTATGGTGATCGGTCTGGGCCAGGGGTCCAAGTGAAATGCTTCAGAATTACAAATAGTTAAAAGTACTGCAAGAGTCGTAGGAACCTTGTTTAGAAATATACAGAATAAATTGTAGGGGATATACTGAAAAATCGTAGCAGAAATCGAAAGAATGTTAAAAACGCTTATAAAGTCTTTGGAAATTAAATCCTGGAATCCTTGGTTCTTCTTCTCCAACTAAATTGGAGAAGAACCTTAATTTAAGAACGCTGGTTCAAACTATATTTTTAAAACAGCGATCGAATTTTGATATTGCATACATTTCCGGTGCCCGAATCCCAATGTTTACCGCTTTAATTATTTTCATTGTGATTTTCGGATTATATGGTATTTGACACGTCTGTATCCTTAAATCTCTAAGGTTCATTAGGTTCGATGAATAGAGTATCTACTGTATTTGACAATTTTGGTAGAGCGGTCATGGAAAATATTGAAGAGATGGGGAAGATTCTCCTCCTCTTCGTTTCCATCATCAGCTGGATGGTGAGACCTCCGTTAAAACTGAGACTTATCTTCAAACAAATGGAATTTGTCGGGGTCAAGTCTATCTATGTCGTTGTCTTGACGGGAACGTTCACCGGTATGGTCCTGGCGTTGCAAAGTTATTATGGGTTCAGAATGTTCAGTGCCGAGAGCCTCGTCGGGTCTACGGTTGCGCTGAGCATGACAAGAGAACTCGGCCCGGTTTTAACGGCGCTGATGGTAACAGCCAGGGCCGGGTCGGCCATGGCTGCCGAGCTGGGAACGATGCGGGTGACCGAGCAGATCGATGCCCTCTCTGTCATGGCGACGAATCCCGTGAAACATCTCATTGTTCCCCGGGTGATTGCCAGCGTTATTATGCTTCCGATTTTAACCATTGTATCGGATTTTATGGGAATTATCGGCGGGTATTTCGTCGGTGTAATGGTTCTCCATATTAATAAAGGGATATTTATCAAAAACATTACCAGGTACGTAGATCTCGGGGATCTCTATAACGGGTTGACAAAGGCGGCTGTGTTCGGACTGATTTTATCTCTGATCGGTTGTTACAAAGGTTTTAACACAACGGGAGGGGCCGAAGGTGTCGGCAGAGCGACGACGGAAGCGGTCGTATTAGCATCGATAACAATCCTGATCAGTGACTATTTCCTGACGGCGATTATGTTCTGACATGAGGCTCATGGTAAAAGGAACAAGGAAAAAGCTAACAGTACGAGTAACAAGGTGAAAAAATGAAGTTCCCGATCTGATCGTTCGACTGAGCTCATGCCGATGTCGGGAATTCAGAACTACTTGTAATGAGTTGATTCCTGCTTTCGCAGGAATGACATATCGGCACGTTTATGACGTTTATTTAGCGTCAGACTTTAAACATGAAAATTGAAATTTTAAACGTTACCTCATGATTGAACTTGTTGATATCCATAAATCCTTTGGAGAACAAAAGGTTCTCGATGGTCTTAACCTTCATATCGAGGACGGTAAGACGACTGTTATCATCGGAAAGAGTGGCGGAGGGAAGAGTGTCCTGCTGAAACATATAATCGGCCTGCTCAAACCCGATAGCGGTCAGGTTCTTGTTGATGGTCTCGATATTACCACGTTGAGTGATAGGGAACTGAACGAGGTCCGGAAGAATTTTGGCATGCTTTTTCAGGAAGCGGCCCTCTTCGATTCGATGAATGTGGGTGATAACGTTGCGTTTCCCTTACGGGAGCATACAAAGAAGAAGGAAAAAGAGATAAGGGAAATCGTCGACGAACGATTGAGAGCAGTGGGACTGCACGGTGTGGAAAGCAAGATGCCGTCGGAGCTCAGTGGAGGAATGAGAAAGCGGGTAGGGCTTGCAAGGGCTCTGGCGATGCATCCGCAAGTAATCCTTTATGATGAGCCCACAACAGGTCTCGATCCCATTATGACGGAGGCGATTAATGATTTAATTATCAACACGCAGAAGAATTTCAATGTGACCTGTGTTGTCATCAGTCACGATATCGAATCCATTTTTGAAATAGGTCACAACATTGCCATGCTTTATGATGGAAAAATTGTGGAATACGGAACTCCTGAAGTTATCAGACAATCGGATAATCCCGTATTGAAGCAGTTTCTCTCGGGGAGTCTTGTTGGACCTATTAATATTATGTAACGATATTTCCCCTGACATGCTGTTTTAGATTGGAGGAAGGGATGTTTTCTATCAGTTCGGAAGCGAAAGTCGGATTATTTGTCTTTGTGGCATTAATCCTGTTGGCGTACATGTCATTCCGTGTTGGGGAATATGGTTTTGGATTGAAAAAGGGTTATTTTGTAAATGTTGTTTTTGACAACGTGACAGGTCTCGAGAAAGATGCTTCCGTTACCATTGCAGGCGTTGAGGTTGGTAAAGTTGAAGGAATTTTTCTGACGGATGGGAAAGCCTTGGTAACATTAAGGATTACTCCTGATGTCAAGTTGGAAAAAGATGTCAGGGCATCGATAAAGAGCCACGGAATTCTGGGGGATAAGTTCATAGAAATTGAACCGGGGACAAAGGAATCAGGATATATCGAAGTCGATGGGCACATTAAACAGGTGGAACAACAGGCTGACATTGATAAAATTCTCCGGCAGCTTGGTACCATTGCAAGTGATGTCATGGAAGTGACTGCCTCGTTGAAAAAAGTTGTCGGGGGGGGTGAAGGCGTTGCGAACCTTAAGGCCATTATTCAGAATACACGAGAATTGAGTGAGAATCTGAATATGGTGGTCAAACAGAATGATGAAAAATTCAGTATCATGGTGGGCAGCCTGAAAAACGCGGCTACGGAAATGGAAAAGACCTTTGCAGCCCTCAGTGATATTACCTCGAAGATAAACAGAGGTGAAGGTACCGTCGGGCGGTTGGTGACGGATGAAGGAGTCTTTGAGAAACTTGATAGAACGGTTGCCTCCCTTGAGGAAATCAGTGGCAAGATTAATGAGGGGAAGGGTACTATAGGGCGGCTGATCAACGATGAAGAAACGGTAGAAAACCTGAATTCGAGTTTAAAGACGATCGACAAGAGCATGGAGGGAATTAACAGGTATATCAGCAAAGCAGAACAGTTCAGGACGTTCCTCAGTTACCGGGGTGAGTATTTATTCGACAACAATGATGCAAAAAGTTACCTCAACCTGAAAATTCAGCCGAAAGAAGATAAGTTTTATATTCTCGGGATCGTTGCCGATCCCCGGGGCAGCCGAACAACGTACGACAGAACCACGAACGGGACGACCACACGCACCGAGGAGTGGGATAGAAGTGACTTACTGTTCAATGCTGAGATCGCAAAGCGTTATAAGGATATTGTTCTCAGAGGTGGACTCCTCGAATCGACCGGCGGTGTCGGAGTCGATTATTATGCCTTTGATGATAAGGTACGATTAACATTTGAAGCATTTGATTTCGATACGAACAGAGACCCCCATTTAAAGATATTTGCAGATTACAGGCTTTTCAAACACTTGTATCTCACGGCAGGATGGGATGATTTTGTCAGTGATGAAAGCAATGCGTCACCATTTGTAGGCATCTCAATAAAATTTGAGGATGAGGACCTCAAGTACCTCCTGACCAGCACGCCGATTCCGCAGTAAAAAAAATAAGGCAGAGGGTCAGATTGCCGTTATCATTTATTCGGCATCATCATCTATGCAAAAACGCAGTTATTGAGAATAAAAAATCTATTCATATATTGACATTTAGCAGAAAATGCTTATATAAAAGACTAAGCTGTAAGGAACCCGTAAGGTAAATGGCACAGGTATTACATTTCAGTCATACAGAAAAAGACTGTATTAACAGGACCTTCGGCCATGCGGAGGAGCTGATGAAACAGTATTTTCGTCTTGCTCCCGCAGACTGGAAGAGTCACAGGTATGATGTAAAAACCCGTGCCCATCTGAATAAACACGAGGTGAACAACAGGGCCTTTGCCCAACTGTGTAAATATTACTATGCGAAAGATGAGGATGAGGAGAATCCGGAAAACTTTCATTTTTACCGGATTTGTCTTCAGGATGATCGAATACTCAACGCGGTTGAAAGAGGACATTCCTTCATAAAACTGAGGCCCCTCATGCTTTATATCGCAACGCATGAGCTTGTACATGTCGTTCGTTTCAATAATGGTGATAGCGAATTTGAGGCACCCATGGAAGAAAAAATAAAGGAAGAAGAAAAGGTGCATTCAATTACCAAGAACATACTGCAACCGCTGAGCGATCCGAAACTCAATCTGGTACTCGATTGCTTCGACGATCGATATCATATCGGGGATATATTCAATTGAGGAGAAAGTAATTCAAGACGGAGGCTTATTCTATGCCGATTTATGAATATAAGTGCACGAAGTGCCAAAAGGAATTCGAAGTATTTCAGAATATTACCGATGACAGCGTTCCGCCCTGCAAATTCTGTCAGGGTAAGGCAAAAAAAATGATTTCCCGCTCATCGTTTCACCTGAAGGGTTCAGGATGGTATGTAACCGATTACGGTGGAAAGAAACCGTCAACTCGTGAAAGTAAAGAGGAAAAATCAGAAAGTACGCCAAGTGATTCTACGAGCGAATCCTCGACGGAATCCTCGACGGAATCCTCGACAGACTCGTCATCCACAAAGAGTGATGATTAGATCTGCAGTGATAGCCGTCCCACCGGTGGTGTATGGTAATGAAAACCTGAGCGAGGGATATAAGCAACCGGGGAGATAAATCAGAAACAATAGTACTGCAGAGACAGTTTATAACATAAAGCAAACATAGTTTAATCTGACCCCGATTCATCGAATCGGGGTTTTTTCTGTTCGGGCGTTGACGGTTGCCTCTAATTTGCCCAGGAGCTCTATCAAATCCAGATTGTATCTTTCCGAAAGTTCTCGAATCGTGTCAAAGAGGGCATTGCAGCAGATACAGGTACCGGCATGTTTGTCATATTCTCTGAAAATGTGTTCCGTTTCCCGAAAGTGGCTGATCACATCGAGGATGGTCATATCGGGATGAATTTTTCCGGTTTTATGTTTCACAAGAACGTCCGGTGCCATTTATAATTGAATTACTTCAGTCAGGGCTTTCGGAATATGATTAATTATATCGATTATCTGTGTTGCAGGTGTGGGATGTGCGTATGACCCGGCGATCCGATTTATTTTCATTGCCGTGGTAGCCGCGGCTTCGATTGTCAGACCTGACTCAATCAAGGCGGATACAATCCCTGTCAGGGTATCCCCCGTTCCTCCCATTGCCTCGAGTGCTTCCTCGACAGGACTGTCGACCGTTGCAAGTATCCCGTCCCGGCTTGCCAGGTAATCCTTCTTACCTTTGACGATCATATACCGAGCGGAATTATTATGGTCGTATGCCCGGGCAATCAACTCGGGGACACGATTTTCATCATGCAGAATAAACCCCCGTGTATAAAATGGATGGGGAGCCGATTCATCCGCCAGAAAAGCGAGTTCTCCCACGTCGGGTGTGAAAAGATCGTACATGTCTGCATGTCCGCTCATTTTTGCCACATACATGAATCCGGCGTCGGCGATGAGA
>Ga0272444_10005825_pt1 | contig 10623 bp, 7 predicted proteins | sample SSMForm13_FD_201033 | JGI IMG/M metagenome (GOLD analysis project Ga0272444, IMG submission 201033) | Marine sediment archaeal communities from Little Sippewissett salt marsh, Falmouth, MA, United States - SSM-Form-13 | ecosystem: Environmental > Aquatic > Marine > Wetlands > Sediment ...
ACCACCATCTGGCTGACCAGGTCGGCCTTGCAGAGCAGGGCGGCGCGGGAGGCCTCCGCCCGGAGGGTGCCGGCGGCATCCACCCAGCCGGCGACGGTCTCTGCCAAGGCTTGCACCCGCAGGGCCTTGGCGTGCATCGAGCCCAACTTTGCCTGGAACAGGACGCCCTGCAACTTGGCGACCCAGTCTTCCATGGAGGCCTTCAGATCGCTGCGATAAAAGAACATGGCGTCTTCCAGACGCGCCCGCAGCACCCGCTGGTGGCCGCGCGCCACCAGGGCGGGGTCCTTGGCGGCGGTGTTGTTGACGGCGATAAAATGGGGCATCAAGGCGCCGGCGGCGTCTTCGACGGCAAAGTATTTCTGATGCTCGCGCATGGAGGTGATCAGCACCTCGTCGGGCAGCTCGAGAAATTTGGTGTCGAACCGGCCGGCAACCGGCGCCGGGTATTCGACCAGGTGGGTCACGGTGCTGAGCAGTTCCTCGTCGGGCAGGATGCGGCCGCCCAGTTCGGCGGCCAGGGCTTCGATTTCGGCCTTGACCCGGCTGCGGCGCTTGGCGATATCGGCCAGCACCCAGGCCGTCTCCAGCCGCTGGAGGTATTCCGAGGGGTGCGAGATCTTGATCCGACCGGGCTTCAGGAAGGGGTGTCCCCAGGTGTGGCGGCCGCTTTTGATATCCTCCAGGGAAAAACCCACCACCCGGCCCCCCAGCAGCGCCAGCAGCGAATGCAGCGGCCGCGCAAAAGCCGTACGGTAATCCGACCAGCGCATGGTTTTGGGAAACGGCAGCACGACCACCACCTCGGGCAGGATGGTCTTGAGCAGGGTCAGGGTCGCCAGGCCGCGTTCGGTTTTGCGCGCCGCCAGATAGGCGCCCTTGGGGGTGTCGACGACCTTGATCTTCCTGACGGAGATCCCGACCTTCTCGGCGAACTTGCGGGCCGCGACGGTGGGCTTGCCCTGGGGGTCGAAGCCGACGGTGGCGGGCGGGCCGGTGACCTCGGTGGTCAACGGCTTCTGCCGGTCGGCCACGTCCGCCATCAGGATCGCCAGCCGCCGCGGGGTGCCGTACACCCGGGCCTCGCCGTGGTCGATGCGCGCCGCGGCGAGCTTTTCCTGCAGGATCCGCGAAAGGGCCGCCAGGGCCGGCTCGATGTAGCCCGCCGGGATCTCCTCGGTTCCAATTTCAAACAATAAGGGATGGTTCATCTCTGTTTTCCTCTTGTGCGGCTAAACCGCAAACTGGAATTTTCAGCGGTCCTTCGGCGCCGGCGCTTCAGCCCGCGCTTTTGATCAGGGGAAACCCCATGGCCTCCCGCTGCTTGAGATAGCCCTCGGCGCAGGCCCGGGCCAGGTTCCGAATGCGGCCGATGTAGCCCGTACGCTCGGTCACGCTGATGGCGCCACGGGCGTCCAGCAGGTTGAAGGTATGGGAGCACTTGAGGCAGTATTCATAAGCCGGCAGGACCAGCCCGGCGGCCATTACCCGCTGGGATTCGGCCTCATAGCGGTTGAAGAGCTCCAGCAAAAGGGCCACGTCCGCAATTTCGAAGTTATAGCCCGACTGCTCGACTTCCTGCTGATGGTGGACGTCCCCGTAGGAAACCGTCTCGTTCCAGCGCAGGTCATAGACGTTGTCGATGCCCTGGAGGTACATGGCGATGCGCTCGAGGCCGTAGGTCAGCTCCACCGAAACCGGATGGAGCTCGATGCTGCCGGCTTGCTGAAAATAGGTGAACTGGGTGACTTCCATGCCGTCCAGCCAGACCTCCCACCCCAGGCCGGAGGCGCCCAGGGTCGGGGATTCCCAGTCATCCTCTACAAAGCGGATGTCGTGCTCCAGCGGTTCAACCCCCAACACCTTGAGGCTTTCCAGGTAGAGCTGCTGGACATCCGTTGGGGAGGGTTTCAGGATCACCTGATACTGGTAGTAGTGCTGCAGCCGGTTGGGGTTTTCACCGTAGCGGCCGTCGGTGGGCCGCCGTGAGGGCTGGACATAGGCCACATTCCAGGGCTCCGGACCCAGGGCCTTGAGAAGCGTTGTGGGATGAAAGGTCCCGGCGCCGACTTCCATGTCGTAGGGCTGAACCAGGACGCAGCCCTTGCGGGCCCAAAATTTCTGAAGCGCGAATATGACATCCTGAAAGTACATGATAGCTTCCTTGGGTGTTGATAGGGTTTTGACGAAGGGCCCCGGGCGTCGCCGCCGGGAGGGCTCTCAGCCGGCGGAGGTCGGCTCCCCGCCGCCGGCGTCCCGGTCCGGGACTTCCACCGCCACCCCGCGGGTGTCGAGGCGAAACGGCAGCAGCCTGGCATCGGCGACCGCATCCAGAATTTTTTGCCACACCGGCCCCAGCCGCTTGATGACCGCCCGCGGCCCCAGGGCCCAGAGGCAGCCGCCGCCGCCCGCGCCGGTAAAGCGGGCCCCGCAGCGGGCGTCGATGGCTGCGGCCACCAGTTTTTCGCCGGTGGCGTCCAGGACCGCCGGGGTCAGCTCGCGCCGCACGGCCGTTTCACGGTTCATGGCATCGGCCGCGGCCTCGAAATCGCCCGCCCACAGGGTGGCGGCAAAGCGGCGCGTCAAGGCGGCGATCTCCTCCCAAGACGCGCGCTTCTCACCGGCCAGAAACTGCCGCACCCAGCGGCCGTTGACATCCTGGGATTCGTGGGGCACCCCGCAATAGGCCACCAGCAGATGTTCGGCCAGGGATTCATCCCCCGGCGCGACGGGCAGCGCCTCCCGGCGGAAGGCCGGCTCGCCGAAACCGGAGCGCCAGTGCCAGACATTGACCCCGCCGAAGGCGGCGGCCAACTGGTCCTGGAGCCCGCAGGGCACCCCGGCGACGCTGGCTTCGATGGCGTGGGCCAGCAGGGCGACCTCCCGACGGGGGAGCCGGCGCCTAAGCCCCACCCGTTCAGCGGCGGCCTGCAGGGCGGCCACCAGGGCCACGGCCGCCGCCGAGGACCCGCCCAGGGCACTGCGCGGCGGGGAGGCCGAGTCGATCCGGATATGGACGCCATCGGCGTCGAAAAAAGCCGCGATGGCGAACATCAGCCCCAGGGGATGCCGGAAAGGCGCCTGGTGGGTGGGGAAAGCCGCACTTTCAAATCCCCGCGAAGAGACTTTCACATGTCCCACGGCATGGGGCTGCAACACGACCCGGGTGCGCAGCGCCATGGCGAGGTTGACGGTGCAGGGGGCATGCCGCCGCAGGGGCAGGTGAAAGGTACTGATGTCCAGGGTGCCCCCCATGTCGATCCGGCAGGGGGCCGAGGCGCTCACCGGGTGTGCGGTCAGCGCCTGGTGCAGGCTCGGGGGCATCGCAGCTTCTCCCGTGTCATCGGATTTCCCGCAGAAACTTGAGGCTGCGCGGGGTTTTGCCCAGGTGATAGGGGACAAAGGCTTCCAGAAAAGCGGTGCTTTCGGCCACGGCGGCCGGCGAGAAGCGCACCCGCCCGGCCTGGGCCAGGTCGCTGCAGCTGAGCCACTGCAGCAGCTTGAGGGTCCCCTTGGACAATTCGCCCGGACCGCCGCCGGGGCCGCCGCAACGGCCGCAGACCGCCCCGCCGTGCGCGGGGTCTATCCGCAGCCCGCGGCTCTGGAGCTGCTCCAGCTGACAGCCGCAGGCGCAGCAGGCGGTCAGCTCCGGCAGAAAACCGGCCAGCGCCATGAAACGCACCTGAAACAGAAGATTCAAGACCGCCACGTCCGCTGCATCGCCGCTGTCCAGTTCGGCCAGGACATGCGCCAAAAGGTTGAAGAGCGCCGGGTTGGCGACGTTTTCCTCCATCCACAGGTTAACCAGCTCCACCCAGTAGCTGGCATAGGCGGTTTTCCGGAAATTGCCGCGGATGCCGGCATGGGGCTGTTTCAATTCGGCCTCCTGCAGGATCGGCAGGCCGCGGCCCGCCGAGCATTGCAGCTGAAGCAGGGAAAAGAGCTCCAGCACCCCGCCAAAGCGCCGGGTGCTCTTTTTGGCGTACTTGGCGATGACCGACATTTTGCCGCGCGCCAGCGTGAAGCAGTTGAGGATCAGGTCGAAATCCCCGTGCTGGATGCGCCGCAGGGTGATGGCCGGGGTGGAAAAGGATGCCATGTCAGATGCCCAGAAGGGTGGTTGCGATCTGGAAGTAAAAGAACACGCTGATGATATCGATGGCGGTGGTCACGAAGGGGCCCGTGGCAACCGCCGGGTCGATGTTCAGACGGGCAAAGAGCATGGGCACCAGGGAGCCCACCAGGGCGGCGATCGCCATCGAGGAGAGCACCGCCAGGCTGACCGCCAGGGCAAAGCTCAACCGGCCGTAGCGGGCCTGTGCGACCCCGCCGATCAGCAGGCCGTAAAACACCCCCAGCACCCCCCCGATGACCAGCTCCTTGAACACAACCTTGCGCAGATCACGCACCATCAAGCGTCCGGTGGCCAGTCCGCGGACCACGATGGTGGAGGACTGGGTGCCGATATTGCCCCCCATGCCCATGATGACCGGGATGAAGGCGGCCAGATAGGCGAAACGGGTCAGGCTGGGTTCAAAGTGGTTGATGACGTAAAAGGCCACGATGCCGCCGAAACAGCTGGCAAAAAGCCACGGCAGGCGCATCCGGGTACTCTTGTAGATCGACTTGGTTTCGATGAACTCATCCCCCACACCGGCCATCTTGAGCATGTCCTCGGTGGCTTCGGCGCGGAAGATGTCGATGACGTCGTCAACGGTGACGATCCCCACCAGCCGGTGGGAGTCATCGACCACCGGCACGGCCAGGATGTCGTAGCGGGCCACCACCTTGGCGACCTCCTCCTGGTCCATGTCGGTCTGGACTGAAAAAACATCCGTAGTCATAAAGGTCTTCAGCGGTGTTTCGGGCGGCACCAGCACCAGCTGCCGCAGGGAGCTGACGCCCACCAGGCGGCCGTTCTCGTCGACCGCATAGAGGTAAAAGGGCATCTCCACATCCTGATACTCCTTCTGCAGCGACGCGATCGCCTCGCGCGCGGTGCAATCCTCCCGGAGGGCGATGAAATCGGTGACCATGATGCCGCCGGCGGTATCGTCCCGGTAGCTCAGAAGCCCTTCGACCTGCGCCGAGTGCTCCTTTTTCATCTTTTCCAGGACCGCGCTGGAGCGCGCCTCGGGAAGCTGACCGATGAGGTCGGTGACGTCGTCGTTGGGCATGGTTTCGAGGATTTTGACGAGTTCATCCAGGTCGAGATCCTCGACAAGATCCAGGAAAGTCTCGCGGTCCAGCTCGCTGAGCACGATCCCTTTCTGCTCACGGCTTTCGATCAGTTCAAAAAGCCGTTGCTGGTGCGCCGGCGACAGGGTCTGGAACACCGCCGCCAGGTCGGCGGCATGGGTTTTCCTGACGATTTTACGCAGGTGGGTCGATGCGCCGCGTCTCAACAGGCGCCGAATGCTGTCGGCCAGAATTTTGCTTCGATCGCGGTGCATAGTGCTATTCGGTTACCCCCGTTTCTCAGGGCAGCTGCAAGGTGACCACCTGCCCGCTTTTACCGGGGACACTCACCGGTCTGCCGTTGAGGGTCAGCCTCAGACCGGCGGCGTTGCCAATCAGCAGGTTGAAGCCGCGGCGGGCTTCCAGGGTCACCTTTTCACCGGGCTTGAGCAGGTATTCCACCGGCCGCTGGTTGTCGCTGATGACCTTCAGCCATGTCTCCTCCACCGCCAGGGCCGCCAGGGCCAGCGGCCCGACCGATTCGGGGGCGGGGCCGGTTTCCAGGCGCCCGGGAGCAGCGGCGGCTTCCACTGCCGCCGGCGGCGATTCGCTGAGCTTCTCGGCCGGGGCGGCGGCAGACGCCGGCGTCTGTTCCCCCGCTGGGCTGCCGCCGCGCGCCCCCGCCGCCGGCGGCGGCGCCTGCGAGACGGCCGGGGCCGTGGGGCGCGCTGCACGCTGCCAGCGATTGAACCCGAAAACCGAGAGGCCGGTCACCACCGCCAGCAGCCCCAGGACAGCGCACAGCCGGAACCAGGGACGGCGTTTGGGCGCCCGGGCCACGGCATCCGTCCGGAGGGTGTCGTTGTATGCCCGGCGGCTGGCGTGGTAGCGCCGGATGGCCTCTCCCGGCTCCGCGCCAATGGCCTGGGCATACGCCTTGAGATACCCCACCACAAAGACGACGGCTGGCAGCCGCTGGTGGTCTTCGCGCTCGATGGCCAGGAGGTTGCCCATCCCGATCCGGGTTCGGGCGGAGATCGTCTCCAGGCTGATGCCCCTCTCCAGCCTGAGATCGCGCAGGTACTGACCGAAAGCGAAGGGGTGATTTTCAGTTGCCATCTTACTGGATGATTTTGATGTGAGCGCGCTGGCGCAATTCCCGGAGCCATTCGGTGAATTTTTGATTCACCACTTCGTCGAACAGCCTGCTTTCGATTTCGGCGGTGACGGCCTCGAGCGGTTTGCCGCCGCCTTCCAGGATCTCCTTGACCTCGAAAATCTGGAAGCCGTATTCGGTATCCAAGATTTGGGAAAATTCCCCCGGCTTGAGGTTTTGAACCGCGGCCTGGATTTGGGGGCTCAAATCGCTCAATCCAAAAACCCCCAGATCCCCCCCCTCGCCGGCCATCGGCGACTGGGAGTATTGGCGGGCCAAAGCGGCAAAGGATTCGCCGGCCTTCAGCTTGGCGTGCACCGCGCTCATGGCACGCAAAACCGCCTGTCTTTCCTCTTCCCCGGCCGGAGGCGGCACCTGCATGATGATGTTGCGCAGGTGGTATTTCCGCTGCCCCCCGAATTGATCCCGGTGTTGCTCGTAATAGGCCTTGACGTCTTCCTTGGTGATCACGATTTTGGACTTGATCTGGCGGTTGACCAGCTTGGTTCGCAGCAGCTGCTCCCGCACGCGCCGGCGGTAATCGTCGAGACTCATGCCGTCGCGCGCCAGGGCCGCCTGCAGGTCCTCCTCGGTCAGAAAGCGCGCGGCTTTGAGCCGTTCGATGGCGCTGTCGACCTCCTGGTCGCTGACGCTGATATCGGCCTTGCGAATCTCCTGGTCCGTCAGCTTCTCGTTGATCAACTGGTCGAGGATATCCTCGCGGACCTTGAAGAGCATCTGATGCTCCTTATCAGGGGGATACCCCATCGTGCCCAACTTGTTGCGGTACGGCCGGAGGGCCTGATCCAACTCCACCAGGGTGAGCACGTCGTCGTTGACCACCGCCACGATCCGGTCGACCACCTCCCCAGCGGCAGTTCCAAGGGCCCAGAGGCAGAGAATGCCGGCGGTCAGCAGTGCTTGGTGCCAAAACGATCCCGGGACTTTCCCCCGGTGGCGATTAAATAAACCCGTCATGGTGTTTGCGGAGATTGGCATAGGCAGCGACAGGAGTCGTTCCGGCCGGCTCAACGCTCTATGCCGGTGATTTCGTTCCATAGGTTGTGGTTGATCTCAACGGCGTACTTCGCCTGCAGGCCTTTGAGCCAACCGGCATAAGCCGCTTCGGCTTTTTGTTTGCGCAGATACCGGATCAGCCGGGTGTCGATCCGCGGTTCGGAGGCTGGGGGGGCATCGCCGGCCGCCGCTGATCCGGTCGCCGCCTGTCCGCGGGTTGCCAGGTGGGCGGCGATATCCTGCGGCGTGAGCTCGACGGTGTCGATCAGCCCGGCCTCCACCACCTTTTCAATCAGCAGGCGCCGGCGGACGGCCTTTTCCCATTCGGCATAGGGGATGGCATTTTCCAGCAAAACCTGCTCAAAAACCCCCTCGGGATAATCGGCCTTGATTTTCTCAACCGCCGCCGCCAACTCCTCGGGGCTCACCGCAATGCGCAGGCTGTGGGCCTCTTGCACCAGAATCAGCTCATCGATCAGCTCCTCCAGCAGCCGCAGCTGCGCCTCCCGCCGCGCGGCGGCCTCTTGCAGGGTGTTGTGGGGGTAGGCGACCTTGGCGATTTCAAAGGCGCGCTGGAACTCAAGGGGGGTCACGACGCTTTGGCCCACCCGCAACAGGAAAAGCGGGCGCTGCTCGGCATCCCCCCCTTTGCAGCCCCCCAAGAGGGCCGCGAGGCAAAAAAAAGCGACGGCCAAGGCCGCCCGCTTGAACCTATTTGGTCGGTTTGGCGCCACCTTCCCCAGCCTTTGGCAGGCCCGTTTCAGATGGTGCCCTGCCCCGGATCAGCGTTGCGGGCAACACGCCGGAATCCGCGCAAAAGCATGGCTGGCAAACCCGCGACAACTTATTTCAAGCAAAATAAGCCTTTAGGGGTTAACACGGGCGCTGATTTCTTTCAAGATGTTTTTGGTCTGAACAAGCAGGCGGTTGGCAGATCCCTTGGTGAGCCGCACTTTCAGAACCTGATCCGGGGTGTACTCACAGGTCTTCTTGCGCTCCATAACGAACTCGACGATGCCATACGGTGTTTTCTGGTGCATTCCGGAAAAGAAAAGCTGCAGCTGCTGCAGCTGCAGGTCCAGACGCTTGACCCCGGCGCGCGCGGCCAGGACCTTGAGCATGATTTTCAGCAGAAGGTTGGCGCCGGCCTCGGGCAACGCCCCGTAGCGGTCCTCCAGCTCGGCCTTGAAATCGGAGATTTCCTTGAGGTCCGTCATGCGGGCCAGGCGGCGGTAGGCGCTCAGGCGCTGGTCGATATCCAGAATGTAGTCCTCCGGCAGAAAGGCCGACATCGGCATGTTGATCTCCGGCTCCAGGCTTTCCACCACCGGATCGCCTTTCATCTCGCAAACGGCGTGTTCCATCAGCTTCAGGAACATGTCGTAGCCTACGGCGGCGATGTGTCCGGACTGGTTGGCCCCGAGGATCGTGCCGCCGCCTCGGATTTTCAGATCGCTCATGGCGATCTGAAAGCCGGAGCCCAGGTCACTGTGCTCCATCAGCACCTTCAGCCGTTTTTGGGCGTCCCGGCTGAGGGCGCTCTCGTTGGGGATGAAGAGATAGGCATAGGCCTGCTCATCGGAGCGCCCCACCCGCCCCCGCAGCTGGTAAATCTGCGACAGCCCGAAGCGATCGGCGCGGTTGATCAGGATCGTATTGGCGGCGGGAATATCCAGACCCGATTCCACGATGGCGGTGCAGACCAGCATGTCGGTTTCGCGCTTCATAAAGCGCAGCATAACCCGCTCGAGCTCGTCCTCGCCCAGTCGCCCGTGGGCGATGTCCAAACGCACCTCGGGGACCAGTTCTTTGAGGTGCTCGGCGATCTTCTGGATGCTGTGGATATTGTTGTGCACAAAAAAAATCTGCCCCTTGCGCTGCAGTTCCTTGCGGATGGCCTCCACCACGACCGCGTCGTCGAACTCCGAAATGTAGGTGATGATGGAGCGGCGCTCCTCGGGCGGGGTCGAAATCACGCTGATGTCCCGGATGCCGGTCAGCGACAGGTGCAGGGTGCGGGGAATGGGGGTGGCCGTCATGGCCAGGACGTCCACGGTTTTCCTGATTTTCTTCAGTTTTTCCTTGTGTTTGACACCAAAGCGGTGCTCCTCGTCGAGAATGATCAGGCCCAGGTCTTTGAAGGCCACATCCTTTTGCAGGAGCCGATGGGTGCCGATCACGATGTCGATTTTGCCGGCGGCCAGATCCTGAACGATCTGACGCTGTTCCCGGGGCGCGCGAAAGCGGCTGAGGCAGGCCAGTTGGATGGGGTAGCGCGCAAAGCGCTGGGAGAAGGTCGCATAATGCTGCTCGGCCAGAACCGTGGTGGGCACCAGCACCGCCACCTGTTTGCCCTCCATGACGGCCACGAATGCACCCCGCAGAGCCACCTCGGTCTTACCGTAGCCGACATCGCCGCAGATCAGGCGGTCCATGGGCGCGGGACTGGCCATGTCCCGCAGCAAATCCTCGATCGCTTTGCGTTGATCGGGGGTTTCCTCGTAGGGGAAGCCGGCCTCGAACTGGCTGAAGCGGGCATCCCCGGGTCGGAAGCTGTACCCGCTTCCGACCTTGCGCGCGGCATAGAGCTTGAGCAGGTCGCCGGCGATCTTTTCGACCGATTTCTTGACCCGCTGCTTCACCTTGTCCCAGGACTTGCCCCCCATTTTGTCCAGAACCGGCGTGACCCCGTCAACACCCATGTATTTCTGGACCAGCCCCATGCGCTCCACCGGCAGATAGAGCCGGTCATCATCGCGGTAGCGGATCAGGATAAAGTCATTGGTGACCCCCTCGAGCTGCAGTTTCACCAGCCCGTCATACTGCCCGATGCCGTGCTCGTCGTGGACCACCAGGTCCCCCTGCTTGAGGTCCTCGAAGGAAAGCACTTTCGCGCGCGCAGAGGCGGGTTTATGACGGGTTTGCCGGCGGCGGGTGCGAAAAACCTCGTTTTCGGTCAACACCGCCAAGCGCTCCGAGGGCCAGACAAAGCCGTTGCTCACCTCCCCGAGACAGATCCAAGCGGCGGTTCGCCCCGGCTGAATATCCGGCATTCCCGCGATCACGTCCAAGTTCAGGTCGTAGGCCTGCAGCAGCGACTGGATTCGCTCGGCCTGGGCAGCGGTGCTGCAGACCACCAGGGCGGTGTGCCCGGCCCGCTGCTGCGCCCGAAGCCAGTCGGCCACGGGTCTGAACAGGTTCCCCGTGGGCCTGGAATCTTTGAGCTGGATTTCCAGACCGGCGTTGTCGCTTACCCTAAACGCCATTTCCAG
>Ga0272444_10005826_pt1 | contig 10623 bp, 7 predicted proteins | sample SSMForm13_FD_201033 | JGI IMG/M metagenome (GOLD analysis project Ga0272444, IMG submission 201033) | Marine sediment archaeal communities from Little Sippewissett salt marsh, Falmouth, MA, United States - SSM-Form-13 | ecosystem: Environmental > Aquatic > Marine > Wetlands > Sediment ...
GCTTAAACACCCAACTACATATGAATTCCCATCCTACCATAATGCTCAATTGGACAGCGCTGTCCAAACCTGATAGTCACCGGTAGGCTATCGTGGTCGGACCGAATTTTCGCGCCATATCTATCGTGACAACCACCCTGTATATGTGAGAGAGGCTATTCCGCCTCTCATTTTTTATACCCCCCTCCCCCATTTCCATCGTCCACACCGTCCAACCGCCCAACACGCCTTCATCAATCAGTCCTGCAACAGCAATCAGTTCCATCTTCATCACCGGTTCATCGTTTCGCTCACGTCCGGAATCCAGTGGCGATTACTTAAAGGGAAAATTGATCAAGAAATTCGTGAATATTTTTCAAGGAATTGGTTAGTTATACCGTTTTGCAGCCCAAAATAGTGTGACCTGCGAAATCTCGACTGCCTGTTCCTTGCGGTGGAAATAGCACCGAGGAATCGTAGCTCATTAACTCAGGAAACGTATCAAGGGCGGCTTGTCATTGCGACAGGTCGCCTTTTTCATTTCCAGACACAAGGAGCCCAACATGAAAAGATACGCAGAACTTTGCCAATTTGTCGCTCGCGCAATCAACCACACCACCTGGAACATTCCAAAAATCCTTGATGGGGATCGCTGGCGGAACATCAACAATCCTCATCTGGTTGAGAATCAATTCCGCATCAACGGACACGATCATTACGAAGACGCCATTTTCCGAGCCAAGCGAATCATGGAGGAGCGAGGATGGAGCACCGAACTCACCGATACCAAGGAGCAGTGCCACGAGCACCTGATTTACCAGCATTACCGGTTGAAGTGCTGGAAACGTTCATAACACAACTCAATCAATCATAAAGGGCAGTTGCCGTTTTTTTCGCCGGTGGCTGCCCTTTTCTGCGTCCATGGAGGCCCATGCATGAAAACATTTAATTCAAATCGCGCTATCAAACCCTATGTTCAGCGGGAGTTATTCCCTGCGCCACCGGACCCTCCCTTCAGTGAATCCATTTCCGTTTACCGCATCTGTCTGGTCAAAGACGATTCCGTATCCTTTGGAAATGTTCGCCTGTACAACTCCCAGCAGGCTCAGGCCCTAATCCAGAACCTTATCCTGACCAAAGGACAACCGGACCGGGAACAGTTCGTTGTGGTCCTGCTCAACGCCAAAAACGAAATGATCGGGCTGAACATTGTATCCGTGGGTGCGCTTTCTTCGGCCCCGATCCATCCGCGTGAAGTCCTTAAGCCTGCCATCCTGGCCAATTCTGCGGCAATCATTTTAGCGCACAATCATCCCTCCAACGATCTCGACCCATCCCCCGATGACATCGCCGCTACCAGAAAAATCATCCGCGCGGCCAAGATCATCGGCATCCAGGTCCACGAACACCTGATCATCAACATGGAGGACGACAGGTATTTCAGTTTCGCCGATCAGGGCATCATCGCCCAGATGCACTCCGAAATCGGCTGACCATCATAGCCGCTATAGAAAGCCAATAGGATCATATCAGCCTCCAACAGGTTCTACCCCATCAGTCGCGACACAATGCGATAGCCGAGATAGTCAAGATACTACCCATCCGGAACGTTTTCATCGAAGTGCGTGTTAAAATTTTAAGAATCTCTATATCACTTAACGGAAATACTTGTGCAGAAATCGGACTGTTACCGGGATGATAGAACCGTTTAACGATAAAGTTGAAGTCACAAATTTGCTTAAGATAACCAAAATATGTCCGATCTCAAGCAGTGCTGCCATCTGGATTCAACGCATTATTCCCAATGGATTGTGGCTTATGGCAGCTATGTTATTTTTAAATTCGTTTGGAGGACAATAAAACGTGAACACCTCTCCACTCATGCTCACCATCAAAGATAATGAGCTGCTTGGCGTGGCCAACCGCTCCGATGCGATGGGCGTACTTGCCGTATGGTCTGTCCGCGGGCGTGACCTTGTACCGCACCTTACGGAACAAACGACTAACGTCCGAGGTTTCCAGATCCTCGTCGAAGCCTTTCGCCTCTGGGAACTCTACGAGCCGAATCACCCTAAACATGCAGGCCGTTTAGACGACTTTTTTCTTCTCATAGAACAAGCGTTTGCCCGCACGGTTGCGTGGCACGACAAGGACTGGGCTTTACCTGGAGCGCGCCGTGTACGGGCACGATCACATGAGGTGCCTCAGATCTCATTGGTTGATCATAGCTGGCACTTACTCGATAGTCAGAAGGATAACGGGTTATGGGGATTATACCGAGGTGCATCGCAACGATCCGGGCTGCTAAATGAAAAAATGACGCAATTGTCCAGCGCGACCATGGAAAAAGCGACTTTTCATGCGGGGATTGAGGTCACGGCCCAAAACCGACTGTTCGAATTGGTAACGCAAGCAATGGACGGAAAAACCGTCGCTCTGCCAACAAACTTGGGTAACAAGCTAACTGCAGACTTGTACAACACCTACTGGAATATACCGCTTGTAAATCATCTTAAGACACAGCTGATAGACGGCCACGACCTGAATCGGTTTCTCGCCGAACGGCTGCTTGACATCGAAGAGTTGGACCATCGGACATTTCTATCCACCGTAAAAGACCTGCATGAGCATAAAGCCACAATCGAAGACACGATCCGCTGTGAAAACCTACTTGCTGTGGTTGAGGCGATCTTTCTTTGGCTTTGTGCGAGCAAAGGCAAAACACTGAAAGCGGCTGTAGCGGACATGCCGGTCAATCTAAAGAACATCGAGTCAGCACGAAAGGCTTTCAGCCACTCGGGCCATTACCGAGGTGAGACAGCCAGGGCTCGTTTTGAACGTTTTCAACAGGAAATCGACACCACAAGCCGCATCGCTTTAGCCCAGTCTGTCATATCTTTGCATGATGCGGTAAGCGAGGAACGTGGCCGGTCCCCATGGATTTGGGAAGATCAGGGGGTCATGTTTAGTGATGTCGATATCGAAAGACCATCGCAGGATGCGTTTCAGGTCGGTCTTGCCTGGCGCAACGATTACTATCTTAAACCTCTCCAGAGCATAGCCGGTCAGATATCGGAGGCCATACAGTGAGCGAACTCAATACACTTCGGCAACGCATTGAGCGGGCGTCGAGCTACTTTCGTGAGTTGGATGGCGTGGTACTCACAACATTCAACCTCAGCACCACCTTTTTAGAGGATAATGCGCTACCATCGATTTTCGGATTGGAAGGCAAGACGATGGCCGCCCGCCGCGCTGAGTTACACCAACGATTGGGTGCAACGCCTTGCACCGTATTTTACGACCCAAGTGTTGCGCCTCGGATCTCAGGCCGCTACCGCTATGTTGCACGTCCCGTTCCCATCCGAGGGCGTTTCTTTCATCCCAAGCTTGTAATCCTTGCAGGGCGCAACGAAAATGGCATCACCTGGATCTATCTGGCCGTTTCGTCGGCGAACCTCACTATTTCAGGCTGGGGTCGTAACGCTGAGTCGTTTGGTGAAACGTGGATCCACACTCAGCAGCAGCAGAGCTGGAGTGCGCTAACAGCCCTACTGTCATGGCTGCAATCTTACGGTTCGTTGGGAGAACACGTGGCTCACTCGGACGCAGTGTCTCGAGTCCAGGCCGCGCTCTCAGGGATGCCTGAACGAAGACGCTTTTCCGATGACGGAACAGAACCCTGGTCGGGCACGCTTTACGCCGATTTTTATGCGTCAGTCGTCCACAAGGATGGTCTACCGGCGTTCCTCAAGGGTGAGCGCACTCATCGTCCAAATGAGTTGTGGGCTTACAGCCCGTATTGGAGTGAGGTTGCCGAGCAGGTTTCGGAGTTTAACGCAAAAGATACCTACCTCGTACCCGCTCTTCGAATTGACGGCTCTAAATTAGGGTTATCGCAAGAGCAGATTTCTGAGCTTGACGAACAGACAAAGATACACCGGAACGAGCAGGAAGACGGCACCAGATTCTGGCACATGAAAGCGTATTGGATCCGGCATGGATTGAAAATTCGTACGGCGGTTGGAAGCTGTAACTTCACCCATGCCGGCTTATCAGGCCATGCTGGAAACGTAGAAGCGATGCTCGTCTTCGATGCAGACCCCGAGTGGCTTCCAGAAGGACGCGTCGTCGAAGTCGATGAGCTCGCTGATAAAGGCCAAGCCGAGGAAGAAGTTCCGGACCCCACTCCGGTGGCGATCATTGTCGCGTGGGACTGGCAGGTACATAGCTGGCGGTGGTGGCTTGACGCAGGGGGCAACCAACGCGAGTTTATACTCCACCTTCCAGGTCTCCCCGCGTTTCCCATCGTCCCAGGAACCAATGCCAAGTCTGGAAAGCCCCCTCAACGGGGAGCGACTTTTTTAGTCACCTATCGATCTGCTGACGGTAAGCAACGGTGGCAGGGACAAATCGTCGAGCTGAACCTTGATCACAGCTCACGTACCTACGGTCGCCCCCTCACGGCAAACGAAATCCTTGAAAGCTGGCGTGGCCGTGCGCCTAAGTGGGGCATAGGAGGAGGTGGAGGTGGGAATGGAGAAGATGGAGGCGAAGAGAACAAAACATCGGCTGCGTTCGATGCCGTAAACCTGTATGATTTTTACCGGTCAATGCGAGCCTTACGGGTAAAACTGGCGGACCTCGAAAAACAACCGGACATCCAGCGTTCCTACCTTGTCGGTCGTCCCAATAGCGTGATCGCCCTTGCCTACCTGGCAGATCGAGATGGGGAAGCCCCAATAGTACGATATCTCGTTCTCCGTGAGCTCTGTGGCGTTATTGAGACCTGGGCTCATCTGCTCGACGGAGACCTGGTAGCGCGTGTCCATCAGATGGCACAGCAAACACGCCACCGTACCCGATTACAGCTTATTGACGAACTGAAGGCGGGCAAACGAAAAGCCGACCGTCTGCTTGACTGGTTCGAACAATCATTAGCCGGAATAGATCATGAGGTGGTGGTATGAGACCTTTCACTAAACCCGTACATCCTGAAAACGTAGGGGAACTCATTGACCTGACGGTGATCGATGATCCTGAAACCCGCTCCATGGCAGACATGCAGCTCAAAGGCATCGCGGCACTCTACAATATCCTCTGCAAGCATGGCTTCGCCTATCTTGCCGATGAGGTGGGCATGGGCAAAACATACCAGGCAATGGGACTTGCCTCGCTCTTATGGAACGAAAAGCCTGACGCCCGAATTTTGTTTATCAGTCCCCGTCAAAACCTCCAAGTGAAATGGTACGACGATTACCTTCGTTTCTTTGCATCGAACTACCGAAGATGGCAGGGACTTGGAGACGACCGCGCGGCATCGATTCTCTTCAGCCAACCCGTTCACCGACCGGTGCTTTTCCAAAACTTACGCAGTTGGACACCGACTATCGGGATGCCTGATCGAATTGCGCCATTCCTTCGTCACACAAGCTTCACACGCCCCGTCTATTTGACGTCCAGCGACCTCAGCGACATGGATTTTCTTTGGGAAAATACCTATCAACGGCTCCGTAGTTGTGGGCTTTTCCATGCGAGGCGTCCCCGGGGGCTGTCACCGAACGACGCTTCCAAGCAGTTGAACCTTACGTTCGCCGCTGCGCTCAACGCAAAGCTTTCAAAGGAAGCCGGGGAGCAACCCTATTTTGACTTAGTGGTCGTCGATGAGGCCCAGTGCTTAAGGAACCCTGATAACCAGACGAATCAAGTTCTGTTTGAATCACTAAGAGGACACGTCAATAAGTGGCTCTTCATGAGTGCCACACCTGCCCATGGTGGCCCCGTTGATCTTCCTACGATCCTCAATCACTACCCTGACGCTGGCGAGGTCCTCGACCCTGAACTCACTGACGACTTGCCTGCCATGCAAAAGTTGCTTCAGCCATTCCTCGTCCGGCGACAGAGGCGATATCGCACTTGTACAGCACCTGATCCCATTAGTAAGGATAAGTACCGCAATCATGACAAAGACGGATGGGGGATTCGAGACAACGAAATGAGCGTCCTTGGAACCCTCGCGATGGGACTGGTGCAAAAGGGTCTCGTCGACGTTCTTCAGAGCAAGAGCAATCGCTACCGCATTGGATTTCTCTCTTCTTTCGAAAGCCTTCAAAGCTCCATTTCTCGTACGCTGACTCCGCCCGCCGATGATAATAATTCGCATGGGAATAATGGTAATAGCGACTGGCATCACGATCAAACGGATGGTGTCACTGAACCTGAGGCACCCGACACCAATTTTATCCAAAAGCTCGCTGCAGATTTCGAAGAATCCTTCAAAATGCCTCTTCCTCACCCTAAAATCGAAGCTGTTGTAAATCGAGTGGCTTCACTCGCTTTCGGCACGAACACCGAAAAGGGTGGACAGAAGTTTCTGATTTTCACAAGACGTGTCAGTACCGTTAGCACGTTGCAAGATCAATTGACCAGACGATACCACCAAGCCATTGAGGCTCGAGTATTGCGATGCTGGGGTGAAAAATTGGATTGGAACGGGGAAAAGATCCGTATCGAGGAGCCTAACGACAGCGAAGACCCCGAGGGTTTTGACACCGAACCGGGAGAAACACCGTTTAGAGAGGCCATGTCAAAAAAAGGATGGCTTTTTCGCTACCGCCAGACATTCCGTGACAGTGGCAGAAACGCACTTTTCTTCGAAGACGGCTGGTTGCAACGCCTGTGTATAGCCGGAGGTGTTGATCCTGCTGACGCCGCTAATAAGCTTCCTGACAAGCTCTGGGCCGAGAGTTGGGCACATGCCTCTCGTTCTGCTGGCGCACGCCGCCAACAGCACAGGGCAAACCGTGTCCGCTACCTTGCCGTCCAAGCGATCCGTCGTTTTCCAGAGGTTTTTGGGCTCGATGCCGAGAAAGCAACCCCATGGAGAAGGGCCTACGAAGCAGCATTACATGAGCACATCGACCAAGCAAGCCCTGCAGCAGATCCGCATCGTGCGCCCGAGCTGCTCACACAGCCGACTCTGTGGACTATTTGGGATGATTGTTTTTTTAACAGCAAACTGGCACTACCAGCCGCCAGGGTAAACGGACATGGGGTAGTCGGCGATGACCTATGCCGTGAGCTATGCCGCAGGCAGGTTGCTCGTACACTTTTAGGGCAGATGTTCCGACTTACAGATACTTTGCTCGACTTGTACTTCGCTGACAAAGAGAGCGCGCATGACACTGACGCATTCATTGTGCGTTTTCTCGATTGGTTATCGTCGGACGACCCAGGTGCATTACAGGTAAGGCAGGACTGCATCCAATGGATTGAACACCTTAGACTCATCGTTGATAGCAGTCTGGATGGTGCCGGACGAAGCTGGCGTGAGCTAGCTCGTGAAGAAACTTGGCCACAGCTCTACAACCCGGTAGCAGTTATGGGAGTTACGGGAGGTTCAGGCGCACATCGCACAGCGACAAGGCAGTTCCGCACCCCATCACTTCCCCGAGTGATTGTCTGCACAGATACGCTTAAGGAAGGCGTGGATCTGCACCTTTTCTGCGATCGCGTCCTCCACTACGGTGTCGCGTGGACATCTGGAGACTTGGAACAGCGGGTCGGACGTGTCGATCGTTTCTTCTCGCAAATTGAACGGCGCCTATACGTCGAGGGTGCGCCACCTGATGTTGAGCTTCATGTTGGTTATCCACACGTAGTGGCATCTATTGAGCGCGACCAAGTAGAACGCGTCATCGAACGACAAAAACAGGCCGAACTTCTAATGGACTCGCCGCTTGCAAGCACACGACACGAGCGCAAGGATATGGTGATTGGTGCCAACCCTCCTCGAGATCAAGATCGGACATTGGAGCCATATCGGCCAAACCATTTTCCCGTTAAAGGACGACCAGTGGTGGTGGTATCTGAGAAGGAGGCTCGCTCAAGTGCCCTGCACTACACTCGTTGGTACCGTCAGCTCACCCAAGTGTTGCAGGAACATGGTTGGTTTATCTCTCCAAGCGACAACAAACCCGTCCGCGCTGCAACCTTATACGGCAGAGCCCAGCACAACCTGGAGTGGACCTTCGACGCCACTCTGGATCGCTATGTGATTGCGATTTCGGATGTACCTTGGGTGAACGGTACTAAGTTCAGCGGTGGCATGCGAAGAAGGCTCACTGGGAGAAACCGTAAGGTGGAAACTTTTCTACGCCTACTTGTCCCCAGTCCCGAAGATGGTTTAGATAGTGCATCCATTGCTCGTTTGGTGTCAGCTCTCGGTGGCGAGCCACCGCGAATTGATACAAACGCCGCATCGCTCTGGGAGAGACCGCTTGCCTCGCTGGCCAGTGGCAACGTAAAGTGGTTGTCTGACCACAAAGCACAAGCCGTCGTACCGCGCGGAAACCGAACACAAGGAATCACGCTTTACGCTTATGAGGGAGGGGTTCGTGTTGTTAGCGTGGTCGCCTCTATAGATGAGCTTTTATACCGTCGAGAGTGGAATGGTGAGCCAACAGCCTCACGTGTCAGGGACTGGGCACTAGGCACGACTGACTATCTAACTATTGGGTATCTTGATGTACACGAACGGGACGGCCTCGTGTTCGGAAACCACGTTATCCACGGGGAGTTGTCAGAATCCACTCGCCAACGTCTGGTAGAGGAAGTTGCGTGGCGTGCAGATGCTTGGGAGGCGACCCTTATCGGAGCAGATCGACGCTAATAATCTTCAGACGTAGATGGCATGGCATGGGCATTTATAATAATGTCAATCTATTTCGGCATATTTGGACAGCACACTCCTTAAAAGCTGATAGCATGAACATCATTTTATCATATCGTATTTTACCAAGCTGATTAGCTCTCCTTAACCAAACAATCCACAGATCCAATCCCGAGGCGACCCCGTTACCCAGACAGGTCGCCTTTTTTGTTCCGATTTTCAAAGGAGGACCGTATAAGGTCTCCCCCACCCCGAACTGTCCCTCAAATCATCCTACATCATAGACCGTGACAAGACCTGTAAAACCTACCGGGATCGGACCAAGTGCCCGTAGTGTGCCTTCTGCAACAACAATCATTCCAGTAAAAGGAGGTGATAATCCATGGCCGACCTGTACCATGTGGTCATCAAAGACCACGAGAACTCCGGGTATGTGTGGGGTGACTTTTTCTGCCCTACCTGCCTGGAAAAGTGGATAATGACATTCGAAGATCTCGAGATTCTGCGCCAGACCATGGCAACCCCGCAGTACCTGTCCCGCCTCTACCTTCCGCTGATCGAAGAGCCCTACTGCCGCAATTGCGGTGTCGTTTTCACATTCTGATTCAATCAATCCCAAGGACAGCCTGGTGAGCATCTTTACCCGCCGGGCTTTTTGCGTTTTCAATCAACCCAATCATAAAGGAGAACCACCATGAACAGAGAAATCCTCGGACAACCATTTGGCCCGGAGCAGATCAAACAGCGTGAAGGCAGCTTTGGAAAAACACTGGAATACGTTGAAGGTCATACCGTGATCCAGCGGCTTAACGACGCCTTTGATGGCGAGTGGTGCTTTACCATCATCCGGCATGAGATACTGAAAGAGACCGACGAAGTGCTCGTATTGGGAGAGTTGAAGGCCGGTGGCATCGTCAAAAGCCAGTTTGGTTCCAGCCGCATCACCCGCGCCAGGGAGACCGGAGACATCATCTCCATGGCCGATGACCTGAAAGCCGCCGCCACGGATGCGTTGAAGAAGGCCGCCACGCTGCTTGGCGTGGGCTTGCATCTATACCGCAACGATCGGCCCCAGGGGGCATACCGTCGGCTAAGTCAAAATCGTAATGCCGGCCACGGCAATAACGGTGGGAATAACACCAATAGCGGCAATGAAAACGGTCGGTCCTACCAGTCACATGATAACAGCGGTAACGGGTCCAATGGATACCGCGGCAATGGCGGGAACAACAACGGTGGTCACCACCGTCCTAATGGCAATGGTGGCTATGGCGGGAACGGTAACAACAGCAACGGTCGGCTGACCAGCAACCAGTACAAGTACATCCTCAAACTCGGGGAGGAGAGAGGCCGAAACCTGGATGAATTGGATCGCTATTGCCTGGAATCCTTCGGTTCGGTGGTCCAGTACTTGTCCAAGAACGATGCCAGTAACCTGATTCAGCAGATGCTGGTGTCTTAACCACGGTCTTCCCGCATAGGTAAACCGTCCACAACGTATAATCCATATGGTTCGAAACGTGAGAGGGGCTGCGCCAGGCGATCTGGCCGGCCCCTTTTGCGTTCTCACAAAGAAAGGAAATCGTCATGTCCAGAAATCAAGCCCTGACCCGATTCAGCCAGGACCTTTACATCAGCCACAATCAGATTTTCACTTACCTGAGCTGTTCCTTGAAATACCGGTTCCATTATGTCGAGAAACGCAAACCCGAAAGGATCAGCATCGCCCTGCCCTTTGGCAAAGCCTGCTATCGCCAGTAAAAAATGAACCCACCTTCCGGCGGAAACTGAACCCACTACACCGCCATTTCTAAAACGACCGAAAGGGAGATTTTCGGACCCACATAGAAGGCAATTCCCTATAATATCGTGCCATCCATTCCACCTTTTGTATGAGAGGGCACGATGCAACGAGCGCGACCCCGTAAGCGGCCGTGTAAGATCTGCCGCAAATGGTTCCTGCCGGATCCGCG
>Ga0272444_10005828_pt1 | contig 10622 bp, 11 predicted proteins | sample SSMForm13_FD_201033 | JGI IMG/M metagenome (GOLD analysis project Ga0272444, IMG submission 201033) | Marine sediment archaeal communities from Little Sippewissett salt marsh, Falmouth, MA, United States - SSM-Form-13 | ecosystem: Environmental > Aquatic > Marine > Wetlands > Sediment ...
GCGAAATCAGGAAATAGTTGAGGGCAACTCTTTGGCAGATCGGGTGTTTTAATAGGCGAGAGGACGGCAGGTTACTACGGGGAGCGTGGCTTTTTTGTGTGGTCTGACATTGCTCAGGTGTTGCATGAGTGTGTCAGGCCTGTAACATTGATATAGTTGTTTTCCGGCTGGGCTTGTGGCCCAGCCGGTAGAAGACTATTTCGGGAGCATGGCATTGGCGTACTAGTCCGCCGCATGCCGCAACAGCCAGTAATGGCGGGAACGTACACATGAAGAAATCAATAACTCGTCGGCAGTTCATCAAGGGCGTGGCCGGGGCGTCGGCTCTGGCATTCGTGGCGCCGCGGATCGTGTCGGCCCAGAACGTCAACAGCAAGATTGGCTACGCCTTTATCGGCACCGGTGGTCGGGGCGGCGCGCACCTGGGTCTTGCTAACGGCAAGGATGGCATTTGCGTTGCCTATTGCGACGTTGCCAAGGATCGCTGGGGCAAGATGCCCGGGAAATGGCCCAAGGCTGGCGCTTACCAGGATTTCCGCAAGATGCTCGAAGAGAAGCGCGGGGACATTGATGCGGTGACCGTGGCCGTGCCGGACCACTCGCACGCCCCGGCGGCGCTTATGGCGATGAAGATGGGCAAGCATGTCTACTGCGAGAAGCCCCTGACCTGGTCGGTCGAGGAAGCCCGCCTGATGACTGAGGTCTGCGCCGAGAAGAAGGTCGCCACACAGATGGGCAACCAGGGCCATGCCAACGGATACATTCGGCAGATTGTGGAATGGGTTCAGGGCGGCGTTATCGGCGATGTTACGGAGATCCACACCTGGACGAACCGTCCGGTCTGGCCGCAGGGCATTTCCAAGCGTCCGCCGACCAAGCCGGTCCCGAGTACTCTGGACTGGGATTGCTGGGTTGGCCCAGCGCCCTATCGCGATTTCCATGACGGCCTGCACGGCTTCAAGTGGCGAGGCTGGTTTGACTTCGGTTGTGGCGCCGTCGGCGACATGGGTTGCCACACATGGGACTGCGTCAACTGGTCGATGCAGCCTGACTACCCGACCAGCGTCGAACTGCTTGCTGTCGAAGGCAGCGGCCAGCCCGAGACATTCCCCAGCAAGAGCCACTTTAAGTGGGAGTTCCCGGCCAAGAACGGCAGAAAGGCCTTTACGTCACACTGGTACGCCGGCGGGCTCAAGCCCAAGGCACCCAAGGAACTGGAAGGCAGAGCTTTGTCGCGAAGCGGTTCGCTGTTCTTTGGCACAAAGGGTGTTCTTTACACTCAGGGCGACTACTCCAACAGTCCTCGCCTGATTCCCGAGTCAGCCATGAAGAACCGTGCCGAGTCGAAGATCAAGATCCCCAAGTCTCCCGGCCATCACCAGGAATGGGTCATGGCGATCAAGGGCGACAAGCCTTGGGATTATCCCAAGAGCAACTTCCTTTACGCCGGTCCGATGACCGAACTGATGCTGCTTGGTTGCATTGCGATCAAGCTTGACAAGCCTGGCATGAAGATCGAGTGCGATCCGGTCAAGCGAATTGTCAAGACCAAGGAAGCCGCCGCTCTTGTCGGCAGAACCCCGCGAAAGGGCTGGTGCTACTAGATTTTTTCACGGAAATTCCAGTCGGATTAACCGAAAACCAAGCCGCCACGATGTACGTCGAGGCGGCTTGGTTTTTGCGCATTTGGTTTCCGGCGATGTACTGACTTGCGAATAAATGCGCGTTGCACGTTCGCCGACCCGCCCTATAATCCTTCATATTGCTCTACCCGTTTCCTTTCGATGCCGATGAAATCTCTTGAGGCTTATACACTTGAGAACTTCGTGGATCATTTTCTGGGGTTTGCTGCTGGCGGCGCAGGTGCCTCTTGCGGGTTGCGACCCAGTGAACCCCGAACGGGAGTTCGAACCGCCCACCATAGCGGTCGATGCACAGCGACATGCGCCGGACGAACGCACTCTTTATGGGCGGCTTCAGAGCAAGAATGAGGACATTCGCATGGCGGCGATTCTCCAGGCCGGTCGGCAGAAGGACCCCAAGGCCGTGCCTTATCTCGTCGATCGTCTGGGTGACAGCTATGCCGAGGTCCGTTTTGCCGCTATAGTGGCATTGGAGAAGATTACCGGAACGAATCGGGATTACCATTATTGGGCCCCGACGGCGGATCGACAGCAGGCTATCGCGAGATGGCGCCAGTGGCTTGCCAACCAGGCCCCGGGTGATTCAGGAGGCAAAGGGCAATGACGAAGCAGATGCCCGATCGCCCGATATGCCTGAAGATATTCTCCTCGCCGACTCACTTGGCGGTGGTTCGCGGGGCCGTCGACGGTCTGTGCCGCAGCATCGGCTTCGAGGAAGACTGCATCACGCGTGTGGTGATGAGCGTCGACGAGGCCCTGACAAATATTATCCGCCATGCCTATGACGGTGCCGTTGGTCAGCCTATCGACATCGAACTGGATTGGACCAGGCCGCCCGATGGTGTGCGGATCAGCATTCGAGACCGCGGGCGATGTGTTGGACGCGAGTGTATGCCCCCGCCGCCACGCGACAAATTGCAGCCTGGCGGTCTGGGGTTGCATATTATGTCCGAGTGCATGGACCGGATCGAGTACAGCCCGGCTGAGGGCGGTGGGACCGTCCTGACGATGGTTAAACGGCTCGAACAAGACCGACGGAGAGAGCGATAGATGGACAATCAGTCGATTAGACAATGCGTCAAGAGTGTCCGTTGGTTCAGCGGTTCAGCCGTCGTGGACGTTCAGGGCGACGTGGATCTGAGCCGATCGAGCGAGTTTCAGCAATCGCTGCTGGTAGTGATGGACAAGAAGCCCGAGCGGGTCGTCGTGAACCTGGCCGAGGTGCCATACATGGATTCTTCAGGCGTTGCGAGCCTGGTCAAACTGCTTAGTCGGACCAAACGGCAGGGGGTGGTTCTTTGCCTGGCGGCCCTTACCGACCGTGTGCGGGGTATATTTGAGATAACGCGGCTTAACGATGTATTTGACATTCACGCGACTGTTGAGGAGGCCCTGTCATAGGCATGTCCGGCGAGCCAACCCAACCAAACATAGTGGAACGTTTAGGCTCCTTGGCCTTGGCGTGTGTGCGGTACTGCGGAGGCATGGCGCTGCTGCTGGGCCGGGCCTCGCGATGGGCGTTTCGCGGGCTCTTTGTGCCTGGCGTTCGTTTCGGGCGGGAGGCTCTGGCTGGCCAGATTATCCGTATCGGCATGCGCAGCCTGGGCATCGTTGTGCTGGTGCAGGTCTTCATAGGCGTGATACTCGCTCTCCAGATGACTCCGCCTCTGGAGCCTTGGGGGCAGACAGACAAGATCGCCAACATTATCGGCGTTGCGGGCTTCAGGATGCTCGGGCCGATCATAACGGCCATCGTGCTGTGCGGTTTTGCCGGGGCATCCATCGCGGCGGAGTTAGGTACGATGGTTGTTTCCGAGGAGATCGAGGCCCTCGAAGCTACCGCCCTGAACCCGATACGCTTTCTGGTCGTGCCGCGAATATTGGCCACTCTGCTGGTTACCGTGTTGCTGTCTGTTGTGGCGGATGTCATGATCGCTCTGGGTGGCTACCTGGCTGGCCTGACTCTTGGGCCGGAAGTTCACGTGGGCTACTGGCAGCGCATGCGCGAGCAGCTCGAATATCGCGATTTTTTCACCGGGCTTTTCCAGGCGGGGGTGTTCGGGCTGCTTATCGGTCTGATAGCGTGTTACGAAGGGCTGAAGGTAAAGGGCGGCGCTGAAGGCGTCGGCCGGGCTACGACCATGACGGTTGTCTATTCTATCGTTGCTATAATAGTCGCGGCCTGTTTGTTCACCGTTGTTTTCTATATCTACAAAGTGTGAGAGGATCTGTCGAGTAAGCCTATGCCCGAAGTAGTCCAGGATAATTCGAACCGGGAGTCGCCGGTCGTTCGTGTGATCGATATGGTCAAGCGTTTTGGCGCGCAGGCGGTGCTTGATGGTGTGAGCCTGGATGTTCTGCCCGGCGAAACGATGGTCGTCATGGGGCCCAGCGGGTGCGGGAAGAGTACCCTGCTGCGGCACATGATAGGGTCGATATGGCCTGACGAGGGACGAGTCGAACTATTCGGTCGGAATCTCGGCGAGATGGACGAATCCGAATTGGACCAGGTTCGCAAACGCTTTGGAATCCTGTTTCAATCCGGCGCGCTTTTCAACAGCATGACAATCGGCGAGAACGTGGCCCTCCCGCTGCGTGAGCATACCAATCTGGACTCGGATACCATCGATATAATCGTTCGGATTAAGCTCGAATTGGTGGGCCTTCGCGAGGCTCTGGATCGCATGCCGGCGGAGATATCCGGCGGCATGAAAAAGCGTGCCGGCTTGGCCCGCGCGATAGCCCTTGACCCGGAGATTCTTTTTTACGACGAGCCCTCTGCCGGATTGGACCCAGTCACCAGTGCCGAAATTGACCAGTTGATCATGGACCTTTCCCACAAGCTGGGTGTTACCAGTGTGGTGGTCACACACGAGATGGATTCGGCGTTTAGAATCGCCGACCGCATGGCTATGCTCGATCGCGGGCAGATACTGAAGGTGGCCTTGCGAAAGGAGTTTGAGGACATCCGCGACGGCCAGGCCGGTAGGGGGCCTTCCGACGACCTTATTCGCCAATTCCTGCGCGGTGAGTCGGATGGGCCCATCACGGCCAGGCGACTCAGCAGTGGCTATGCCGAGGATATCCTGAACGTTGGGCGAGGCCGGTGACAGACGAGGCGCAGATTGCAGCGACACGATCGGAGAGTAACGATGCCGAAGAAACAATACAACGAGTTGACAGCCGGACTGTTCGTCCTGGTCGCCCTTGGAATTGGCGCTGCAGTGGTGCTGTGGGTCGGGGCGTCGGAGTTTTTCGCAACTCGCGGGCAAACGGTTGTTTTTAGAGTCAGCCAGGACACTGGTTCGCTGGGCGTAATCGAGGGTGCGGCAATAACCCTTGGCGATGCGGAGATCGGGCGAGTCCATCGCGTCGAGGCCAGGCCCGATGCCAACGCATGTTTTTATTATGCCCAACTCGATCGGGATGACGTCACGGTTTTCAGTGATGCAAAAGCCGTGGTTATCTCACCGCCCATCGGCTTGGCCAAGATCGTTTTGCTCAGGCCCGGTATCAATGAACAGTTGGCCGATTTCAAACATCCCGTCGCCCTTAGCGGGGGGCTGGACCAGGTTATGGCGCATGTCAGCACCATGGCCAAGAACATGGAGAGGACGTCGCTACATATTCGTCAGGAACTCGATCCCAATCAGGATGGGAGTCTGCTGGCTGGGATTCACGGCGTCGTGGGTAAGATCGACAAGGCCTCCCAAACGTTTAACAGGTTAGTAGGAAACGTCGAGATGGAAACCGTGGCGACCGACCCCAATTCGCTTGTGAGCAAGCTCCATAGCTCTGCCGGGGACATCAACACCGCCACGGCCAGGCTTGCCCATCAACTGGACCCGAACTCCGATAAGACAATGGCCGCAAAGCTCAGCCGGGCACTAGGCAGTGTGGACACGCAACTTGACGTGAACGTCGAAGACTCGCTTATGAGGAAGGTCCGCGCCGCGGCTGACGAGCTTAAGGGAATGATCGCCGAGACCCGGCCCAAGGTCAAAGAGACGATGGATTCCGTCAGCAGCGCCGCCAGACAAATCGATGTCTACACGAAAAAAGACATCGGCGCGCTGCTGGCTGGGTTGCGCGAAGCCAATACCAAAATCCTGAAGGTCGCCGGTGATTTCTCAACCGTCAGCCAACAGGTTAAGGAGATCGTCGCGACAAATCGTGACAACATCGACGAGATGCTGGACAACCTCGCGCTGGTATCGGTGAACCTAAAAGCCGCCAGCGAGGAAATCCGTCGCAACCCGTGGAGACTGCTGCATAATCCCAATCGCAAGGAACTGCGATCGCAAAACCTATACGCAGCCGTGCGATCGTTCTCCGATGGGGCGGCTCAACTTGATCAGGCGATATCGAAGCTGCGAAGTCTCAAGGAAGTAAAATCCGATGCTCCCGAGTACGCCAAGGCCCGTAGCGAGATCCTCAAGAGCCTCATGGAAACTTTCGACAAGTTCCACAAGGCCGAGGAAGGGCTCTGGAAGGAACTCCAGAAATAATCCCAATCTGTCCGGGCCTGCCGTCAACTGCTCGTAGTAGTTGCCTTTTACTCAGACGGACTTCAGATCAAGAATCGGCGTGTCGTCGAAGGCGTCGATTGACTCTATCGTGATCAGGCCGCCTTTGACCGACAGGACCTTGCATGTGGTCAGGGCGATCAGGTTAGGCCGGCAAGGCGAATGGGTGGCGAACACGCCGGTCAGCGGATTCTTCTTGTTGCCTCGCGGATGGACTTTCAGGATGCCGCGTTTCTTGGCTGTGTCATTCTTGTGAAACCACCAGACGACCATCACTCGCTTGCAGTGCTCGAATCGCAGCAGCCCGGGGATGTAGGGCTCGTATATCTCCAGTTGAACTGGCTTGCCCTTGCGATTGCTGACTCTTCCGATGGGGCGAACGGTGTAGGTGGTGTTGCGATAGTCGGTCTTCGTGACTTCGGCATCGGTTTTGGTATTCTCGGCCTCGGCATGTTCGGCACCGAGGGCGCCCATAGCGCCGGCTGCGGCCAGTGCGGCGCTGCCGGCAAGGAAGTCGCGTCGCGATTCGGTCATAACAGGTTCCTTTCTTTCTGTGCCTGTCGGCACTTCCGGTGTCGGGTGTTCCGCGGGCCAGACGCGGCTTCCGGGGGCAGGACTCTCGGTATTGGCTGCCTCTGAAAGAATACTATGTGTGTTCCGAGATAGCATGTCCAGACAACGACCCGGGAATGCCTGAATTGCCCATAAGATACAACACTCTTATTGCCCTGCGTGGCCGGTAAAAACAAACGCGGCGGCCCGGATTGCCGGACCGCCGCGATACATGTTGGTCAGTATGTGCCGCTTTGGGCTACTCCTCGGGAGTATCCTTGGCATCCATCCAGGAGAACATCTGGCGGAGTTGGCGACCGACGACCTCGACGGGATGGTCCTTGTCGGCTTCGTAAAGCTTCTTGAAGTTCGGCTTGCCGTTCTTGCATTCTTCGAGCCATTCCTTGGCGAAGCTGCCGTCCTGGATCGCCCCGAGGGCCTTTTTCATGTTCGCTTTGACTTCCGGGCCGATGATCTGCGGGCCGACGTGCAGGTCGCCCCACTCGGCTGTGTTGGAGATGCTGTAACGCATGTAGCTCAGGCCGCCCTCGGACATCAGCTTGATGATCAGCAGCAGTTCGTGGAGAACCTCGAAGTACGCGATGCCCGGCTGATAGCCGGCCTCGGTGAGCGTCTCGAACCCGGCCTTGACAAGGCTCGTAAGCCCGCCGCAAAGGACGGTCTGCTCGCCGAACAGGTCGGTCTCGGTTTCCTCGGTGAAGGTCGTCTCGATAATGCCGGCTCGACCGCCACCGATGCCGATACCCCAGGCCAGGGCAATGTCGTGGGCCGTGCCGGTCGCGTCGGTTTCGATGGCGATCAGGCAGGGCACGCCCGAGCCTTCCACGTAACAGCTTCGCACGGTGTGGCCGGGGCCCTTGGGGGCGATCATGACGATGTTGACGCCCTCGGGGGGCACGATGCAGCCGAAACGTACGTTGAAACCGTGGCAGAAGCCCAGCGTCGCGCCGGGTTTGAGGTTGGGCTTGATGTCGTTCTCGTACACGCTCGCCTGGAACTCATCCGGCAGGGTGATGATGATCAGGTCGCCGACCTTGGCGGCCTCGGCGGCGCTGACGGGCGTAAAGCCTGCCTCGACGGCCAGTTTGTGGTTATTTGTGCCTTCAAGTTCGGACACGACCACGTTAATGCCGCTGTCGCGCAGGTTCTGCGAGTGGGCGTGGCCCTGGCTGCCGAATCCGACCACTGCTACCGTCTTGCCGGCCAGCGGTGCCAGCGAACCGTCTTTATCATAGTAAATTTTCAGTTCATTCGCCATTGTGTGCTCCTCATTTGATTGTCTTCACAATCCCTCATTTCTAACGAAGCCCGGCGTGTGCGTCAAGTACTCGATTAACACTTTTGGGGAGTTACCCGCCGGCGATGCGGCTGAGCATGGCCTCGCGGGCGAGCGGATGGAGCAGGCGGGGCATGCGGCAGAGCAGGTGCAGCCCGACACGGTTTTTGTCGAGTTTGTCGGCGGCTGGATCGATGAGCGTCTGCGCCTCGGCAAGCAACTTGTGAGCTTCTTCGATCCTCTCGGCGATCAGCGGAAGGTTGGTGGCCACGCCGGTCTCGTCGAGTTGGAGCAGGTCCAGCGTGGGCGTCAGTCTGGTAAGCTCAGCCGGCAGTTCGGAAAGAAACACGTAGAAGATTACTTCCCACAAATCGCCGCACTCAGCCAGCAGCGGTTCGCACAGCCAGGACCAGCAGTACGTTGGTCTGCCCGCTGTCAGCACACACCCCTGGGGGCCTTGGGCGACGCATCCGGAGCGACTTTGCCAGTCGTCAGGCCACCACTTGCCGTGCGCCCGGACGCTGACATTCCGCAGCCACCAACTCTCGATCGTCAACGAGGAAAGGTTCGCGCGGCAGCACTTTCCGCCGCAGGCGATGCAGGTCTTGGCGAACTTCGCCAGGCATAGGCGGTTGATCTCGTGCTCGAGTTCTATTTGCCGGTCAAGAGCGGCCTGGATTGCGGTTGAGTTCATCTTCGCGTTCTCCGGGTTCGCTGCGATGAGACCACGCCTGCCCGCGGTCTGACGGATTACGTGAACTTCGGCATGATGTCGCCGTGTGCTTCGATCAGATCATCGCACAGGCTGCGGATCTCGTCGATGGTCAGTTCGCCGGCCGTGTGCGGGTCCATCATGGCTGCCTGGTAAACGTGCTCCTTCTTGCGCGTCAGGGCCGCCTCGACGGTTAACAGTTGGACGTTGATATTCGTGCGGTTCAGGGCGGCGCACTGTTCGGGCAGGTCGCCGATATACACCGGCTGTACTCCGTTGCGATCGACCATGCAGGGCACTTCGACGCAGGACTTTCGTGGCAGATTCGTGATGATGCCGTTGTTGATAACGCTTCCACCGATGCTGTAAGGAGTATCGGTTTCCATGGCGTTCATGATATGGGCGCCGTATTCACTCGTGAGCTTATGGCTGAGGTTCGGGTCCTGCGTCAGTTCCTTGGATCGCTCAGCCCATCGCTCTATCAGCATGACGCATCGCCGCGGGTATTCATCCAACGGGATCCTGAACTCGTCGATCAATTCCGGATGCGATGCCTTGATGAACCAGGGGCAGTACTCGGCGCTGTGTTCGCTGGATTCGGTGATGTAATAGCCGAAGTGCTGCATCAACTCCAGGCGTACCATGTCGCACGCGTCTTTTGCGTCCACGGTCAGGTCCTTGCGGGCCTTTTGGTTCATCCTGGCGGCGCGTTTCTTGATCTCCGGGTAGAGGTCCTTCCCGCCGTCGGTGATCTCCAGCAGCCAGGCCTGGTGATTGATGCCCGCGATCTTCCACTGGAGCTTCTTGACCTTATCCAGCATGCCGACGTGTTTCAGCAACCAGCGGGCGCATCCCTGGACGCTGTGGCAGAGTCCTACGGTCTTGACGCCCGACCCGTGCAGCATCGCGCCGGTCAGCATCGCCATCGGATTGGTGTAGTTGAGGAACCATGCATCCGGGCAGACTTCCTCGATCTCGCGGGCGAAGTCCAGGCAGACGGGAATCGTCCGGAGGGCCCGGAAGATTCCGCCGATGCCCAGCGTGTCGGCGATTGTCTGACGCAGGCCGTACTTCTTGGGGATTTCGAAGTCGATGATCGTGGAGGGGTCGTACCTGCCTACCTGGATGGCGTTGACGATGTAGTTGGCCCCGCGAAGGGCCTTCTTGCGATTCTTGACACCGCAGTAGGCGGTGATTTTTGCCCGGCCGTCGTTGATGTTTCGGTTGAGAATATCAAGCATCTGCTTGGATTCCCGCAGTCGCCTGGCGTCGATGTCGTACAGCGCGATACGCGAGTCTTTAAGGGATTCGATACACATCGCGTCGCCCAATACGGACTTCGCGAACACACTGCTGCCGGCGCCCATGAATGCAATCTTGGCCATAATCTTTCTCAAGTATTCTGGGGAGCGTTGCTCACACTGCTCCGGTCAATGTCGCTCCTGCCTCGACGATAACTTCCGCAAGAAAGGCAAGGTATCAGAATCGGCAGACCTTGCAAGAAATTGGTGAATATTGTGCCCGTTGCAAGCCCTTGCAGAGCGGGCTTGTTGCCTATATACTACCGACCTTGCGGGCGTTTAGCTCAGTTGGCTAGAGCGCCTCCCTTACAAGGAGGAAGTCACAGGTTCAAGTCCTGTAACGCCCATCAAAAACCCCTGCAAAACAGGGGTTTTTTGATGCCCGGAAATAAATGCCAATATTCTCGCGAATAAAACACCGCGGAATGATACGCATCCCAATTAGATTTCGTGCGGTTGGTGTTTTCTTCAGGCCCGTTCACGGGCCTTTGCTCCCGCTGACCAGCGGGAGTATAGGCCATGGCTTGAGCCATGGTATTCAACGGCGCTATCACCTCCTTCTTTCTTAGCCCGCTTTGAGCGGGCTTTCAG
>Ga0272444_10005831_pt1 | contig 10621 bp, 6 predicted proteins | sample SSMForm13_FD_201033 | JGI IMG/M metagenome (GOLD analysis project Ga0272444, IMG submission 201033) | Marine sediment archaeal communities from Little Sippewissett salt marsh, Falmouth, MA, United States - SSM-Form-13 | ecosystem: Environmental > Aquatic > Marine > Wetlands > Sediment ...
TGAATGTCAAGGTTGTTGTAAGTAAATCGGGTAGTGCAATTGTCATTTTGAAGTGCCAGAAAGCTAACCGCTGACGGCTCACGTTTAGTTTTTAACTCTCATGAACGCAAGTGCCTAACCGGCCAGGTGCGCGTTAATCTTGGTCCGTTTTATCTTCAATATCCCCCTCAAGTTCCAGGTACATCTGCCTGAGCGTGTCCAATTCCGCATCCGATGCCTCCCAGTAGCCCCGCTTGTGTGCCTCGAAAAGACGCTGGATGATATCACCGACCGCATAGATGTTGTTCTTTTTGAGTTTTTCAAACATCTCGCGGTCATCGAGCAGGGTCTCCTTCACAGCGCTGAAGATCCAGCCCTCCACCCGTCCCGTGGTGGCGCTCAGGCCCACCAGGTTTTCGACTCGGTCGGCCAGGTGCTGGGCCCCGTGCACCCCATGCGCCAGCAGGCCGTTGATGTACTCGGGGTTCAGAAGCCGCGTGCGGACGCTGATCTGAATAGCCTTGCCAGCCTCGTCCGTGTATATTTTGCTCGAGGACGAATCGGTATAGAGCATGACCGGCATTTCTCCCCTCACCTCGCCGACGGCTTTGGACAGCCCACCGAAATATTCGTAGTAATGATCCAGATCGGTGATGGAGTAGTCCACGGAACTTCTTACCTGGGAAACCACCTCCACCTGTTTGAGATTGGATTCAAACAGGGTGCGCTGCGCCTGGCCCCGTCGGGTCCGGGTATACAGATGCTTCTGGGCGCTCAGGTAGCCCTGGGCGATCTCGGATTCATCGGTCCAGGCCTTGTTTTCAATCATGGTGGTCAGGCCCGTTCCGTACTGTCCCTCGGGGGGCCCGAAGATTCTGCCCCGGGACAGTGCTGCGGCCTCATCTTCATCCATAATCTCGCGCAGTTCAGCCTCCCGCTGGTCGGCATGTTTTTTGATGAAATTCATCCGATCCGGTTCGTCAGCCGTGCACACGGCGTCCACCACCTCGTCCAGAAAATCGATCATGTTGGGAAACATGTCCCGGAAGAACCCGCAGATGGTCATGACCACGTCGATCCGCGGCCGGCCCAAGGCCTTTAGGGGAACCAGGGCAAACTTTTTCTCAAATGTGTTTTGGGTGGGAATGATCTTCACCCCCAGGTAATGCAGAATCTGCCCGATGGTCTCACCCTTGGTTTTGGAAGTCTCCAGCCCCCACAACACCAGGGACACGGTTTCCGGATAGCGGCCGTTTTCCCTGAGAAAAAAGGCCAGGGTACTCTCGGCAATCTGACGCCCTCTTTCCACGGCCACCTCGGACGGTACCAGGCGGGCGTCGAATTGAAACATATTGAAACCCGTAGGAAAAACCTCCGGATCACGAATGACATCGCCCCCGAGATGCGCTTCCAGGTACTGGCCGTCAAGGCAGCGCAGCAGCCCGTTCAGCTCATCGCTGGCGTCCAGTCGCCCAAGGCAATCCTTTCCGAAGGCCAGGGCCTTGTCAAGCGCTCGGGCCTGATCTGGGGAAAGCCTCCTTCGGATTTCTTTTACATCGCGGCCGCTGCCAAAATAGTGGTCCGCCACCAGGGCCTCAGCGATCTCGCAGGCCCGCTCTTCTCGCCGGATGGGCGGGACATCCGCCTCCACCAAAGGCGGGACGATTTCGCTCAGGGGAAGCAGGTCACCGCGCGTCCAGCTCAAGATCGCCGCAAGAAAAGCTGCCTTTTCGGCTTCTGAAAACACCGTTCCGATGCGGTGCAGTCCCAAAGGCATCAGAGAGGTCTTCATGCGGATCAGCTCACCGGCGATGCAATCCACATCTTCTAAATCATCGGCAATGAGCTTCATCTCTTCGGTTTTCTCAATGATCTTTTCATACAGGTCTTTGCGCTGCACCGGTGCAAGGCTTTCGGACGCCTCGTAATCGGCGATCAGTTCCTCAAGGGCCAGAATGTCCCCATAGGCGCCGGAGCGTTTGAAGGCCGGTCCCGAGTAGGAGACCAGGCAAGCGTGGGTCCGCCGCTTGGCAATGGTGGCCTCGCTAGGGTTGCCGGTATAGTAATAGTAAAAATGGGGACAGGTCCCGATCAGATAATCCGGGTAGCAGTCCGCCGACATGCCGCTTTCCTTGCCGGGCAGAAATTCAAGACTCCCATGGGTGCCCACGTGAACGATGGCATCGGCCCCGAAATCTTCCCGCAGCCACTGGTAAAAGGCGCTGTACTGGTGCTGGGGCGGCATTACCTTGTCATGGTAATTTTTAGCCGGGTCTTCAAAACGTCCCCGGGAGGGTTGTAGCCCGATGAAAACGTTCCCATCGATGATGCCCGGAATGAAATACTGCTCACCGTCGGCCATGATGGATCCCGTGGGGTCTCCCCATTCGGCAATGCTGCGCTCCAGAAAACGTTGTTTCAGGGCCTCATGAGACTTGGGCAAAAGCGCCTCCCGATCAACGTGCAGCATATCCGTTGAATGCCGCGACCATTGGGCCGTGTTGCAGCAGCCCCCGTCCATGAAGATCGCTTCGAGTTGCTTGGCCGTGACTTCACCCACGGCATAGCCGTTTTGACCAAGAAACCGGCAGATATTTTCAACCGACTGGAAGGTATCCAGAAACGCCCCGCCGCCGACGCTGGCTTCCCCCGGCGGATAATTGTAGAGGATAAAGGCAACTTTCTTATCCTTGTTTTTCTTCTTGCGCAGCAGGGCGTAGTGATGGGACTTCTCTTCGAGTTTATCGAACCGGTCGAAAATCAAAGTCAGTTCGGAAAGATCCGGGATGGTCTGACTGGGAACGGACTGGAGCCCGGCAATGGGAACGGTATCGACCACGCCATCGAGCTCCGGCAGCATAATACCGATGATCAGCTCTGCCGGTCCGAAGCCGGTCAACAATTCCTTCCAGTCTTCTATTTTGCGTTTGTTCATAAAAATCGGGTGCATGACGGGCACGCCAAGCTCCCTAAACACAGCAAGCCCGGCCTCCTCGTTGCCGCCCATGGGACCGGCGCCAAAGCGAAAGGGAAGAAAATCCCACACCACATCCAGTTTCAATCCCTCGGCCAGGTGCTTTTCGATGAGGGTGAACTTTTTCTCGCCCGGGTAAATGCCCAGGGGCACCACGTTCCAATTGGCGGCCAGACGATCCATGATCTGTGAAACGATGCCGAAACTGTAATAGGGATAGTTTCTCAGAGAATAGAGCAGGCCCACGGTCGGCCGCCCGTCGTCCCAGGCAGCGTTTTGCCTGAATGCATCAAAGCGCTTGTAACCAGCCTGGGTGCGGGGATCAAACAGCACCAGGTCGGAATAATCCACAATCGGCCCGGGTGCCGGCAAGGCCTTCATCCCGCAATAACGTCTCAAGACCAACAGGATCATGTTGCGGATGTTCTCGAATCCGGCAAAGGTCCAGGCCTTCTGCAGCAGCAGCCAGTCGTGCATGCCTCTGGCGGAGCGACTGATCTTGCCGGCCACGGCGGTCATTTTCATCATCCGGTCCAGATCCATGTTGCGCATGCCGCCCGGGGCCTTATTTTTGCCTTTGCTCATTTTTTTTGAGAATTCGTCAAACACAAAGGCGCCCAGCCGGGTTCGACTTCTCAGGTACTCCGTACCGCTGCCCATGACCGCCAGGTCCTTTTGGTAGTCGCGGACCGCCTGCTCAATGACCTTCACCGTCGCTGCATCCGCCCCCATGAGATCCAGGAATACGAAATCCGATGCGATGATACTCTCCCGAATTGGCCCGTGCTTGGCCGAATGGTCCTTGGCCTCGCCGATGTAAAAGCTGCTGATATGGACCTCTTCTTTCAGCGCCCTTTTGATTTCAGCGGATTTTCTGAAATAGGCGACAACCTCGTCCACATATTTCAGCCCGGCACTGGAAATGCAAACAAACGTTAAACGGCAAGACATATTGACTCCTTCTTTAAAAAACGGCCACCCACGGCGCTGCGCACAAAGCGGCGCGTGTAGGCATGTTGTGGGGCCTCAAGGATTTCTCTGGGCATGCCCATCTCAACGATGCGCCCCTGGTGCATGACCGCGATCCGGTCCGCGATCATGGCCGTCAGGGGCAGATCGTGAGAAATGAATATCATCGTAAACCCATAGTCCTGTTTGAGATTCATGAGCAGACGGATGATTCGGGCCTGTACCGAAGTATCCAAACAGGAGGTGGGTTCGTCGGCAATAATCAGTTGCGGTCTGATGGAAATCACACGGGCGATCAGGATACGCTGCAGCTGCCCGCCGGAAAGCTGGCATGGCCGGCGGTGCAGTAACTCCCGGCCCAGTCCCACGGCGCTTAGCCGGCGGACGATGTCCGTCTCGCTGATGGACTGATAGGTCTTTTTGCCAAGCATCCGAAACACCTCTCGCATGCTCTCCATTACAGTCATGTCCGGATGAAGGGCGTCGCTGAAATTCTGGGTGATCATCTGCACCCTTCGTCTGAATTCTTTTTCGTGCATCCGCCGTTTACCGAAAATATCGTTTCCATCCACCATCACCTGGCCCCTGTCCGGAACCTGTGCCCGCAGCAGGATCATCGCCAGGGTTGTTTTTCCCGATCCGCTTTCGCCCACGATCCCGAAAACCTCACCCCGCTTCAGGTCAAAGGACACATCATCGAGGGCGGTTATTTTGCGCCTTGAAAACAAACCGCCATCAAAGGTCTTGGAAAGCTTGCTGACTTTCAGCATTGATGCACCATACCGTGTGGTTATCGTCTATTTTTCTGGCGGCATAGGGATGCGGGGCGTCATCTCTTCCCCACCGGCACCGGTTTTGAAACGGGCACCCGTCCTGGGAATGACCATGCGAGGATTCCACATTGTCCTCAAGATCGGGCGCAAGCCTGTTTTCGGGCATGGCCCGAATCAGCATGCGGGTGTAAGGATGGACGCTCTGCTCCAGCACCTGCCGTGTTGCGCCTTTTTCCATGAAACGCCCCTGGTAAAGAATGCCCACATGATCCGCCAGCCGGTGGGCCACCGTCAGGTCATGGGTCACCAGCACCATGGATGCGCGCCGGGAGGACTTGATTTCAAGCAAGGTTTCCAGCATGGTTTCTTTTAGTACCGGGTCCAGTGCCTTGGTGGGTTCGTCGGCAACGACCAGCACGGGATCGCAGCAATAGGCCAGGGCGATGAGCACGCGTTGTTTCATGCCGCCCGATAGTTGATATGGATAGGCCCGGTAGATTCTGCCGGCATCCCGCAAACCAAATGTCTCCAGAAGATGAATCGACCGGTCCCTGACCGCTTTTGCTTTCATCTTGGGTAAATGGGCACTTAGCGTTTCCGACAAATGCTCGCCGATAGTAAGCAGCGGGTTCAGGGCCGTCGCATGCTGGGGCAGCACGGTGAGCTCTTTGGCATAGAGGTCACGAAGTGCGGCTTTCCCGAGGTCAAGCATCGGCCGGCTGTTGAACCAGACATCTCCCCTCACCGAGGCACCTGGTTCCAGCCGGTTGACGATGGCACGGCAGATGACCGATTTCCCCGCCCCGCTTTCACCGGCGATGGCAAACACCTCCCCCTTGCCCACCTGAAAGGAAACGCCGGCCAGCGCCCGCACGGGTCCTTCAGGAGTGGTAAAGCTCACCTGCAGTTGCCTGACATCCAGCACGATCGGATCTTTTCTCATGCGTTGTCCTTCTTGAGTGCCTCTCCCAAAAGATTGAAAGAGAGAACGGTCAGACAGATCAGGATGCCGGGGAAAATCGCCAAGTGCGCAGCGGTTCGGATATAGGTCGTGCCGTTGGTCATCATGGCGCCCCAGTCCGGTGTCGGCTCGGTGATGCCAAGACCCAGAAAACTCATGGATGAGGTCATCAGGATCATCATCCCCATGCCCAGGGTGCCCAGCACGATCAACGGCCGGGCAATGGCCGGTAGAATGTACCGGCGCAGGATATATACACTGCCCAGCCCGGTCAGCCGGGCGGTCACCACATGGTTTGCGTTTTTAACGCTTAGCACCAGGGAACGGGTCAGGCGGGCATAGCGGGTCCACCCGGTAAGCGCGAAAACAAAAATCATGTTCCCGATACCGGCCCCCAGGGTACCGATCAACACCATGGCCACGATAAACGAGGGCAGCGCCATGATGGTGTCCGTCACGCGCATGAGCATTTCATCCACCAGGCCGCCGAAATAACCGGCAATCATCCCGATGCATGCACCGGTGACAAGACAGATGACCAGAATCGATGCCGCCAGGCCCAGCGACACCCGCACACTGCAGATCAGGCGGCTGAACATGCACCGGCCCAACTCATCGGTGCCGAAAAGAAAAGCAGCCGACGGCGGCAACAAGCGCTGATCGATGTGGGTCTGATAGGGATCATTGGGCGCCAGGCGCTGGCCGCCGACAGCCAGTACGATCAGCAAAAGGATGAAAAGCACATACGGTTTGATGAAAAGATTCATGAACGCACCCGGGTCCCGGCGACCTGCACGCGCTGATCCATGAGAATATAGAAAAAATCGACAATGACGTTCATGCCCACGATCAGTACCCCCATGAACAATACCAGCCCCTGAATCATGGTAAAATCTCGTCCCAATACCGCATCGGTCAGGCATTTGCCGATGCCCGGCCAGGCGAAAATGCTCTCCACGATCACCGATCCTTCCAGGGCCATCAGAAACTGAAGCGAAAGGTGGGTAACAATGGGAATCAGGGCGTTTTTCAAAATATGGACAAAGAAGATTCGATGACTGGGCAGCCCCCGCAACTCGGCATAGGCCACATAATCCGCCGACATCAGGTCAGCGGTGGTCGAGGTGACCAGGCGGGTGGTATACCCGGCTCTGGCGCTCACCAAAACGGCCAACGGAAGCACAAAATGGGCAATGGACCCGTATCCGTATGAAGGCAACAGGGCCCATTTGACCGTCAGGCCGTAGATCAAAACGATGGCCAGGTAATAGTCCGGGACCGAAACCGTAATTGATGCAATCCACTGGGTCAGCCGGTCCACGAGGCTGTCCTGGTGAACCCCGGCGTATATCCCCAAGGGAATGGCGATCGCTGATGTGAGAAGGATGGAAAGCACCGCCAGTTGCAGGGTGTAGGGAAACCGCTGCATGATTTCATCCCAGACCGGCGCATCGCTTCTTAAGGATCGTCCCAGATCGCCGGCCAGCACCCGGCGCACCCAGTTCAGATACTGAATCGGCAACGGGTCGCACAGGCCGTTCTCGGCGGCCAGCCTGTCGATCACGGTGTTTGAAATCAATGATGATCCGTATTTGTCCAGGGCAATAATGGTTGCCGGGTCGCCGTCGGTAAAACGCATCAGGCAGAAGGTCAGCGTCACCACCCCAACCAGCACCAGCACGGCGTTGATCAATCGCTTGAGGAAAAAGCCGGCCATGGTTCAGCTGTTTTTCATGTTCCAGAGATTCTGATCCGCCCCCACCCACTCTTCGGGGGGGAACACGAATTCACCCAGGTCACGTCGATACGCAGCCACTTTCTGCTCGTTGACGGCAAAAAGGATAATCTGCTTTTCATGCACGCGTCGCTGGATCTCAAAGGCACACTGTTTGTAGTCATCCCAATCGGTGCTCTGATTATACTTCTCGATCATTTTTTCCAGCACCGGGTCGTCGATATGCATGGACCATCGCCCCCCTTTGTTCGAGAATTGCTGACTGAGATTGAGGTAAAAAGAGGGAATATTGCTGTGCGTGGCAATATCGAACTGCATCTGGGCCAGAATCTGAAACGTACTGCCCGTTTCCTTCTGCTCGATGGCCAGATCGATGCCGATGTCCCGGAAAAATTCCCGCATCAGCACGCTGACCGTGGGCACTTTTCCGGACAGGATGGACAGGCGCAGTTCCCTGCCGTCATATTCCCTGATCCCGTCACCGTTCGTATCGATGATATTTTTATCGTCCAGGATGGCACGTGCCTTTTGCACATCATAGGGTTGCAGCTTCAACGCGGGGTCGGTCAGGGGGGAGGTGGGGCCCAAAGGACCGGGGCAGATCGTCACTGTACCGCCTAACATTTTCTGAATCGCCTGGACATCAATGGCGTACTTCAAGGCGCTTCTGACCTCGGGATCATCAAACGGCGGTCGGGTGTGGTTGACAATCATCAGACGCGTACCCCAGTTGTCGGCCGTTGTTACTTTTAACTTCTCATTTTTTTTCAACAGCTTAATATTTTCGGCACTCAGGGTGCTGTTGGGGGTCTCGCCGGTTAGGTCCACTTTTCCCGATTCCAGGGCGATGGCCCGGGCCGCGGCATCTGGAACAACCTGCCAGTCAATCCGGCTGAATCGCGGCATGCCCTGCCAGTAGGTATCGTTGCGCACCACACTGAAGCTCCGGTTTTTCAGATGCCGCTCCCCGTCCCAGACATACGGCCCGGTTCCCACCGGCCAGGCGACAATATAACCGGGGGAAGCCGTCACGTTTGCCGCAACGGATTTCTTCATCATTGCTATGGCCTTCTCATCGCCAGGTCCGGGTTTGTCTTTCATCATCATTGACGCGCTGTCTGCCTGCGATTTGGCCTTTATGCTGGTCGGGGCAACGATGGCGCTGGTGGAACTGGCCAGCTGGGTAAACAAGGTAGGATGGGGACGATTGAGAACCAATTCGACCGTGTGTGCGTCAATCGCGTTCACACGTTGTAATATGCGTACGACGTTCGACCAGTTCCCGCATTTCAGTTTCTCGACATTTGCCTTGACCGCCGCGGCATCGAACGGGGTGCCGTCATGGAAAGATACGCCTTTTCTCAAAGAAAACACATAGGTCTTCCCATCTTGCGATACCGTCCACGACTCGGCCAGACAAGGCACGGGATTGCACCCCGCATCGAGGTTAACCAATGTCTCATAGATCAGTGCTGCCGGCTCCCACATGCCGTATGGGGAATAATCACTGGTGCGGGTGGCATCACGGCCTGTTGCGATTGTAAGAATATCAGAATCTGTTTCTCCTGTGTCTTTGTCTTGGAAAGTCAGAATCAAACCCCACACCAGTAGAAGAATCACAGCAACAACACCAAGCTTTTTCATCAGCATCACCTTCAACGCCGCTTCAGTGGATACACGTTTTCCCAAAACAAAAACGGGGCTTTTATATCTCCAGTCAGCAGATATAAAAGCCCCGTTTTAGGCCTCTTGTGTTTATGTGTTTTACACGCTCCCTGTGTAAAACAAACTATTCGGCAGGTCTTCTGGCTATCCCGCCTTTACAACGGCCTTCCCATCGCCCGATCCGGGCAACAGTGGCGTTTTAGAGGCGATAAGCCAGCGGGTTCGACAACCCACTGAAGGTCGATCCAGGGCATAGAAGTTTTATTCCCTGGCCGAACGCAAGCCTACCACCTGATATTGTAAAGGTTCCCTCGTTCAAAGGGTCGGAATTACAGCGGCGGGTCCGCTTCCGATTTTCACGGAATTCCCTATTATGCACCGCAGCGCACCGAATATCAAAGATAGCATTAATTGTACAAACGCTCTCAATTGTCAAGAGCCATTGCGAAGCAGAATGATAGTATGGCGTTAAAATTCTCAATTTGAAAAAACGACAAATACGTCTTGTCGGTATTGACCGATCTTTTTTGCTTGACAATTAAAAAACAATTTTCTATTGAGCTAATGCTCAATTTTTAAGTAGTGTTCGTCTGTAAGATACAAACAAACGCATTACCAATCATGGGTGTCCGTTTAGGACATAATAGGGAATCCCGTGAGAAACGGGAGCGGACCCGCCGCTGTAACACAACCGCTTTGATTTTATCAAGCGAGCTTTCCGGCAATAGTGGTCACTGTTCGACAATGTTCGAATGGGAAGACCGCCGAGAAGGTAGATCCTTTATTTGAAAAAGGATCGATGTGAAGCCAGAAGACCTGCCCATAGATTGACTGCAATCGCTCCCGGGAGATGGAGCACGTTGCAGTGAACAGTTATGCCATAAGGGATTGAACACGGAATCCCCGTTTCCAGCCATGGAAGCGGGGATTTTTTATTTGCTAACTTTCAACGCGCTTTGAACAACCTGCATTCTGCAACGTTGAAGCTAAAATCCACCACTAATTGTCCTATGAAAAAGGAGGTTCAAGTTGAAAAGAGCTGTTAAGATGATGTTGTTAATCGCTGTGGTCTTATCCCTGTCGACGCCCCGGATCAGTTTGGCAGAAAAAGCAGAGGATGTGGTTGAAATTGAAGAAATGACGGTAACGGCGCCTAAAGAAAAAGAAAACAAAGGCGTCACGCTTAAGCCAAGATCCACAACAATCAATGTTGAAGAATTCAAGACACCGGGCACACCACAAAATGTGGTCGATGTTCTAAAAACCCGAGCAATTATCGATTTTAGGGGCGGAAGTGATTTATTTCTGGAAAGAGATCCTATCTACATGAGGGGGTTCGATGGCAAACGGTTTAGTGTCGCCGTTGACGGCCTATCCCTGCAAACGGCCCACCATGGAAATGACGATGTGGACTACAACCAACTTTCATTACCACTGATAGAAAGTATTGAAATCATTCCGGGACCTCATTCGGCGTTCTATTCGGGCAATAGCATTGGAGGCGTAATCAACATAAAAACAATAGGGCCAAAGCGATACGAGACCGTAAAGCCGGATGTTAAGGT
>Ga0272444_10005832_pt1 | contig 10619 bp, 11 predicted proteins | sample SSMForm13_FD_201033 | JGI IMG/M metagenome (GOLD analysis project Ga0272444, IMG submission 201033) | Marine sediment archaeal communities from Little Sippewissett salt marsh, Falmouth, MA, United States - SSM-Form-13 | ecosystem: Environmental > Aquatic > Marine > Wetlands > Sediment ...
ATGGTAGCAGAGGCATTGGCCACCTACGATGAGCTTTTCCAAAAGTTTCGTTTTCATCATTTAAAACATATCCAGCGGAGCATCGGCCTGGGCGCAAAATCGCTCAAAGGTAATCCCGTTTCCTTGTTGAAGACTAGTTTAGAAAAAACTTTTTTCCCGGAGTTATGGCAGATCAGAGACACTATGACCGATCAGTGGACAACACGGTATGGTGAAGTTAGAGAGTCCTTGAGGCCCGATCAGTAATGGTTTCGATATCTAAGTAATGTCGGCACGCAATATAGTATGGATAATTACGGAGGATCGTAAAGGAAAGGAGTGTTATCTAAAGCTCTTTCTTATTTTTTAGGGCGTGTATGACCAGGAAAGTCTTCCACTCTTTATGAGACCTTCCCCATGTCCCATCATGACCTTGAGTCTCATATATTCGGTTAAAGGCCTTCTCCAATTGAGCATCGGCTTGTTGTATGTCCAAATGAGCCAGCGCATTAACTGTCTGGTAAAAGGGTATTTGTCGCGGCCATTCTCCCGATTGGTGTTGAATACCTGCCAGTGCCCCCACAGCGAGATCAACGGCCTTTGACTTAGCGTATGTTGGATGCACAATAAACGCCCTGAGGATATTATTCGAGCACGACCAGCCGCACCAGCGGCCATTATTCTTTCTATTCAACTGATTCAGGCTTTCATAGAGCTCCAGGATCTTTTCGTCATTTTCACGCCCGAATATGCTCGCCAAAAAAAGGGTGACCCCGGTCATGAAAAGACGAGCACAGCCCATGGTGAAAGGAAGATTTTTCAGCGCTTCAGGGCGCAGGGATTCTCTCAAATTGACTCGTTTACGGGGAAAGGCCTCTAACGTGTTATAAAGGAGCCATTCCAGGCCCTTAAAAATGGGTTCGCTCTGAGCTCGAACGGTAAGATGAAGGCCAAAGAGCCGTTGCACGGTCTCGACGACAGAATGACCCCATGATCCATCACTGGCCTGTAAAGACAGAAGCTTCTGAACGGTGTCTTTAAAGTCTGCTTTCCATGGTGCGGTATTTTGTTCCTGAAGCCACTTCTTCCGTGCATAGAGACCTGCAGGTGTTTTACTCGATCTAAATATTTGGAAGGGATTAAAACGCAGTCTCATAATAAGATGTTACTTATAGCAAAGATTTCTATGAATCACCACATATTATTATGGGTTTAAGACATGCCAAGACCAATACGAATAAAATCCCCTGAAGCTCGGCATGATGTCATGAACCGATCCAGGAAGGATAAATCCTTTGGCAACTGAAGCCGAACAAGCTTGTGGGGATTGCGGAAAGGAATGTGGCATGAGGTATTAGAGTGCAGTGAGCACCACGCAACAGGGCGAGTGAAAGCCAGTATATCACAAGAGAGAAGGGTCAAAAAACGGGTGGAGTATTTGATGGATAAGTTAACGATGACTCAACGGCAGATTTGACCCATTTTTCTAAATAAATAATAAGAAAATGCCCAAATAATGGGTTCTATTATGAGGAGCTTCTATTATGTCGAGTGACGAAAAAAAATCTCCAAATAATCTCATTAAGGAAAAAAGCCCGTACCTCCTCCAGCATGCTCGAAATCCCGTGAACTGGTATCCCTGGGGTCAGGAGGCCTTTCAAAAGGCCAAAAGGGAAGACAAACCCGTCTTCCTCTCCATCGGCTACGCCACGTGCCACTGGTGTCATGTCATGGCGCATGAGTCCTTTGAGGACCCGGAAGTCGCCCGATTCCTAAACGCGCACTTTGTCTCCATAAAGGTGGATCGTGAAGAGCGGCCGGATATCGATAAGATTTACATGTCTGTATGTCAGGCCATGACGGGATCGGGGGGATGGCCGCTCTCCGTGTTTCTGACACCCGAGGGCAAACCTTTTTTTGCGGGGACCTATTTTCCCAAGCTGAACCGCATGGGAATGACAGGCCTCATGAGCCTTCTCAATCAGATTGCCCTCATGTGGCACAACGAACGGGAGCGACTTTTGAAGGCGAGCGAGGAGATCACAAGCGCCATAAAGGACCATGAGGATGAAAAATCCGGGGCGACCCTAACATTGGGCACTTTGAAAAAAGGCCACGATCAGCTGGCAAGGGCCTTTGATCCGGAGTGGGGTGGGTTCGGCAGGGAACCTAAATTTCCAACTCCACACCAGCTCACCTTCTTATTGAGATGGCATCTGCGGAGTTCAAATGCACAGGCCCTCACCATGGTGGAAAAGACCCTGGATGCCATGCGGAATGGCGGTATCTTTGATCATATCGGCTTTGGTTTTCACCGCTACTCTGTCGATTCAAGATGGCTGGTCCCTCACTTCGAAAAAATGCTCTACGACCAGGCCATGCTGGCAATGGCCTATACTGAGGCATTCCAGGTGACAGGGAAGGCTGCATTCGGCCGCGTAGCCAGAGAAATATTTGCCTACGTGCTGCGCGATATGACTGATCCTGAAGGCGGGTTCTACTCCGCTGAAGACGCCGACAGCGAAGGAAAGGAAGGGTTGTTTTACCTGTGGAATCCCGAGGAGGTCAAAAAAATCCTGGGCGAAGAGGCGGGCGGACTCTTCTGCCGTTTCTATGATATTACGGTCTCGGGCAATTTTGAGGACGATTACAGCATTCCCCACATCCCGGTAGATGCCGAAGACTTTATCAAAAAGGAAGGTATCGCGCCTGAGGAGCTGGAAAACACCTTGGAAGACTGCAGGAGAAAACTCTTTGCTGCCCGCGAGAAACGCGTCCATCCGTTAAAAGACGACAAGATCATTACCTCCTGGAACGGTCTCATGATTGCTGCCTTGTCAAAAGACAGCCAGGTCTTCGGGGACAACGCCTATGCGGATGCAGCAGCCAACGCCGCTCAATTTATCCTAAAAAATCTCACGACGAACGACGGCAGACTTTTGCGCCGCTTCAGGCAGGAAGAGGCCCTGTATCCCGGATATCTGGATGACTACGCTTTTCTGGTATGGGGACTTATCGAATTGTACGAGGCCACTTTTGATATTTTCTTTCTCGAGGAAGCTGTCGCCCTCAATCAGGCAATGCTTGACATTTTTTGGGATGACCAGCATGGAGGACTCTATTTTACGGGAAAAGGCAATGAGGCCCTTATCACTCAAAGCAAAGATCTCTACGACGGGGCCCTTCCGTCGGGTAATTCCGTAGCCGCCCTGAATTTTCTCCGTATCGGCCGCATCACGGGAAATCCCGAACTGGAGAAAAAGGCCGAGCAATTGATACAGGTCTTTTCCAAAGACATCACGTCCTCTCCTATGGCTTATACCCAGTTATTAGAGGCACTGGACTTCATGTTTGGTCCTGCCCGGGAGGTTGTCATTTCCGGGGACCCCTTGCTGGAGGAGACACAGGCTATGGTGAAGGCTGTTCGCAAAAATTTTTTACCCAACAAGGTTGTGCTTCTGTATCCTGAAGGGCCTGAGGGAAAAAGACTTGTGGAGCTGTCACCCTTTGTGGAGTGCATGGGACCAGCGGAGAAAAAGCCCACGGCATATGTGTGTGAGCAATATGCGTGCAAAACACCGATAACGAATGCGGACCAATTGGAGAACCTGCTTGGATAAAGAATCCCAAAAATAAATGGGGTCATAAATGGGTGACCACCCTTACGTCCCGTCCGCTGATGGGGAAATTCTCAATGGCCCGCTGGGTGTGGGCGCCGCAGCAGGCAGAGGAAGGAATCCTTACCCGTTTTCTGGACCTCGGCGGTCAGAGAACCTTCCCCGTTGATAGCTCCACCGATCAGCTTGGAGCCGGCAGTCTTTTGAACCGGTTTAGATTCGCCGGTAAGCATGGCCTCATTGACAGAGCTCTCACCTTCCACGATCTGGGCATCAACGGGAATCTTTTCCCCCGGTTTAATGAGAACCCTGTCTCCCACGTGGAGTTCCTCAACGGAGATATCCTTGGTGCTACCATCGGGCATGAGCTTGTGGGCGTCCGAGGGCATGAGCTCCGCCAGCTCCTCCAAGGCACGAGAGGCCCCCATGACCGACTTCATCTCGATCCAATGGCCCAGGAGCATGATGTCGATTAAGGTAGCGAGCTCCCAAAAGAATATCTTGCCCGGCAAGCCGAACACCACGATACTGCTGTATACATAGGCAACGGTGATGGCGATGGCGACCAGGGTCATCATGCCCGGTTGGGCCTCCTTAAGCTCGTCAATAAGTCCCTTGAGGAAGGGATACCCCCCATAGAAGAAGATAGCCGAGGAGAGGGCGAAGAGCACGTAAAGGTCGCCGCCGAACCTGAGCGCCTGTCCCAGGCCGAGAAAGCCCTGTATCATGGGTGAGAGTGCAAGCACGGGAATAGTAAGGGCCAGCGAGACCCAGAAGCGCCTCCTGAAGTCGGCCACCATGTGGGCATGGTGATCCCCTGTCGCTGTAAGCAGCAATTTTCTCATAGCACGCTCTCTTTTTTTCTCTTAAATTAATGGCTTCGAAAAACGTCTCTCCCTGGTCATGCCGGACTCGATCCGGTATCCAGAACTTATTGAATTTTCTGGATTCTGGCTTTCGCCAGAATGACAAAAAAGTCAATTCTAGACTTTTTACAAGTTTGTCCCGTTTGCGTGATTCAATAACCATGTCTGATTAATGTTCAGAAATGGTTGCCGGGACATTAACCTCCCTTCTCTGCAAAGAACGAAATGCTAATGCGTCACAGCCCGGTGTCCCTCTTAAGCTCCTGCCAGCTTTTTGCCGATGGCAGCCACATGGCGACCCTGGAAGCGGGCCATGGCAAGCTCGTTCTCCGAGGGCATTCGGCTCCCGTCCGCTGCCGCTATGGTGCTCGACCCGTAAGGGCTACCTCCTGATATCTCACCCATGGTCATCTGCCGGGTCTCGGAGTAAGGCAGGCCCACTATGATCATCCCCTGGTGCAGCAGGGTGCTGTGGAAGCTGGTGATGGTGGTCTCCTGGCCCCCGTGTTGCGTATTGCTGGAGGTGAAAACACTTCCCACCTTTCCCACGAGGGCATTTCGTGCCCATAGCCCTCCCGTCCGATCGAGGAAGTTTCGCATCTGGGCGCACATGTTGCCGAAACGGGTAGGGGTGCCGAACAGGACGGCATCAAAATCGGCGAGATCATCCGGCTCAGCGATAGGGATATGGAGGAAGGCCTCCCGGGCCTTCTTCGCCCCTGACTTCTCGAGCGCCTCATCAGGCATAAGCTCGGGGACCTGCATGAGCGTTACCTCGGCGCCCTCCACCTCTCGTGCTCCTTTTGCTACGGCCTCAGCCATTCTATAAATGTGGCCGTACATACTGTAAAATAGTACCAGCACTTTCATTATCATACCTCCTTCATGGGTTATATGGACTCGGAGCCAAATGAGACAACATATAAATCCGAGCCCCTCATTCTTCGATAGAAATTGCCTCGATTGGGCACATCCTTGAAACCGTGCAGCAGATTTCCTTAAGCGCGGAGGAAATATCATCCACAATGACCGTGGCCTTCTTGCTGCCAGGCTGGAAGCGGAAGAACTGCGGGGACTCTTTTACGCATATGCCGGTGATTTCGCATTTCATGTGATCGACTCTTGCTTTATCCGTGCCTCCTCTATATATTTTACGCACCTAAGTGGTGAAATCCTCGCTGAGTATACGATCACCAGTTTCGGTTTTACTCTGATTTACAAACAGAGCATTAGTCATCAGTGTATATAAACTCCCTCAGGCATACGGCATTATTAAATTGTTCGTCCTTGGCCCCATAAACCAGTGTCACTTTGCCCCTCTTGGCCTTTTCCCGAATGAGCTCTACAGAGTCACTTTTTTTCCTTAATTCCTGGAAGTATCGATCCTTGAATTCAGGCCACCTTTGCTGCTCATGGGAAAACCACTTTCTCAGCTCGTGGCTGGGCGCAATGTCCTTAAGCCACAGGTCAATGCTTGCCCTTTCTTTTTTCAAGCCGCGCGGCCACAGCCTGTCTACCAATATTCTATAGCCATCGGTTTTATCCGGCTGGTCGTAAATGCGTTTTACCTTCACGTTCATTACAAGACCCATAGGAATCAGCTCGTGATAAAGCAGGATAAAAATGCCTCTTTTGTTTTTCTGATAGCCCTAAAACTTCCTTTTTGCCCGTCCGGCAGGTGAAGCAGGGTTTGTTGATGCTGAGCCCTTCAAATAACACTCATCGGGGTTAAACAGCAATCCTAGTTTTTACCCAGATTATGTAGCAGCCAACTCCTGCGGCCTGAAAAACCTTGCTGCAATCCTAGTCTTTAAGGTTCGCTTCTTGTTTTGTCACATACTCCCGGTATATGTCGTGAATGAGAAGCCGGTCGAACTCGTATTCCTCATCCAGCATGGCATTCTTCTCCTCCGTGCTGAAATAATGCATAACCGGTAGAAAAAAGTGCCGGTCCTCCTTTTCGATGTGTTTTGGATAGAATTCTACCAGGGCCTTTACGCAGTCGAAAATAGTAGAGACTGCCTCAACCTCACCTTTTCGATACGCCTCGTTGGCCTTTAGCAATGCTCCCGTTGTTTGCCTTCCCCATCGATGTTCCTCCACCAGTTCCTCCATAATACGCCGGAGGTCGCCGGAGAGCGGCTTCTTGCTGAGGTCCCGAAACAGTATATCCTCTTCCTTCCCATGGTGGCACCGATCCGCATAGGTCTTGATAAAATCTACCGCAGTCTCGATAAAGGAAGGATTCGCTTTTTGCCCTCCTTCCCATAGCCGGAGCTGTCGCTTCATGACCTCGATCATTCTCTCGATAAGCCGGTGCTCGATCATCAAGGGACCGATGGGCATCATTTTTATTCCCCTCCCTCCAGCTATTCTTCCCAGTGAATACATTCAACCGGGCAGGAATCGATAGCCTCCTGGATCAGATCCTCAGGCCCGCCTTCGGCTTTAATGACCTCTGCCTTATCGGTATCCTCGTTCAGCTTGAAGACCTCATCGCAGATCTCCTCGCATGTTCCACAACCGATGCACTCTTCTTCGTCGATGTAAACCCTTTTTGTCATGGTTCTCCTCCCTGATATAGCTTAAAGTTTTTTCAGGCTTGCTTCGATAAATGCCGGAAGATCGCCTGGGCTCCGGCTTGATACCAGATTGTCGTCTACAACTACTTCCGAATCGATAAACTCTGCCCCCGCGTTTTTAATATCCTGGATGACCGATTTCCACCCCGTGATCCTGCGGCCCCTTAGCACATCTGCCGTGATCAGAAGCTGGGGTGCGTGGCAGATGGCAAACACAGGCTTCCCGCTCTGCACAAACTCCCTTGTGAATCGCACCGCGTCCTCATCAACCCTCAATTTATCAGGTGAATACCCGCCCGGAATGAGAAGGGCATCGAACTCCTTCACTGACACGTCTTTTACCGCTTTGTCGATCTTTACCGGCGTTCCCTGCTTCTTCCCCTTGACCGTTTCGCCGGCTTTCAGCCCGATGTGGACGATGGTATCTCCGGCCTCCTTGAATGCTCGTGCCGGTTCCGAATATTCTGAATCCTCAAACATGTCCGTGATAATAACCGCAATGTTACTCATCGTAAGACCTCCTTTCATCATACATGGAAATTTCTAGAATTTATGAGAGTAGTAGTATCTTCAATATGTCTTAGAGTGCCTCTTCAGGTGTATAGACTGAAGGCCGAAGGTTGTATCCGGCAAATGCCTTCAGTTTTGTGTGATCGGGCCTCAATCACCCCTGAAAGTCTTCAGTCTTCAGTCTATCTACCCGGGGCCTAAGCAGCATTCACTTCTTATTACGATCCCTCAGCCGCCTGAAAGCCCGAGAGAAACTCAAGGATCTCATGCTGGCCGGGAGGCTGCAATTCAGGCAGCGGCCGCTTACCCGCCGCATTTGTGAACTTCTCCGCAAACACCTCTCGCGACGGCCCCTTGTAGATGACGCCGGTGGGAATCTTATCCCCTTGTTCCATGCACTTCTCCAGGGCAGCTTCCCGGCTGCCTGGGTCATGCGCTTCCCCCAGCTTGTAGACACGCTCCTGATACCAGCTCACCGGGTGCGTGCCCCAGGTAATACAGGGCTGGATAACATCCACATAAGAGAGCCCCCGGTAGGAGATCGCCTCAACGAGAAGACCCTTAAGGTGTTCTACATCCCCTGCAAATCCCCGCGCCACAAAGCCGCACCCATGGTGGATGGCGATGGCCAATGGATTCAGGGGGGCAACCTCGACGCCTCTGAGCTGGAGCGCCCTCTTCTCACCCCGCGGGGTGGTAGGGGAGGCCTGTCCCTTGGTCAGGGCATAGATCTCGTTATTGTGAACCACCACCGTGATATCGGGATTCCGCCGTAGGGTGTGGAGAAAGTGATTTCCTCCCTCCCCGTAGCAGTCTCCGTCTCCGGTGACCACGATCGTGGTGAGTTGCGGATTGGCCACGTGGACCCCCAGCGCAACCGGTAAGGTCCTTCCGTGCAGGCCGTTGAAGAAATTGCATTTGAGATAGTGCGGAAGCTTAGCAGCCTGTCCAATACCCGATACCATGCACACCTCATGGGGGGCCTTTTTGAGTTCCACCAGTGCCTTTTTAAAGGCCTGAAGAATACCGAAGTTGGGGCATCCCGGGCACCACTGAATTTCCACGTTATTCCGATAATCATCCATGGTAGTCATCGAATCGACTCCTTATATACATACTGGTTAACGGCAGGCCGTCATAGCGGCTGATGGTGCCCTTGAAGGAAACACCATACTCAGACCGTAATAATCGCGCCAGCTGTCCGGTAGCATTGCTTTCCACCGTGATATACGTCTTTCCCTTTGGAAAGCTAAACTCAGGCAGGGGCCACAGTTCAGTAAAGTGAAGCATCCCAACCTTCGTGCCCTCCTGCTTCAAAAGCCTCATGACTTCCAGAAGTGCTCCTCGGGATGATCCCCAGCCGACAAGAACGGTATCGGCATCATCTACGGAGATTTCCTCAGGTGGAGAGATTTCCTCTCTTAGACCCTCAATCTTGGCCAGCCTCTTTTCAACCATGGCCTTGACCGTTTTGCCGAGATCCTCGGTTATATGCCCTTGTTCATCGTGTTCATCACTATCTACACCCACGAGGTGTTTACTCTGCCCCGGATACAGACGTGGGGAGATCCCGTTGTCGGTCAGGAGGTAGCGCTTGTATTCATCGATTTTTTGGGGATCGGCCAGCTGAATATCGGGGCGGAGCAAGCCGAGATCGAAATCGGAAACAGAGAACTGCGAGTCAGCCAGGAAGTGATCGGTGAGCACGATCACCGGCATCTGGTATTTGTCCGCCAGGTTGAAGGCCTTCACGATCTTGTGAAAGGCATCGTATGGATCGGATGGAGCCAGCACCAGCTTCGGAAATTCCCCGTGTCCGGCATGAATGGCAAACAGGAGCTCTCCCTGGCCAGTCCTGGTGGGAAGGCCCGTGGCCGGACCAGGTCGCTGGGCGAGGACGATTACCAGGGGGGTCTCCGTCATTCCCGCCAGGCTGACCCCCTCTACCATCAGGGCAAACCCTCCTCCAGAGGTGGCGGTCATGGCCCTTGCGCCGGCATAGCTCGCACCGAGCGCCATGTTCACAGCCGCTATCTCGTCTTCTGCCTGTTCGGCACATACGCCCAGCCGATCCTCGTGCCCGGCGAAAAAGGTAATGATCCCTGTCGACGGAGTCATGGGGTAGGCAGCAATGAAGCGGCAGCCTGCAAAGGCCGCTGCCAGGGAGATCGCCTCGGTTCCGGAGATCAGGTAATATCGCCCTTCTCTTTCCGGAAGCTTCCAGGGGCACAGATCCCTGCACTCCTGGGTTGCTCGGCGGTAGCCCAGTTCAGCGGCAGACAAATTGGACTCCACAACGGTGGCCCCCTTTTCTTTGAATGTGTGTGCGAGCACCTGCTTCAGGGCGTCAAGATCAATACCAATGACCCCTGCCGCTACACCGACTGCAATCGTATTGGCGTAGATCTTGTTTTTAAACTCCTCCTCGGCGATATCGGCAAAGGGAATGGCGATCATGCGTTTCTCAAGCTGTTTTTGAGCGATCAGCGTTCCCCCTTCTTTAAGGAGCGGCTGATATTTCTTCACCACGCCCTGGTTCAAGGCCAGAAGAACATCCGCCCGCATAAGCGGGGCGTTCTGAGTATGCTCGCCGATTCGTATGGAATAGCTGTTCTGCCCGCCTCGTATCCTTGATTCATACTCCTGCCATGCAAACACGGCATAGCCCTGCGCTGAAATAGTTCGGGCCAGGGTCTCCCCGACCGTCTGCACTCCTTCCCCGGCTGCACCAGCTATAACGACATTCAGGTCTTCCATAGTTCATGCTCCCTACATCCTTCATGATTCTCATCTTGGTTGGTGTTATTGCCCCAGAACCATAGCAAACATCTATAACTAAGGAAGATTAGTTCCCCCCCTTGCCTCAATGCTGCACCTGGTAAAGTCTATCTGTTCACCGCATTTGGGACACACATGCGGTTGGCTAAACTCATCGGAGAATATCTCCTTTTCTTCCCCGCAGTTCGGGCACTTGCAGGTAAAAGCGCTTAGGTTCTTAAACGTATCAAATCCCGGACAATGTTTTGGTGTATTCATGATTTCCTCCTTTTTTTCATTGTTATACT
>Ga0272444_10005834_pt1 | contig 10617 bp, 8 predicted proteins | sample SSMForm13_FD_201033 | JGI IMG/M metagenome (GOLD analysis project Ga0272444, IMG submission 201033) | Marine sediment archaeal communities from Little Sippewissett salt marsh, Falmouth, MA, United States - SSM-Form-13 | ecosystem: Environmental > Aquatic > Marine > Wetlands > Sediment ...
ATGGCCAACCCAGATAATGCCCATTGGCAAATGATCCCAAAGGCTGATATCGACCATTTGTTGTCTGTTTCTGGACTGAAAACAGATAAGGTTGATTAATTCGTAAAAAGTCGCCGTTCGGACGGATTCGTAAAAAGCCCGAGATCAAGGCTTGCGAATCCTGAGGAATGAGGCGTACTTCCTGTACTCCGCAGTGACGAAGGATGAAGCGTAACGCCGATATCGGGCTTTTTACGAATCCGTCAAGGTTGAAACCATCGCATACCAGCGTTATAATGCTTCCCATCTGCGCCAGCCACGATGTCGATCGCTCACAACACCATGAAATTCATGCTAAAAGATGGCCTACTAACTGTCAAGGATAATCAAATCACACGCTCTCGTCAAATGATGGCCGTGGCTGTGGCCCTACCGGTTCATGATGTTTACAGCTACAGCATTCCGGCGCACCTTGCCTCGCAGGCCGGTGTCGGAAAACGCGTCCTGGTGCCCTTTGGCAGACGATCGGTCACCGGCTATCTGATCGGTCCGGCACACGATTCGACCCCGCCTGAAATCAAGCATATTCTGGACGTGCTCGATGATCAGGCCCTGTTTCCCGAATCCATGCTCCCGTTTTTCGAATGGATCGCCAGCTATTATATGTACCCGCTGGGACAGGTGATCACTACGGCGCTGCCCGCCGGGCTCAATCTTTTCGATGTGACCCTGTTGACCGTGAGTCAGGCCGGCATCCAGGCCATCACCACAGCATCGCTTGCCCCCCTGGAAGCCCGCATCCTCGAAGCATTGGCCAAAGGCACCGCCACCACCAAGCAACTGCAAAAAAGGATCGGCCAACCCTTTTCATGGGCCCTGATTCATCAGATGCAAAAACGGGGGTGGATTCTTGTGGACCGCCAGATCAAAGGGGGACGGATTCGGCCCAAAACCATCCGTTGGGTAACGGTCAAGGATACGGCCCCACCGTCCAAGCGAATCTCAGCCCAGCGCCAGACCATTCTGGATCTTCTGCATAGCAAAGGGGATCAAAGTGTGGCGACGCTGAAATCTCATATCCGTACCGCCCCGTCGCTAATCCGGGCCATGGAAAAAGCCGGCCTGGTAAGCACCTACGAAAAAGCCGTGTATCGCGATCCCTTTGGCGACCCCATTGAGGCGGATACCCCCCCAGACCTCACCACGGAACAGGCTCATGCGCTTGAAACCATTACCCCGCAACTGGGCAAGGGATTTGGCACCATCGTGCTTGCCGGCGTTACCGGCAGCGGAAAAACCGAGGTGTATCTGCAGCTTACCCAGGCAGCCCTGGACTTGGGACTCAACACGGTGGTCCTGGTGCCTGAAATCGCACTGATTTCCCAGACTGAACGCCGTTTCCGTGCCCGTTTTGGTGACACCGTGGCCGTGCTGCACAGCGGACTGTCCCAGGGAGAAAGATACGATCAGTGGCAGCGCATCGTCAGTGGCAAAACGCGTGTGGCCATTGGTGCACGATCGTGCATTTTCGCCCCCTTTGCCCGTGTGGGACTGATCATCGTGGATGAGGAACACGACACCGCCTATAAACAGGAAGGCGGGTTGACCTACAATGCCAGAGACCTGGCCGTGGTTCGCGCCCGCCAGCATGGTGCCCTGGTCGTTTTGGGGTCGGCAACGCCATCGATTCAGTCCTGGTATAATGTGACCATCGGCAAGTATGGAGCGGCCACACTCCACCGGCGAGTCAACGACAAGCCTTTGCCGGCCATCCAGACCGTTGATCTTTCCCAGGGCCGGGACGACCGCGGCATCCGGCGTTATATTACATTACCGCTACAAAATGCACTGCAACAAACCCTCGACGGCGGCAATCAGGCACTGATCTTTCTTAATCGACGGGGGTTTGCCGCCTTTCCCATCTGCACCGATTGTGGACAGCCCTTGCGCTGTAAAAACTGTGATATTTCCCTGACCCTGCACAAAAAAATCAATGCCTTTCGCTGTCATTATTGCGGCTTTTCCAAGCCCGCAACATCCGCCTGCCCCACTTGCGGCGCAAAAAAAATCAAGCTTTTGGGCATGGGAACCGAAAAAATACAAGAAGCCTTGATGCAGTTGTTTCCCGATGCCCGGGTGGCCCGGATGGATCGGGACACCATGACCCGGAAGGGGTCCATCGTCAAACTGCTCAAGGATCTGAAGCATCGACACATTGACATTCTGGTGGGGACCCAGATGGTGGTCAAGGGCCATGATTTTCCAGGCATTACACTCGTTGGTGTGATATGTGCCGACCTGACCCTGAATTTCCCCGACTTTCGGGCGGGTGAACAGACGTTTCAGCTATTGGCCCAGGTCGCGGGGCGCGCCGGTCGTGGAGATCAACCGGGAAAAGTGATTCTGCAGACTTTCAATCCGGATCATTTCAGCATTCTGGCCGCCAAGGATCAGGATTTCTTGGCCTTTTTCGATCGTGAAATCGGTTTTCGCAAATCCTTGGGATATCCGCCGTTGACCCGCATGATCGCCCTGCGCATCTCCGGTAAGGATGCGCAGCAAACGGCCGACCAGGCCCAACGCTTGGGCGATCGTTGCCGCGAACTGCTGATTGCGGGGGGGCCATATAAAGGCACCGTTGAGGTGATGGGCCCCATCGAAGCGCCGATTGCACGGATCGCCGGCCAGTTTCGCTGGCAGATCATTGTTAAAAGTGCCGACACCGGCAGGCTTCACCGATTCGTCAGACAGCTGACCGGCGGGGCCGGCAGCGCGTTCGGCAAACGTCATGTCAGGGTTATCGTGGATGTGGATCCTTTTTTCCTGATGTAGCTTGACAGTTCGGGACGTGAGGCTTAAAACTATCGCCAGCGTCGATCAACCGGGAAGCCGCCGAATACCGGGGTTTTCCTTACAAGCAGGAGTACAACAATGAAATATCTTGGTCTTTTCGTTTTGATGGTGTTTTCCCTTTTGGGGAGCATGGGGCCGGCACTGGGTGCCGCGGACATGTCAACCGACACCCCGCCCGATGCCGTGTTCCCTCAAGTGACCTATGAGTTTGAAAAAGTTGTTGACGGCACAGTGGTAACCCATGATTTTGCCGTTAAAAATACCGGTAAAGGGGTGCTTGAAATCAGCCGCGTCAAAACCGGTTGAGGGTGCTCGGTGGCCTCCTATCCGAGGCAAATCCCCGCCGGCGGCGAGGGGAAAATCAGCATCAAGGTCAACACATCCGGTTATGGTGGCAGGACACTGAAAAAAAGTATCGATGTTTTCACCAACGACCCGGCCAAAAGTCGTATCACGCTCAGCATGACCGGCAATGTCGTTCAGTTTGCCTCTTTAAAACCGACGTTTGCACGACTGGTTGGTGAAGTGGGGACCGACATAAAAAAAACGATCACCATCATGCGGGAAAAGGATTATCCGTTTAAAATAATCGACGTGCGTGCGCGTAACGGAAAAGACATCGCCTTTGACCTCAAAGAGCTTAACAAAGCCGATGGCGATGGCTATGTTCTGACCGTTGAAAACCGCAAAACAGCAACCGGCCGCTATACGGACAGCTTGATCCTGACAACGGACAGCACGGTCAAGCCCATCATTACGGTACGTGTCTACGGCCAGATTTATGCAACCCAACCGGCATCGAAAAATGCCCCAGGCGCACCACTTCAAAAAAAATCAAACAATGGGTAGCCCCCTTGAAGGGTGAGGCACACCCATGATAAGGCCAAAAAGCATCGACAATCCTTTTGCCGGTGCTTTTTTAATAAGGAGACCATCTGTTGGACAATCCCCTAAAAGTCATTGCCTTTGACTGCGATGGTGTCATGTTCGACTCCAGTCAAGCCAACCAGGCCTATTACAATCATCTGTTGGAACGTTTTGATCTACCGCCGATGACACCCGAGCAGTTTGCCTATGTGCACATGCACACGGTGGACGAATCACTGGCCCATCTGTTCCAGGATGAAGCCACTCGCGAAGCAGCCCATGTCTATCGTAAACAACTGGGCTATTTACCCTTCATGAAATACATGCAGATGGAACCCGGGCTGGTACCGCTGCTGGAACGTCTGCGCCCAAACTATAAAACCGCCGTGGCCACCAACCGTACCGATACCATGGCCCGTGTGCTGACCGACAACCACATTGATCACCTTTTCGACCTGGTGGTCTGTGCCCTGGACGTACAGCATCCCAAACCCCACCCGGAATCTCTCAACAAAGTGGCCAATCATTTTGCGGTACGCCCGGAAGAAGTCATGTACGTCGGTGATTCCAAAGTTGACGAAATGGCGGCCATCGCCGCCGGCACGCGCTTCGTGGCCTACCGCAACCCAGCACTTGCCGCTGATCACCACATCCAGCGGTTGTCTGAAATTACTGGATTGCTAAATGGTCATAAGGGAAAAAGAGCATGAGAATTATCAATCCCCCGAACCGTTTTGTTTGCCTGGATGCCCGCATCCCACTGTCGGTCGACATCCAGCGGCTTACCGTTTAATGCATTAAACCATGTCCGCCTATCCGACCACCCTAAAGCAGCAGGCCGAGAACGCCCTTGTCGATTCCAATTTCGACTTTATCGCCAAGTATCATGCGGTCACCGATCTGCGGCGACTGCTCAAAAAAACACCCCACGTCCTGGACCGGCAGACCATTGCCGCCGTTACCACCCTTTTGCAATCAGACCAATTCCACCGGGTGCGCCAAAGCTACTTCCTTTTCCGCGAAGCGGCAAAAGTAATCAGTGATATGATCGTCCGGCCAGCCGGCAATGGCATGGGGCAGGCCGCCCTGGCCACGATGGAGGGGCTGCTGAGCCAAACCCATGGCAGTGCTCACCGTGGTGTGGCCGAAGCCCTGGGCAGTCTGCCACTGGTGGTCAAGGGGCCACGGATGCCAGACATTGATATTGCCAGGGCCCCATCCGTCACCCTGGATGATCTGGTCCGGGCCCACGGACTGCGCCTGACTGGCGATTTCCGTTTTATTGGCAGGAGCCTGGTGGCACAGACATCGCCAAACAATCGTCTACTGGTCGCCAAACTGGCCAAAACAGATGACTGTGCTGCCGATCTCAGCCGGGAGATCCGCTGGATGGAAGCCCTCCAGCACCCCATATATGACGTGGACCGGCGTTTCCATATTCCTGCGCCCCTTCCGTTTAACGCAGAGCCCGTCGTTCGTCTTACCCAGCTGCCCGTAAAGCCACCCGGCACGATTGCCAGGCACCCCCAGGAGCTGGCAATCGTATTTGTCACGCAAAAGGATTATTTTGTTTATCCGAACGATCACCGCGTAAGCGGCGAGACCGCCATGGAAATACTGAGCCGCAATGCCTATTTGATGGGATTTCTGGCTGCCAAGGGAGTCATTCACGATGCACCGATCCCCCTTTTCCACAATCGCACCCAACGACTGCGCCGTGACGATCAGGGACGCTACCAGTGGTTTCGGGCCGGCCGTCTGGATCAGTGGCTCGATTCCTGCGCGTTTCCCAACCTGGGATTATCCGGGCTGAGAGACTTTGAGCATCTTATTTCCTTTGAAGGTACAAGCCGTTTGCTGTACCGGCATATCGGCAGCCATTTCTTCAGTTTACTGCTGGTGGCCGGCAGTTATTTTCGCAGCCGGGACGTCTGCCGGCGGGGCCTGGACGCAGACGGCCGGCCGGTGGATGCCCGTGACCTGTTTGATCCCAGCTTGCTGGCAAGGATGATCCATGGAATCTTCGACAACTACTATGCGGGATTTTGCGGTACGTCCTCCCCAACAGCGGGCCTGCCCATCGATCACCATCGCCTTGTTGCGCGTATGATCGAAGAAATGGGGGTGGACCGATATATGAGCGAACTTTTTCGCCGCGTTGACCAGCAGCACATGACGCCAGCCCAGTTCCATGCGTTCCTCAGACATAAGGGATACAACGAGCAATCAATAGAAGGGATGCAGCCCGGTCAAAGCGATATTCTCATCACCAGCGGCCCTCACCTGGGCGACTTCAACCGCCAGATCTCACTTCCGGAACTGATCGAAGCCGTGGCCGCCATGTCGGCGGTATGCATTGCCGGACGCTATATGGCTCAAAATGGCGCTTAGAGCATTTCCCGCGCCCTATTGATATTCTCAATGTCGCCTAATACAATCAGGGTCATGCCCGCTTCCATGACAAAGGAACTGGGTGGGCGGTATTCGAATTCACCGTTTTTGTAGCGAACCCCCAACAGCAGCAGATTGAACTGATCGCGAAGCCCGGACTGGAGAATCGGCTTGCCCACTAAAGGAGAGCCACTGCTGACGGCGACCTGGTGGATACGCAACTCACCGCGCTCACTGCGCAGAAGGTTATCGAGAAATTCCACCGCTGCCGGCCGGAGCATCTCGGAAGCCATGCGCAAGGCACCAATGGAGTTGGGCGACACCACCGACGTAGCCCCGGCCTTGAGCAGTTTGGGTTTGAGACGGCTGTTGGTCATGCGGCTGATGATGCGCGCTTTGGCGTTGAGCATCCGCGCGGTCATGGTAATATACAGATTGTCATTGTCCGACGGCAGACAAATGGTAATCCCCGTGGCCCGTTCAATGCCGGCGGCGATCAGATTCTTGTCATCGGTGGCATCACCGTGAACGTGATACAGTCCCTTAACCTGTCGGGCCTGATCGATCACCCGGTTATCGTTGTCAACCAAAACCACACTGGCTTTGCTGGTCACCAGTTCAACCGCCAGGGGAAATCCGGTTTCACCACCGCCACAAACGATGTAATGGCCGGTCAATGCTTTGATTTTATTTTCCATTTTTCTTCTCCGGAGCATGCCGGTCAGTTCGCCTTCGATCAGCATCGCAGTTAACGTACTGATACAGTATAGAATAATTCCCATGCCAAAAACGATCAGCAGCATGGTGAAAATCTGGGCCCCGGCATTGCCGGTAATGCCCAGCACCTCACCATAGCCCACCGTGGTCAATGAGATGACGGTCATATACAAGCAGTCAAGGTAGCTGGACCGGCCTTCGAAAATAAGGTAATACCCGCTGCTGCCCATCAGCATGACGCTGCTGAGGATAACAATGGCAAACAATAACCGTCTTCGGATTCCCATACGAGAAGTCTCTGCGTGTCTGTTCTAAAAATTGGGTCTAATCCGTCATGTATCAACGATTGCCAAGCCCACACGCCCTCGCCAGAACCTGGGCTGCGCGAACCGGATCAGCAGCACGCGTGATGCAACTGATGACCGCCACCCCGGCCGCACCGTGGGCAATACAATCGGCTGCATTGTCAGCATCGATGCCACCGATGGCAACCACTGGAACCGGAGACAGATTCACGATATCCCTTAGCCCTGTAAGACCTTGCACCGGCTTGGCATCGGTTTTGGTATCGGTGGAAAAAACCGGCCCCATACCGATGTAATCGCAAGCGGCCAGATCCGTATGCTCCAATTCCGACATGGTGGAAATCGACACACCAATGATGGCCTCGGCCCCCATGATCTGCCGCGCCTGCCACGGCGGTGCATCGTCCTGCCCCACATGAACGCCGTCGGCATCGACGGCCTTAGCCAACAGAATATTATCGTTGACTAAAAAAGGAACCCGCCGTTCCCGGCAGAGTCGGCGGATCGCCGCGACTTCCTCATAGGAATCAAGACAGAAGGATTTATGGCGATACTGAATGACGGTAGCCCCGGCGTCAATGGCCACGCGGGCCTGCGCCAAGGGGAGCATTCCCCCCGCCGCATCATCGGTAATAAAATAAAATCGCAGGACATCGCGAATATTATCCGGATTCATGACTCCCTTTTCAATTGGATGATGAAGAATTAGGCACCTCGGTGAACAACCGGTGCAACGAAAGAAAACGATCCATCATGGACGGTCCATAACGGGCAAGAGTGGCCGTGATTTCGCCAATTGTTTTTTCATGCCGGCCATTAATGGGTGCATGAATGCATTATGCCTTTCTCGACAACAGTACCCCCTCGATAAAGACATCAATGTCCCCATCCAGCACACTGTTAACATTGCCCACATCCAGTCCGATGCGGTGATCTTTGACCATCTGGTAGGGATGCAGCACATAGGAACGAATCTGGCTGCCCCAGGCGATATCGTCCTTGCCGTCGTGAATCTCCTGCAGCCGCTCGTCCTGCTTGCGTTTTTCCGCCTCGTAAAGTCTGGCCTTGAGCACCTTCATGGCCATATCCTTGTTGCGGTGCTGGGATTTTTCCTGCTGGCATTGCACCACAATACCGGTGGGCAGATGAGTGATGCGCACGGCACTGCTGGTCTTGTTGACGTGCTGGCCACCGGCGCCGCTGGCGCGGAACACATCGATACGCAGGTCCTTGTCATCCACATCGATTTCAATCTCGTTATCCAGTTCCGGATAAACAAAAACCGAAGCAAAAGAGGTATGACGTTTGCCGCTGGCATTGAATGGAGAAATTCTGACCAGCCGATGGACACCGCTTTCCGATTTCAAGTAGCCATAGGCAAAGGCGCCACTCGCAGTGAAGGTCACACTTTTGATACCAGCTTCATCACCGGGCTGAAAATCGACAATACTGGCCTTGAACTTTTTACTTTCAACCCATCGCATATACATGCGAAAAAGCATCTCGGCCCAATCCTGGGCCTCGGTGCCGCCGGCGCCGGCATTGATGGAAATAATGGCATTATTCTGATCGTCATCGCCGTCCAGCATCATATTCAATGAAAACTGGTGCATCCGGCGCCCCAACCCGCGAATCTGACCGGTGACTTCGGCCAGGGTATCGGCATCCGCCTCTTCGATGGCCAGCTCCAGCATAATGCCGGCTTCCTCAATGTCCTTTTCGAGGGTGTGAAACGTGTCGATCCGCGTGCTTAAAATCGTACGTTCTTTTAAAATCGCGGTGGTGCCGTCAGGGTTGTCCCAAAACCCGTCCCGGGCAATTTCCGCCTCGATTTCCTGGAGCCTTTCTTCCTGGCTGGCCAGGTCAAAGATACTCCTTAAGCTGGGCAAGCTTTTGTTGGTTTTCCTTGAGCAGTTGTTTGGGTTCGGTACTCATGGTTGGTCTCCTCTTATCAATCAGCCGATAGGCCTTTTTGTAAAATCCGAAGGGCTTCGTTTTTTCACCAGGGCGCGCCCGATCAGTGCCCCCATTCCGATCAGACAAAGCAAGGGCAGCACATCCCCCATGCGTGTGTAAAGGGTGGTCTGTTTTAATACGGGGACTTGCTTTTGGATGACCGCATCTTCAAACAAGCCCGATTGCGCTATGATTCGGCCCACAGGATCGATAAATCCACTGATCCCTGTATTGGCACAACGCACCAGCACACGCCGGTTTTCCACCGCCCTAAAAACGGTCATGGCAAAATGCTGATAGGCAGCGCTGCTTCTATCGAACCAGGCATCATTGGTCAGGTTGACCAACATCCCGGCACCATTTTTCGCCAGGGCCCGGGAGAGTCCCGGAAAAATAATCTCAAAGCATATCTGCACCCCGATCGGCGGACCAGCGTCCCCCCAGGCCAGCGTTTGTCCCTTGTTTCCACTGGCAAAGTCTCCCACCTGCGCCACCATCTTACCGACAAAGGAAAGCAGCCGTTTCAAGGGTACATACTCGCCAAACGGTACCAGATGGACCTTGTCATAGCGCCCCGTGGCATGCCCATCGGGAGACACCATATAGGCACTGTTGTAGAGGGCACGCCGATCTGCCGTCCCTTGAGCACTGACGCTGCCCACGAGCAGGTAGGCACCGGTCTGTTGGACGGTCTGCGTAACCAGGCGGGTGAGCTTTGGGCTGGCACCAAAATAAAACGGCGTTGCCGTTTCCGGCCAGACGATCAAATCCGGTTGGTGGGTGGCCGCCGATAGCGTTAGATCCAGGTATTTCTTGGTGGTGCTGATCTGAAACACCGGATCCCATTTGCGGGCTTGATCGATATTGCCCTGAACCACGGCCACGCGGGCTGACGGTGCTTTGGTCATGCGCGCGTCTACGGTGTGGATACGCCTGTTTCCGTATATCAGCACAAGACCGACCAGCATCACCGGCAACATGACCGCCAGGATCAGGTCGCGCGGGCTTACGTCTTGGCCGTGCCATTGCCACTTGGCCAGTCGCAGCATTGTCACATAAACGCCGGCGTTGAAAAGCACGATCAGAAACGAGATCCCATATACGCCGAACATATCTGAGATCTGTATGATATGCAACCGATTAAACTGGGAATATCCAAGGGACCCCCAGGGAAATCCGGTAAGTAAAAAACAGCGCACATACTCGAGGGCCACCCAGCAAATCGGCGCCAGCAGGAGCAATCGCCCAGGTTTTCGGCAAAAGCGGACGATCAGCATGGCGAAAAAGGCCGGATAAAGCCCCAGATAGGTGGATAACAGCACCAACAGACCGATGCATTGCCACCAGGGCAGATACCCATAGGTGCGCATGGTGATAACCACCCAATACAGCAGGGTCAAATAATGCACCATGCCGGCAATCAACCCGGTACGAAAGGCTTTTTGGGGACTAAGGTTGCCCAAGGCGATGAACAACGGCACAAACGCCACCCAGGCGAGCACGGACAAGCCCAGTTTGGGGAACGCCGCCGTGAGCAACAGGCCACTTG
>Ga0272444_10005835_pt1 | contig 10616 bp, 8 predicted proteins | sample SSMForm13_FD_201033 | JGI IMG/M metagenome (GOLD analysis project Ga0272444, IMG submission 201033) | Marine sediment archaeal communities from Little Sippewissett salt marsh, Falmouth, MA, United States - SSM-Form-13 | ecosystem: Environmental > Aquatic > Marine > Wetlands > Sediment ...
TTTCGCGTGAAGGCGATCCAATGTCTGTGCTTCGAAGGTCTTCCACGCCTGCCCGCCGTTCTCATCGCCTGACATCACGAGATAGAGGAGCGCCATCGTGATCTCATCGACCTTGTCCTCGTTGTAGGCCATTGATGTTTCGTTCCTCCAAGGGCCGGTACTCCGCGAAGCACCGGCCACCGTGCATCCTAGGATGGCGCGGGGCGCAACGCAAGCGGGTTGACGGCTACTCACGGTACGGGTGACTCGGGCACTCGTCGGCTGGGCTTCCGGTGCGCCGGGGTCGAACGTCAGTGGGCGAGCAGCGCCTCGGCGGCGGCGAGATCGGGATCGCGGCCGCTACGGAAATCGGCGATCGCATAGTCGACCACAACATGCGGCGTGATGCCTGCGTCTTCGATCAGTTGTCCGTCGATCCGCCGGAACGCTCCGGTCGAGAAGCGAGCGAAGCTGCCGTGTGGCAGTGCGAACACCAGGGGATTCCCGCTGCTTCCTGCCGTGCACCGACCAACAGCGCGGGCTCGGCCCGAGTCGACCAATGCGACGACGAGCATCTCCGCGGAGCTGACGCAGAACGTATCGATCAATAGCACGACAGGCTCCGTGTAGGTGATGCCGCGCGGTCGCACGCGATACGGGAAGCGCTCGATCCACAACCGCTGCGGCAGCGGGAGGCGGAACGTCTCCCATCCGTAGCGAAAGCGCTCATCGAGGAGACGGCCGGCGATCCGGTCTCCGATGCGAGAGTCCCCTCCGCCGTTTCCCCGCAGATCGAGAATCAGGCCAGGCCCGTCGAGCAGCGTATCCAGTGCGGCGTCAAACTCCCTAACGAGGTCGTGGCCGCCCCCCTGCGACAGCGTCGGAATCCGGATGTATCCAATCCCGCTTGGAAGTTGCTCGCCGACGATCCTTGGCGTCTCCGCTCGCTCAGCACTTGCGCTGTCGTTGCTTCCTCCCGTTTCAACGGTCGCGGGCGGAGCGACGAGCGTGACGGCTCGTCGTGAGCCGTCGGATCGCTCCACCGTGACGACCAGCTGATTGGTCAGTGTACTGAGGATGTTGGATGCCGCGTGAGCCCGGCGATACGCCGGCGTGGATCCGTTGCGCAGCGCCGGTGGCAGGGTGAAGAGGGCCTCCTCGATCGCGAGGCCGTCGATCTCGACGATCTGATCGCCGCGCGACAGCCCCGCGGCCATCGCGGTGGGGCCGAGCTGGTCGATCACGACCCCGTCACTGAGTGCCAGGGCGGTGCCGAAGTAGAGCCGATGGCTTCGGGGAGACGGATCCATCACCCCCGTGTGGCGATCGTCGAGCTCAGAGAGCATCTCATCCACAATCGCCGCGTAGGCATCGTCGCTCGTTGCCTCGGCGACACGCGTTTCGTACCGCGTGTGCAGGGTGCTCCAATCGACGCCGGATTCCTCGATGTACGGATAGGCGGAATCGAGAGCGAGCAAGAGCCGTTCGAAATTCCGCACGTACGAGTCGCTCGGAGGCGGGAATGTGCCGGTCAGGTAAAGCGGGACGAACGTCGAGAGCACCAAGCCCGTGAGCAACACCAAACGAAACATCCGATCGACCTCCACACCCTCTGTCTGTGTCAGCGCCATGCGCAGATCCGCAGGTCGTGGCTCCGCGCAGTGGCGGGTGCCATTCTACCGGGTGGAACGCTTTGCAGGGGATGGGCCGGCGCGTTGCCGGAAGCACGTGCGGTTCACCGGTAGGTCGTTGCGAAGCAGCATCGGGTCCAAGGGGATTCTGGGGACACAATACTTAATTGGCGCATTCACTTACGGAGCTAAGTATTGTGTCCCCGGAAGCCCCCTGGATTACATCCACAAGGCTGTCCCGCACAGAACCGAGTGGGCTTCACGAATTGATAGGAGAATCAGTGGGTGGGGGGAGAGTATATGCGAGAGTGCAGCTGAAAGAGTGCGTAGACATCGGCTCGGAAGACGTGCTCGCGCTTGTTAAGGAAAGCAGAGACATCCTACGCACGATCACAGAGTTGGAGACTGAGAAGAACACATACACAAAGGATGAGGACATTCCTAAGCGTGAGCCTCTCAATGTCAAGCTCAGAGAGAATAGGGAGATACTGAGGAACCGGAACTGCTGTATTCTAACCGGGGGCTCTCTCACAGGACACCATGCGGCTCCTGAGGATTGAACGAGCCTCTGATGCGTATGACATCCCCAAGCTTTGCTGAGTGCTTGAGGGATTCTGGGGACACAGTACCTAATTGGCGCATCCAGTTACGGAGTTAAGTATTGTGTCCCCGGAAGCCCGCCGATTCCAAGCGTCATCGCTCCGAAAGGGGTGTCAGAGCACCAGAACTGACGCCGAACCGAACGCGGTTGTTGAATTCAGCGTAGGGAGAGGGAGAATACGTCAAGTGATAGAGCGTCAAGGAGGCCGCATGAGGCACGTGAGACTTGCTGTGATGAGCGCGCTGCTGCTGGTTGTGACGGGGGGTGTCTGCTACGGGGAGGCAACGCTCTCCCGTACCTTTCAAGACGACACCGGCGGGACGGCGTACGTCGTTACGGTTGGTGATGGTTACGCCTTCGTCTCCAACAACGCGGGTATCTCGATCTACGATGTGCGCAATCCGGAGGCGCCGGAATTCGTCACGCTCTACGAAACGCCCTCAGGCGGCGTGTTCGATCTTGCGTTCGTCGATACCACGCTCTACGCTGCGGCCATACGAGACGGACTCCTGATCCTCGACGTGAGCAATCCAGCAGATCCCATGCTTCTCGGATCGTACGGCCGCGATGTGGTGAACGTATCGGTGCACAACGGCGTTGCGTATGTCGGGCAGATCGGCCGAAACGTTGAACGGGTCGATGTATCGGATCCCGCTCATCCTGTTGTATTGTCCCAACTGGCCTGGGGAGGCGACATCAGCGTGGCCGGTTCCGACCGAATCGTCTTCGTTACGCACCCTAGTCGCGGGATCGTTACGTTTGATGTGACCGATCCGCAGAATGTGATCGAGTGTGGTGTTGTGCCAGGCACTGCGAGCGCGTATCAGATCGAAGTCCGTGGCGACGAGCTTTTCGTTGCTCACTTCGGCCAAGGGATCAGCGTCTTCAGCATCACGGACCCTCGCTATCCGGCTAGGCTCTTCTCTTTCCCCCACACCGGCGAGGCCTATCACGCAAGCGGCGAGTATCCGTGGGTTTGTGTCGCCGATCTGCAAGAGGGCGTCGAGGTGGTCGATGGATCCGTGCCCGCTGCTCCTGTGCTGGTCGCCCGAGACCAGACGCTGGCACCTCACTCCGTCTACTACGCCGATGGGTACGTGCACGTGGCCGATCAGGACGAGGGCTACGTTCTCTTGCGCCTGACGGTTCAGCCATAATGCCGCATTCGGGGTTAGGTCGTGCAATGCAGCATCATCGAGGATTCCGTGTCTTTCAGAGTATGTCAATGCAAGCTTGACCCCAAGACCAACGACGCAAGATCGCAGCGCCGCTGCACGCTGATGGAAGGCGGAGACCACAGCGAGTTCTGCTTCTACAGGCTGTAATCAAGCCTGCAGAGCGTATCGTCCGGACACTGGAACACCAAAAGTAAAGACCTGACAACGAACCGCCAGTTGAATCTCCCTCATGTTGTCCTGCCTGGATGCCCTTCGCTCGATGCCGAGACGCCCAGAGAGCCTCGTGTCCCGCCTGGGTTCGCTCAAGATCCTCAGGTACGGCGCTCCAAGCGCCGTCGTCCATCCGGGCGGACTCCAAGGGTCGTTTCGAGTCGAAAGCTAGTCGGGAATTCCCCAGACGACGACTCTGCCTCCATGGATCCCCGCAGCCAGGAAGCGTCCGTCGGGCGAGAAGGCGATGGGAAGGACGCATCCGTCGATCTGGAGCGTCCGAAGGCGAGTGCCTTGCTTGACGTCCCACAGACTCACTCTGCCTTCGCGCGAGATGGCCAGCAGCTGCCCGTCAGGGGAGAAGTCGAGTGACATCGTGCCCTCACCAAGAGGTAGCTCTTGCTCGATGCCGCCATCCTCGACTCGGAACACCACCACACGGCGTGCGTGTCCTCCGGCTGCAAGCAGACGGCCGTCGGGCGAGAAGGAGACGTCGTGAACATCGCCTCCGAACGCGCTAACGGACAACGTTTGAAGAACCGTGCCTCGTTGCGTGTCCCAGAGTCTCACGATGCCCTCGTCGAGGGTGCCGTCCGCAAGCAGGGTTCCATCGGGAGAGAACTCGTAGCCAAACGAGTCATTCGATGTCCGCCGCACGTGCAGCAGGCTCTCGAACTCCCGCACGACGTCCCAGGTCTCCGTGTCCAAGAGACGGATCGGTTTCAACGCAATGCCGACTGCAAGAGTGCCTTCGTCCGGAGCGAACACCACGTGCGTCACGCGTTCCGCGAATCGAGTACGCAAAGGACCGTCGGGAAGCTCAAACACGCCGGCCGGCGTGGCAAGCAGACTGCCATCCGGAGAATACGACAAGGAGTTGATGTAGGGAGCCGTTCCGGGCGTATCAAAGACAGCCAGCGGCTCGCCGCTCGGGATCGCCCACAGCCGTATTGCGCGGTCGTCGCCGCTTGTGGCGAGAATGGCCCCATCGGGAGAGAACGCCACGTCACGTACGTAGCCCGAATGCCCCTCGAGCACGAGAAGCTGCTCCATCTGGAGTGCCGTGTCAGGAGAAATCGCGAGATACTCTTCCTCCTCGAGCGCCGCTGTCGAAGAAACGGAGACAGCCAGAGCGTACAGCGCGAGTAGAACGATGCATCTTCGCATGGGCACCCTCCATCCTATCCGTGTGCGCCGCTCTGCATACTCCTCGATCAGCGTTCCATTACCGTCTCGAGTGCGGTCTCGGGACTCGCAACTTGCCACTCGCAACTCGGTTGGAAGCACGACATCTGCTGGAGGATTGCGGTATGTGTCCCTCGAACCCGGGAAGGATTCGAGAATAAAGCTCTGACCCCAAGGGCTGACCCCAAGGGCAAGAACAATCCGAGTGCGATGACGTAGATCTTGAAGAAGAACAGACTTCGTGCCGCCTTACTCATCGTTCTCACCCCCGCATGAGCATTCGCATCGTTCCGCACCCTGTCAAATCGCGAGAGCTGCCCCCTCGTCCGCGGCTCGTTGCTTGGACCATCCTGAGAGAGGTCCCCCGTGGCTTGTAGCCCGCAACACATTGCACCGACGATCCCATGTACCGACTTCAATGCGATGACGTGAGATTCCCAAGACGCTGCTCGCGGATGGAAGGCGGAGACTACTGCGAGTTCTGCTTCTACAGGCTGTAGTCGATCCTGCAGAGCGTATCGTGCGGACACTGAAACACCAAGAACAAAGATCTGACACCCAACCTCTCGCTATAACCCCAGCGTCCAAGCAATCTATCGGAGGCCAAAGGAGAGTGGAAAGCCAGAGAAGGTAGCACGGACCGCTGCAGCCAGGAAGTTGCTCCTGATCGCAACGAAGTAGGAGTTGCGAGGCAACTCCCGAGCTACTCGCGAAGCGAGGAGCCATCTACACACATCAGGCGAACCCTTCAGGCAACCAAACCGGACCAGAGAATCAACGACCAAGTCGGATTCTCAGTAGCTGCTCAGCATGCTGAGCAGCCCTTGACCAATTCAATACAGCATCTGACCCCCGAAACTGCAGAGCGTATCATGCGAACACTGAAACACCAAGAAATAAAGACCTGACCACGAACCCCTAACCAGTGCGGAACTTGTCACTGGGCCTCTATCCACTCAAGAGGGACAAGAGCCCTTCCGTCTCGCCACTCCTCGGAGCAGTGGATTCCTTCAACATCGCCCCAGACATCGGAGCTTGCGTGATCGAGAACGATAATCTGGAGAGCTCCGTCAAGAGATCGCGCCACACGCGAAAGCTCCCCAAACGTTCGCCGCACAGCCTGTCTGTCCTGATCAAGTAACTCGAGCTCTCGCTCGTCATCAGATTCGCTCGCGCGGGTCGCCAGCCGACGAGGGAAATACACTTGACTAGGCTGATCGAAGACGATGAAACCAGGAACAGGGGTCGCATCCAGATCCAGAAAGTGACGATGGAGAGCAAGTGTTATCGCTATGTGGTAGGACACCCAGTTCGAACCACTTCCAAGTTCCCACAAGTAGTCGCTCCGCTCTGCCCCACCTATTCTCACGGCTAGATGCCTTATCGAGAATTCGATCGGCGCGTTTGGGTACTCCGCGTCGAGATTTGGGATGATCTCTGCCGCATAGGTCTGGATCTTGGTCAGCGCTCTGGTCTGCCGTTTGCGAATTGCCTCTTGGGAGACTGCGGTCTGCAGATTGCGAGACTGGTTTTCCAGTTCTTCGATCTCGCGCTCAAGTTCGCTGTCTTCTCCAATTGCCGCGTATGTAGCCAAGGATTGTTCGAGGTTTCCGATGAATCGGGATACCCTCAGTTCTTCGTACTGGCGCCTCCGGACTTGCTCTGAACGATCAGACAAAGCTCTGCGCCTCACTTGGACAGCCTGCAGTTCCTCGGTGATTGAGCGTAACTGTTCACGAATTTGCTGGTATTCGCGGTCCAGGGAAGCAGGGAAGCTTGAGAGTCTTGTGGCCTCGCTCTCGGCTCGGCTAACAGCCTCTCGCAGTTCACGAAGCTCGCGAGATGGCCTGTCAAGCTCGGACCCACAGAACGGACAGGAACTTCTCAGGTCCTCTGTCATCGGTATTAATCGTGAGATCGAGAGTCTGTCTCTGAGTACATGTAGCGCGCCCTCGTAGTAGGTGCTGGTCTCCCGCGTCGCCATGATTTCTGCCATCCGGCGGCGGAAGGCGGTCAGCTGCATTGACAGCTTGGACTCCCTTGTTTGGAGTTCCGCCAGCTCCCGGATCGCGCTATCGATAGTCTCTGGAGTTGTACGTGCACCTGTCGGAGCTGATTGCACGACTCTTTGAAGGATCAGCTTCAGTTGATCGAACGTCGCCGTCTCTATCTCCACATTCTCGCCAGCCAGACCCAATTCCTTAGCCTCAGATACGAGAACCTGCACCCTCGCCTGCCATCGCTTGGAGACGCGTCGGATGTTCTCGAGTTCTCTACGTTTCCTGGCCAACTCCTTTCTGATGTCTTCCAGTTCGTGGCGTTTCGCGAGTGTCTCGGCAGTGATGGCGCCGATCACATACGGGAAGATCTCCCGAAGTTTCTCACGGTGCTCGAATCGCTCAGTCCGATAGAAGAGGATCTCAGGGTTGGCGACCACATTCTGAGGTTGGAAGAGGAATGCGCACATGTCACGAAAGCTTGGCCGGGACTGCAGACTGCTGCCGCCCGGCTCCATCTCAAGCCGGGGGAGCCCAACGAGGTCGTCAAGCATGTTCTTGACGTCACGTGCCGTGACATTCCTGGTGACGGCTTCTGGGATTCCGACGGTTGGGCCTTGCTCGAAGTACATCTCCTCGGTCGCCCCTTGCTCGCCTGGCTCACGACGAGCAAGGATTAGCTGCTCGTTCCCTGCTTGCACGACAATCCCAAACCACTCGCAAGCCTGTCGAACCACTCCGACTGGGATTCGACACTTCTCTGAGCCCAGACAGTAGTCGATAATGGGAATGACTGCTGACTTCCCAGTCCGTGACCAACCGGATACTACATTCACTCGTCCAGTCTCAAACGGAAGTCGTCGGGGAGGATAGTCCTTGCTCCTCGGCCAGAGAACCATCTCGCGTATCTGTAATCGCATATCAGAACGCCACCTTGAGGGTTGCGGATACTTCCGCAGGGCTCAGAGAACTGCACCAACACCCAAGTCGATCCACAGCTCCCAGCATTGGTCGCAAGCCCTGGGGAACATCCTTCTCTCCTTTCCATCCGTTGGCAACGACCACCCCTTTGACGAAGTCAACTCTCAGCATCTCTGCTCTTGTAGCAACTCCCAGTGACTCCATCGTCAGAGATCTCAGTCGATGACAGCGCAAATGGAGAGAGATCAGTTCATCGCGCCGTGAGTCGGAACTGCTCGTGAACTTGCCCACAAACTTACGAAGCCCGGAAGGCCGATTAGTGCTCTTGGCAATCTCGGCTGTCTCCTCATGAAGCGCCACGGGGAGCGCGAGGAACATGAGCAGAAAAGGTACTTCAACTTGCTGCTCAGCATGTGATGCGTAGGCTTCGGCGAATTTCCAGAGAAGCATCGCGCCGAGCGCCGGGTTCCACATTCTCCTCGCGTCTTCTACCGCAGAGATCATTGCGCCCCCTGGTGTTCCTCTCCGAGAATCTCTCTATAACGGGGATGCCATCCTACTTCTAAGACATCCGCTAGGTCGTGATATGTTCCGCAGACCACATGAGACTCCACAGGCAGGCCATCGAGTGGAACTGAGAGGCGAGCGCATGATCGGTAAAGCGCACACCCCTGCTCTGACTCGCCGAGAGAGGCCGTGAGAAGCGGAAGGAGGGTACTCTCATGCTCCCATTTTCTCACGAGCTCCTCTGAGAAAGCTGCAATGGCATCAGGATCAACGTCGCCATTCCTGATCCATGATATGAAGTCGCCTTTTGACCTCCACCAATCTCTTACAGCCCTGAGTTTCTCTTCGTCCGTCTCACCGATTATCTCCAGCTGTTGAACGAACAATCTGCTAAGAAGCTCATTTCGAGCCTCCGAATCGCTTGGGCTGTCCGCAACAGACCTAAGCACGGTCCGATTCGACCGATTGAAGACGAAATTAGTGAGAGCAGCGATGAACTCCTCGCCCTTGATCGTTGCAGGCTCATTGGCCTCGAGCTGCGAGTCTACAGCAAGTTTGACCCAGCCTACTGCGAACTTGATAGCGTTTTCGAGCTGCTCCGCAGGCATGATGGCAAGCCGCGAGAACGCATCGTGCAGATCCTCAGTGGGGCTCCCGGTACCGCAGTTGAGCTCGAAGTTACGGATGATCTGCAGGATTACCCTTGGATCAGCTTCGAAGACCCGCGTGACGTAGGCGGAGATTCCCTGGGCCACGCTGTCGCGCAACGCGAAGTCAGGGCCCTCTCCCCAAAGCGTCAGCTGGGCCTGCATCAGCGCCTTAGACGCCTGCTCAACCGTTCGAGCAGCCGAGAATTCACTGACAATCTCTCCCGTCACATGTCTGGACACGTAGATGATGAATGACGTGTTTGAAGGAGCAAGTTCTCCTTTCTCCACGCTGACGACCCAGTTGTAGAGTGTCTTCCAGAAATCGCGACTTCTGTCAGCCACTGGATTGCCCGAGGAGTAGCTCTTGTCTTCTTCTGAGATCTGATGTCCCGCTCCAGAAGAGCCGCCGACATCGCCGAAACACTCAAGGCTGAATACCCAATCAACACCCTTCTCGAGAAGCAGCTGAGTGAGCCGAGTGAATTGCAGTGAGTACCCTCGTAGCGGCCCTGGCGCTTGCGGTGACTTGCTGCCCTCAGCTTCTTTACGTCGCATGTTCAGATCTCCCCATCCATTCGAACCTAATGATAGGGATCCTACGCGACACATCAAGAACACCAGGAGATCGACTCCCCGTCATTCCCGACTTCCACTAGTCATTGGCCTGCACGAACCCAGCCCTGCGTGCGTGTTTTCTTCCCCATCTGTACAGCCAGAGAGCCTTAGAGGTTCGTTCATGAATGCGCGTCCCGATTCATGCGACGTACTTGCCAGTCGTGCCCTGAGAAAGCGTTGTTGCGCTCTCCAAGTTGGCACTCAAATGTGCTACAACTCCCAGCTAGGCGGGCCGCGAAGCGACTAGTTGGCATCTACGCGGGCTTGGCACGCGAAGATATCTCGATTGCGTTCAGAGTTGCTCTCTCCGCGGTTGATGCTGCCCCCTTCTCCCCGTAGCATCCATGCGGTGGTGAGAACAGCACGATGAGCGATACCCAACGAATCCTTGAACCTGCACGGGAGATCCCTGTGACTGCGGACTACGACGTGGTCGTGGTCGGCGGGGGAATGGCGGGTGTAGCGGCCGCGGTCGCCGCGGCGCGGCGGGCGGCGCGCGTGTGTCTGGTCGAGCGGTTCTGCGCGCTCGGCGGGATGGCCACGCTGGGCAACATTGCGGTGTGGCTGCCGTTGTGCGACGGGCGCGGCAATCAGGTGATCGCCGGGATGGCGGAGGAATTGCTGAACCTGTCGTTGGCCGATCTGCGCGAGGACATGACGTCGGCGTGGTTCCGGCATCCGCCGGTGTGCTGGCGAGGCGAGGGCTCCCGGGAAGACCGCATCCAGCAGCGCTACCGCGCGTCGTTCAATCCATCGTCGTTCCTGCTGGCCCTGGAGAAGCTGATCGTCGATTCGGGCGTCACGCTGATGTACGACACGCGCGTCTGCGCGGTGCACAGGGAGGGCAATCGTATCAGTCACGTGATCGTCGAGAACAAGTCCGGACGTTCGGCACTCGGAGCCAAGGTCTTCATCGACGCGACCGGCGATGCCGACGTCTGTTTCGCCGCTGGGGAGGCGACCGAATCGCTCGATTCCAACGTGCCGGCGGCCTGGTTCTACACGCTGATCGATAGCGAGTTGTCACTGCAGAAGCTGACACAGCCGTACGATCCGCACGGTGGAACCGAGGGTATGCATGGACCGTTCTTCCGCGGCGATGACGGCGACGAAGTGACGGCCCACCTGATTGAATCGCGGCA
>Ga0272444_10005836_pt1 | contig 10615 bp, 10 predicted proteins | sample SSMForm13_FD_201033 | JGI IMG/M metagenome (GOLD analysis project Ga0272444, IMG submission 201033) | Marine sediment archaeal communities from Little Sippewissett salt marsh, Falmouth, MA, United States - SSM-Form-13 | ecosystem: Environmental > Aquatic > Marine > Wetlands > Sediment ...
GCTCACTATGAAGAAGTATTAAAAAAAAATCCGACATACACAAAAGCCGCCTTTAATCTTGGCAACCTGTATTTTCAACTGGGAGATAATAAAAGGGCTCTCACACTCTTTGAACGCGTACTTGAATTAGAGCCGAACAGTGCAGAAGCATGGAACAACCTTGGGTCCATCAACGAGACTGTCGGTAATCTTGATAAGGCCACTATCGCTTATCAACAATCTCTCAAGCTGAACCAGTTTCAGGAAGAAGCACACGTAAACCTGGCCTGTATTTTGTACTCTCGGTATCAATCACAGAGGATTGAATTAATAAAGGATGAGATAATTGAAAGGTTGAAATTTGTACTCACCATCAATTCCCGTAATACAAAAGCTCAAAAATTGCTGCAAGAATTAACAGAACAGTGATAAGTCGCGAGTGATGCGACAAGCGTATTTCGCGATGATGTGGTGAAAATATGAACCCGTCCTCAATTATTCTCTCATCTTGCAGGCTGAAAGGATTCCTATTCTATAATTTCCAGAACCGCCCTCTTGTTGAGCTTGGATGATACGGCACTCAAAATAGTTCTCATTGCCTGTGCTGTTCTGCCTTCTCTTCCTATCACTTTCCCTCGCTCTTCTTTTGGAACACTCAGCTCAATAACAGAGGAATGCCTGCCTATCACCTCAGAAACACGAACTTTGTCAGGTTGATCCACTAAAGCCTCAGCAATTTGTTGTATCAATTCTTTCATTTTATCAACCTCCTCCTTTTCCGATAATCATTCGATATCATGGGGGGGGGCGGGTGGATCTAGTATGCTGCCGCTGTTGACGCACAAGATGGTTCACACCGTTCTCACGTTTACTGCGGCCGGTCCCTTTAGGCCTTTCTCAACTTCAAAACGGACCCGTTGGCCTTCCTGCAGACTTTTAAAACCGTCACCTTCAATAGAACTGTAATGAACGAAAACGTCACCCGCTTCATCAGACTCGATAAACCCGAAACCTTTTTGATCATTAAACCACTTTACCGTACCTTCAGACATTTCCCGTATACTCCTTTCCCGCTATTAAATATGCATTCCAAACATGGTTGGATAGAACATTATTATTGATGCTTTTGAAAACTGAAAGAACTGTGTGACTTCGTTCTCTTAATACATTATTGATGGATGGGCCTGATTGATGCTGATTGCAGGATCACTTTTCCAATTATGCCAGAATTTATATTGATGACAATACTAATTGACTACGGTTATTTTACGGGTATAAACCTAGTGCTAATTGAATACATGAAGGTAGCTTTGTAGATTGACTTTCTTATTTTGTAAACCAAGTTTTTTTCGAATGTTATCCCGATGGAATTCGATAGATCTTGGAGACAGATGCAATAATGTGGCTATCTCTTTCGAGGTCTTTCCCTCTTTCACAAGATTGGCTACCTGGATTTCTTTAGGAGTAAAATTCAGGTGTTTTATGGTTAAAGTGCGCAAAAAAGGAGAAATGATATTATTCAAGTTTGTTTCTATAACTTGTAACCGTGACTTTTGATTTTCCGTTCTAAGGGATTTTTTTAATTGATCTATGTGCGGCATAATCAGTTCATTAACGTTTGATAAAATGTCTGCTTGCAGGTTTGTCTTATCGTCCTCCCTGTGCTGGAGGAAAACCTTCAAGGCGGTATTGGCTTCCTGAAGGTAGCGAGTCTTGACGTCCAATTCCCTTTCTCTTCTTTTCAAGGCATCATCAGCTTTTTTCCGCTCAGAGATATTTCGGACAACGCCGAGTATACCATAGACACGGCTATCCGGTTCGCGCAGACCCGTAATATTAACCTCAGTCCAGATCGTTGAACCATCCTTGCAGTTCAACTCGAGCTCCATCGTCAGTGACCGCAATGGATCTCCGGAACCTGCAACTTCTATAGCGCGTTGTTCCGCAACTGCTTCCCTCGCAACTTCAAATGAAGCGGGGGTCAGAATATCTTTCAGCGTCTGTTCCTTCGTTTCCTCGACACAGTAGCCCCGTAACTGTTTATCAGACGGACTGATGTAGGTAAAATGACCGTTCAGATCCAAAACCCAGATAACATCGGATACATTGTCAGCGAGGAGTCGATATTTCGTCAGGCTGTCTCGCAGTTCTTTTTCGAGGTGCTTCTGTGCTGTTATATCTACGAAGGAAGCGATACTTGATTCCGTTCCCGAAACGGTGGATACGATGGCAACAATATTCATCATCCTGCCTGACTTGTGTAAGACCCTGAATTCATATGCTCTGGGAGCCATGTCAGGATTGGTTCTTCTCAGGATATGATATTCTTTCATTCTTTCTCTATCGTCTTGTGGAATAAATTCCGGCCATTTTCTACCCACCAGTTCTTCAGAGCCGAAACCGGATAATTTCTCAAATTCTCTATTTACATGTGAAATTGTCATATCTTCTTCAACAATGATCGTTCCCGTTCCCGTTTCGAAAACGGCCCGATACCAATTTTCCGACTTCCGCAGCTTTTTCTGGATCATTCTCTGTTCAGTTATGTCACTACCGACACTGAGAATTTCAATAACGTTGCCGGTTTCATCATGGATGGCCTTGTTTGTCCATGCAATCCATAGCCGATCTCCGTTTCGACACATGTTCTCATGCTCGTGGGCGGCATACCTTTCAGGATGGCTGATGATATCCTTAATAATACCTTCCAGGTTGTTGCCGGTTTTGCCTGTTGGGGGCACGATGGTGCCCACAACATTTTTTCCGAGGATTTCATTCTTGGTATAGCCGAAACAACGCTGTGCGCATTCATTGAAATAATGTATGTTCCCATCCACACCCCATTTTACAATGATACTGTTGGCATTCTCGACGAGTTCTCGATATTTAGCTTCGCTGCGTTTCAAAGCCTCGTCTGCCTGCCTGTGATCGGTGACATCCCGGGCAATACCTCTGAAACCGGTGGGCTGCCCTGAGGAATCCCGCATGAGAGAAGCAGAGACCTCAAGAATCCTTGTCGTGCCGTCTTTTCTGATGATCTCATAATCTGTTATTTTTGCCGGCCTTCCTGTTTGATAGATTTTCTGAAATATTCTGTACATTTTCCTGGCGGTTTTCGGGGTGGCATAATCCCGATTGTTCATGTCGACCAGTTCCTGCGCGGAGTATCCTGATATCCTGCACAGTGAAGGATTGAAGAAGCTCAGGTTACCTGCAAGGTCAAGTTCGAAGTAACCATCTTCGATGTTCAGCAGGATGTTTTGATACTTTTCTGCGCTTTCCAGCAGTGTTTCTCGTGTTGTATCGTGATCGATAATCTTAGGAGACCCCGAGTCCACTTTTGTCTGGATGGGGCTTCCTTTCGCCGGCGGTTCCTTGATTTTCCGGGTTTTGCTCTTTTTTGTTGTTTGTTCCATATCCAATCTCCTTCTATGAAGGTCGTGTTATGAGATGAAATACAGTGTGGTCATGCAATAAAAATGTCACAACATCGATCGGAGCAGCTATCTGTATCAGGAATGATTAGATTATCTGTGAGGAGCTCAGTATCTTTTTGTGCACTGTGCGTTGATTCAGGGTAAAATTTTGTTACAAGCGATTGTCTCTATGTCATTACGTAAGCCTGTGAGATGATCAGAACTGTTACAGCTCGGCTGTATCAAACGGCTTAATTGTATCTTCGGACATCCACATATGTTTGAGAAATGCAACGATATGGCTTTTATACCGTAAATAGCAATCTTTTGCTAAATAAATTTGTGCTCTCATTATCTGCTCACATCGGTATGGTGGTTCTGCCTTACTGATCTTCCTTCCGTTTCTTGAGATCCAGTGCCGCTCGCAATCCCTTCTGTCTGATTACCTTGAGTTTGAGACGTGTTTCAGTCAGTTTGAAAAAACGCTTCCCGTATTTTTTCAGGAGCCCTTTGTCTATTTCAAATCCGAGTCCCGGTCGTGTAAACGGCTGAAGAAGGCCATTGGCGTCAGGTATGACAGGTTCGATAATGCCCTCTCTGAATTCGGGTATCCATGAGGGTTCTTCCAAGGGGTATTCCAGGGGAAGGGTGTTATTACTGTCGGCAAGGACCATATTCCAGTTCACGTAAAAACCGATTCCGTTTGTCCATGTATGGGGTGAAAATTGCCTGTTATTGCTATGGCAGGCATCGATCACTTTTTTGACCTGGGCAATGCCGCCGGCAAAGGTGGCATCGGGCTGATAGAGGTCGAAGCAATCCTTTTCAAACATGATCTTGATTTCATTCCATCCGTAGTTCAGCTCCGCACCCGCAATTTTTACCTCGGACACCTTTTTCAGTGCGGCGTTGCCGTCGTAGTCTCTGGAGTCCAGTGGTTCTTCAAGCCAGGAGATGTTGCTGGTGTGACATGCCTTGGCAAACTCGGTCGCCCGTTTCAGATCCCATGCCGGTATTTTATCAACGATGGTTACGAGCCAGCCCTGATTGGCATCGACACCGAGTACCATATCAGTGCCGATACCCTTTCTCACTGCTTCAATGAGTCTGATGTCATCCTGCAACTCTCTGTTTTTCACGCGTAGTTTGGCGGTTGAAAACCCCCGTTCCTTCATGGCAAAGAGTTCATCCACCCTTTGTCCCGGTTCGTGCATTTCACCGGTGGAATAGTAGACCGGAACGGGCCGGGCATTTCCCCCGAGGAGTTCATAGACCGGTTTCTCCTGGCTCTTTCCGATGATGTCCCAGCAGGCGGGTTCGATCCAGAAATTTCGCCACCCGAGAAAACCTGCCTGCTTCAGCAGGCTCTGAATGCCCTCAATGTCGGTCGGGTCGGCACCGAGCAGATAACCTCCGATCAGTTCACCCAGACCCTGCCGCTCGGTTCCCATCGACGATCCGGCTGAATATCCCTCGATGCCGTCATCGGTGATAATTTTTATCAAGGTAAAACTGTTATGAGTCTGGGGATATCCGGGTATCCACGTGGGCCAGAAGGTATGCGTCAGCGGTATGGATACATGGTACAATTCGATTACCGATATCTTCATAAGTTTCCCTCCTTATGATACATGGTATCGGTGATGGTTATGAAAAAATCGTTGCTGTTATCGTTTTAATCATGAAATTTCCACGAAGATACTCCCCTCCTTGACCGTAACGGGATAGGTTGCGATTTTCTTGTCCGGTTTAGTGAGATTTTCACCGGTAGAGATGTCGTATTTCCAACCATGCCAGGGGCAGGTTACAGTTGTTCCCTCCAGCTTGCCTTCACCGAGGGGACCGCCCCGGTGGAGGCAGGTGTTGTCAATGGCATACAATATTCCGTCTATGTTAAAGACTGCTATGGTCTTTCTGTCAATGGTAACGATATGAACGCCACCGGGAGCGATGTCGGATATGTCGGCTACCCTGGTCAGATTTCCCATATTCATTCTCCAAGATTGATTTATTATAAAGAAAAATAACTCATTACACAATAACCAGTCCGGCAGTCTTGTATACGTCATATCCACGAGGATCAAAATACGAAGATTTGCAATAGATCTTTGTTAACAGGAAGAGGATCAGTCTCGATTTTTTGCCCCCAGAAAAAATTCCAGGGGTAGGTGAACGCGATCCCGCCATGCCCGTTCGGAATGTTCAGCCCCCGAAAATTTCAGAGTCTTCCAGTCTTTTCCCGATTCATAGCTGATAGAATGCAGTACGTTATCCACGCTCTTCTGACACGATTCGTAGGGTGCATCCAGTGTATCCGTGCCGTAGTCGAAATACAGTTTATGCCTTCCCGGACCGGGTAGTGCCGTTTCCAGATAACCGATAATGACCGCTTCAACGGCGGGCCAGTGAGTCGAAAGACATCCGGCTCCGGAAAATATATCAGGGTATTCGCACAGGGCGTAGAGAGAAACGAGAGCCCCCATGCTGGAACCCATGATAAACGTATGCTCCCTGCCAGGGAGCGTGTGATACTTGTTATCCACGAATGTCTTTACGTCGCGAACGATGAACGTCAGATAGTTGTCCGACAGGGGTGTGCCCCCGAATTCCGCTACAAATTCCCGAAGCACCTTGGTTCCGGCCGGTGATTCGACCGGTTGTTGCGGCATGTATTCCCGTGCACGATTCGGTGTGTTCCAGATGCCCACAACGATAGCCGCCTCGATGCTTCCTTCGGCAATCAGACGGGCCATCGTTTCGTCGATGCCCCAATCCACACCGATAAACGATGTCTCCGAGTGAAAAAGGTTTTGACCGTCGTGCATATACACGACAGGATACCTGCGATTACCCGCACTGCTGTAACCGGGAGGAAGCCAGATATCAATCGTACGAGAATCGACATACTCAGATGTAAAATCAACGTGTCGTTCTATTGATCCTTTCATAGGGGCCGTCGTTATTCACCGCTTTCGTGCTTATGGTAGCGCCGAAACCGATATGAGATACTTATTTATTTTGAAAGGTTTCTTTTTTCACTGATGGATGTGATTATAAAGAAATAACGTGAATTATACAATGGCGACGTTATCATGTTTCTCATTACTGCGTGGCATCATTCATAACGATGAAAAACTCTTTCACAAATAAAAGAGGCAGGACCATTGTGGTCCTGCCTTTCTCGTTTCATGTTCACAATCGTTTTATAGGATCATTTACGAAGCCGTCAATTCGGAGTGAGCTCCATTGCACTTATTTTATTCTTTCCCGTTCTCTTTGAGATGTACAATGCTTTGTCCGCCGCCCCGATCATTTCAGACTTGTCACTCAACGGGGATCCGGGCATATACGTTGCTACTCCGATGCTGATGGTAACATTGATTTTATTACCATCTCTCACGATTCTCATCTGTTCGATATCTTTACGCAATCTTTCAGCAAGGATCGATGCGCCTTTCGAGTCTGTTTCGGGTAAAATAATAGCAAATTCCTCGCCGCCGTATCGGGCGACAAAATCGGAATCTCTCACGTTTCTCTTAACGTGTGCACCCATTTCTTTTAATACGATATCGCCCTGTAAATGACCGAATTTATCGTTGACTTTCTTGAAATCGTCAAGATCAAACATGATTAGTGAAAACGGCCTGTTGTATCGTCTCGCTCTGTTAAATTCAGTTTCCAGAAGCTGATGAAAATATCGGTGGTTGTACAAATCGGTCAACTCATCCGTATAGGCAATATACTTCAGTCTGTCGTTCGCTGATTTGAGTTCCTGTGCAAGAACCTCCGCCCTTTCTTTTGCGTACTTATATTCCATAACAAGCTGCTCATAAGAAAAGTTTAATTTGCCGAGTTCTTCATTTGCTTCCTGAAGCAGCTGTGAATACGGGACAACTGTGCCGGAATCGATATCGAAGTAAGACAGTATTTCGATGCTCTCGTGAGCTACGGAATCAACGATTGCGTCTACATCAGTTTCGTTAATTCCATAATAATCGAAGAGAATATTCTTTATGTTCTGAATTTCCTCATTTTTGTTCCTGCCATAGTAAATAGATGATACCTTGTCCGATAAAAAAAGAACATGTGACGACATGGCGTATTCACTCGGAATTTCCCTGTCATTGTGGTGGTAACGAATTGGCATATATATATTTTCCGGTAATCCCCAGTCCTTCAGTATTTCGGAACCAACTTCCTGATGATCGAATCCGAATATTTGTTTTTCGATAGTTCGTGTCGGGAAATCCGTTACTTTCTTTTCATCAAGAACCTGTAAATATTTTTCAGGTTTGCACAGGTACATGATGGCAACACCGATATCCTGGAGGAGAGCAGTAACAAACGTGTCATCATTTTTATAATTTATACGTGCTGCTAATAGTTCTGCCCCAATCCCAGCGGTTACGGATCGTTTCCAGAATAAATCAAAATTGAAATTGTTTTCCAGTGTTACCCGTAAGCCATCGGCTATGACGAATGAGAGGGCAATGTTTTTCAGGACATTAATGCCTAAAATCGTGAGTGCTTTTTGAATGCTGTCGACCTTGTTCGGCATTCTATAGAAAGCCGAGTTTGCAACCCTCAATACCTTCACGGAGAGCGCGGGATCGGATGAGATAATTCTGGCAAGCTCATTGAATGAGGCATCATCTTTTTTCACCGCTTCAAGTATTCGCACCGCTATTGCCGGTGGTGATGGCAACTTTACATTTTCTTGGATGAGTTCATCGATTATATTCATAACAAAAGATAAGATCGGCAAAGGTACGATAAGACTTGAGGAATAACTGAGAGTAAATACAATCTGTTTTGCAGCGGTGATTGACTGGGCTTTCCGATGAAGGGGAATTCTCTACGGTGCGTTATTTATAATTGTCGTGAAAACGTGACGTTAATCATTCCATGTGTGGTGATCCTGACCGAGGTCGATTCAGTCAATCGACCTCAGTGTAAAGATCCGGGATAAATTTTTGTTCAGCCGAGTTCCGTGATTAGAATTTAACCTTCGGTACTGCCTTTGCCGTTTCCGGCACTTCAAAGAAAGCAGCTTTTGTAAATCCGAACATTCCGGCAAAGAGGTTTTCCGGGAAGCTTCTGATCTTAACATTGAAAGTTTTTACCGTTTCATTATAGCGCCTTCTCTCAACGGCAATACGGTTTTCCGTCCCGGCGAGTTCGTCCTGAAGTCTCAAGAAGTTCTGGTTCGATTTGATGTCGGGGTACCGTTCTACCACAAGCAGCAACCTGCTCAACGCTCCGGACAATTCATTATTTGCCTTGATTTTGTCGGGAATGTTGTTTGCGCCGGCGACTTTTGATCGAGCTTCAGTAACACCGATGAAAACTTCTTTTTCCTGCCTGGCAAAGCCCTTAACGGTTTCCACAAGGTTGGGAATAAGATCGTACCGTCTCTGCAGTTGATTTTCTACCTGTGCCCATGATGCTTTGACGGTTTCATCAAGGGACACAAAAGTATTATATGTTCCCTTCACGAAAGAATACATGGAGAAAGCAATTACAATAACTACCACAACGGCAATTAATAGATTTCTCTGTCCCTTTGTCATATGCTCATATCCTCCTTATGTGATAAACTTTCAGCTGTCGGTGTCGGAATCACACGATGCAGTACCGTGTCCTGATACCGAACGCTGCGTACATGTGTTATCATAACTCCATTTGATCGATAAATTTCCATAACTTTCTGATTTCCATCAGGTAATCTTTGAAGATGTCCTTTGTCTCTGACGATGAGAATTCCTTTTTGTCTTCTTTTATGTCAAGGCACGTCATAAATATCTCAGGATTGATCGGTATCTCTCCCGCGACGGATCGAATAATCTCCCTTCTCGTTGCGGGTATTTCGATGCCTTTGAGATACAGAAATCCGTTAAAAATTGAAATAAAAGCCGTAATGGAAGCCTTGATCAGTTCTTTAACTCTTTTCTTTTTTCCCTCGGTTTCCAGGAAGCTTTCTCTCAGGAGCAGGAGTTTTCCTTTAATTTCCCGTTCACACTGGAGTCGAAGGTGATGGGCATCAAAGGATATATCTTTGAGTATGTCCTCACCAAAAACGAGGATATAGTTTTTTTTGATATTCAGGAATTCAATAGGGAAAGAATCGAGAGAAGAGGTAATATACGATTTTGTCATGAATAAGGGAACGGCAACGTTCTTTTTCCTTAATCGGGAGACCGTTTCAATGGCTTGATCCAGATGGTCGATTGCTTCTTCAGATATAATAACAAGGAAATTCAGGTCGGATTTGCCGGGCTTGTAGTCATGTCCGGCGCCACTCCCATAGAGAATAATGGAAATGAGATTGTCGGCAAAGACCTTCTTGAAATTATCTATTATGTCTGGAAATATTTCTTCCGGTTTTTGTATCCTGGCCATGTTATTACTCCCTTTCGTTGGGAAAAAGAATTATGTAATGCATCGTGAGGTCAGTCCTACGGCTGATAACTGATGACATATATCGTTTTAAAATCCACGGCCCGCACCGCCGCCGCCGCTCATTCCGCCGCCGAAACCGCCGAAACCACCGCCGAAACCGCCAAAACCGCCACCACCGCCACCTCTGCCCCCCATCAGAAGCATGAGAAGAATCCAGGGAAGCATTGCCCGTCCCTGCCGTGTGCCGAGGAGCATCGACATGACAATGAGAAAGAGGATCAGTGAAAATAAATTAAAACCCCGTCGTTCTTTCGGTCTTTTCATTGCCGGAATAACGGGTTTTCCCGTTAAAGAAATTCCCGTGTCTCGTGCAATGATGGCAGAAACGGCAGCCATGGCGTTTGCAAGACCCTTCCCATAATCGCCCTGCTTTAAGTAAGGCATGGCGTATCGATCCAGAACCTCGCCGACACGACCGTCAGGGAGTATCCCTTCGACACCATAACCCGTTTCGATTCTTATCCTCCTTTCCTTCAGGGTAAGGAAAATCAGAACTCCCTTGTCTTCTCCCTTCTTACCGACGCCCCATGCCTCGTAGAGCTTGTTTGCGTAATCGGCAGGATCGTTGTCTTCAATACTTTTTACAGTGACAACAACAACCGAAACTCCCGTCTTCTGCAAGACTTCCCGGGCCAGAAGATCCATGGACTGTTCATACCTTGATGATATAACGTCGGCAAAATCATTGATAGCTCCCTGTGGTCGTGGGAATTTATCAGCTCCCGCTGAAAGAGATACAAGGAAAAAAGAGAAAATAATGC
>Ga0272444_10005837_pt1 | contig 10614 bp, 10 predicted proteins | sample SSMForm13_FD_201033 | JGI IMG/M metagenome (GOLD analysis project Ga0272444, IMG submission 201033) | Marine sediment archaeal communities from Little Sippewissett salt marsh, Falmouth, MA, United States - SSM-Form-13 | ecosystem: Environmental > Aquatic > Marine > Wetlands > Sediment ...
AAGTAGCGGAAAAAGTATAGCCTCATGAAATATAGCAAAACTTTGAATTATAACAGTTTCTTTGGTTCTCGTCATAGTGGTTTAATCATTGTACTCGGTCTTTTCTTTATCTATCCTTTCATCGCCAGCAATTATTATATTGATATAGCATTCTTCTTCGGTATCTATGCACTCCTGGGCCTCAGCCTGAATATCGTTCTGGGAGAAGTCGGTCTCTTCGACCTGGGACACGCCGGCTTTTATGCCATCGGAGCATATACAACGGCTATCCTCAACACCAAATTCGGTATCCCCATACTTATCTTAATTCCCGTAAGCGCACTAGCCGCTGGCCTTTTTGCCTATATCGTGTGCTCTCCCATAATCCATCTGCGGGGAGATTATCTCTGTATCGTGACAATCGGTATGGGTGAAATCGTGCGCCTTGCCCTGATCAATAATCCCTTCGATCTGACGGGAGGGCCGAATGGCGTCTTTGGTATCGATTTCCCAACTCTTGGCGGCCCTTTTGTTATTGATTCTTCAATCGAATATTACTTTTTAATATGGATCGTCGTGGGACTGACCATAGTCGGACTCATACGGTTACAAAACTCACGAATCGGGCGGGCATGGAACTGTATCCGCGAGGATGAGGTTGCAGCCGGGACCAGCGGGATCAATGTCAGATTCTACAAGCTTCTTGCCTTCGTCATTGGAGCCGCCCTCGCAGGGGTAGCAGGCAACATTTACGCAAGTAAGCTCATGTGTGTGTCGCCGGAGAGTTTCACCTTCTGGGAGTCATGCCTCATGTTCTGCATCGTCCTCATAGGCGGTATGGGATCAATCCCCGGCGTCATTATCGGGGCGGGCTTCATAAGTCTTTTTCCTGAAATCTTTCGACCTTTCGCAATGTATCGTATGCTCGTTTTTGGAACCGTCATGATTCTTATGATGATGTTCCGACCGGGAGGGGCATGGCCGCGAAAAAGAGGGGGTGCAGCGTTTACATCCCTCGTGACAAGAATGAGGGAAAAAGATGCCTGATAAAAACAAAACCCTTCTGGTGAGCCAAAAGCTCACCAAGATTTTTGGTGGTCTTACGGCAGTGAACAACTTTGATCTGGATGTTCACCGGGGAAAAATTTTCAGTCTCATCGGTCCCAACGGAGCGGGAAAAACAACCGTATTCAATGTCGTAACGGGCATCTATAATCCTGAAGGCGGTAAGGTTATCTTCAAAGGAAACGATATTACGGGGAAGAAGCCTCACGAGATCGTTTCTTACGGAATTGCACGAACCTTTCAGAATATTCGTCTTTTCTCTAATATGACGTGTTTGGAAAATATCATGTCCGGACAACACTGCCGGGCCACATCGGGAACATGGGCTTCGATTTTCAGAACATCACATCAAAAAAAAGAAGAAGCGAGTATTCGAACAGTAGCTGAATCCCGAATTCGCCAGGTGGGACTCTGGGATTTTCGCGACGAACTGGCGAAAAATATTGCATACGGAAGTCAGCGAATGCTTGAGATAGCCCGTGCTCTGGGCACAAATCCCACGCTCATTGTCCTGGATGAACCGAGCAGCGGATTGAATCCGAAAGAAACGGAAAATTTGATGGAATTCCTGACAGGTTTGATCAAAGAAGAAGATATAACGATCCTGCTCATCGAACACGATATGAATGTGGTAATGGGTATTTCAGACTGGGTTGTCGTCATGGACGAAGGGAAGAAGATTGCGGAGGGACATCCGGAAGATATTTATCACAATCCCAAGGTTATTGAAGCCTATCTGGGAAGTGAGGAAGCAAGGTAACAGAGGAACCTGAATATGGCACCACTGCTAGTCGTTGAAGATCTCTACATATCTTACGGTGCAATAGAAGCACTGAAGGGAATTTCTCTGTATCTTGACGAAGGAAAAATCGCGTGCGTCCTCGGGGCCAACGGTGCGGGGAAGTCAACACTCCTCCAGGCAATATCCGGCATCGTCCCGATCAGAAAGGGAACGATAACGTTGCACGTTGACGTACTGAATAATGTTCCTGCATATGAGATCGTTCGAAAAGGTGTCTCGCAGGCACCTGAAGGGAGGAAGGTGTTTTCCACGCTCACCGTGGAAGAAAACCTGAACCTGGGTGCCTATACCAGAAAAAAGAAGACGACTGAAGTCACCGAATCTAAAGATCGTGTCTTTTCCCTCTTTCCTATTCTTCAAGAACGGCGGAAACAGCTTGCAGGCACATTATCGGGTGGAGAGCAGCAAATGCTTGCTATAGGACGCGCCCTGATGAGCAACCCCCGGCTTCTTCTCCTGGATGAGCCCTCACTCGGCCTGGCACCAATCCTGGTAAACCAGATTTTTACCATTATTCGAGAAATTAACGAACAGGGAACTTCCATACTGCTGGTAGAACAGAATGCCCATAAGGCGCTTGGCATAGCCCAGAAGGGGTATGTCCTCGAAAACGGTTTGGTTGCTACGAGCGGCTCCGTTTCGGAATTAAAATCAAATCAGAAGATTCAAGAAGCATATCTCGGCGGAGCGGCACTGAAAAAGAATAAATAAGCCGTTCATTGTCAGATATTCATCAATCATACCTGTATATGATTATCTGAAATAATCTGTCTCGATTTCCATTATTTGATGCCCTTGATGTATCCATCCGATTATCATATAATGGTGGACGTTTATAATCATGCTGACATTCGAACTCGGAAATCGAGAAGTTATTCATTCCACATGCCTTAGTCCCTCAAACAACCTGTAAAGGAGAAAAGACCATGAAACAGAAAGTCTTGATGTTTTGTATGATACTGATCTTCTTATCATCTCTTGCTTACGCGAGCGAAACCGTATCGCAGAGTACGGCTGACGATCAGGAAGCCGTGGAAGTTACCGTTTATAACAGCAACCTTGGGCTTATAAAGGATACCCGGAATATTTCCATCCCTTACGGTGAGGGTGAACTCAGGTTTATGGATGTTGCATCACAGATTCAGCCTGAAACCGTTCATGTGAAATCCCTCAACCACCCCCATAACATCCGCATCCTCGAACAGAACTACGAATACGATCTGATGAATCAGAATAAACTGCTCGACAAATACGTCGGCAAAAAAATCAAAATCATAGACCCGAACAAGTTTCAGGATAGAAAAGATATCATCGAGGCAACATTGCTGAGCAATAATCGAGGCCAGGTTTATAAAATCAAGGATGAGATCTATCTCGGCCACCCCGGCATCAAAGTCCTCCCCGGAATACCGGACAACCTTATAGCCAAACCTACGCTCACCTGGCTGTACGACAACAGCAGTAAAAATTCTCATAAGCTCGAAGTTTCATATCTCACCGATAAGATAAACTGGAAAGCAGACTATATTGTTGTCTTACATGAAAGTGATACCTCCTCTGATATATCGGGATGGGTAACGATAGACAATCAAAGCGGGGCAACCTATACCAAGGCAACATTAAAACTCATTGCAGGGGAAGTGCATCGGACCAGGCCGAGACCTCAACGCCGGGTTTATGCACTGGAAGCGGCACAACAAGGGGCTGTTCCTCAATTTGAGGAAAGGGCCTTCTTTGAATACCACATCTATGACCTTCAGAGAAAAACAACCCTAAAAGATCGACAGACAAAACAGATACGACTTTTTGAGGCATCCGGTGTAAAAACCCGGAAAGAATTTCTATCCCTGAACAACAAAAGCTACTTTACCAGGCGATACCGGGAAAAGAAACTGAAGCAACCGGTAGATGTATACATTAAATTTAAAAATTCCACGGAAAATAACCTCGGCATGCCCCTGCCCGAAGGAATCTTGCGCTTTTACAAGAAAGATCATACGGGCAGTCAGCAATTTATCGGCGAGGACAAAATTCAACACACGCCAAAAAATGAAGAAATCAAGCTCAGGATCGGGAAAGCCTTCGATGTCATTTCAGAGCGAAGGCAGACGGATTTCAAAAAAATAACCTCGAAACGGTACGAATCGGAATGGGAAATCACACTCCGAAATCATAAGAAAACGAGCATCATCGTAGGAGTTATAGAACCCTTACCGGGAAACTGGCAGATAAGAAAGAGTAATCATCCTTACAAGAAAGTTGATGCCTTTACAGTCAGGTTTGATGTGACGGTTCCTTCAGGCAAAGAAATAAAAGTAAAATACAGGGTTCAAGTCGGACTTTAACAACACACACCGTATCGAAGGCTATCATCGCGATGTGTATTTGAAATGTAAAAATCATCTCCCTTGTTGCCATGCAATGTGTAACATGATAAGAAGAATTCTTACCGGGTATGCCACAGGGAACACAGTCAACTACCATCGGCTAAAACCGATGGCTTGAGGATCAGGGAAAATCTTATCTTTATTACTCTCGAACCCTGGGAACTTCGAATCCTTGCGGCACAGGAGGTCGAACTTAAGTCTTTGCCTAAAAGCGAAAGGGTTCCCCCAATACTAGAGTGATACAAAAACCCGTTTGTATGTGCTATGGCACAACAGATTGTACGGAAAGATAAGAAGATATGTACGATAACCATAACAGAGAAATTAATTATTTGAGAGTCTCGGTCACTGACAGGTGTAACCTCCGGTGTGTCTACTGTATGCCGAAAGAAGGATTATCTCTTTTAGGACATAAAGATATTCTCAGTTACGAAGAGATATTACGAATTGTCAACATTGCTGTAAAAACAGGAATCGTCAAAGTTCGATTAACCGGTGGAGAACCTCTTGTACGGCGGGGTCTCGTCGAATTCATCTCATCTCTCAATAAAATTGAAGGCTTGAAGGATATTACCCTCACAACAAATGGAATTCTCCTGGAAAATTACGCTGAACCATTATTTCAGGCAGGTGTCCGGCGGATCAATGTCAGCCTCGATTCTCTCAATGTCCAGAAGTACAAGGACATCACCAGACGTGGTGATTTGTTGGCTGTCATCCGTGGAATTAAAAAGGCTGAAAGTGTCGGATTTTCACCTATCAAGATCAACGTCGTTGCCATCAAGGGGTTCAACGATGATGAAATCCTCGACTTTGCAAAACTAACGACACATAAGCCGTACCAGATACGATTTATTGAATACATGCCTATCGGAGACGTTGCTGCGGAAAACAGATACGCATATCTCTCCAATGATACTGTCAAAGGAATAATCAGCAATTTTAGTCCCCTTGAACGAACCGACGGTCAACGAGGAAAAGCCGATGGACCCGCTCAAGTATACAGGATGAAAGGTGCTGTGGGAGAAATCGGTCTCATCAGTTCTATGAGTCATCAATTTTGTGATTCATGTAACAGGCTTCGCCTCACGGCGGATGGCCATCTGAGAGCGTGCCTTCTGTCGGATGATGAGGTAAATCTGAAATCCATACTTCGATCGGGTTGCAGTGACTCCGATCTGGAAGACATGATAAAGAAAGCAATCCTTGATAAACCCAAAGTTGCCGCTCTCCATTGTTACGAAAGCCAGAGAAAAAAATGTATCAGGAATATGTCTGTAATCGGGGGGTAGTTATGTGATATTGTTTCCTTCACATGACCAGGAATAATTTTCATATCTTACGTTATGAACCCTTAACATGCACCGTCGAATGACCGTAATGCAAAACCATGGTTTTTAACGATACAACAGCAAAAGCTTACGAACAATGGCTTAAATCACCTATCGGCTATTATATCGATACGAGAAGGAGAAAACTGATCTGCGATCTCTTAGCTCCGGTGGAAGGTGAGCGGCTACTCGATGTTGGTTGCAAAACGGGAAATAACCTGCTCTTCTTCAGACGAAAGGGGTGTAACGTAACCGGTCTCGATTCTTCACCGTCCATGCTCGAAACGGCCCGAAATAAGTTGGGATACAGAGCTGATTTTCACACAGGAAATCCTGAAGATCTACCATTTTCCGATGATGAGTTTGACATAGTCACACTGATTACGTGTCTCGAGTTCGCCGATAATCCTCAAAAAATCATGGAGGAGGCTATCAGAGTATCACGCAAGAGTGTCTTTGTCGGATTTTCAAACAAATATTCCTTCGGTGCGGAATTGAACACAATGAGGGAGATTTTTCACGTATTGCCACACAGTTTTAATATCTGGGAAATGAAACGAAAAATCAAAGCCGTACTCCCGTCAGTATCGTTCAGATGGGGCAGTGTCGTTTTTCTTCCACTTGGCTGGTATTCCTTTGCCACAAATCTCGAAGAACGTATCTCCGTCATAAATAATCCCTTCGGATCATTTATGGGATTGACTTTTTCAGTGGTTTATACACAGAGAACGCTCATGGACCCGGTTGAAAGTTCATTAAAAGTCGGTGTCTCCAGGGGACAGCATATTCCCGGAACTGCGAGGGAAATGAAACAATGATAAAAGAGGCTATGCTATACGAAAAAATGGGGGGAAATGCTGTACAGTGTCATCTTTGTGCGCATAGATGCAAGATCGCCCCCTCGAAGCGTGGGATTTGTGGTGTAAGGGAAAACCGGGATGGTGCACTCTACACACTGGTATATGGCATGGTTATCGCTGAAAATGTAGACCCCATTGAAAAAAAACCTTTATTTCATGTTCATCCGGGGTCAAGATCATTTTCCATCGCTACCGTTGGCTGTAACTTTCGTTGTACGTTCTGCCAGAATTACGATATCTCACAAATGCCTCGAAAATCGGGGAAAATAATCGGTCGGGAGACTTCTCCCGAAACTATCGTTGAACGTGCCGTTCAGTCGAATTCAAAGACCATTGCGTACACGTATACTGAACCGACCATTTTCTTTGAATATGCCTATGATATCGGTAGAATTGCCCATGAAAAGGATATCAAAAATGTTTTTGTAACCAACGGCTTTATGACAGAAGAAGCAATAGTAAAAATTTCGCCCTGCCTTGATGCGGCAAATGTTGATCTCAAGGCATACAGCAACGAATTTTATAAAAAATATTGCGGCGCACGGCTTCAACCCGTTCTGGACACTTTGACAAAGATGAAGGAAGTTGGGATCTGGGTTGAAGTAACGACTCTCATCATCCCGACTCTCAATGACAGCGATGAGGAACTACAAAATATCGCTCAATTTATCCATTCACTGGGAGCTGAGACACCCTGGCATATCAGTCGCTTTCATCCCCAGTTTGAAATGACAAACCTCCCGCCAACACCTGTTGCAACGCTACACAAAGCCGCTCAATTCGGTAAGCAGGCAGGCCTTAAATATGTTTATACGGGCAACGTCCCGGGAGACAAAATGGAGAGCACGTTCTGTTCCCACTGTGGAAATCTCCTTATAGACAGATATGGATTTCATATAAACAAACTCAATCTTGATAGGGCAACATGTCCTCAATGCGGGACATCACTTCATGGTGTATTTGTCTGATTGAACAACTCTTTTATACCGCTATGAAAATAATTATAACGAATATACGCGAGGAAAAGATGTAATGGAAAACGTATTCATTTTTACGGTAAACGACAAGCCTGCGCAACAACGTTTCCGCATCACCGTTGAAAAAGGATATGATCTCGGACAGATACTACCTTTTATTGACGATAAAACACACAGAGCTACGTTGCAACACTCCTATACCGACAGCACGTGTTACCTCTGGGGAGAAACGGAAAACAACGGAGGAGCACGATCAGAGTGGGAAAGAATGTCAGGAGGAGATCTCATCCTTGGTTATCAGGAAAATGCCATTATATCGGTATCCAATGTGCTGTCTACAATGGATGATCCTGCACTGGCGGATCGAATATGGGGTGAACATGATGGAACTTCATTCAGACTTATTATTTTTACGACCAGGCCATATTTCTGTAATATTACAATTGTGCCCCAGATGTTTAAATATCTCGATCCGACATACGAGGGCCTTACAGAACTCGATTCGGAGAAACTTGAAAACATAGTAGCCCACTATGTTTCATTAGATGACTTCGCCCGGCTTGTTTTTGGACAAGATTTCCCTGCCAGCTTCCGTCATTCACTATGAGCTCGTAATGTATTATAAAACCAAGTTCTTCCCCAATTCAATTAGAGAAGAGTGACCAAGGACTCCAGGCCCGCCCTGAATCCTTGACCTCTTGTACCCTCTGGAATCATACCTTCTAAAAAGGAGTCAGTAGCTTATAGATGATCTATTCTTAAAGATGATTCTGACTCTGGAATTTTGTCTCATCACTCTCTAGTCTTCAGGTCCCTCCCACGCCAGATCCTTCTCTTCGTATGTTTGTGAAAGGATGGTTCGAGCTTTTTCAAGATACTCGGAGGGCACCATTATCTTCACTTCACCGAGACCGTCAATAGTGATGGCATAAATAGTTCCCACTGCCTCATACTGCAATTTTGTCTGTATTCCTTCCGTTTCAAGCTTTCCGACGAGAATATTGGCATTGATCATTCCCGATGCTGAACACACAACTTCCCATGTTTCATCTTCCATTGTTACCTCCCCTCCTCAGGTCAGGTCAGAGCACGTTTAATTTTACCCCTCATCCGGTTTAATCATTACTTTCAACAACACATCCCCGCTTCTAAATTCATCAATTTTCTTACCGATGCCACCGAGTTTGAGAGTAGACCCTTCTTTTATCCCGGGAGGTACGGTGACAACAAACGTTTTTTTCTGTGAACCCCTTGGAATGGAGATTATTTTTCGCGTTCCCTTGAATGCCTCCTGTGGTGTTATCGCTATAGTGCCATGCATAGTATATTCATCGGTACTTTCAACCGGTTTTATCACCTGAAGGCGAGGGGTTTTCCTTTTTTTCGTCGTGTGACGTAGCGAAGCGGTCAGACCAAATTCGGGTATCCTGAGGAACAGCTTTAACAATACGATTCCTGAAATAAAACCGCCGATATGCGCCCACCAGGCGACACCGGTTGCCTGCGCATCGGATAATGCCGCACTGAGAAATTGAAATAAAAACCAGATGCCAATGAAAAAGGCTGCAGGTATTTCCACAAAATAGGGAATAATAATAATCGGAATCATTGTTAAAACCCTGGAACGGGGATGAAGTATTAAATATGCCCCCATAACACCTGCGATTGCGCCACTTGCTCCAATCGTGGGCACGTGAGAATGCCAATTGTATATAAGGTGAGTCAATCCCGATGCCCATCCGCATAACAAATAAAATGCAAGGTATCGCAGATGTCCCAAGCGGTCTTCTACATTATCGCCGAAGATATACAGAAACCACATATTGCCGATAATATGCCAGAAGCCCCCATGGAGGAACATGAACGAAATCAAGGCAAATATCTGCTGAACAATTCCAAAATGGGCTGCAATGTCAGGTACCGTATACCGGGCCGGAACAAACCCGTATATAAAGATTAACCGGTCCAACACAGGATAATTGGCAAGTTCAATCAGGTATACCATCACGTTGATTGCTATAAGGGTGACATTAACAATTGGAAAGTTTTTAGAAGGTATGGCATCACGAATCGGTATCATCGACAATCCCTGTGTTTCGGATCAATTGACTGTCCGTTATAATTTTTCTATGCTAACTATCAGCTGGTACACATTATTCTTTAGCCATGTCATGCCTATAACATCTTGGTGAAAATATTGTCAATGAATGTCGCTTGTCATGAAAAACATATCCCGTAATGAATTGTTTAAGAAATGCAAGTGCCTGGCTTCAGCTTTATCGGCCCCTGTATTGATTCAGGATGGTTTCCTCTCATCTTATACCGATTGACATCGTGATTCGCCTTACCAACACTTTGTCTTACGCTCTCTTTATATCCCCCGCTTACTGCTTCAATCCGTGCGTTTAAGCTTATGTCTGCCGTCATCGGGTTCCATAGAAAACTTGCACCTCCGAGTAAGTAAGTCCTACCGGGTGCACCAAAAAAAATGGCCTCCCAAAAAGAGGCCATTCAATTTTATATACCAGCATGTACCTATACATTCGGAAAATCCATTACACCTTCATAGGTCCCTAATGCTCTTTCCTGCAGTATTTTTTACGCTTCAAGTTTTCCGACTATAATTTCGGCATTGGTTATCCCCGATGCAGAACAAACAACTTCTATTCTCTCACATAGAGACATCGGATTGGAAAAAACGCCCAACTACCCGTCACCCCAGACCGTTCACTGTAAACTTGGAGTTACGTAGTGTTACAGGAATGTCGTAAACTACAAGAGATCCTTCCACATTTCCTGGTAGATGCCACTGCAAAAGATCATGTCATCGACTTTCTCAAAATACAAAATCTTAGGAAGAGCATCTTTAGTTGCCGGGTTGTACCATTTGTAATCTACAAAGCCCTCTCCTTTAGCGTTTGCGACCTCGATGATTTCCCGGACAAAACTTCTTCCGTCAGAGTCCTTAACCTGGCTGAAGTCCGCCCCTATATACTTTTCGTTTTCTCCGTGTGCAAGCATGGTTCCGGTGAGATTCATTACAAAAACATACATTTCACCTTTAACAAAGGGCCCTTTGAGATTTGTTATCTCGGCCAAAGCAACTATTTTACCTACTTTTTTGTAAAATTCTATTGCTTTCTGTACCCACTCTTTCGCATCTTGGCCTGATTTTCCGTACATATCTTTTTTCCTCCCTTCAATAACAGTTAA
>Ga0272444_10005838_pt1 | contig 10614 bp, 2 predicted proteins | sample SSMForm13_FD_201033 | JGI IMG/M metagenome (GOLD analysis project Ga0272444, IMG submission 201033) | Marine sediment archaeal communities from Little Sippewissett salt marsh, Falmouth, MA, United States - SSM-Form-13 | ecosystem: Environmental > Aquatic > Marine > Wetlands > Sediment ...
CGATAACGGTGAGAGAGACGTCGTAGGCCCCCGGTTCAGGGAAGGTATGCTGGGCGACGTCTCCCGTCGCGTCGGTTGCGCCGTCCGCGTCGAAGTCCCACGCGTAGGTAGTGATCTCGCCGTCGAAGTCGAACGAGAGCGACCCGTCGAAGTCGACCGGCTCGCCCGCGACGGGCGCGTCGGGGGAGAAAGAGAAGTCGGCCGTCGGTGGCTGGAACGTGATGATCACCTCGCGAGGCCGGACGAATCCTCCGAAGGCGATCGGGGCCGGGGCATCGGCGGTTACGTCGATGCCCGCCTCCTCGGGAGTCGTGAACTCGAAGCGATCGGGAAGGGTGCCGACACCGAATCGGATCGCGTAGCGGCCCGGCCGAACGTCGAAGAAGGAAAACGCGCCGGCCGCGTCGGTGGTCGTGTCGGTCGCCACGCCTGCGCTGTCGGTCAGCAGGACGCGAACTTGCGCGACCCCTCCCTCATCTTGATCCCACACGGCGTTTTGGTTCGCATCGTCGAACAGGTTCCCCGTGACGACGACGACGGGCACCAGTGGGACGTCCACTCGGAGCGTCTCGCCCGCGGCGAGTGAAACCTCGATCGGCTCGTCAGTCGCGGCGTCAGCGGGGAGTCCGCGGGCCGTTAGCGTGTATGCGCCGGGGTAGAACGGCGCGAAGCGGAAGGTGCCCTCCGCGTCCGTCGATACTTCTGTGCTGCCGGCGGCGACGATGATCCCGCCGAGCGGGTGATCGCCGACCCCGTACGCTCCGTCACCGTCGCGATCGATGAACGCTCGACCTTCGACCTGTCCCTTGGTGACGAAGAACGGGGTCGGAATCCCGACATCCGCGTTGAGAGTGATCCCCCAACCGAACGAGATTGCGTCGGAGTCGACCCGATCCCAGGAGACCGAGCCGTCGAACACGATGTCGAGCCCCTCGATGAATCGGACGTACAGAGAAGCGGAGAGGTCGAACTCGTCGACCGTGTTTCGGAACGTGATCGATGCCTCATGGAGTGAGCTCTCGGGGCGAAAGCGGACGGACACGTCGGACGAAGAGGCAAGCACGACGTCGCTGACCACGTCGACCTGCTTCTCCTGCATCAGCTGCAGAAACAGATAGAACGAGTCGACCGACAAGCCGGCGCCCTCGCTGAACGTCGAGCGACGGATGTGGCTGTCGACGACATGATCGATCTGGTCGGTGACCTTCCCAGAGAATGCGTATGGAAAAACGCCTGCGGTCTCTGTCAGGCTGACGGAGAGCAACGTGTCGATCTCGCTTTTCTGGCCGAGATCCGGGTAGCGATCCCAGGCGAACTGGACCGTCGAGTTAAGGGTGGGGCCATCTTCCAGCGGCGTCGTCGTCAAGTTGAACCCGAGACCGTCCTCGATCAGCGTATCGGCGGACGGATCTCCGATGACGTTGCCCCAAACATGATTGAGTGACACGCTCAACGAGATGGCCTGAAGGTGCAGTCGGTGCGATACCTCGATGCCCGCCGAATCCGCCCGCGAGCCCGGGAAGTTCGTGCCGACGGAGAAGGCGGTTCCACGAAAGAAGAGCCCAGCCGTGTCGATTCCCATGGTGAAGTAGAGCGCCCGGCTGGTGAGCGATCCGTCGATCCCGAGCGCTCCCTCGAGACCGATCGTCCAGTCCTCGAGCGGTTCCGCGTTTGCCGCGAGGCTCCAGATGGATCGGTACGTCGGGGCGGGATCCCGGATTCCGAGGTAGGAGATCCCAAGGTTGACGACGTCCGGACCGATCGTGAACCGTCCGGCGAACCGAGTTTCGTCGTTGGAGCCGCCCGCGATGACCGCGAGATCGTAGAACTCCTCATCGACGAGGATCGAGCCGCCGCGGCAGGACAGGCGGACGAGTTCGGTCAGGCGTTGCGAGACGTTCCCGATCGTGTACGTGATCGGACTCCGCCGATAGAGGATCGAGAACGAACCGATCTCGACCGGATCCGGTCCGAGCGGATCCGACAGGCTGGCGCTCGCCGAGAAGAAGCCGCCGAGGATCTGTCCCGATGTGGAGAAGGTCAAGCGGCTTGAGAACCCGCCATCGAGAACGTCCTTGTCCAGCGAAAGACGTACCCGCCCCGGCAATACCTCCATCAGAACCCGGCCGACGGCTGCCGGACCGGCCGGCAGGACGGTAGTGAATACGACCGCGTCGGTCTCGACGCCGTCGTACAGGGTCGAAGTGGCGGTGATGGTCAGCACGTCGCGTCCCGGGGACACGTTGACGGGAACATCCAGGCGAACGTGGACCTCGGCCCGCTCCTGCGGCGCGAGGTCGACCGTAGCCGGAGACACCGTCGCCTCGAGCCGCTTCGACGAAAGCGCTGCGAGCGACAGGGAATCCTGACCGTTGCCGCGGTTGATCAGCACGAACACGTACTCGACGCGCCCTCCGAGAGCGACGGTGACCCCGGTTGGCGCGACGAGCTCGACGTCCCGCATCGGTGCGACCGCCACCTGTGCGGACGCAGTGGCGATGTCGGTCGGATCGCCCGCGGCCGTGACAGTCAGGGTGACGGAGTACTCGCCGGCCGCCATCGCAGGCGGGATCGTCAGGGTAACGAACAGAGTTTCCTCCGCGTTTGGGCCGACAGTGATCGTGCTGGGGGCTCCGAGGATGTCCCAATCGGGTGGGCCCTCGAACGAGAGAAGGTACGTCTCGGGCTCCGTGCCGGCGTGGGTCACAGCGAAGACGTGGGTTACGAACGAGCCCGGCGCCTCTTCCTTCGGCGTAGAGAGAACTGCGATCTCCACCGCGGAAGCTGACGAACAGACCCCGATGAGGAGAACGACGAGGACGGTCGTTCTCCTGATTCCCCTCGGATGCACCCGCATTTGTCGAAAGGATAGGCTCTCCGCCGGGTTTGAGAGGGGACCGGACCCCGGTTCGAAGATGACATTGGTCTGACCGGTGGGTGACCCGATTCATCGGTCTCCTGCGAAGGAGTCAAAGGTCCCGGTCCTTCCGGTCGCTCGGTTGGGTTGCGCCGCGGGCTCGACGGGTATCGTACGGGCGAGGGGTGGCCGAAAAGGAGGGAGCCGCATGCTGGACGCGCAACTACGCCGCGAGATCATCCTGACGACCGAGGATCGGACCGGCATCCTCGCCGAAATCGGTCGACTGCTAGGCGACATGGGGATCTCCCTCCTATCGATCGCTCTCGACACCAACGACGAAACGGCGGTGATCCGGCTTCTCACCACGTCGCAATCCTACGCGTGTGATGCGCTGAAGGAGGCCGGCTATTACGTCGAGGAGCGGGACGTAGTCGTCGTTGAGCTTCCGCACTACCCCGGTTTCCTATGCCGGGTCAGCGAGGCACTGGCACGGAAGGACGTCTCTCTGACCGACCTGCACGCGACCGTGTCCGAGGAGGGGAGCACCGCTGTTGTGGTCTTCTCGTGTTCGGACAACGGTCGCGCGGTGCAGATGCTGCGCGGGCGCTGAAGCAGCCGCCCGCGCGTTCGCTTCCGAGTAGATGATTTGTCCTCGGCCTACTCGCCTTCGAGCACGGTGAGGATCCTCCCATCGGATCGGCCGAAGACCTCAGGGAAGTAGAACTCGTGGGCCGACGTCGGCAGGGCGCGGTACTCGCCCGGGACGGACGCACGAAGCGTGTACTGGTACGTGTACGTCCCTGCGGGGAGGTAGTCGGCGAATAGGGCGAGCTTCTCGTCCCGCAACTCGCTGCGGCTGTACCACCGCCACCACCATCCATGAAGCCACGGCCACACGCCGCTGTCCGATTGCCGGTACAAGCCCGGGTCCAGGTCGGTCAAGCTGGAGGTCGCGAGGGTCGTGTCGACCGCCTCGCATCCGGCGGGGAACGGATCCTCGACGACGACGTAATACAGGTCGTGCGGCGCGATGATCGTCAGCCGAACCTGGATCGACTCGCCGACCGAGACCTCGGCCACTTCGGGGCAGGTCTCGTTGAGTGGGCAATCGGCCCGGACGTACTGGCGTTGGACGATGATCCCGCGATGGAGCGGCTCGACATCCTCGACCGGAAGCCGGACGCTTAGATGGGCCGTGTAGTACAAGGTCCCAGGACCGTCGCCGCGCGAGATCGTCAGACGATTCCCGCCGGTCGGGTCGAGCGCCTCGGCCGGCACGGTGATCGCCGTCGGCTCGAGGTGCGTCTCACCCGACGCGGTCCCGGCGTACAGCTCGGCCCCGTTCAGCGAGGCGCCGTAGTCGTACGCCCCCTCCAATTCGCCGGTCGCCTCCATCCAGTCGGTCAGGGCGATCAGCGCCCACGCCGTCTCCTGCGTCGTCTCCCAGATCCCGTCCTTCCGTGCCACCATCAGCCACCGAACGACGTTCGGTAGAAGCGACTGCGACGGGTCGAGGCGGACGAGCGCATCGAGGATGACGGCCGTAGACCGCGTGTCGGTGTTCATCGCCCACCAGTCGTAGTCCGACTCCTCCCAATGGACGCCGGTGGCGGAAACAATCGCTTCGTTGTACAGATCCGACAGGAGCGTGTCGATCCAGCCGGGGGAAGATTCGAGCGAATCCAGCGCCATCGCGAGGAACGCACGAGCGTAGTGGCTCAGCCGCGCTCGCTCATCGAACAGGTCGTCGACCTGTTTCGAAACCGATCGACCTCTGCCGGCCTCGGCGAGGACGAACAGCATCCATGCCTGGCGATTCGCGGCGACGGTGGAGGTCGACCGATCGATGGCGATGAGGTTTCGCTCGAGGAAGTCAAGGCCCCGCGCGAGGATGTCTTCGTTCACGATATAGCCCGTATCGGATGCGTGTGTCAGCGCGAAGACGACGTAGGCGGTGAGGTACGCGCTCGACTCGTCGAGGCTCCACCATCCCCACCCACCGTCGCCGTTCTGCCGCGCGTACAGCTTGTCGAGCCCCTCGGCGACCAGTGCCGGAAGCCGCTCGGCCAGCTCGGGGTTCTCGATCCCGAGACGATGGAGTGCACGGAAGGTGAGGATGTTCGGTAGGAACCGGCTGACCACCTGCTCGGTGCACTCGTACTCGAAGTGCTCGAGCGAGTCGAGGCTCTCTTGCATTGCAGCGGCAAGCGAAGTCTCGAGGCGCACAAGCAATCGGCTCCGTTCGAGTTCGACGTTCGGCGGGAGCGCGACGATCTCGGTGCGGCTCCCCTCGACACTGAGTTGCCCGGCCGTCCCGACCGTCTCCGGAGCGGTGTACCGATAGACGAGCAGCGTCCCCTCCGGGCCGGTGGTCAGGCGCGGTCGGGCCGCGTCGGACAGCTCGCCCGAGACGGCGGAGAACGCCAGATCGACCGACGGAACGTCGAGAACGGTCGCCCACCAGACGACGTTCACCTCCCCGCGGCTTGGAACCAGGACGGATTGCACCGCGCCCGTTTCCACGGCGAGCCCGGTGTATCCGAGACTGACCTCGACGGTCCGGTCCTCTGTCGTCTGGTTGGACACATTGGCGGAGAGGCGGACGCGATCGCCAACGACGAGGAACCTTGGTGCCACGGGGCGAACGAGCAGCGGCTTGGTGACGAGCAGATCGACCGTCGCCTCCCCAACGCGCGTGTCTTGTGTGACCCCGACTCCGCGCGCGACCCAGGTGGTCAAGTTGTCGGGCAAGTCGAGGACGATCTGTGCCCGACCGTCCTCGCCAGTTGTGACGTGCGCGTCCCAGAAAGCCGTGTCCTGGAAGTCCTCGCGAAGCTCGATCCCGGCCGGGAGCTGCTCGCTCGCGCCGTCGGAGCGCTCGACTGCCACCTCCTCGAGCGCCCCCGCGGGCGCCGCCTTCGGGGCGATCGCCCCGGTCGAGACGTCGTCGGCCGCGTACTCAGAGATCGAGTCCTCTTCGATCTCCTCGAGCTGCTCCGCTACGAGGCGATTGATCGAGATCGTCAGTCCGCTCGCCGTGCCGACGCCAAGACCCCGGCGACCGTAGAACGCGTCGACGATCGCGTTCGGGGTGCGGGGCAACAGGCTCAGTACGGCCTTGTCGACCAAGTCGAACGCGAGCGATGCCGGGACCGGGAGGCCGTCGGCGCCGGTCACGACGACGTCGTACCGGATCGACTGGCCCGGCTGCGGGAACGGGTCGGACGGCGTCAAGGCGACGTGAAGGACCTTCGGGGCCCGGGAGACGGTGAGTTCGACGTAGCCGACCTTCGTGTCCGCCACCGGCCGCGATCCATCGAGCGCGGCCAGTGCCGCCTCCCGTCCGCGCACGAGGACGACGGAGACGTAGATGTTCGGCACGTGCTCCTCGGTGATCGGAAGACGATAGACGGAGCTGTTCGACTCGAGCAGGACGACCTCGCGGGAGAGGATCCCGCCCCGCTCGACGGTGACCAAGGCCCATTGCCCCGCGGGATACGGGCTCGGGATGAGGATCTCGGCGGTGTCGCCGGCCTCATACTCGACCCGATCGCTGATCAGCGCGATCCGATCGTCGTTGGTTCGTCTCCACGACACGGTCTCCGCGCCGCTGACCCAAACGAACAGGCTCGAACGGACCGTCCGCTCGAGGGCGTCGAGCCCCGAGACGACGACCTTGTACGTTCCCCCGTCCCGCGGGACGAACGAGAACTGCGCCTCCGCCTGACCGTCGGTCGAGAACGATCCGTCGGCGACCTCGGTATCGACCGTCGTCCACGTCCATCGACCGCCGCCGGCTTCGTCCTCCTCGAAGCGGTTCTCCCATTCCCGCCGATAGACGGTATAGACCAACCCACGGTCGGGCTCCCGGTCGCCGGCCCAGTCGACGGTGATTACGTCGATCGGTACCGGATCGCCGGCCCGCCCGATCGATCGAGGCGTGGCGAGGCCGACGTAGAAATCGCCGGCGTGAACGACGACCGATCCGCGGCCGGAGAGCGTCTGCCCGTCGTTTCCTGTTGCGGTCGCCTCGATGGTCAGCGCTCGGCTCCCCGGCCACGCGTCGGGATCCGCCAGATGGAGGGCACCGATGTCGTCGGGAAGCTCCAAGGAGAGCGTGCCATGTCGGTCGGTCCGACCGCTTCCCTCGAGGATCGGTGCCGGGCTGCCCGGCGGCGTCCACCAGCACGACCAGCAGCCCCACGGATCGTCGTCGTCGGAGAACGTGTACCGTTCGAACTGCGACGGAGCGAATCGATACGAAGAAGAGAAGACGCGCCAGTCGACCGGCGCGTCGGCGACCGGCCCCCCGAAGAAGTACGCGAGTCCGACGGTCACGTCAATCGGCTCGCCGAACGCCGCCTCGTCGCGCTCCGGAGCGACGGTCACCTCGAACTCCGGCGGCCGATAGGCGGCGACGGTGAATGCATCGGAGAAGGACACGTCACCGAACGCAACCTCGATCCGGTATGATCCGAGCGGCGCCCCCTCGTCCAGGTCGAGATCTCCGGAGAACGTGCCGAACTCATCGATCGGATGGGTCTCCTCGTAGACCAGATTCCACGCGGCGTCCCAGACGGCCACGTCGACGGACCCGCCTGGCGGAAGCGAGTAGGTAGCGTCGTCCTCGGCGCGGAGGATTCCCTTGAAGTGAACCGACTGATCGGGGCGGTAGACCGGCCGATCGGTGTCGAGGAACAGCCTCCACGGTCGGCCCGCGCTCGAGGAGAAACCAAATTCCCAGATTGAGATCCCGTCGTCCCACTGCGCGCTGCCTAGCGAGAACGGAACGCCGCTCGAGAGTATCAGCCCGCGCCAATCGGTATCCTCACTTCCGGGGAAGGTCGCGAGGCCGTCCGCATCGGTGATTGAGATGTCGACGACGTCTCCGTCTGCGTTGTAGGCACGGAGGATCAACCCCGGGACGGGGGAACCCGCGTTGAGGTCGGTTGCCCAGACGAGCGTCTTGTCCTCCGCCGTCTTCACCGTGAGGTTGATCGGACTGGCGACGAGGATGTGGCGGTGCTGCCACCGGTTCCACTCGACATCCCGGGCGCCCAGGTCGACGATGTAGAGTCCCGGTTCGAGCGCTGCACCGTCCGGGAGAAGGTCGATCGGCGTATAGGCGACTTCGTTCAGCGGCGACGGGACGTCGACCGACCAGCGGCGAATCCGGCCTTCGGCCGGCGGGTCGTAACGGTACCAGTCGTCGAGCGCCTCGAAGTACTCGTCGATCGAGATCTGCGTCACGGTGAGGGTGACCGTCTCGACGTTGCGGTGCGCGACGAACAGTGCAGCGCGCTCGTACGTGCTGAACGTCCCGACCGAGCCGGGCACGTGTAGCCACGTAGCTGGCTCGAGCGGGCCGGTGCGGAACCGGACCGTCATCGCCTGCCCGGTCGCGTTTCCGTACGGATCGACGATGTCGGGTCCGATTCGAATCGTGTAGTCACGGCTCGGACCCGAACCGAATCGCAGGACGTACGTGTTGTCCCAGCTCCGGAAGTAGCCGGAGATGTCTTCGGGATTGGGGGTGGGCTCGACGGTCACGTTCTCCAGGACCGACTCCGAATCGATCGGGGCGTTGAAGTGGATGAGAAAGGAGGTGTACGGGTAGACGCCGGTGTCCCCGTCCTCGGGGCTCGTCCCGAGGATCCTCGGGAGCGGCACGGTGCGGAACCGCCACTCGACGTCCTTCTCCGTCCCGAGGCCGCCGTCGTTCCCGGTCACGCCCGACTCGACGGAGACCACGTAGGATCGGTCGAACGCGAGCGGCTCGGACGGGGTGAAGACGAGATCGTTTTCCTCCGCCGTCAGCTCCCCGGCCACCGTGCTGGCGAACAGCTCGCCGAGCAGGCCGGTTGTTCGCATCCGGAACCGGTCACGGGCGGACTCGAGCGAGATCGGCATGTTGAATGTTATGCGGACCGACCCGTCGATCGGAACGAGCTCCGCGCCGTCATCCGGCGACGTCCAGACGATCCTCGGACGCTCCACCGTGAACTGCCACGACACGTCCTCGACGACGGCCCCGCCGGTCGTGTCGGTCGTCCCGGCGGGAACGGTCACCGTGTATGTCGTCCCGCCCCGGAGCGGCTCGCTCGGGGTGAGCAAATAGACCGAGGTATTCAGCCACTCCCCGGTCCCGAGGACGGCGGGTTCGACGACGATCGGCGTCGGGAGATCCGTGTAGCTCGGATCGGACAGAGCGATCAACGGGACGACCGGGCGGTTGAACATCACGAAGATCGTGCTGTCGACGGCGATGTCCGTCGACCCGCCGACCGGGAGAGTCTGCGTCACCGAGAGGTAGCCGACCGTCCGGAAGCGGAACCCGTACGGATCGGCAAGCGGCACTCCGCCATCGCTCGTCGCAGCGGTCGAGACCGAGACGCGGTACTCCGTGTCTCGATCCCACCCCGCTTCAGCGTAGAACCGAACCGCGGTCCCATCGCTCCACTCGAATCGCCCCGGGACGCCGGGCGAGACCGAGAACGCCGCCTCGACGGCGGCACGATCCATCGCTCGGTCAAACGTTAGCGCGATCGGGGCATCCACGCCGAGTTCCTCGCCCGGCGCCGGCGACCGGAGGACGACCTCCGGCCCCTCAGCGAAGCCGGTGAACGCCGGCAGTATGAGAAGCGACAGGCCGAGGAGCAGGCCGAAGTGGACTGCTGTACGTCGAGAGGATCTGTTCATGTTCGCCCCCTGTGAGGTCGTCGATCGATCGCCTGAACCAGTGATAGCCACCCGCGGGGATCTTGACAAGTTCGCGTCCGAATCAACACCGAAGCGCGGGTCGGGTTTCACCGCTTGGTTCGCGTTCGATCGGCATCCAGAACCGCAGACGAGGCGCCACAGCGCGTTCGCGAATCCTCGACGAGCGAGTCGAGACGTGAAGCTTGGACGAGCACGACGGATGGATCGTCCGATCGGCCGCCGTGCGTCCTCGCAAGTTCGCCACGCACTCTTCACGAATCCGACACAAAACGCCGCTAGGGTTGTAGAACAATCGCGAGTTCTCAAATCTCGCACCCCCGATACCAGCCCTCTGGGGAGAGGGACCCAAGCGGTCCCTCTCCCCTGGCCTCCTTCTGGGGCTCTCTCAACGCTCGCATGGCCGAGAAGCCGACGCGATCCCCGGACGGTGCGGTCCGATCGGGTACAATCGGGATCGACCGGGAAAGAGGGGAGACCATGGTCCGAGTCCGATTCGCGCCGAGCCCGACCGGCTACCTCCACGTTGGTGGAGCCCGCACCGCGCTATTCAACTGGCTGTACGCGCGCCGCCACGGCGGGGCGTTCGTCCTTCGAATCGAGGACACGGATCGCGAGCGTTCGACCGACGCATCGATCGAGCAGATCCTCGAGTCTCTCCGATGGCTCGGCCTCGACTGGGACGAGTACGACCGCACGACCCACCGGGCCGATGCTCACGTGGAGGCTGCCGAGCGGCTGATCGAGGAGGATCTCGCCTACGAGCACGAGGGCGCGTGGTGGTTCCGCGTCCCGACGGAAGGGGAGACCGTCGTCGACGACGCCCTGCTGGGCGCGGTCGTCTACCCGAACGACCAACTGAAGGATTTCGCCATCCGGCGATCGGACGGGTCTTTCCTCTACAACTTCGCCGTCGTCGTCGACGACGCCGACATGGGAATCACACACATCATTCGTGGCGATGAGCACCTGAACAACACACCGAAACAGATCCTGCTCTACCGCGCGTTGTGTAGACCGGTCCCCCGCTTTCTGCA
>Ga0272444_10005839_pt1 | contig 10614 bp, 6 predicted proteins | sample SSMForm13_FD_201033 | JGI IMG/M metagenome (GOLD analysis project Ga0272444, IMG submission 201033) | Marine sediment archaeal communities from Little Sippewissett salt marsh, Falmouth, MA, United States - SSM-Form-13 | ecosystem: Environmental > Aquatic > Marine > Wetlands > Sediment ...
GGTCACAGGTCAGGACGGTATGGGAGATGGCGGCGTCGGGAGCGGGCAGGGGCCGGTGTCCCCATGGACCCTCGCCGGGGGCGAAGGGAGCCTCCAGTGGCAGCAGGGGGCGCATTGCGACAGCATAGGCCGTTCCATTTGCATGGTAGGCTGCTTCATGGGCAAAGTCGCCCTGTAGCAGGGTGTAGATGGCCGCCGCCTCTTCTCCCTGCAGGACCAGGTCGCCGTAGGCCTCCGGTGTCCTTGCGGCCAGGTCCTGTAGCGTCGGGGACTGGAGCGGCCAGAGCGGTGCAGCCCAGGGGTCTTCCAGCGGCTGTACGCGCAACGCAACTCGCTCCGGCTGGTAAAGCTGGGCGTTCGGATGGCTGTATGCGGTCAGCAAATGGTAGCTGTCGGCCAGCGCCGGAGCAATGTCTGCCCGCCGTGCGTCCGTGTCCGGTGTATAGTCCAAGATATATTCTAGGGCGTAGGCGTCCACTGCGTTCTGGCGCCACGCGTCCACGGCCAGGCGGGTCACGACGAGGTCGGTAACCTCGGGCCGTTGGTAGCTGTCCGGGTCGTAGTCAAAGAAACCCGTACGCTCCACCTGGCCTAACAGGGAGCAGACCTCGTCGGGAGACAGATGTACCTCCCAGAGCGTCTCGCTGGAGCCTGTGTTGTTTTTATAGACAATGTGCCCGTCCGCGTAGAGCACGAATCGGGGTGCCACGGACCAGCCGTGGAACTCGGGAACCAGGGGACTGGCGCCGAGTATCTCCAGTCGCACCAGTATCGGATCGGCCGGCCACTGGTGGATGTTCGGCCCCACGCTGCAGGCTGGTGCCAGCAACCCCAGGAGCACCGCCAGGACCAGGATTATCGGCCAACGCTTTCGGGTCATTGTGTACCTTTACAGGTTACCTCGCTGCTTCTCCCCTTCGCCGCCTTGCTTACTTGCTTATTCGCCTTATCGCCTTTCGGCTATGTCGGCTTCCCTCAGAAGGATAATACAATCCTGCCCTTGCACAGACGATCCGTCTGCGAGCACTGCTTCCAGCAGCAGCTCGAAGGTAGTCCCGGGCGGATTTGTGATCGACTTGGCTGTATCCACCCGCGGCCACGGTAGCGCTGCCACTACCGCTTGGACATCGAAATGCAGCACCAGATCCACGAACCCATCTGGCCCCTCTGTAGTGCAGGCGCAATACCCCGGTGCACTGACCGGCGTGGCGACGTCCTCGTAGCTCCAATAGAGCGGCTCGACGCCGATTAGTCGTACCGATTCCGGATTGATCTGGCTTACATCGAAAGTCGCGGTACCCAGTACCGCTACCGGCAGTACGCCCATGTCCCGCGGGTTGAGCGGATTGGGACAGGACCGCGGCTTGATATCCACATCGACCAAATTGGTCTCTTGCCGCACAGTGATATTGTCATTGGCGGCGGCCTGACCACAGGCGTTGGTAGCCAACACGGTTACGTTATAGGTGCCAGCCGCGGTGTACATGTGGGCAACGGTCTCGCCACTGCCCACAGCGCCATCCCCAAACTGCCACTGGAATTCGATTGGCGGTGTACCCTCTGCCGTAGCGGTGAAGAGAACATCCTCCCCCACCTGCGGAGAGAGTGGGGCCCAGGAAAAGGTCAAGTTGTGGACCGGGTCGCAGGCTCCTCCCCCACTGTAGTAGAGATAGACCTGCCCCTCGTCAGTCTGGCCGTTGTCGTAGTGGTGGGCCCCGACGACCAGGTCGGCAAACCCGTCGCCATTGACGTCGCCGGCTGTATCCACGGCGATGCCGAGGCCGGCATTTGCCTGGTCACTTTCGGTTGTCCAGTCTGGTGTGAGGGAGAGTCCTGAAGCGGAACCGCGATAGACCAGGGCCATGCCCTCGTTAGTCTGTCCGTTGTCATAGAGATAGGCGTTGATGATGACGTCATCGTAGCCATCGCCGTTGACGTCACCGGCCGTGCTGAGCCGGCTGCCCAGGTGGGCATGAGCCTGATCGCTCTCCACGCCCCAATCCGGACTCGACGAGAGGCCTGTAGGAGATCCCAGATAGACGTAGGCCTGTCCCTCGTCGGTTTGGCCATTGTCGTAGAGGTAAGCCGCAACGACAAGATCGCTGTAGCCGTCGCCGTTGACGTCGCCAGCCGTGCTCACCCAGCGACCGAACCAGGCACCGGCCTGGTTGCCCTCTGCGGTCCAGTCCGGCGTCTCGCCCAATCCCATCGCCGCGCCCAAGTAGAGGAACGCGGCCCCTTCGTCGGCCTGTCCATTGTCGTACAGGTGTGCCCCCATGACCACGTCGGCATAGCCATCTCCGTTGACGTCACCGGCCGTGCCGACTCCGATGCCCAGTCCGGCGCCGCTCTGGTTGCCCTCAACCGTCCAGTTGGGGACCGTGCTCAGTCCCTCGGCCGACCCATAATAAACGTAAACCTTGCCTTCGTTGGATTGCCCGTTGTCGTAATAGCGGGCGCCGACGATGATATCGCTGTAGCCATCGCCGTTGATGTCACCGGCCGTGCCGACCGAGCGGCCGTACTCACATTGCGACTGGTTTCCCTCTCCCATCCAGTCCGGTGTAGCGCTGGGGCCGGAAGCTGAGCCATAGTAGACAAAGACGGCCCCCTCGTCGCTCTGGCCATTGTCGTAATCGACGGCTGCGACGATCATGTCGTCGAACCCGTCCCCGTTGACATCGCCGGCGCAGTCGACGGCAGATCCGAACTGGCTGTAGGCCTGGTTGCTCTCTGCTACCCAGCTCGGGGTCGGGCTCAATCCGGAGGCGGAGCCATAGTAAAGCAGGGCGATCCCTTCGTTGGCCTGGTCGTTGTCGTAGAGCGGTGCTCCGACCAGCAGGTCGTCGAAGCCGTCGCCGTTGACGTCGCCGGCCGAACTGGCGGCCGTGCCCAGGTTGGCCCCGGCTTGATCACCTTCGGCGATCCAATCGGGTGGGGGCGAGGGAGCTAGTGGTGAGGAGAGCGTGTCGCCCAAAACAGGGTTGCTGTGCAAAACTAGGGGTACGGTCAGCAGGACCATACCAAGAAGGACGGAGATAATTCGCTGCCAACTGTTCATTGGTCCCCTCCAATCACTTCAATAGCCCCTCAGCTGGATAGCTTGTCAGGATGGGGAAAGGCCGTCACCTTTTTACACTTTTCATAATATCATGTTTCTGAGGTGAAGTCAATATGCTGTTCGTGACACACAGACGTGACCTTGGGCTTGCCACGAGCGGGTCGATAGGCCACTTACGACCGTATGACCAGTGGCAGGTAGATGTGGCGCAGTGTCTGTCTTATGGTGACCCCCACCTCATCCGATACCAGGGCGGGCAAACCCAGGCTATCGGTAACCACCAGGGTAAAGGTCAGCATTGCCGGATCGGCCGGCGCGGTAAAGGTGGTCACGCTCAGGTTGGGGGTAAAGGTCACCGGCGGGCCGCCGATCTGAGCCCAGTAGTAGGCCAGGGGGTAGTCGCCGTCGGGGTCGGTGCTGGCGTTGCCATCTAGCGTCACCAGCGCCAGGGTGGGCGTTACCTGATCCGGGCCGGCGTCGGCTACCGGAGCCTGGTTGGTGACGGTGACCACCATCGCATCCGGCGTGGCGTCGGGCAGGCCTAGGTTGTCGGTGACCGTCAAGGTAAAGGTGAGGACACTGGGGTCAGCCGGTGCGGTAAAGGTGGTCACGCTCAGATTGGGGGTAAGGGTCACCGGCAGGCCGCCAGTCTGGCTCCAGTAGTAAGCCAGGGGGTAGTCGCCGTCGGGGTCAGTGCTGGCGCTGCCGTCCAGCGTTACCAGCGCCAGGGTGGGCGTCACCTGATCCGGGCCGGCTTTGGCCACCGGAGGCTGGTTGGTCACCGTCACCACCACCGCATCCGGAGTCGGGTCGGGCAGCCCTAGGTTGTCGGTGACCGTCAGGGTAAGGGTTAGCACCGCCGGATCGGCCGGCGCGGTGAAGGTGGTCACGCTCAGGTTGGGGGTAAAGGTCACCGGCGGGCCGCCGCTCTGGCTCCAGTAGTAGGCCAGGGGGTAGTCACCGTCGGGATCGAAACTGCCGCTCCCGTCCAGGGTGACTAGGGACAGCGTGGGCGTGATCTGGTCCGGGCCAGCGTCGGCTACAGGAGGTTGGTTGGCCGTGCGTAAATCGGCCTCGTTCCAACCGGCCCAGGGGATGTGGATCCATCGGCCGGCCGGCTGCCCCAGCGCATTGCCTGATCGGTACAGTAAGCGGACACGCCAGTGATAGGGCGTGCCTGGCACCAGGTCGGTGACGGTCTGCGTGATCTCGACGCCAGTGGTCAGCACGTCGGTCCAGCCGCTGGTACCGCTGAGGACGTTTGTCGCCGTAATGGGCGTGCCCAGGGGGGCGACCTGCCACTGCAGGCGCACGTCATCGCGGCCCAGAGGCATGCGCCCAATCAGGTTGAGCTGGAAGGCAGTGCGGGAATCGGACATTCCCAGGTAGGCGATCGGTGCCGATCCGTCGCTGCGCAGTTGGCGCGGCAGCAGGTGTAGTCCGTCACCGGCGTTGCCATAGTAGACTAGGGCCAGCCCCTCGTTCGTCTCACCACTGTCGTAGAGAGGTGCGCCGATGGCGATGTCGCCATAGCCATCGCCGTTCACGTCGCCGGCCGTGGCGACCGACCCGCCAAAATAGGCGCCATCCTGGTCGCCCTCAGCGGTCCAGGCTGCCGTGGGGCTCAACCCAGCGGCTGTACCGTGATAGACCTGGGCCCCTCCTCCCCTTTCTTGGTCACTGATGTAGCCAGGTACCCCGATGATAACGTCGCTGTAGCCGTCACTATTCACGTCGCCCGCCGTATCCACTGAGCTACCGAACATAGCTCCGGCCTGGTCACTCTCCGCAGTCCAACTCGCCGTCAGTCCTAAGCCAGCTGGCGTGCCATGATAGACGTAGGCCCGTCCCTCCTCCGCCTCGCCGTTGTCGTACTCAGGAGCCCCAACGATGACGTCGCTATAGCCATCGCCGTTCACGTCACCGGCCGTCCCCACCGCCCAGCCAAAGTCGGCCCCGTCCTGGTTGCCCTCAGCCGTCCAGCCCGGGATAGGCTCGAGCCCAACCGCTGTGCCGTGATAGACGTAGGCTCGGCCCACACTCAGGGCACCGTTGTTATACCCATACGCCCCAACGATGACGTCGCTGTAGCCATCGTTGTTCACATCGCCGGCCGTACCTGCCGAGTAGCCGAACCAGGCGTCGTTCTGATCGCTCTCGGCAGTCCAGTCCGCTGTGGAACTGAGCCCGGCAACCGTACCGTGATAGACGTAGGTCCGCCCCTCATCTGTCTGGCCATTGTCGTAGTAGATCGCTCCGACGATAACGTCGCTGTAGCCGTCGCCGTTCACATCCCCGGCGGTGGCGGCCGACCGGCCAAAGCGAGCGGTATCCTGATCGCTCTCGGCCGTCCAGCTCGGGGTAGTACTCAAGCCGGCCACTGACCCGTGGTAGGCGAAGGTGCGTCCCTCTTGTAACTCGCCGTTGTTGTAGCCAGGCGCCCCGACGATGATGTCGCTGTAGCCGTCACCGTTCACGTCGCCCGCCGTCCCCGCCGCACAGCCAAACTCGGCGTTATTCTGATTGCCCTCAGCGGTCCAGGCCGGCGTGGTGGATGGCCCCCCAGCCGAGCCGTGATAGACGCAAGCGAGCCCTTCATCCGTCTCTCCGTTGTCGTAGAGGGGCACCCCGACGATGATGTCGCCGTAGCCGTCGCCGTTCACATCCCCGGCCGGGGCCACGGAGTAGCCAAATTCGGCGCCACCCTGGTCGCCCTCGGACATCCAGACAGGGGTGGCGGCCAACCCTGCCGCCGCACCGTGGTAGACAAAGGCCGCCCCTTCGTCCGTCTCGCCGTTGTCATAGTAGCGCGCCCCGATGATGACGTCGCTGTACCCATCGCCGTTGACGTCGCCCGCCGTACCCACTGCCCGGCCAAATTGGGCATCGACCTGGTCGCTCTCAGCGGTCCAGTCCGGGCTGGGGGAGAGCCCGCCCGCTGCGCCATGATAGACGTAAGCGCGCCCTTCGTTCGTCTCGCCGTTGTCGTACCCATACACCCCAACGATGACGTCGCTGTAGCCGTCGCTGTTCACGTCCCCCGCCGCAGCAACCGCCCGGCCAAGTTGGGCATAGTCCTGGTCGCTCTCGGCGGTCCAGGCGGCTGTGGAACCGAGCCCTTCCGCCGCACCGTGATAGATGTAGGCCCGCCCCTCGTTTGTCTGGCCGTTGTCGTACAGGCGCGCTCCGACAACGACGTCGCTGTACCCGTCGCCGTTCACGTCGCCCGCCGTACCTACCGCATAGCCAAACTCGGCGTTGTACTGATTGCCCTCGGCCGTCCAGGCGGCAGTCGAGGAAAGTCCCCCGGCCGCCCCGTGATAGACGTAGGCGCGCCCTTCGTCCGTCGTGCCACTATCGTACCAATACGCCCCGATGATGACGTCACTATAGCCATCGCCATTCACGTCCCCCGCCGTACCCACTGACCAGCCAAAGTTGGCGCCCTCCTGGTTACCCTCGGCCATCCAGTCCGGAGTGGGCGATAGCCCGGCAGCCGCGCCGTGGTAAACGTAGGCCCGCCCCTCGTTCAAGGCACCGTTGTCGTACCCATGCGCCCCGACAACCACATCGCTGTAGCCATCGCCGTTCACGTCGCTCGCTGTAGCGACGGCACAGCCAAACCAGGCGGAGGTCTGATTGCCCTCCGCCATCCACGCGGGTGTAGGGCTCAGTCCGGACGCACCCCCATGATAGACGTAGGCCCGCCCTTCGTTCGTCGCGCCGTTGTCGTAGTAGACCGCGCTGACGATGACGTCACTGTAGCCGTCGCCGTTCACGTCCCCTGCTGTCCCTACTGCATAACCAAGAGCGGCATCGGCCTGGTCGCCGTCGGCGGTCCAAGCGGGGGTGGAGGAAAGCCCTACCGGCGACCCGTAGTAGACAAAGGCCTGCCCCTCGTCCGTCGCGCCGTTGTCGTATGCTTGTGCCCCGACGATGACGTCACTGTAGCCATCGCCGTTCACGTCGCCGGCTGTAGCAACCGCATAGCCAAAATAGGCTTCACTCTGGTTGCCCTCGGCCGTCCAGTTGGGACTCGTCGAAAGGCCATCGGGGGTATTTGGACGAGCCGAGGTCAGGCGAGCGCGAAGGATGAAGGGGAAAGCGGGAGACGGGGAGACAGGGAGAAGGGGGGGCAGGGTAACTACAAGTGTTGGGGAAGACAGGGCCAGGTGCACGGAGACGGGCCGGCCGGCCGCGTCGGTGGCGGTAAAGGGGCCGTAGCGGAGGACAACTTGTCCGGTGGCATCGAGGAATTCGACGGTGTTGGCCTCAACATCCAGGCGGGGAGCCAGGTCGGTAACCATTCGAATGACTAAACTCGAATTGTGGATCTTTAGCTCCTGCTCCAATCCCTTCTTTGCATTGACATACCGCTCGCCCACCCCCTCCCGTGTGTATTCGATACGATTGCCCTCCACAATGAGGTCGGTTGCGACATCAGCGTCGGGCAGCACCAGCCCCCATTCCCAGGGCGGGATCTCCCCGGCAAAGGCGCGCGGGATGACGCGGATGCCGGCCGGAGTGAAGTAGGTGCGCAGGTTCTGGGCGCGGTTGGGCGACTGGTAGACACCTGCCCTGAGCGGAGATCCCGCAGGGACTGTAGTCGAAGGGGCTGGCATGTCCGGGAGGCAGGTACGCTCCTGCCAGGTAATCTGGTACTCGGATTGGCGGATGTCTTCTTGCACGGCGCCCCACCAGTCGGCGCTGGCGCCGGGGAGGCCGGCCAGAACCTCCGCCCAATCGGGTTCTGTCAGCGGTGGACGTACGTCGGCCACCGGTTCTGCCGCCACTACAGCCAGGCGCGGCTGGGGCAGCGGCTGGGCCAAGACGCTGCCACCCACCAGGAGGAGCAAAAGTGCGGGACTCAGGACATGGACCAGGAACCGCTTGTTCATCAGGGCCTCCTTTTGGCTCCATATGGCAACTGGATGATGATGCGCGTTAGGAATGGTAGGTAAGTAGATAGACCATGCTTTCGTCTCCCCCTCTCATTTTATACCCTGCGCCCCGGTGCTGTCAACCCCCTTTCATAACCCATGGAATCCTCCCCCCATATTTCCAAATAGGTGACCGCCTTTACTGCGCGCCGGCCCGATTGCCCCTATACTAAAGGTGAACGGGGCAATTGGACCCTTGAATAGTAAAAGTTCCCCGCTCGCGTTGGTCGGGAGACCAACACGAACGGTTTTTTAGAATGGAGGCGGCAATGAAACGAGTGGAAAAGAGCGACGCCGAATGGAAAACTATCCTCAGCCCGGAACAGTATCGGATCACCCGCCAAAAGGGGACCGAACGGGCCTTTAGCGGCAAGTACTATGCGCACAAGGAAAAGGGTGTTTATCGCTGCGTCAGCTGCGGTGCCCCGCTGTTCGATTCGGGCACCAAGTACGATTCGGGATCGGGCTGGCCCAGCTTTTGGGCGCCCATGGCGGAGGAAAATGTCCGCTACGAGAAGGACGATAGCTGGTTCGCCCGTCGTACCGAGGTGCTCTGCGCTGTCTGCGACGCCCACCTGGGGCACGTCTTTGGCGACGGGCCGGCCCCAACGCACAAACGCTATTGTATCAACTCGGCGGCCCTGGATTTTGTAGAGGATGGGGATGGCTAGATTCCTAGAGGAGCGTGCTATGAAAAGGTTGTGGGTATCCCTCGCCAGTGGGGCCGTCCTGGGCATCATCTGCGTCATCGGCGGCACGATCCGCGCTGGCGGGTTTATGGGCAACGAGTTCTACATCTTGGGCATGTGGTATAATCGGGTGATCATCGGTCTGGTCATCGGCTTGGCCGGATCGCTGCGTCTGATCAGCGGGGCGGCCAACCGCTACCTGCGCGGGGCGCTGCTGGGGATGTTGGTTAGCCTGGCTTTCTTCCTCTCCACTGGGCTGCGCGATCCGATTGCCTTTTTCGCTGGCATCGTCTATGGTCTGATCATCGAGTTTGTCACCCAGCGGTTCGGATAAGGAACAGCCCGATAAAAAACTCTGCGAGGGTTTTCTAACCCTCGCAGAGTTCGGATAATTTCCGCCCTTACTAGCCTGCTGGGAATAGTCGATCTACTGCCCCCGCCGGCCGCGTCCGCTCCAGAGGGGCTGGCCGCTCTCATTCCGCAGTGCCAGCACTTGTCCTGAGGACAGGTTTTCCACCGCCCCGGCCTTGAGCTCACCATCTTCGTAGAAGCCGGTGACCCGCACCTCTTCGCCCACAGCGATGGTCACGCCGCTGGACTCGCGGTACCACGAGGGCCCCAGGCCAAAGGTGAACTCCTCGCCGTCGGCCGTCCGCACGACCAGCTCTTCTTCCATCTCTACCACCACGCCTGACACTGTGAGCCAGTCTTCAGGGGCGATCATCGCTTCGGACGTGCCCGCGCCATTGTCCACAGTCGCCTTGCCGCCACGGTATCCAACACCGGTCCCGTCTTCCGTACCGCTGTTCCCGACCCCGCCGCGCTCGCCTACGGCCAGATCCGCTGCCGTCCCGCCATTACCGCGGCCGCCGCGGTACCCACCATCGGCCAGGTTCCCCGTTCCACTGTTCTCACAGCCGTCTGTGCCTGCCCCCGTTTTGATCGCCTGGTTTTGCCCACCCCGGCCACTGCCGTTGCTGGCGTTACCGCCGTTGCTGCCCGAGTCCCTGAGGAGGAGATAGGCCCCACCGCCAACTAAAGCCCCGACCAACAGCACGACCGCCGCAATTCCCAAAACCTTCTTCAACATGTTCTTGCCTCCATTTTGAGTATTTATTCGTTTTCTTCTGTCTGTACATTACTTGAACACTTGGTGTCCTTTGGACTTGGTTTCCTAATTTGATGGTTCCCGTATCACTTGCCAGCACGCACCGCGACTTGGCTCGTGCGCGATCTTGTCTTTTTGGTCGTTGATCGGCCCAGCCGGCCGATGGTGTTTCGAATCCAGGCCCAATGCAGCGCCTGGTGTAGGACCAGCACGACCAGGAACGCCAGGCCCAGCCAGCTGTGCAGGTCGCTCAATGTCCCTCGTTCCAATCCAAGAAGTGTGGCGCTATAGGCGGGGTTGCGGCCGCCCTGGTAGCCACCGCCGGTTAGTAGGAAAGGCAGTCCCGCTACAGTGACCACGACCAGGGCAAGCCCGAGCACCCAGTCTAGGATATAGTTCCAGCGGGCCTTTCTCGCCTTGCCCTCGCGCAGCCGCCGGGTCAGGGCGGCGATCCATTTCCAATGCAACGCCAGGTGGATGATCGCTCCGGCGATCATCACCAGGCTGAACCAGGTGTGCAGGTCGCTCCAAGTGCCCCGGGCGACGCCAAGCGGGGCCAGTCCGTCGCGCCCGCCCTCACTCAGGAGCCAGATAAACCCTGTGCCCAAGGAGAGTACAAAGGCGGCGGCGATGGCCAGGTCCAGAGCCAGATAAAGTTTATTTTTTCCAGACATTGTGTGCCTCCAATAGAATCGTTGTCGTCTAACAGGAGCTATCTTACCAGAGTGGTTTGAAGGAGTTGTGAAGGTTGCGCATCCCGCCGCTATCGGCTATAATCGGCCCGGCGACGATCACTCTGGAGGAAATTATGCCCGA
>Ga0272444_10005840_pt1 | contig 10613 bp, 6 predicted proteins | sample SSMForm13_FD_201033 | JGI IMG/M metagenome (GOLD analysis project Ga0272444, IMG submission 201033) | Marine sediment archaeal communities from Little Sippewissett salt marsh, Falmouth, MA, United States - SSM-Form-13 | ecosystem: Environmental > Aquatic > Marine > Wetlands > Sediment ...
CTTTTGCCCAAAAGCGGTGGTGCGGAGCAGCCGGTGTGGATAAAGTCGTCACGCTCTCCGATCACCGCACCGCATCTTTTGGGACCGCTTATGGAGTTTTAATCAAAGAACTTCGTTTACTGGCGAGATCGGTCTTTGTCGTGGATCGTGAAGGCATTCTCCGATACACCCAGATGGTCAAGGAAATCGCTGAAGAACCTGACTATGAGGCTATAATAGATGCCGTAACTCCCTTAGTCTGACCGGTTGATATATTGGCATATCATTACGGAGCCAATCGGGAAACATCGGCATCCAAAATATGAAGTTTTTTTTGACTAAGGGTTCGCGCAAAAATAACTTCGCAGAATTGGCGCTCAGATTTGGTTCAGATTTGGCTGATCCGAGAGAGCAAAACCACAGGAATAGCGATCTATTTCGAGGCCAATTTTATAAGATCGGGTGCGAGTGAGGTATCAGCCAAAGATGGGCTGAAGCTGAGATGTAAAAATGTGAAGTTGTTTTTGCCCGAGCCCTAAGCCCTCAGGAGAAAAGATATGTTAAAAATCGATGACTTGCAAGTTACGCTTGAGGACAAGGAAATATTGAAACACATCGATCTGGAAATCCACCCGGGTGAAACCCATGTCTTATTTGGTCCAAACGGATCCGGGAAAACATCCCTACTAATGACCATTATGGGGTATCCGCAATACAAAGTAGTGGCCGGAAAGATAATTTTCAAAGGGAAAGACATCACTCATATGTCCATAGACGAACGGGCTCGAATGGGCATCGGGATGTCTTACCAGCGTCCTCCCACTATCAATGGATTAAAGACCCGCCAGATGGTAAAATTATGCGCGGGACACGAGGTGGATGAAAATGACCTGGCCAAGCAGGTTAATTTTGAGCAATTTTTAGACAGGGACGTGAATGCCGGATTTTCAGGGGGCGAAATCAAACGCTCTGAATTGCTTCAATTGATGGCTCAAAACCCCGATTTGATGCTTTTCGATGAGCCGGAGTCGGGGGTTGATATGGAAAATATTTCTTTGGTGGGTAAGACAATCTCTTCTTTGCTGCAGAAGGACCTTTTAACCATAGAAAATAAAACAAGAATGCAGGCCAAGCTTGAACGAACAAAAATGGGGCTGATCATTACACACACGGGCTATATTTTGGAGTATGTGGCGGCGGATAAGGGACAGGTTCTTTATGATGGGATATTAAGCTGTACAAATAACCCCAGAGAAATTTTAGACTGCATCGAAGAATCCGGATATGAGGAGTGTGTACGATGTATAATAAAGACCAATTAAAGAAAAAAGCGAAAAAGGCAAAGGATAAAAAGGGAGCCATCGGCCCGGATATAAACCTGGATGAATTTGATCAAGCGCCGGTACCTCATTCTTATTTGGCAGAAGAAGATCTTTGTGACCTGCCTCAAGAAGAGCAAAAGCGACTCATTATGTCCGGGCTGGATGTCACCGAAAAAGAAAGAGGAGGCACCTATTTCCAGAAGGACACATCCGTTGTCCATTGTCATTCCCGGCAGGAAGGCATTGAAGTCACCCCCATTAAAAAAGCCCTGGAGCAATATGATTGGATAAAGGAGTATTACTGGAAACTGGTGGCTGTTGATACAGACAAATATACGGCTGCAGCGGAACTCGAACTGCATGACGGCTATGTCATCCGGGCGTTGCCGGGAAGCAAATCCATTTATCCCATTCAGGCCTGTCTTTATCTGGACAAAGATGGATTGCAGCAAAATGTGCACAACCTCATCATCGCCGAAGAAGATTCCGAGCTTCATATCATTACGGGCTGTGCCACATCGCCCCATTTAAAAAGAGGGGCTCATGTAGGGATCTCGGAATTTTTTGTAAAGAAAAATGCCAAACTGTCTTTTACCATGATCCATAATTGGGCAGAGGATATGGTCGTACGTCCCCGATCCGTGGCACAAGTAGAAGAAGGCGGGCTTTTTATAAACAATTATATATGTATGAAACCGGTCCGTTCCCTGCAAATGTACCCGACAACTCATTTGGTGGGCAGAGATGCTGTTGCACGGTTCTATAGTATTATTGTCGGAAGTCCGGGCTCCGAATATGATCTGGGGGGCAGAATATTTCTCAAGCACCCGGGTAACCGGGCCGAAATTGTGGCCCGAACCATCAGTAACGGCGGAAAAATAATTGCCAGGGGGCATTTGATCGGGGAGGTGCCGGGGATCAAAGCCCATCTGGAGTGCCGCGGACTGATTTTAAATGGCGGGCTTATTCATGCCATTCCGGAATTGGAGGGACTCGTTGACGGTGTTGAAATGTCTCATGAAGCGGCAGTGGGCAAAATTGCCCAGGAAGAAATCACCTATTTGATGTCCCGGGGTCTAACCGAAGATGAGGCGACTTCCACCATTGTTCGGGGGTTCTTGAGCGTGGACATTCCCGGATTACCCCCTCAATTGAAGGCCGAAATAGATAAAGCCATAGAAGAAAGTGACAAAGATGTGATGTAATCCTCTCCATGGGGCAATTAAAAAAGCTATGGATGAGTCTGTTGATTAATGAGGATTTTCGTTCAAGATCAAGGCATGCGAAAAAAATAACCACCCCAGTACGATCTGCCGGACCTACGGGGCAGGCAGGCATATATTTGATATTCCAAGGATTATTTTTTGAGCATAACGCAGAGACTTGCCCGCCTTTGGCGGGTTGTGCGAAAAGACCATTAATCAACAGACTCATGGATCTCGCCAGAAAGCGGGGTGAAAAAATACCATCACTATTTTTTATTTAAAAAAAGGAGGTAACAATGGTTCATAATGAAAAGTTGATTAAAATTTTTGAGTATGCTCTGAATCAAGAGGAAACCGGAAAGAGTTTTTTTGAAGTCTCTATTCAGCGAATGGGAGTGGGTGCGGCGGTTTCAGCATTTAAACGTTTGATCGAGGAAGAAGCAAAGCATATTGAATTCATCAGTCTTATCCTGAAAGATCTCAGGGAAGGATCCGATATTGAACCCGAGAAGATTAAGGAGATAGTCCTGGAGCCCATCAACTATTTTGACGAGCGGTCCAAATCTGAGTTTTTACAAAAGTGTATTGATGAATCCATGATTCCGGATGTGACCGTTTTTAACACCGCATGGCTAATAGAAAAAGATTTGAGCGAGTTTTATGGAAAAATGGCTGATTTAACGGAAGGAAAAGCTAGAGACGCCCTTCGTATGCTATCGGATTGGGAAAAAAGTCACGAAAATTTTTTCAGGGAATATCGGGATAAGCTAACAGACGTCTATTCCAAAATGCCATGGGGGGGATGATAAGGCCATTCCATTACAATTAAAAAGGCTGGTTTGCAATCGCTGAAAAATAGAGTGTGTGGTATTCTTCATGGCAAGAAGGAATAGTATCTGTTTTTCGATATACAGGAAAATATTCCTCCATCCCTGCTCAAAGTTTTTTATAGCTTTTAAAGAAGTGTCTATCAATTGTGACATTTGTTTTTGAGTTTTTCCTAAACAACCTCTGACTTCGGACAATTCTTTCTTTACATTCAACCCCCGCTGTTTGTTTTTTTCTTATAATACCACAATGTGGCCTAATTTTAAATATTTTCCAAAAAATTGACACTGCCACACAGTGGTATTATATATTTCCTTATAGTTACATTTCATTATCAGTAGGCGGGGCATTTGCTTATCTCATACACAAGAACTTATTGAGATGTTAGGATCCTATGTTCATGAAGTAAATCTGAGTTTATTTTTTTTAAGGAAATAAAGATATGATTGAAAAAAACATTTTAATTTTGTGCATATTCTTTTTCTTGTTACTGTTACCCATGCGGTCATTTTCTAAAAACAATTATTCTAAAGCCACGTTTGCCGGAGGGTGCTTTTGGTGTATGGAATTTCCTTTTGAAAACCTTGAAGGGGTTATAGAGGTTGTTTCCGGATATACCGGTGGTCATAAGGAAAATCCCACATACCAAGAAATCTCATCCGGAGAAACCGGTCATTTGGAAGCTGTTCAGATCATTTACGATGGATCCAAAATAACTTATTCAGAACTTCTTGATGTATTCTGGAGACAGATCGATCCAACAGATCTCGGAGGACAATTTGTTGACAGAGGAAATCAATATACGACTGCGATTTTTTATCATAGTGAAGAACAGAAAGCTTTAGCTGAAAAATCCAAAGAAAATTTGGAAAAATTAGGAAAATTTAAAACACCAATTACAACAAAAATAAGAGAAGCTTCAAAATTTTATAGGGCCGAGAATTATCATCAGAATTACTATAAGAACCATCCCATTCGTTATAAATATTACAGATTCAATTCCGGCCGTGATCAATATCTAAAAAAAATATGGAAGGATGGGATGAAAAATGAAAATCAAAAAGATCATCATCAGAAATTTAAAAAATTGAGTGAAGCAGACTTAAAACAAAAATTAACACCGTTGCAATATGAGGTAACTCAGAACAATGGTACGGAAAGACCCTTTGATAATGAATATTGGAATAGTGAAAAAGAAGGAATTTATGTTGATATCGTTTCCGGTGAACCTCTTTTCAGCTCTCTTGACAAATACGATTCCGGAACCGGTTGGCCAAGTTTTATAAAACCCCTGGAAGCGGATCATATTACTGAGAGGGAAGACAAAGGTCTTTTTATGGTAAGAACCGAAGTTAGAAGTAAATTCGCAGATTCCCACCTTGGACATGTCTTCCCGGACGGACCTGAACCCACAGGGCTTCGTTTTTGCATAAACTCTGCAGCCCTCCGATTTATACCAAAAGAAGATCTAGAGAAAGAAGGCTATAGAGGGTACAAAAAGCTTTTTGAATAAAATGAGTCCTTTTAAAGCGGACTTATTAAGTGAGACCTAACTTACTCGACATCGCCCGGATTTCTCTCATTCGGCGTGAACACCATTTTTGTGATTCTAAGGCTTGCTCCGGGCGCCCTATCAATAGTAACTTTAGGAGGCACGACATGAAACAGTTTTTGCTCAAAGTTCTATGGTTAACGTCGGTAGCGGCAGTGGTTGCTTTTATAGCCCCTAACGGATCATCTGCTGACCCTTCCATCTGGGCACCACAATCTTTGGGCAGGCTTATTGAAGAAGGTTTGGCCAATAACCAGGATATCAAGAGTCTGGAATCCCAAGTGAAAAGCCTTAGAGAAGAGATTTCATTCGCGGGTTCGTTGAATGATCCTCGCATTGGCATCGGGTTGTTGAATCTTCCGACCGACACATTCAGTTTTAGCCAAGAACCCATGACCCAGAAGCAGCTTTTTATCGCCCAGAAAATACCGTGGTTCGGCAAATTGAGCCTCCAATCCCAACAGGCGGCAATGAAAGCGATCCGTCAGGAGGCGATTTTAAAAGCGAAGCGGCTGGAACTCGCCCGACAAGTCGCGACGGCTTACTACGAATTGGGTTTTGTTGCCGGCAGTCAAAAAATCAATGAGAGACTCATTGGAATTTTGGACCAGTTGATCAGGGTATCGGAGACGAGATATGCAACAGGTCAGGGTCTCCAACAAGATGTTCTGCAGGCTCAAGTAGAAATGAGCAAACTTTTGGACGAACAGATTACTTTGGGGAAAAAGTACCACACCCTCGAAGATCGGATCAACGCCCTGCTCAATCGGGGAAATTTCATCCCTGTCGCACCGCCTGAAAACTTGCCATATCCTGATTTGGAACTGGAAAAAAAGGAATTACAAACCCGTTCTTTGACGATGAATCCCTGGCTGAAAGTCAAACAGGCTGAAGTCGATCAGGCCAATGTGGAGATTGAGCTGGCCCAAAAGGACTATTGGCCGGATATGGATTTCACAGTGGCTTACGGCCAGCGTGAAGAAGACTTGAACGACCGGAATTTGCCGGACTTTTTTTCGGCCTCTGTTGTCCTAAATATTCCCCTCTGGCAGAAAACCAGGCAAGACAAAAAACTCGAAGCAAACAAATCACTTCATCAGGCGGCCTTAAGGTCTTATCAAAATCTGGTCAACAGTCTCCCTCACAAAATAGACGCCCTGGTGACCGATATCCGAAGCATCCAGAAGAATTATAAACTCATTACGGATGCTCTGATCGTTCAGGCAGATCAGTGGGCACGATCTTCCCTAACCGCATACGAGGTTGGCAAGGTGAATTTTAACACCACGATCAATGCTCAAATACAGTTGCTTCGCTTCGAGCTCCGGGCAGAAAACTATCTGTTCAACCTCTATGAAAAGCGTGCAGAACTTGAAGAGGTTCTGGGTGCACCGCTTTTATTGCAAGAGCCTGGCGATCATATATTTTATCGGCAAGAGGAGAAAACATCATGAAAGGATTTATCAAAAAATCAACCCTTATCGCAGGCTTTGGCTTGATCGGTGTGTTGACCGTATGGATCATCCGGACGGGTTTCGACATGAATTCCACCGGGAAACCGAACCTTCCGGTTACAGAAGCCTTGGCTTCGGAAAATGAACTGAAAGCGGGAATGATTGATCCGAAAACCGGTAAAAAGATCAAATACTGGGCCGCCCCTATGGATCCGACGTATATTCGAAACCAACCGGGGAAATCTCCCATGGGAATGGATTTGGTGCCGGTTTACGAGGAAAAAGGTGAAGAAAAAGAACCGGCTTCGACCATCCGTATCGATCCGGTGACGATTCAAGATATGGGCGTTCGTCTGGGACAGGTAAAACGCAAACCTCTGGTCAAAAACATTCGAACATTCGGCGACATCACCTACGATGAGACCCGGATTTATACGGTTAACACCAAGTTCAACGGCTGGATAGAAAAACTGTATGTGAATTTTGTCGGTGAAACGGTGAAAAAAGGCCAACCGCTTTTTGATATTTACAGTCCCGAACTGGTAACTGCCCAGGAGGAATATCTTCTGGCCCTTCAGCATAACGAAAGTCTGAAAGAAAGTCCTTATGACAACGTCCGGGAAGGGGCCCGGCGTTTGTTAAAGGCCTCCCGTACCCGGCTGATGTACTGGGATCTGAGCGAAAAGCAGATAAAGCGCATCGAAAATACCGGTAACGTCAAGAAGACACTAACCATATATTCACCGGCAAGGGGTGTGGTCATCAAGAAGAACGCGTTCCAGGGTCACTATGTAAAAGCGGGCGAACACCAGTATGAAATCGCTGATCTTTCAAAGGTGTGGGTAGATGTGGACATTTATGAGTACGAGCTTCCCTGGGTTCGAAAGGGGATGCCTGCAAAGATGGAACTTTCCTATATCCCGGGCAAAATTTATACCGGTAAGGTCTTGTTCGTTTATCCGTTTCTTGCGGCCAAAACCCGTACGGCTACACTCAGATTAGAGTTTCCCAATCCCGACTTTCAGTTGAAACCGAATATGTACGCCAATATAAGTCTGGAGTCTGCCGTTGCTGTAGATGTCCTGGTTATTCCCCAGGAAGCGGTCATCGACAGTGGTGTCCGGAAGATTGTTTTCGTGGTGGTTGGTAAGGGAAAATTCCAGCCCCGAGAGATCAAGCTTGGTTTGGAAGGCAATGATGATGAATTCCAGGTCTTGGAAGGCCTCCAGGAAAATGAACAGATTGTGATTTCAGCCCAATTCATGCTCGATTCCGAAAGCCGTCTGCGTGAGGCCATTCAAAAAATGCTGGACGTCCAAAAGCAAAATGCGGCATCGAGTTCTGCCGGATCAATGCAAATGGAAACAGAGGATCTGGACATGTCAGATATGAAGATGGACCAGACCACCGAAATTACGAAAACCCAAACAGACGATCTCGATATGTCCGATATGAAGATGGATGAGACGACCGGAACTTCGAAAGCGAATTAATGCGCGAGCACATGGGAATGCGGATCGGTTCAAAGTAATTTTTACGGATTGGAAAATCTGTAACTTCTCAATAAGTTCTGGTGTATAAGATGATCATATTGACCCGCCAACTGATAATAAAATGTAACCTGTCTGGAACTCGCATTTAAGTGAGCCTAAAGAAAAAACAGGTGCCGATCCTTTAATATTAATTACTTAAACGCACTATCATATGTTTAAAAGATTAATGATTTTATTTGCTGTTTTTTCTTAAGGCTCACTAACCTGCTCAAACAGCCAGACAGGTTACATTTTATCACCAGTAGGCTCCATAATTTATTGAGATGTTACGAAAATCTTCAAGAGGCATCTGAAATGATAGAAAAAATCATAGAGTTGTCCATAAAAAACAAATTTCTGGTCATTTTGATGACCGTGTTTGTGATTGTGGCCGGCACCCATGCGATGTTGAAAACACCTCTGGATGCCATACCGGATCTTTCTGATGCACAGGTGATCATTCTTACCGAGTATCAGGGACAGGCACCCCAGGTCGTGGAAGACCAGGTCACCTATCCGCTCACAACGGCCATGCTTTCAGTCCCGTTTGCTAAAGTGGTCCGTGGCTATTCATTTTTTGGTATTTCGTTTGTTTATGTTATTTTTGAAGATGGTACCGATCTGTATTGGGCCCGCAGCCGTGTTATGGAGTATCTGAACTATGTATCCGGACGCCTTCCGAGAGGCATAACGCCGTCTTTAGGACCGGATGCCACCGGTGTGGGATGGGTCTACGAATATACGTTGGAGAGTGATCGGCATGATCTTGCCCAGCTACGTTCCATTCAGGATTGGTTTTTACGTTATGAACTTGCCGGTGTACCCGGAGTGGCCGAGGTCGCATCCATCGGTGGATATGTAAAGCAGTACCAGGTGATCGTTGATCCCAACAAGCTGATCGCATACAACCTTCCCCTCCAAAAGGTCAAAATGGCCGTTCAGCGCAGCAATAACGATGTAGGCGGTAAAACGGTGGAGATGGGAGAAACCGAGTTTATGATCCGGGGACTGGGTTATATCAAGAGCGTTGATGACCTCAACAACATTCCCATCGACGTCGACCAGCGGGGGACGCCGATCTTGTTGCGCAATGTTGCCGTGATTAAAATCGGCCCGGAACTCAGGCGAGGCATTGCGGATGATAGCGGTACCGGCGAAACCGTCGGTGGTATTGTGGTGATGCGGTATGGGGAAAATGCCTTAGAGGTAATCAAAAATGTCAAAAAACGGCTGGACCAGCTCAAATCAGGGCTTCCCGAGGGGGTTCACCTGAAAAGCGTCTATGACCGTTCGAATCTTATTCTGCGCGCCGTGGACAACCTGAAACGGACTCTCATAGAAGAGAGTATCATTGTGGCACTGGTCTGTATGGTTTTTCTGCTCCATTTTCGCAGTGCACTTGTGGGAATTTTTATATTGCCTGTCGGTGTTCTGATCAGTTTTATCATCATGGAACGGCAGGGAATCAACGCCAACATTATGAGTCTGGGGGGAATTGCCATTGCCATCGGTGCTATGGTGGATGCGGCTGTCGTTATGATTGAAAACGCCCACAAGCATATCGAACACGACGGCGGAAAAAAACCCCACTGGGATCTGATTGCAGACGCCGCCAAAGAGGTGGGACCGTCCTTGTTCTTTTCGCTGTTGATTATCGCCATCAGCTTTTTACCGGTTTTCATGCTGGAGGCCCAGGAAGGGAGACTTTTTCGTCCTCTGGCCTTTACCAAGACCTACGCCATGGTCGGTTCTTCGCTGCTGTCCGTCACCATCGTTCCGGTTCTCATGGGTTATATGATTCGTGGTAAGATAAAACCCGAGGGGAAAAATCCGGTAAACCGCTTTCTGATTTGGATCTATCACCCCATTATCAAGCGGGTGCTGAAAGCCAAAATTCCGGTGGTTCTTTTGGCCGTGGTGGTCCTGGTCGTAACGTATATTCCATGGAAGCACATCGGCTCAGAGTTTATGCCGCCGTTAAATGAAGGTGATCTGCTCTATATGCCCACGACCCTGCCGGGCATTTCAATAACCAAAGCCAAAGAACTTCTGCAGCAGACCGACCGTATTATTGCCGCCTTTCCCGAAGTTTACAACGTATTCGGCAAAATCGGCAGGGCCGAGACAGCCACCGATCCGGCACCGCTTTCCATGATCGAGACGACCATTATGCTGAAACCCGAATCCAATTGGCGTGAGGGGATGACTATTGAAAAGCTAATTGATGAGTTCGATAAAGCCATCCAATTTCCGGGGTTGACCAATGCCTGGACCATGCCGATTAAAACACGAATCGATATGCTTTCCACGGGAATTAAGACACCGGTCGGGATCAAGCTTATGGGAGAAGATCTGCAGGTACTCAGCGATTTGGGGGAAGAGATCGAAGCGGTGATGCGACAGGTTCCCGGTACCCTTAGCGTTTACTCCGAAAGGGTCACCGGTGGCAATTATCTGGATTTTCATATCAAACGCAAAGAGGCTGCACGTTTCGGCCTGACCGTAGGCGATGTCCAGGACATCATCACAACCGCCATCGGCGGGATGAACATTACCCAGACCGTCGAAGGCCTGGAACGATATCCGGTCAATCTTCGCTATGGATCGGAATTCAGGGATACGCCGGAAAAATTAAGACGAATACTGGTTCCAACGCCCATGGGCGCTCAGGTTCCCATCACTCAGGTCGCCGACATCCGGATCGTCAAGGGTCCGCCGGTGATTAAAAGTGAAAACGCACG
>Ga0272444_10005841_pt1 | contig 10613 bp, 6 predicted proteins | sample SSMForm13_FD_201033 | JGI IMG/M metagenome (GOLD analysis project Ga0272444, IMG submission 201033) | Marine sediment archaeal communities from Little Sippewissett salt marsh, Falmouth, MA, United States - SSM-Form-13 | ecosystem: Environmental > Aquatic > Marine > Wetlands > Sediment ...
GCTCAGATCAAAGGAAGCGGCCATGGAAGACGGACAGAATAAAGATAACGAAACTGTAATCCATCCAATTTTTGCGAGACATGAGACCTTTCACCCGAGATTTGGTTGGCTGAAAAAAGGTTTTGACAAGGCTGATGATGATGATCGAGTCTTTTCCAAAGATTCCGCTCCTGTTGTTTTAGGGGTCGGCAAGAACATGGTGAAGGCCATCAGATACTGGTGCATAGCCTTCAAGGTCGTTGACGAAATCAAAAATAAAGGCAAATATGTACACAGGCCCTCACGATTTGCCGAAAAGCTCTTCTCGGAAGATGGGTGGGACCCCTTCTTGGAAAATCCCGCCTCTTTATGGCTGTTGCACTGGAATCTGTTCAAATCCCCTTGCCATACTCCGACATGGCACTTCACATTCAATGAACTCAACCGCATTGATTTCACGGCAGAGGATCTGCTCTTTTCGCTTAAAGAATACAAGAATCAAAGGTTCCCAAATAACAAAGTTCATGACTCATCACTGAACAAAGATGTAAATTGTTTTTTAAGGATGTATGTTGAAAGAGCCAGTCCGAAGGCACTGAAAGAGGACTCGCTTGACTGCCCCTTCACAGAGATAGGTATGATTTCCGCTTACTCAGGTTCTAAAAGATTTGCTTTTAATTTCGGCAACAAACCGACTTTGCCGCCAGAAATGGTGGTATCTACTTGCCTGGAGTATGCATCCTCTTTTCAGGATGATGCCCGGACCATATCCATTTCAAGGTTGCTGTATGATCCAGGCAGCCCAGGTCAGATCTTTAAACTGACCGAGAGCTCTTTGAGTGAAGCTATCGAGCACGTTGCAAAAAAAATCAAAGAAATATTTCTGACCGATACTGCAGGAATGGTCCTATTCGCATATACCAAAGACCCACTGGAAATATCGGAAGCCATATTAAAGCGTTATTTTAGCAAAGGAAAATGAAATGCCAGTTCTATCCGATTATGTCTCGGTAAAACGCAGGTATTCAAGATCTGTAAACCTTGAACGCGACATTGAGATCCCTGACAGTGTGATAGGATATATCCCGACATCAAGAGCTATAGATGGGATGGAGAGGTTTTTGAGGGCTCATTCCCTGCAGAATTCAGTTCGTGCCTGGACATTGACTGGCTCATATGGAACCGGGAAGTCTGCCTTTGCAAATTATCTGACAGCGTTATGTTCTCCCAAAGGCGACCAAAATCAAATAAATGCAATCCAGGTTCTGAAACAGACAAAAGATTCGAATTCTTTGCTGAGGCAGATAAAAAGAAAGCTTCCAGAATCAGGTATGGTAAGGGCTGTAGCAACAGCACAGAGAGAACCAATAATTAGAACAATAATCAGGGCTTTAAATAGGGGAGCATCGATTTTTTGGCAGAATGCCAGAGGCAGAAAGCCAGATGTCCTAAATGAGCTGAATTCATTGAATTCAAGTGCCGAAAAAGGTGCCGTGATTGAGAACAGTCACCTAATCCGAGCCATTGAACAATTGGCTCAGGCATCTAAAGCTGGAATTCTATTGATTATTGATGAACTCGGAAAAAACCTCGAATTTTCCGCCCAGAACCAATCATTGGATGATCTCTATCTCCTTCAGCAGCTTGCAGAGCTGCCTTCCAATAAGGATGGACATAACATATTCATATTCAGCCTGCTGCACCAATCGTTTACAGACTATGCATACGGTCTTGCATCAGCCCAGAGAAATGAATGGGCAAAGATTCAAGGCAGATTTGAAGATATTCCCTTCATTGAATCCTCTGATCGGATGATGCGGCTGATAGGTCATGCGATAGACCAATCAAGCAAAGGATTTTTCCGATCATCAGTGCTTAGGTGGACAAGACGATGGCAGAAAGCATTATCAAGATATGATTTCTCTTTCTCAAAAGATGACTTGGCTTCTATCTATCCCCTACATCCGTTTTCAGCTCTCGTGCTCCCTATACTTTGCACCAAGTATTCACAAAACGACCGCACCCTTTTTACGTTTTTAGCGAGCAGCGAGCCAGGCTCATTCACTACCTATTTGCACCAAACCGCTATTGCAAAAGACAACTCTCCGAGTTTCAAGCTGCATAAGATATATGACTATTTTGTTGAATCTGCCGGGATGTCAGTTTCATTGAGACCTCAGTTCCAGAGGTGGGTCGAAATCCAGTCCCGGCTTGCAGATGCCAGCCATCTTGACCCTGATGCCTTGTTGGTTCTTAAGACAATAGGGATACTTAACCTCATCTCAACTACAGGTTCATTGAAAGCGTCACGCAAGACCGTAGCGCTTGCAATGTGCAATGATCCTGATGATAGTGGTGAACTGTCCCACTGGGATGGAATTATTGACAAGCTGCTCCAAAAGGGATTTTTAGTCTGGCGAAAGAGAATAGACGAGCTGAGAATATGGGAAGGGTCAGACTTTGATATCGAAAAGGAGTTATCAGATCAGGCCCACGTCCTTAATGTTTCTTTGGCTGATTTGTTCAATGAATATTTTCCATTGAGACCCCTTGTTGTTCAAAGGCATAGCTATCAGACCGGAACTTTGCGGTATTTTGAGAGGCAATACCTCGACAAAGTAGAATCCCTTGATTTCCAAAATTGCATCAGTCCCGATAGTGATGGGTTAATCTGCTATTGGGTCGGCAAAGAAAGGGATCTAAAAAAAATAGAAAGAATTCCAGGCACAACACCTAATAACCAACCGGTGATTATTGTCTGCGCTTCTGAATTGAATGCTCTTAGAATTGCGTGCCATGAATATGTTGCCCTTAAAAATGTCGAAACAAAGTCTGTACAATTGCAAACAGATGGAGTTGCGAGACGTGAAGTGGGGCAGCGCATATTATATTCTCAGAGATTGCTTGAGGAAGCTTTGCAAAGGTCATTCAATATCGGTTCAGGTGATGTAATATGCTACGGACTTGGTGAAAGAATCAGGCTTGAAAGCTGGAGCTCTTTTCAGAATTATCTGTCACATACATGCGATAATGTCTATGATAAAGGCCCCTGCCTATGGAATGAACTGATAAACAGAAGAGAACTCACATCCCAAGGAGCTGCGGCTAGGAATAAGCTGATAGAGGCCATGCTTGAAAATGCCGGCCAGCCCAGGCTTGGATTGATAGGCAATGGCCCAGAATACAGCATGTTTGAATCGCTGTTAATAAATACAGGGTTGTATGCCGAAAGTGAGGATGGCTGGATATTTTCAAACCCTCCAAAGACTGATGACGGTATTTATCATGTATGGAAGGCAATAGAAGGGTTCTGCAGATCAGCAACGGACGCACCGAGAAATATCAGTCTGCTATATGATGAGCTTGAAGCCCCTCCCTATGGAGCAAAGAAGGGAATCATTCCTGTCCTGCTTCTTTCAGCCTTGCTCTACCATAACGAATATGTAAGCGTCTACATTGACGGGACATTCATACCTGTTTTGGGCACAGAACACTTCGAGCTTTTGGTAAAAAAGCCAGAGAGATTTGCAGTCAAATATTTCGAGATCTTAGGGGTCAGGGCTGAGGTCTTTAGGGAGCTTGGAAAAATTCTGTCTGCTGAACCCCACAAGAAAAGCTTGGTTTTGAGAAATTCAACGATTCTGAGCATCGTGAAGCCTCTTGTAGGGTTTGTAAAAAAATTACCGGCTTATACTTTAAGCACAGACAGCCGAATCACAACTGACGCCAAGGCTGTAAGGAAGGCGCTTCTTGAAGCGAAAGAGCCTGATCAGTTACTCTTTAATGCGCTGCCTCAGGCATGCGGGCTATCACCAATAACAGGAAAAGAGACTGATGAAAAAACAATCGTAAAGACTTTTAGAAAGAAATTGGTCCAGGCTCTCAGTTCTCTTCAGACATCATATGATGATATGCTTGGACATTGCGAGCGACTGCTAAAGAAGGCCTTTGCAATCAGGATAGATTCAAATGAATTTCGCGGTAATCTTCGTTATAGGGCAATGAACTTGCTATCTCAGGTAGTCGAACCTCGCCTTAAAAGTTTGATTATAGTATGCTCTGACATAGAATCTGACAATAAATCTTGGTTAGAATCAATATTGCTGATAATATCTAATAAGCCTCCAAAGTCATGGACTGATGAAGATGTCGTCATTTATGAGACAAAACTCAGTGATATAGCAAGAAGGTTCATGAATCTTGAGGCATTGCAAAAGGAAATCGCTATTCCAAGTGAAGGAATTGACGCCCGCAGGATAACGGTTACATATCCTGATGGGGATGAGATTCATCAGATGCTTTGGATTGATCGTAATAATCAGTCCAATATCGACAGAATTGCCGAACAGATCATAGAGAGATATGACCTGAGTGATGATGCGAACCTCAAGCAAGCCGTTACCGCAGCACTGATCGAAAGGATATTCAGCAAGAGAAGTGACAAGGCAAATTCTAAGGCTGAGAACCAAATCAAGGAGCATAAAATTGGCTGAAAACAATGTGCGCCACATCATGGGGCTATCCGGCGGCAAGGATAGTACAGCCTTGGCCCTTTACCTGAAAGATAAGGTGCCGGATATCGAATATTTCTTCTGCGACACCCACAAGGAATTGCCGGAAACTTATGCGTACTTAAGAAAGCTTGAGATAATTCTTGGCAAGAAAATCGCGTTTCTTGAATCTGAGAGAGGTTTTGATCATTGGCTTTCTGTATTTGGTGGTTTTCTACCTTCCCCTCAATCAAGGTGGTGTACAAGACAGCTCAAAATCATACCACTTGAAAAATTCGTCGGAGAAGATGACGCCATCAGCTATATCGCAATAAGAGCTGATGAGGATCGAGCGGGTTACATTTCCACTAAACCAAATATTAAAGCTGTATTTCCTTTCATGAAAGAAGGTTTTTTAAAAAGGGACATATTCAATATCATCGAAGAAAGCGGAATTGGGATGCCTGATTATTACAGATGGCGTTCAAGATCAGGCTGCTACTTCTGTTTTTTTCAGCGAAAGATTGAATGGGTGAGGCTATCTGAGATTCATCCTGATCTGTTTGAAAAAGCCGTCAAATATGAGCAGAAACACATTGACGGCAGAAAATATTTCTGGAGCCAGGAAGAATCGCTGTTAGAACTTATAGACAGGAAAGATCAGATAATTGCAGAGCACCAAAGGGTGATGAAACTGAAAAAGAAGGTTCTTCCGAACAGGCCTCTTATTGAGGTTTTCGACTCTGCCTTTGATGACGAAACTCAGGATTTCTGTTTTGTCTGCAACCTATGATCAAATGGTTTTTCCCCTTAAAGAAATGTTGATGACATTCGATAATACAAAATAGCCATGCAATCAGATCAAGACAAAGCAATAGGTTTTCGATCGCTAACAGGCATCCAGCCCATATATTTCCTTCCAAACGACCCATTCTCTGAAGAGGTGCTTGTCCCGACCTTTCGCATATCTGAAAAAGCTGATTGCATGATGGGTTTTTTCTCAAGCGAAGCGTTATCGACAATCGCCCCAGGTCTTGCAGCCTTCATCAACAGCTCAAAATTCAGTTTCAGACTGATAATCAGCCCTTTCTTGCGTCCGGAGGATCGCGAAGCCATCGAAAGCGGTATCCGAACCATAGAGGATGTCGCAAAAGAACTCATCGAACCAATTCTGATAACAGATGACGAGCTGCAAAAGCACACGCTTAAATGCCTTTCATACCTTATCCGTGTTAGACGCATAGAAATGAAAATCGCACTGATGAAGCGCGCTTTGTTTCATCCAAAAGTGTGGATATTTGAAAATAGCGGCGACGTGATAGCTGCACATGGTTCAAGCAATATCACGCTCAAAGGCATCAAGCATAATTTCGAGCAGATAACCATCTCCAAATCCTGGATCGATTCGACCCAGGGATATATAATAAAGAAATTTCGCAATAAATTTGACCAGCTTTGGGACAATCAAGAAGATGGTTGTTTTATAATGACAATTCCGAAAGCGGTTAGGGACAAGATTCTTCGCTCCTATCCGTCAGAGTATCCCCCGACTGAGTCCGAATATCTCTATTTATATCTTAGAGCAATGGAAAAAATTAGCGATAATTCACAAGCCAAAGAAATACAGAAAGAATGGACCAAATTTACTTTTAACGTACCAGGATGGATAAGGTATGAGTCCGGTCCGTTCGAGCATCAGGGAAAGGCTGTTGATGCCTGGTGCTCGTCAGATCATCGTGGCGTTTTAGAAATGGCTACAGGTTCAGGTAAGACGATAACTGCGATGATCTGTGCATGTAAGGCATATGAGAAAAATAAACCGCTTCTGATAGTCGTTGCCGCTCCATACATTCCATTAATCAATCAATGGTGCGGCGAGATCGGCCAGTTCAATATAAAGTCCACTAATCTGACAGAAGCTGGCAATGCTGCTGGGCGTTTAAGATTGATCAATCAGGTCAAGAGACGCCTAAGAACTGGGATCTCTGATGTTGAAGCGGTCGTTGTCACTCACAACACTTTGTGTTCAGAGGAGTTTTATGGCGCAATCGCATCATTTGATTGCCCCCGCTTGCTCGTTGCTGATGAGGCCCATAACCTCGGCAGGGTAAGCTTTATCGGCAATACACCTGATTATTATGAGTTCCGGCTCGCTCTTTCTGCAACACCTGTCAGGCAGTATGATGAAGAAGGGACAGAGGCGATCTTTGATTTCTTTGGTCCTGTCGTATACCGATTCACCTTGAAAGAAGCTATCGGAAAATGCCTTGTAGAGTATGATTACCATGTCCACCCCTGCCATCTTACTCCGACAGAAATGGATCAGTGGTATGATCTGACTGAGATGGTCAAAAAAAGCGCATGGAGAACAGAAGATGGCAAACCAGATGACTATCTATCGAAACTTTATCGCGACAGGCGTAAACTCCTTGAGACGATCGAAAGCAAGATCACTATTTTGGCATCCCTTCTTGACGGACTCAATCTCAAAGACCTTAGATATACCTTGATCTATAGCTCAGACAAGGGACCAGAACAATTGGAACAGATAAACGGCCTGCTTAGAGAAAGGGGCGTCCTTTTCCACCGGTTGACTTCCGAAGAGACAGCGAACCGTGAAAAGACTAAAAATATCATCCAATCTTTCCAGCAAGGGGAGATACAGATCCTGACAGCGAAACGTGTCCTTGATGAAGGCGTGAACATTCCACAGATCTGCCAGGCATTCATACTTGCAAGCACGACAGTTGAGAGGCAATGGATTCAGCGTCGAGGGCGTCTCTTGAGGACCTGCAGTGCGAACGAAAAGAACCACAGCATCATCCATGATTTTATCGCATTGCCACCGGACATAAAAACAGGGATGGACCCGGATGCCCGCTCGCTCATACGGTCGGAATTGTCGCGAATCCATGAATTTGCAAGTCTTGCTAGGAATGCAGGGAGGCCTGACGGGCCGCTAAAAATAATCGATGAGCTGGTCAATTCAGCCTATCTGTGAATTAAGGAGGTACGAGGACAATGCCATTGATCCCGAAAAAGATAGTCTCAATAATATTAGATCAATGCATGAATCTGGAAGAAAGGTGCAAAGGTTACAGAGAGGAAATTTTCAGTACCATCGCTGACATCCTTGAGCTTGAACGGCAGCATCGCATCCGGGCAATAAACATTCAGCAAAAGATCAATGACAAATGTGATGCAACAGGTCGTTTTTTAGCGGAAAATATCGCTCCAGATAAATGATTCTGTAGCTTTAGCTTATGCTCCTGTTTTAAAACAAGGAGAATCGACATCATGAAGCTTCTTCGATCTGAATTTGAGAATTTCAGATTATTAAGGAACCTTGAACTAAAATTCTCGACAGATCCTGAACGGAATCTGACGGTAATTAGGGCTGCAAATGAAACCGGAAAAACAACGATCCTAACAGCCCTTCAATGGGCTCTATATGGCGATATAGCCCTTCCGGGAAAAGGGAGCAAATATAGGCTCCATCCCATTGACTGGAGTGCTATAAAGGGCCAGAGGGTCCCGGTAACTGTAACTGTTGATTTTGAAGTTTTGAGGGTGAGGAAAAGCAGCAGGGGAATCATCGAGACCCGTCACCAGTATCGGATAGTAAGATCGGCATCTGAAGAGCTAAGTGGGACCAAGTGGAGCAGACAGGCCTCGACCGTGAAACTTTTCCTATTGACAGATAAGGGAGCAGAACCGATCGAATCTCCTGAAGTCCATGTGAATGAAGAGCTCCCGCCTGATCTCAGGGAAGTCTTTTTCACCGATGGAGACCGGGCTTTGAGTTTCATTGAAGCTGATGTCGCTGTCTCGACAAAAAGGCAGAGAGTGCAGAATGCGATCAGGTCATTGCTCGGCCTAAGCATTATCGAGGATGCAAGACGGCATGTTAATAAATCTACATCTGAGGCCAATAAGAAGGCGAAGAAACTTCAGACTTCCGGCGATCTTAATAAAATCGCTACATTATTGCAGGGCATCGAAGATGAAATCGAAAAGAAACAGGCTGAATATGATGACGCCAATGAACAATTCATTGCTTTCGATGAAAAATTCAATTCAATAGATCGAAAAATAGCTGAAGCCCTGCAGAAAGGTGATAAAGAGAAGCTGAAAAAAAGCATTGAGAGCGTCAATCGTGATATAAAACAGCTCGATAGCAGGATAGAGTCTGCTGAAAAGGATCACTTGGCATTATTCAGAAGCGATGCTCTCGCAATCGACCTGCTATCACCGGTCCTTGGTGACGCTTTTCAAAAACTTGCAGACCTTCGTGACCAGGGCAAAATACCCAATACAACGATACCTGTATTAGAGGAAAGGCTCACTCAAGACAAATGCATCTGTGGAGAGAGTATCGATGAGAACGATCCGGACGGAAACCGCCGGAGACTTAACATACAGAAACTTATCGATGACAGCAAATGCGCCGATGAGACACAGATAATCATAACGGACATCTATTATGGCTCAAAAGCCTTGCAGGGCTCTCCTGATCAAAAGGAATCGCAATGGCTGCAAGATTACAAAAGGGTCGTGGAAAACCGGGATGGTCTTGCGGAACTTCGCGATAAGGCTGGCGCAAAGAAACGGGCAATCGAGCTTGAGATCGACAAGTTGTCGGATGCCGACATCCAGGGACTCCGAGATACCAAAAAGAAATACAAAGAGCAAAGAGACCGTTTTCTGCAAAGGAAATCTTCATTGGAAACACAGCTTGCTACTCTTAATAGAGAGCGGGCCTTCTTAATTTCAGAGCGAGACCGGCTCTTAAGGGTTCAGAACAAGGGAACCCGTGTCCTTGCAGAGCTTGCAGTGGCCCAGGACATAATCACTGTGCTTCAGGGTTCCTATGATAAGATAACGAGCGAGGAACTCGTCCGCGTAAGCGAAAAGATGAATGAGATTTTCCTTGAAATGATAGGTGCTGATCCCGAGCAATTCGCTATAATCAGACGCGCTGAAATCAACAAAGATTTTGATATCAAGGTTTATGGACCGCAGGACAGGAAGCTTAATCCTGACCGTGACCTCAATGGTGCATCGAGAAGAGCGCTTACCTTAGCGTTCATATTGGCCCTGACACTCGTCAGCGATGTGGAAGCCCCGAACGTGATCGACACGCCTCTTGGAATGATGAGCGGTTATGTAAAGCGATCTGTCCTGAGGGCAGCGATTCAGAAAAGTTCGCAACTGATCCTTTTTCTTACGCATGATGAGATCGCAGGATGCGAAGAGATCCTTGATAATGCAGCCGGAGTCGTTGTCACTCTGACCAATCCTTCTCACTACCCAAAGATGCTGGTAAATGATCCGCATTTCACAGAGCAGACTATCCTTGCCTGCAATTGCACCCATAGAGAAGAGTGTCAGCTTTGCGCACGTATTGTCGATGCAGAGGTCGAAGTAGAAGAGACCATATAGGAGGCGATGATGGCCGAACGTTACTATAATCCATTCCAGGGGATGGATATCAGTGTCCCGGAGGAATATAGGGATACATTTGCAAGATATTGCAGGACCGGTGGACGGTCAAACATCAATGATAGTCCGTTCCCTCGGATGGTGGATCTATGGTTCTTATCGGTATGCATAGCATTAAGGCTCGACTTGGAACCTGCTGATCTAAGACAAAGCGAGACCTATAAGATCATCGAAGGGTCAATATTCGGGAATGACCCCTTGCGGATACATTCGCTGATGCTAATCGCCATAAAAAAGTCAGGTAATGTCGAGATTGTCTCTGAGCCGCGACGCGTGATGGCTTTAGCCAATGGATTGGCTGTAGCGGGCCTGCCTAAGGTCATCGAGATGCTTCAAGATGGCGATGCCGAACCTATTTGGAATCTGTCGGATGCCATAGATCACATTATACGAAAGGAATAAAATTATGGCCTAAGTCCTTTAAAGATCGTGACCAGATAATCAATGGATTAAGCTATGATTTTGTTAGACATATATCAAGCAGCTTTCCAGCATAGGGCCTATGACAAAAATTGAGGATCGACGATGAATTTGAAAAGATGGTGCAGGTGAAAGCTCCCATAAGATAGTGCACTCGCGGGAAGGGAGTACTCTAAAAATTAAATGACGGGATAGTTTGGAGTGAAAAGTATAAACAATAGT
>Ga0272444_10005843_pt1 | contig 10611 bp, 10 predicted proteins | sample SSMForm13_FD_201033 | JGI IMG/M metagenome (GOLD analysis project Ga0272444, IMG submission 201033) | Marine sediment archaeal communities from Little Sippewissett salt marsh, Falmouth, MA, United States - SSM-Form-13 | ecosystem: Environmental > Aquatic > Marine > Wetlands > Sediment ...
CCTCTATGAAGTCCTCGAGGAACCTGATTATCCTGTGGGGGGACTCGTATATGATGACCGTCCGCTCCTCGCCCTTAAGCGCCTCTAGCTGGCGCCTCCTGCGCGCCGCCTTGTTCGACAAAAACCCCTCAAAAACGAACTTATGGGTGGGCCTGCCCGAGAGCACCAGGGCCGTAACAAAAGCCGAGGGCCCCGGCACGGCTTCCACCGGCACGTTGTTCTTTATGCACTCGGATATAAGGACGCTTCCGGGGTCGGATATGCCTGGTGTGCCCGAATCGGATATGACGGCTATTTTTTTGCCTGCAAGCAGGAGGCCGACAAGCTCCGGGGTCTTTTTTTTCAGGTTATAGGAGTGGTAACTGACCAGCCGGCTTGCTACCCCGTACGCCTTGAGAAGCACCTGTGACCTGCGGGTATCTTCCGCGGCCACAAGGTCCACTTCTTTGAGCGTCCGGATAGCGCGCAGCGTGATATCTTCCAGATTCCCCATGGGGGTACTTACTATGTATAGAGTGCCGATCTTCATGGTGCCTCGTGGCCCGTGACCCGTGGCCCGTCCACGAGCGACGAGCGACGAGCGACGAGCGACTATTTTGGAAGCGCCGTCATCACGAACACCATGACGAACAGAGCGACCGTCTCCACGACGCCGAGCACCATTATGTAATTACCGAAACCCTTACCCGTTTCCGCCAGCGCGTCCGCGGCGCTCGCGCCGGCTTTGCCCTGCATCCAGGCCGAAGCGCCCAGCGCGATACCGGCCGCGAGGCCCAGCACTATCTGGAAAGGGTACGTCTGCGGATCCATGTTGGCGTGCTGGATCGCGTTCCTGAGTATCATGCCGTAGATCGTCTGCGACAAAGGCGCGCCGACAAAAGCTATCAGGATAAAAGGCGCCATCTTGTTCTGCATGAACGCCCTCTTCCACGCGCCGATAGCGGACATGCCGGCCACGCCCGTCCCCAGGGCCGATCCCACAGCAGCCATAGTCAGCGATAATCCCATATCCCCTAAACCCGAAACCATATTCGCCTCCTTACCTTACCGTTATCTTTCCCTCTCTAAAAGGTTCATATTCCTTGCCCGACCACTGCATCCCCAGGTGGCCGGAAAATTCCAGCATGTTAAGCCTGATCCCGTGGACTATGACCGCCATGAATCCCAGGATTATATTAAGCAAGTGCCCGAAAAAAAGCACCATCGCCGAACCGAAAGCGCCGATAACGCTGTGCACGCCCCCGGCCAGCGCCATATCGTTGAAACTTGAGGCGACTATCACCGTGGCATAACCCACCGCGAAAAGCCTCAGGTACGATACGATATCCGAGAACGACCCGATAACGCTGAGCGGCAGGTCCACCAGCGTGGTAAGCGCTCCTTTTAAAAAGCCTTTTTGCGTATTGCTGAAAAATAGCACCATTATTATCCCGACGGCAAGCATCCATCCGGCCCCGGGCGGGAAATACCTGCCGATAACGAATTTTCCGGCCGCGAAGAACATGCCCCAGAGTATCAGGATCCATCCCGCCTGCGCGACGGCGGCCGGCGAATTGATCATCCTTACTATCCTGAAAAGATGCGCGATGGTCAGCTGCACCACGCCGATAATGAAACATATGAATATCAGGAAATCCTGGTTGCCCTTGGAAAAACTGTACACGCTTTGTATTACGAGACTGCTGAAAACAGGCAGTTTCGCTATTGTCTCCGCGCCGAACCAGGTGCCTGTAACGGCCCCCCACACTATAGTGGCCGCGCTTAAAAGGTACAACAGGAAGAACGGCTGCCACGCGAGGCCCCTGAACCTGCGCCTCGCCAGGAATGTCACGGCCAGAAAAAGGATGCCGTACCCCGCGTCGCCTATCAGCATGGCGAAGAACAGGCTGAAAAAGACCAGGAAAGGCAGGCTTATGTCAAATTCGTTGTAGCCCGGCAGCGTGTTCATGAACTGGAACACCGGCCTGATGATGTCCACCCATTTCGGGTTGGTGATAAGCGTCGGCGTTTCGTCGGGGTCATCCGGCTCTTCCATAAGGTACCCGAGGCCGTGATGTTTAGCCATCTCGACTATCTTGCCGGCTCTTTTCGCCGGGCAAAAACCCTGCAGGTAAGAGAACCTGCCCTCTTCTTTCATGCCGAACCTCACCATCAGCGACTCATGTTCCTTATCAAGTTTCTTTTCGCATCTTTTGATGGCGGCCAGCGACCGCGCCTCTGTTTTGAACATGCTGTCCATCTTCACGATCTTTTTGCTGAGCTCGTCTATTTCTGCTGCCATCTGTCTGGGGCTTTTTCCCGGCAGTGCGATCTCGTCAAAGGGAAGTTTCTTTTCCGGGTCGTTGTCTATCGTCGCGATGTAATAATACCCTTCGGGATCCTTCCCAAAAAGGCGGTACGCGCCTTTTTCAAGTTTTTTAAGGTCCGGTTTATTCACCCTGTAAAGCCTGATGTATACGCCTTTTTCCCTCAGGGCCCCTACATCCGACGGGTCGAACCACCCCCACGGCTCGTACCAGAACATCTGTTTTTTCAGTTCCCATATTTCCTGTTCCGCGGCCTGTCTCTCCCTGTAGGAGTCGCGCATCCTGTCGGCCGCCTCCAGCACCGCTTTTTCATGGTCGCTCGCGTCCGGGTCCTGGTCGCGCCTGCTCGCGTACGGCGAAAGGATGTCGATCATCTTTTCTATCTTGGCTTCCCTGTCCTCTATGAATTTTATCTCGTGCGCTTCGGGCGCTTCCACGTGCTTGATATGCAGCACCCCGGCCCTGCGGAGCATTGATATGAACATGGCCTTTTCGTTTTCGGAGACCAGCACCGTTATTTTTTTCATCCGTTCTATCATACGGCCGCCCTCGCCGCCGCTGTTTTCGTGATCTTTTCTTTCGCTATCTTGCCCGTGACGACCGCCGCGGTCTGCATGTCGCCCAGGTATATCTGTATCTTTCTTATGTTCTCGCGCGTCCTGGGGATCATCACTTTCTCGAACAGGTTCACCCTCTGCGTGGTGATCCTGAGTTCCTCGCGCACAAGCTCGTCCTGTTTTCCCAGGACCTCCATGCGCGCGTTCAGGGTCATGACCTTCTTCATGGCCTCTATCCCTTCGTCCACCCAGAGAGGCGTCCAGACAAGATCATACTTCTTTTCCTCGAACACGGTTCTTTCAAAAACAGGTATGTCCGTACCGGCGATGTTGCCCGCGGAAGTCTCTATCTTTACAAGCTTTATGAGGTTTTCCAGCCCCGCTTTCTCCGCGAAGACATCCGCCCACTTGTACGTCTCGGCCTTGGCGTACGCCCTTTCCTTTTTCAGCGCCTCCATCGCTTTGTGTATCTTGAGTATCTCCATCTGGAGCTGCTGTTTCTTAAGGACGAGCGTCGGCAGGTACTGGGTGTACCTCTTCAGCGCGTCTTTCTGTTTTTTAAGTTCGTTCTTTGTGAGTCTTATTTTCTGCGCCATGTTATTTGGGCCAGAATTCCTTTATGAGTTCGGTGCGGAAATTCGTCTCTTCCGGCTTAAAACATTCCGCCAGCATCTTCCATCCGTTATCAAGCGCCTCTTCAAGCGGTATGTTCACTTTAAGGTCCATCATCCTGCTTTCAAAAAGGCCGCCGTACTTCAAAAGCTTCCTGTCCCAGTCGCTCATCCTGAAACCCATAGACCTTTTCTCTTCCGTTTCGCGGTACTGGGCGTACAGCTGTATCATCCCGTCCATTATCGCCCTGTGGTCAGCGCGCGTGTCCTTGTTGACCTGCTGCTTGAGGCGGCTCAGGGACCCGAAAGGTTCTATCCTGCCGTTACGCAGGTAGAACTGGCCCTCGGTGATGTACCCGGTGTTGTCGGGAACGGGATGCGTTATATCGTCACCGGGCATTGTCGTCACCGCCAGCACGGTGATGGACCCCGCGCCTTCAAAATCCACGGCCTTTTCGTACCTGGCGGCCAGCTGGCTGTAAAGGTCCCCGGGATAGCCCCTGTTCGACGGCACCTGTTCCATGGTTATGGATATCTCTTTAAGCCCGTCGGCGAAATTCGTCATGTCCGTCAGGAGCGCGAGCACCCTCTTGCCGCTGAGAGCGAATTTTTCGGCGACCGCCAGCGCGAGGTCCGGCACCATGATGCCTTCCACTATCGGGTCGGCGGCGGTATGCACAAAAAATATCGCCCTGCTCAGCGCGCCGCCTTCTTCCAGCGTATCCCTGAAATACATGTACTGGTCGTATTTAAGCCCTATCCCGCCGAGTATGATGATATCCACTTCCGCCTGCAGCGCTATCCTCGCCAGAAGCTCGTTGTAAGGCTCGCCCGAGACCGAAAATATCGGGAGTTTCTGCGATTCCACCAGAGAGTTAAAAACGTCTATCATGGGGATGTTGGTCCTCACCATGTTCTTGGGTATGATCCTTTTCGCGGGGTTCACCGCCGGGCCCGCTATCTCTATCATGTGGTCCGCGAGGGACGGCCCGTTGTCCCTGGGCTCGCCGCTCCCGTTGAAGATCCTGCCCATCATATTGTCGGAAAAACCCACCTGCATCGGGTGCCCGAGAAACCGGACCTCGTTGCCAGTTGACACGCCTCTGGCGCCCGCGAAGACCTGCAGGTACACGGTGTCACCGTCGAGCCGTATCACCTGCGCGAGCGATCTTCCGCGCGCGGCGGTTATTTCGGCAAGCTCTTCATAAGATATGCCCCGGGCTTTGACCGTGACGACGTTACCGGATATGCTTAATATCCTCGTGCATACTTTTCTCATTTTTGTTCACCTTTTTCTTCTTCGCCTTTTATCATGTCATCTATTTCTTTTTCGTGTTCCTTGAATTCATCGGACTGCCACTCTTTATAGTTCCAGTCTATGAACTTATGCCTCAGGTTATAGAAAAAGTCCCTCGCCTCGCCCTTGTCGCCGAAAGAAAAGGCGAACCGCAAGACGTTTATTATCTTCCCGAAAACGTATTTTTGCCTGTCCTCGCCGGTCGACGCGTCGACTTTGTCGAAACCGTTCTGCTGCAGGTACACGCTGTCCAGAAGATCGCTCTTAAGGTATATCACGAAATCTTCAAGCGATGTGCCCTCTTCCCCGACCACTTTCATCATCTGGCTGACCTCGTCGCCTTTTCTTAACACCTGTTTCGCGGTGGCTATCCCGTCCTCGGGGATGAAACTTTTGTATTTGCTCCAGCTCTCGAGCGGGTCGATCGAGGGGAACTTTCTCGCTTCGGACCTTTCGCGCGAAAGGCCGTGAAAAGCGCCGACCACTTTGAGCGTTCCCTGTGTAACGGGCTCTTCAAAGTTCCCTCCCGCGGGACTCACGGTGCCGCCTATGGTGAGGCTGCCTATTTCGCCGCCGCGCAGCCTGACAAGGCCCGCCCTTTCGTAAAAACTCGCTATGCGCGACTCAAGGTACGCCGGGTACGCTTCCTCTCCCGGTATCTCCTCAAGCCTGCCGGATATCTCGCGCATCGCCTGCGCCCAGCGCGATGTTGAATCCGCCAGGAGCAGCACGTTGAGGCCCATCTGGCGGTAATATTCGCCCAGCGTGGCGGCGGTATATACGGAAGCTTCCCTGGCGGCGACCGGCATGGAAGAAGTGTTGCAGATGATCACCGTGCGCTCCATCAGGCTTTTGCCGGTGCGGGGGTCCGTGAGTTTCGGGAACTCCCTCAGCGTCTCGACCACTTCGCCGGCCCTTTCGCCGCACGCGGCGATGATCACGATATCAACTTCGGCGTAGCGGCTGGTCAGCTGCTGGAGCACCGTCTTCCCGGCCCCGAACGGCCCGGGTATGCAGTACGTGCCGCCTTTCGCGACCGGGAAAAGCGTGTCGATTATTCGCGCCCTAGTGATAAGAGTCTCTTTCGGCTGTATCTTTTCCTTATAAGCGGTGATGGGGACCTTCACCGGCCAGTCAAACGTCATGGTCACGTCCCTTGTCTTCCCCCCGGAATCCTTTATTTTAGCTATCACGCCGGTCAGCTTTGATCTTCCTTTTTTCGCCACCTCTTCCACAACGCATTCATCATAAACGTCGAACGGCACCATTATCTTGTGCGTGAATATCCCTTCCGGCACGGAACCAAGGACGCTCCCGCCCGTCACTTTATCGCCTTTCTTGGCGAGCGGCGTGAATTCCCATTCTTTTGACTCATCCAGCGCGTTAAGCTCCACCCCCACCGGCAGGAAAAACCCGAATTTTTCGGCGAGTTCGGGCAGCGGGTTCTGCAGGCCGTCGTATATCTGCGTAAGGAGCCCCGGGCCAAGCTGCACAGAAAGCATCTGCCCGGAAAATTCCACCTCGTCGCCGACCTCTATGCCTTTCGTGTATTCGAACACCTGCAAAAACGCTATGTTCCCGGATATCTTGATGACTTCTGACTTCAGCCTTCTGTCGCGGCTCAGCACATACCCGACATCGTTCTGTATGATATCGCCGTCAAATTCCACCGTAAGCATGTTCCCGTTTATACCGGTTATCTTACCTTTCAGCTTGCTCATATGCTACCTCACATAAATGGTAAAAGATCTCTTCGCCTTTATCCTTATCAAAAGCCGCCAGCCTCTCAAGGATCTGCATCCTCAGAAAATACAAAACCAGCCAGTTTATGTCAAAATAGTACCCCGTGCTTTGCGCTTCTATGAAAGCCAGCTTGATCTTCGCAAGCGCCTGTTCCCTGAGAAGCGGGTTCTCTTTTTCCATAACGATCTTCAGAAGATCGCCGGCGGCGTATTCTTCCCCCTGTTTTTTCGCCTCTCTTATCTCGGACAGTTTCGTCCTGAGCCTGAGATCGAATTCTTTCCATTCCTTTAGCACCGCCGTATCCTCGCATCTTCCCTCATGGCACTTCGCGTCCGCCGAACGCAGGATCTTCATGTCTTCGGGGGTGAGCCATTTCGCGCATTCCCCCAGAAAAAATCCCGTGGTCACGGCGAGCTCCCTGCCCCATCTCAGGTAAGGAAGCGACGATACAAGGTAATAATATTTGGTCATTTTTTGTTCCCGGCCTCAAGTATCGACGCGATCTTCGGGTTCAAATAGGTCCTGAAGGCCTCCGCTATCGCCTCATCGGAAAAATCATAATAGGACGAGCCGCCCTTTTCGCCTATCCGGAAGCCGTGTTCCACGCCCGGCGACACTTTCAAAGTAACTCCTTTTTTGACGTCTTTTTTCAGCGCGTCAAAAAACAGTTTATCCAGTACCGTTTTATCTTTCTCGTTTAAAAGCACCTCCACGTCGAACTGTTTGTCCGCCGTGAGGTTCTTAACCATGATAAGGATCATTTCTTTCAGCACTTCGGGCGTGAGCTGGCCCGCTATGTCCCCTTTAAGGATCCTGTCAAAAAGCGCGATGATACTTTCTTTCAAGGCGAGTATGGCGTCACGCGAGGCCTGTTTTATGGCTTCTTCGGCGTTCTTCTTAAGCCTTTCCGCGTCTTTCCCGGCGGCGGCGATGATCTCTTCTTTTTCTTCCCGCGCTTCTTCTATGGTCTTTTTGGCCTTAGTCTTGGCCGCCTGGACTATCCGGTCGGCCTTCTGCTCGGCTTCACCGACGCCTTCCGTTTTGATCTTTTCGATTATATGCTTAAGGTCCATTTCCATGATCCCCTCCTGGTTGCCGGGCGCCCACAAGGGGCGCCCCTACTATAACTTTCTCGACCCCGGTTTTGTGAGCGGCATGCCTTCCTGGCATAGCGGGCATTCCTCTTCCCTGAAAGTCGGGATATCAAATTTCACGAGGCTGGCGTGTTTAACGCCGCCCAGGTCCACGGGCCCGGCGCTCCTGTCAACTAGGCACGCGACGCCCACGGGTCTTATGCCCCTTTCTTTTAAAAGAGCGATCACTTCCTTTACGGACCTCCCGGTCGTGAGGACGTCTTCCGCTATCAGCACTTTGTTCTCGGGGGTGGCCACAAAGCCCCTCCTTAATGACATCTTCCCCGCATCGTCCCTTTCGGTGAAAAGCGCGCGCGCCTTAAGGGCCCGCGCGAGTTCATAAGCGAGCACTATCCCGCCCATGGCGGGCCCTATCACGGTGTCCGGCATGTCCGCGCGGAATTTTTTCGCCAGCACCGAGCACAGCCTCTCCGCCACTATCGGGTTCTGCAGCAAAAGCGCGCACTGGAGATACGCGCCCGAATGCAGCCCGCTTGAAAGTTTAAAATGTCCCTGCTGGTAAGCGCCGGTCTTTTTGAACATATCCATTATTTCCATCTCTCGCATGGCTATATCTCCTCTTTTATCCTTTTCGCCGCTTCCAGCGGATCTTTCGCGTGTATTATCGGCCGGCCGACGACTATATAATCGGCGCCCTCGGCTATGGCTTTTTGGGGGGTACGCACCCTTTTCTGGTCGCCTGCCTGGGCCCATTCGGGCCTCACTCCCGGGGTGACCACTATGAAATCCTTGCCTATTTTTTCCTTGATGACACGCGCCTCTTCCGGCGAGGCTACCACGCCGTTAAGGCCGGCTTTGTAGGCGAGGTTCGCGAGGTCCACGACTTTTTCCTTAAGGTTGCCGCCCAGGCCGATGGCCATCATGTCCTTTTCGCCCATGCTGGTGAGTATGGTCACGCCCAGAAGTATCGGTCTTTCTTTTACCCCGGCTTCCTTCACGCCCTCCACCGCCGCTTCCAGCATGGCCTGGCCGCCGAGACAGTGGAAGTTCATCATAAAAACGCCTTTTTTCGCGGCGGCGCGCGCGGCGTTCTTCACCGTATTGGGTATATCATGGAACTTGAGGTCCAGGAAGACCTTCTTGCCGAGCGACTTGATCTTGGAGAGGATGGTTTCGCCGAAATCCGTGAAAGGCGCTATGCCTACTTTGAATATTTCCACCTCGGGGGCGAGGATGTCCACAAGTTCTTCCGCCCTGCCCGGATTATCAACATCCAGCGCCACTATGAGTTTTTTTTCTGCGCTCATATGCCTTTCAGTTTTCCCGTCAATGATCCCGCTTTTTCTATTTTTTTGCGTTTCAGATATTCCGTGAATTCTTCGAGCACGCGGTCGTATGCCGCGGGGTCAGCGAGGTTCGCCGTCCCTACCTGCACGGCGCTGGCGCCGCACAGCATGAACTCGGCCACGTCCACACCCGTCATTATACCGCCCACTCCTATGACAGGTATGTTAACACTATTATACACGTCCCTGACAGCTTTTAAAGCCATTGGTTTTATCGCGGGCCCGCTTAAGCCCCCCACGACGTTGCCAAGCACGGGCTTCATCGTTTCGGCGTTCACCGCCATTCCCAGATAAGTGTTGACCGCAGATACCGCGTCCGCCCCTCCCGCTTCGGCGGCTTTAGCCGCTTCGGCGATATCCGTCACGTTCGGCGTAAGCTTCACGATAAGGGCGCATTCCGTCCTTTCTCTGACCGCGGAAACTATTTCTTTTGTTATTCCCGGATCCTGGGCGAAAAGGCTGCCTTTTGCGCCGCCGTGGGAGACGTTCGGGCATGAAAGATTGAGTTCAATGGCGGCGGGCGTGTTCTTGCCGGTAAGTTTTCCCACGCATCTTGTATATTCGTCCGGGCCGTCCCCGGCGATGCTCACGATAACGTTCGTTTTTATATTTTTCAGTTTTGGCCAGGCTTCTTCCAGGAAATCATCTATCCCTTTATTGGCGAGCCCTATGGAATTAAGCAGGCCCGAAGCGGTCTCGACTATCCGCGGAGGCGTGTTGCCTTCCCTGGGCTTGAGTGTGACCGTTTTTGTTATGATGGCCCCGATATTTTCCAGCTTGAGAAAATCCTCGAACTCCTCGCCGTAACCGAAAGTGCCGGAAGCCACCCAGATGGGGTTTTTGAAAACGGCCTGGCCGATATTTACCTTAAGATCCACTCTTCTCCCTTTCCCAGTCTATCTCGTCCGCGCCGAAGACGGGCCCGTCCTTGCATACAAGCTTGTAACCGTCCTTCGTCCTTATGGCGCAGCCCTGGCACGCGCCTATGCCGCACGCCATGTACGCGTCAAGCGAAAATTGAGCGGGAAGCCCGTGTTTCTTTAACACCCTCGCGAGCTCAGCCAACATGGGCCGCGGGCCGCAGGCAAATATTCTAGTCGCTTGTCGCTTGTCGCTCGTCGCTAGTTTAAGATGGCTATCGACGAGTTCGGTAATGTAACCTTTCAGGCCGCAGGTCCCGTCCTCCGTGGAAGTATGGAACCCCGCCCCGAGCTTTTTTATCTCTTTTGAGTATACCACGTGTTTCCTTGAACAGGCGCCGGCAAAAACATCCACCCTGCACTTCGGGGCGAGCGTTTTGGCAAGCCCGTAAAGAGGCGCTATGCCGTGCCCGCCGGCCACGATGATGACACGCGTCTTTTTGCCCACACCTTCAAGGTCAAAACTGTTCCCGATCGGGCCCAGGATGTCTATCTCTTCGCCCTTTCTTTTCCGGCTCAAGATCTCCGTGCCGGTCCCCACTGTCTTATAAAGCATCTTTATGCCGTTTTTCGTCTTGTCATGCACGCCTATGGGTATCCTTAAAAGCGGGTCTGTTCCTTTATCCCGCAGTTTGACCAGGACGAACTGCCCCGGCAGGGCGTTCTCCGCCAGCCACTTCGCGCCGATCTCCATCACGAAATGATCAGGGGCTATTTTTTTATTTGATATAATGTCA
>Ga0272444_10005845_pt1 | contig 10610 bp, 7 predicted proteins | sample SSMForm13_FD_201033 | JGI IMG/M metagenome (GOLD analysis project Ga0272444, IMG submission 201033) | Marine sediment archaeal communities from Little Sippewissett salt marsh, Falmouth, MA, United States - SSM-Form-13 | ecosystem: Environmental > Aquatic > Marine > Wetlands > Sediment ...
CAGCAAGAGACTCTTAAAAAGGCCTGCCAGATAATGAAGGAGCAGAATATTCACAGGCTGGTTGTTCAGAGTGAAGACGTAGGGTTGTTAGCAGATAGGCAGGGGCCAACATCTCTCCCTCTGGGCATTCTCTCCATTTCTGATGTGATAGGGCACTTGCACACTCAGGCCAAGGGGTAACGGGTCAGGAGTTGCTAGAGTACGAGAAGAAGGGTTTACCTTCTTACAGACGCTCTGGCTACTGAGGTTGTCTAAGACGATACGTGTGGCATCGTCTTCTTTGGCTCCCTCGGTGCCTCGTCATTCTCTAAAAGGTAAACACTTTGTACCGGGGATCAATCATCATGTCCACAAGTACAGCTGCCCCGGAGACCACAGAGCCTTCAATGCAGTCCTCTGGTGAAACAAGCCTCTTATTCGCACAGGCTGCACAAACATGGATAGGGGTCTTCTTACTGATGAGTTCGTCCAGAAGGTCTTTCATATGTTCGCCTGTCGTGGCACGGATGCCTTCTGCCATGCCTAATTGAGCCCAATGGATGGCGTCATCGATCAAGAAGATCTCCACATGAAGGCCCTTTTCTGCTGTAATGCTCGCTAACTGTAATGCTCGCGTGGCAGCTCCTGATTTTTCAAACCCCTTGGAGATGACGAACAAGAATTTTTCCATTTCCCGCTCCTTTAAGTGTGAAAATCAGTCATCATCAATCTTGCAAATAGTTGCTCTGGCGAGACCCGTGCCATGTTGAACTGGTGGTTTACTTGAGAGTCAGTTTACCATTTTCTGGTGGAGGGGTTAACCGAAGGTTGCTTGCCGCTGCAAAAAGATTGCACAATACCAGCCAGTTAAAGCAATGAAATCCTACTCTGTCCTGTTAGTAGATGTCAAACGTTTTATGGCACAGGGACAAGGATTGAAAACACGGGGACTTTTTGCTAGGGGGGGTTCTGTGTAATAATAGCGAGTTATGTTACTATTTTATGGTAATACCACGCAAGAAGGATTGGAGGTCCCGATGAGACAATTAATTTGCACCATGGCCATGGGCGTTTTTGCTGTTTGCCTCTTTGCCTTGTTCGCGCCCTATGTATGGAGTGAAAAAGAAAAGGCCACCTACGTGGGCATGGAGAAGTGCAAAGAATGCCATCCGGAGCATGTGGAGAGCTATTACTCGTGGAAATACTCAAAAAACTTTCGGATCATACAAATGAGAAGAAAAGATCATGACCCAGACTGTCTCCCTTGCCATACGACCGGCTATGGAAAGGTGGGAGGATTTAGCAATATGGAAAAAACCCCGGAGATGGTCAACAAACAGTGTGAAAGTTGCCACGGACCTGCCAGCCTTCACCTCAAAGCTCCGACCAAGCTGGAGCATCAAGAGACATTGAGTATTCCAAAGAATCTCTGTACAAGCTGTCACAGCGGCCACAAGCACCCGGGGTATTAAGCTACTGCATGACATGCCACTGTTAGCATAAGCAAATCGGGAGTTAAGAAGATGGGGCGAATGATACCATTTTTAGACAGGTTACGGTCTAGGCTTCGTGTAGCCAGCCTGACGGTTAAAGTCATATTTGGGGTGAGCGCAATCCTGGTTGTCGTAATGGGCCTCTTCACTTACTATGACATGGTGACGCGAACAAAGTTCCACTTTAACAAGCAGGAGGAACGAGCCTATGAGATTAGTGACACCGTCATGAGAAGCATTGAGTATCCCATGCTCGATGGAGAGATGGAGGACGTGCAGGCCATCTTGGAAAGCTTGTACACATTGCAGGATGTGACGGTCGTAAATCTTTGCGATCTTGAGGGCACCATCAAATATAGTGGATCGCCGGCCAACATAGGCGAGCTTGATTATTCCGAGGCCACCAAGAAAGCGCTACGCACGCACTCCCTGGTAAAGGGCCTGGAGTTGCTGGGAGAAGACAAAATACTTCAGCATGCCATGCCGATCCCCAATGAAACGACCTGTTATAAGTGCCATTGGGCTGAAGACAACATATTGGGGGTCTTGACCGTAGGCATTAGCTGGAGCCCTATAGAGGAGAGGATAGCAGCCCTTAGGAATAGAGAGATTACCTTGGCCGTTGTTTCACTTGTGGTTGTGGGGTTTTTCTTGACTTTATTCTTGTCCAAATACATTACACGACCCCTTTGCACACTTACTGAACTGGCCGATGAAATTAGCCGGGGAAAACCCGGGTTTGAATTCGGTAGAAGGCTCAAATGCTGGGAGGTGGAAAAATGTGACAAGACCAACTGCCCTGCATACGGAAATCCCGAGACGCTTTGTTGGTACCAGGACGGGACACTCTGTCACGGCCAACCGTCGGGGAGCTTTCCAGAAAAGTTGGACGAGTGTCGAAAATGCAAGGTCTACAGAACCCATGTGGGTGACGAAATGGTTCAGTTGGCGGACTCATTCAAGCACATGCTCGAGAAATTAAAGGCCTCTAAGGAGGAGCTGAGGCGGTCTGAAGAGAAATATAGGCTTCTATTTGATAGCGATCCGAACCCTATTTTTATTCTGGATCGTGAAACGCTTAGAATATTGGATGCAAACGCAAGGGCTGAAGTCCATTATGGCTGTTCAAAAAACGAGCTTCTGAAGATGTCTTTCATAGATCTGGGTTACAAAGAAGATGCACAAGAAATCGTGTCGCGTTTCAAAAATGTCACCGATCATCGATCTATCGTTTTTTCCAAGAAGCAACATCGCAGAAAAGACGGAAGCCTGTTTTATACGAACATCCATGTATGTGGCTGCAGATACATGGGAAGAGATGCTCTCATTGCTACTACAACCGATGTAACAGAGAGTGTGGAGAAAGAAGCTCAGTTGATTCAAGCCAGCAAACTTGCAACCTTGGGAGAAATGGCAGCCGGCATTGCCCATGAATTGAATCAACCACTCAATGTCATGAAAATCGGTAGCGATTTTCTTAGAGAGATGGCAACCAAGGGCAAAAAAATTGGTAATGAAGAACTCGATACAGTGACTGAAGAAATCAGCAGTCAGGTAGACAGAGCATCGGGAATTATCAAGCATATGCGGGATTTTGCCAGGATAGCGGACACTACAACGGATAAGTTGGATGTCAATAAGCCCATTCGCGACGTTTTTAAGATTATAGGTCAACAGCTAAAACTGCGTCAAGTTGAGCTAGAATTGGACCTGGATGAGAATTTGCCTCCCATCATGGCAGATAGTAACAAATTAGAACAGGTCTTTATAAACCTGGTGACCAATGCCAGGGATGCCATGGAGGAGACCTCCCCCGGCTCAACCAGGCTATTAAAAATAAAGTCTTTTATAGACAATAGTGATGTCATCGTTACCGTATCTGACACGGGCAATGGGATTCCAAAAGGAATTACAGATAGGATATTTGAGCCTTTTTTTACTACCAAAGAAGTGGGCAAAGGCACCGGACTTGGGCTCTCTATCAGCTATGGCATTGTCAAGGATTGCGGTGGGACGATCAGGGTACAAAGCGAAGTAGGTAAGGGGACGACCTTTGAATTACGGTTTCCTATGTCTACGGAAAACGCTCAGGAAGCCTAAGACAGATACGGCAGCGAGAGGTTTGAGAATCAATGCCTAAAGTCCTGCTTATCGATGATGAGGCGCCCATAAGGAAGGTGCTTGGGCTATACCTGCGCAGCAAACATTATGAGGTCCTCACAGCTGCAGACGGAAAGGAGGGGATTGAGGTATTTCAGGAAGCAAGACCCCCCATTGTATTGACTGACATAAGGATGCCCGGTGTGGATGGGATTGAGGTCTTAGAACGGATTAAACAGATCGCTCCTGAAACCGAGGTGATCGTTGTGACAGGGCATGGGGACATGGACTTGGCCATTAAGGCCCTTCAGCTTGACGCTTCTGATTTTATCACCAAACCTGTCGGGAATGAAGCCCTGTCCGTTGCCTTAAAGCGGGCACAGGAACGGCTGGACACGAGAAGGATGTTGAAGGCGTCCCATGACTATTTACGTCAGGCGGAAAAACTCATTGCCATAGGTAAGATATCCGATAAGCTTGCACACGAGATTAGAAACCCTCTGACAGTCATCGGTGGGCTTACTGATCGGTTGAAAAAGAAGGCCCGCCAATGTCTCGGTGGGGAACACTATACCGAGATTATATCACACGAGATTGCCAGGCTCGAGAATCTTGTCAATGATATTTTGCTGTACTCTGGAGAGGTTCCCTTAAACAAAACAGAAGTCAATATAAACAAACTGGTTAATGAGGTCCTGTTGCTTTTTGATAGGGATTTCACTGAAAAGGGGATCTCTGTAAGGACTTCTTTTGGCGAGAACATCCCCCTGATAAGGGGAGACAAGGAGAAGCTTCAAGAGGCGTTCATCAACATCGTGATCAATGCCGTCCATTCTATGGGAAAAGGTGGAAATCTGACCGTACGAAGCGAGTGCGTTTGCGAAAAAACCCCCAAAACCGTCAAAGCAGTGATAAGTGACACCGGCAAAGGTATTCCGGAGGATATTATTGATAAAGTCTTTGATCCTTTTTTTACCACCAAGACAGTTGGAAGTGGTCTAGGGCTCACGGTAGCCAGGGAGATCACAAAAAGGCATAACGGCACCATGGCTATCCAAAGCGAGGTTGGCAAAGGCACGACGGTTATTGTTGAACTTTGATGGTCTTCAATTCTCTTTTTGATGAAGCGGATCTCTATGACCAGGAAGACGTCAGATGACTAAAGTCTTGCTCATCGATGATGAGGAACCTGTAAGGAAGGTTGTGGGATTATACCTGCGCACTAAAGGTTACGAGACCCTGACAGCTGCAGACGGGAAAGCGGGGGTGGAGCTGTTCCAGCAAGAAAGACCTCCCATCGTATTAACCGATATCAAGATGCCCGGTATGGATGGCATCGAGGTATTAAAGAAAATCAAAGAGATCAGCCCGGAAACCGAGGTCATTGTAATCACCGGGCATGGAGACATGAACCTGTCCATCCAGTCTCTCCAACTGGACGCATCCGATTTTATCACCAAACCTGTTGGCAATGAGGCCCTATCCGTTGCCTTAAGGCGGGCCGAGGAAAGGTTCGATACCAGGAGGAAGCTTAAGGCATACAGAGATAATCTGGAAAACACTGTCAAGGAAGCCATAGAAGAGTTAAGGGAAAGGTACGAGTTTGAAGGCAATCTAATCCGCCATTCCATAGACGGCATAATCGCCACCGATGAACAGGGGATCATCATCACCTTTAATCAAGGGGCGGAGAGGATTTTCGGCTATTCTGAAAATGAGGTGATAGGGAAGACGGACATGGGTAGTCTTTACCCGCCCGGGACACGAGAAGAAATCCGGCTAAGTCTAGACATCGGAGAACGCCAAAGAGAGGGGGTGGGTAACTGGCGGGAGGCCTTTGTTTTAGACAAAGGCGGTCAGAAGATACCGGTAAGGTTTTCAGGCAGCCCGCTCTATCGAAATGGAAAGGTCATTGGTAGCGTAAGGTTTTTCCACGACCTGAGGGAGATGAAGCGGTTACAACAGGAGCTGGTGAGATCCGAAAGGTTAGCTGCCACCGGACAGACTGTGGCTGGCCTCGCCCACTGCATTAGAAATATCTTGATTGGTCTGGAAGGAGGGGTCAATGTAGTAGATAAGGGGCTAAAAAAAGAGGATATGCGCAAACTCCGGGCTGGCTGGAACATCGTTCAACCAAGTATTGGCAGGGTCTCTAGCCTGGTTTTGGATCTCCTGGACTATTCCAAGGAATGTAAGCCTGAATGTGAAGAGTGCGATCCCAATGCTATTGCAGATGAGGTGTGCGAGCTGATGAATCGCAAGGCAGAGGAATCGGGCATAGAGATTGTCAAGCATTTTGATGCAACCATAGGCAAGGTATCTCTGGACTCCAAAGGGATTCATCGGTGTCTGCTTAATCTGGTCTGTAATGCTATTGACGCCTGTATATCTGAGCAAGAGGACGGGAAAGGGAACCTTGTGCGGGTGACTACAAAGCGTAAAAGTGATGGGGCCCTAACATTTCAGGTTTCTGACAACGGTTGCGGCATGAGCGAGGCAGTCCAAGAGAAAGTCCTCACCGGTTTTTTTAGCACCAAAGGGGCAAAAGGTACCGGCCTGGGCCTCCTGATTACCCAGAAGATCATTGGGGCACACGGTGGTACCATGTGTATTGACTCTGAATCTGGAAAAGGGTCAAGCTTTACGATTCACGTACCTTGCAGCCCCCAAACAAGCAAGAAACCTTGATTGAACACGTAGCCCTATAAGGATAACGAAAAATGGGATTCAGGGATTTGTTTGCGCCTAATGTGGCTAAACTGAAGGACAAGAAAGACAGTGAAGGCCTCATACGGGCTCTGAGTTACAAGGAAGATGCAGAGATAAGAGAGATATCAGCACGGATTCTTGGCGAGATAGGGGATGCAAGGGCGGTTGATCCCCTCATTCGGGCCTTAAGGGATGAAGATAATGGTGTTCGACATCAAGCAGCCCGAGCAGTGATCAAAATAGGGGATGCAAGGGCGGTTGATCCCCTCATCCAGGCCTTAGAGGACGAAAACGCAGATGTAAGAGTCGAGGCAGCAAAAATTCTTGGCGAGATAGGGGATGCAAGAGCAGTGGAACCCCTTGTGCAGGTCTTAAGGGGCGCAGACAGGGATGTTCGACGTCAGGCAGCCCGTGCGATTATCAAGATAGGGGATGCGAGAGCGGTGGAGCCCTTGATCAAGGCCCTAAGGGACGAAAACGCAGATGTAAGAGTTGAAGCAACAAGGATTCTTGGTGAAGTGGGGGATGCAAGAGCAGTGAAGCCCCTCGTCGGGGCCCTGAGAGACGGAAACGAGGATCTGCGATACCAGGCAGCAAATGCTCTTGGTGAGATAGCAGATTCGGAAGCGGTTGATCCCCTCATCCAGGCCTTAGCGGATAGGGCGGCAAGTGTTAGGGCAGGAGCTGCAGATTCTCTTGGTGAGATCGGGAATGCAGCAGCCATCGAGCCGCTCGTGAAAGTCTTAAGGGGGGATGATGCACGCATTGTGCGAGAACGGACAGCATGGGCTCTTACGAAAATAGGGGACCCAAGAGCCGTGGGGTTTCTGATTCAAGTTCTAATGGAAAACAGTGCGCCTAATGTGCAAGTTCAGGCAGCATTGGCCCTTGGCAAGATTGGAGATGCCAGGGCCGTTGATCCACTCGTTCAAGCTTTAACGGATGGAGATAAGAATGTGCGCGTGCAGGCAGCAAAGGCCCTTGGCGAGATAGGCGACGCAAGAGCCGTGGGTCCACTCAATCAAGCTATAAAAGACGAAGACGGATGGGTTCAAATGCATGTCAAAACAGCCCTTCGCCAGTGTAAGAAAAGGAAAGTCTAAGGGGTTAGACGAAGGTGCCTTATGACGGTCCTCAAGGAGAGACAGAACTCATGGGCTTCGCCCCAATTGGAATAGTGGAAAGTTGGAATACGATAAGAAACGAAATCTTAATGACCCTCTAAAACACAACCCAGATGATGATGTTTGTGCACAGAATATTGCCTACGGTTGCATGCCCTATGGTCGAATCTCATGTTTTTTCAGCTTACTGTATAGAGTCGTTCTGCTGATACCCAAAAGCCGAGCGGCTTCGTGCTTGTTCCAGTTGCATTGTTGCATGACGTGCAGAATCAGGTTCCTTTCATTTCTTGCCAAAGAGTGTTTCATCGGCGGCCTGTGCAGGGTCTGGATTGTCTCGGGCAGGTCCTCGGCCCCGATAAGGGGCCCTGATGACAAGACCACACATCTGGATATGGTGTTTTGGAGCTCTCTCACGTTCCCGGGCCAGTGATAGTGCATGATCAATTGCATGGCCTCAATGTCAAATGCTGCGATTTCCTTCCCCTCAATGAGACAGTAGGTCCGCAGGAAATGATTCGCCAGCAAAGGCACATCAATGATGCGCTCACGAAGGGGAGGCACATGGACACGCACAACATTTAACCGATAATAGAAATCCTCTCTAAGGCGCCCGGCTTCCACCTCCTTTTCAATCTGTCTATTGGTGGCCGCAATAATCCTTACATTGGCCTGAACAGGATGTTCACCTCCCACCCGTTCGAAACTTTTGTCCTGCAGAAATCTAAGAAGGAGGACCTGGGTCTCAAGAGGCAAATCAGCGACCTCATCCAAGAAAAGAATGCCTCCCTGAGCCCGCTCCAGTCGCCCTAGTTTGCGCTTGGAGGCCCCTGTAAACGCCCCTTTCTCGTGCCCAAAGAGCTCGGAGTGAACCAGCGTGGGGACAAAAGAAGAGCAATGGGCGGCCAAGAACGAAGTCCCCCTATATTTGCCTGCCTGGTGAATAGCACGGGCCAGGAGCTCTTTTCCCGTTCCACTCTCGCCGGTAATCAGGATCGTGCTTTCTGAATCGCTGACAGCCTCAATGAGGCGGTAGATCTCCTGCATAGGCCGGCTTTGACCAACGATTCCCATAAATTTGTCTGGACCTGTCAACTGCCTTCTGAGTGCTTCCTCCCGGAGCTCCTTGGAAATCTGATTCTTGATTACCCCGGAAATCTGGCGGATCAAGGATTCCATAAAGATCAAATCCTCCTCTACCGGGATGTTCCTGGACGGCGACCCCACTAGAAAAAGTCCATAGCATACCCCCTCTACTTCAATGGGTACGGCCATCCAAGACTTATACTTTTGTCCCAGACGCTGGATAATGGCCGGGCAATCAGCCTTGTTCTCAGAGTGTGAGGGTCGGACCTTTGCCGCAGTTAACAAGGTCAAGAGATCGTGCTCCAGCCTGGGGTCCTTGATGCTCTCTCTGGCTCGATCATAACAGGTCAGTTTACTCCGCCCCCCAAGGGGCGAATAGAAGCCCTCCCTGTTTGGCGCAAGGAGGAAAAGGAGGGTATGAATCTCTGGGTAGAATTCTTCCATCGTGTCTTGGAGGACACGGCCCATACCATTTAAATCGTATTGCTCGGTGACCCTCACAAGGATGCTGTTTACGGCCTCTAGCTCGTGATGTCTTCTTCTGAGTTCCACCTCCCGTTCTCGCAGGGCCTGTTCTGCCCGTTTCCTTTGTGTCATATCTACGATGTTGCCTAAAACAGCCAGCCTCCCCTCGTACTCTATCCGCTTGTTTCTCCTTACAATCCATATGGTTCGGCCATCTTTCGTGAGGCCTTTGGCCTCGTATTCCGACGGAACTTGCTCACCCTTGAGCCGCTTTGCCCGCATCTCATTGGTGAGAGCCCTGTCATCAGGATGTACCAATCGCCACGATTCCATGCCTATCAACGCTTCTTTCCAATAGCCATAAATCTCAGCAAATCGCCTATTGGCAAAGACTATCTTTCCATCCTGGTCAATGTAGATGCCTGTCAGTGAGTTTTCCACGAGCCCACTGTATTTTGTGTCAGATTCACGAAGGGCCTCCTCTGCGCTCTTTCGCTCCCTGACCTCCCTGGCGACGCTCTCTATCATCTGGTTTGTCACTTGCTTGAGGGATTCCAGGAGTTCCACTTGTGAAGTCCCCGATACCTGGGCGGTCAGGTCCCCTTTTGAGACCCTGTCCAGCACGTTGAAATGTTCGGCAAGACCCATGGCGAACTCATGAGAAAGATCAACCATCTCTCCAAGGTTCTCCGCAGTCAGGTTCACGATGTGCTTCAATTTAGAAATCAACTCAAGTTCCGAGGTCTCGGCGATCCTGACCAAAGGGTCGCCAGCGGAAATCTGTTTTAGCGCTTCGAAGGTTTCTGATAACCCCAGGGCCAACTCCATACTGATATGTCCCGCCTGTCTATCGCGTTGCTCCACCATCTTTCTGAATTCTGTGAACTGCCTGTTTACTACCTTTAGGGTCGCTTCCATTGAGTCCACATCCATGTTCTCTTTAAAGGGCTTGCATTCAAGGCACATCTCCATCTTCTCCAGAAACCTGCCCTGGATCTCCTTTCGACAACGGTTGCCGGAGATAACCCAACACATCAGCTCCTTTGACTTGTAAGCCGGGCATTCGACCTCGTCACACTGAAAATACTCCCAGCATTTTACCTTGTCTTTCAACCCTTGAGCCCCTTCTTAATGGAACAAACGGCTCATAAGCAACGCTGAAGAGCCGTTACATCAACTGCGACGTTCCTGTCTCTTTTTCCGTGGGAAAGCCTGTAGTGTTCCGTGCCGCAAGAATGCGTGAGGAATGCATAAGCTTACTTGATGGCCTACATTGAACCTTGACGCGGTATCTATTCAGCATGTGCCCAAGAATTCAGTGGTTGATCCGGAGTGTTCTGGCGGTGTGTTCCTCTCATTCAGTCATCGGTCACACAGCACAAGGGTAGCTCACGCGGTTCTCTTCTCTTATGGAACCAGAATCCAAGACGCTTCAACTACTCCGGGAACCTTGCCCGTCTTTTTCATCTACTTACAAGCCTTTGGGGGGATGATCGTTGAGTTCCTTAGACCTGGCATGGTGAACCTGTTCTTCCTGCAGGGATTTCCTCTCATACGCCTTTTGCAGCTTCTCATACAACTCATCCATATCCGGTGGCTTCACAACGTAATCGAAAGCACCCAGCCTCATGCTCTCAACTCCGCAAGCCACGGAGGC
>Ga0272444_10005846_pt1 | contig 10609 bp, 9 predicted proteins | sample SSMForm13_FD_201033 | JGI IMG/M metagenome (GOLD analysis project Ga0272444, IMG submission 201033) | Marine sediment archaeal communities from Little Sippewissett salt marsh, Falmouth, MA, United States - SSM-Form-13 | ecosystem: Environmental > Aquatic > Marine > Wetlands > Sediment ...
CCCCTTATGGAATGGCTCAACTATCATCATCTCCTATACTTCTGGGCGGTTATGCGGGAAGGGAGCGTGACAGCGGCTTGTGAGAAGCTCCGTCTATCGCCGTCGACCGTCAGTGCGCAAGTTGGAAAGCTGGAAGAGACCCTGGGGGGCAAACTCTTCCGTCGCACAGGACGGCGTCTCGAACCTACTGACCTGGGGCACCTGGTTTTCCGCTATGCCGATGAAATCTTTTCTCTGGGCCGAGAGATGATGGACACCGTTCAGGGCCGCCCCATGGTCGGCCCTCTGTCATTGAAGGCGGGGGTGGTAGATGCCTTCCCGAAGTTGATCGCCCGCAGAATTTTGGAGCCCGCGTTGTCTCTTTCGGAGCCTGTGCATCTGGTCTGTTATGAGAACAAGCTGGAGAGGTTGCTTGCCGACCTGGCAATGCACCATCTGGACATTGTCTTAAGTGATTCCCCCACACAAAAGGGCATGAGCATCAAAGTGTACAATCATTATCTGGGAGAATGCGGCGTGACGTTCTTCGCGATAAAGAAGCTGGCAAAACGGCTTCAGCCCCGGTTCCCAGAATCACTTGACGGAGCACCCATGCTTCTTCCACTGCCCATGTCGGCCTTGAGAGAAGAACTGGAGAGGTGGTTTGCCTCTCATGGACTTAAACCGATGATTGTGGGTGAATTCGAAGACAGTGCCCTGCTGAAAGCATTCGGTCAACATGGTGACGGCGCCTTTGCCGTTCCGTCTGTTATCGAAAAGGAAGTGGAGCGCCAGCATGATGTGCAGGTAGTGGGACGTGCTAACAAGGTGCGTGAACGTTTCTATGCCATTACTTTTGAGCGCATTATTAAGCATCCTGCGGTTACGGCGATCTCAAATTGGGCCCGCCAATACCTTTCAACCGGCAAAGAGCAGTCTGCCTCGTAAGAATCAAGCGGCCCTTCATGAAAATGGCGGGGATGAGAAGCGAGGCGGAAGGGTTTTGAAGCGCTGGAGCAAGGTGACCAATGGCGAGCGATGTGGGAGAAGCAAAATGATGCGGTGAGGACTTAACTGAAAAATGCTGTGGTGTTCGCTGCAAATGGTTTCCTTGGGTTGCCGAGAGGGCCTTTTACCCCATTAGCCTCTGCCTAAGCAAATGATCCACAATCACCAGCCTCACCATGGCTTCACAGACTGGTACGATCCTGGGGATGGCAGAAACATCGTGACGGCCTTTTACGGAGATGGTGGTGGGCCTTGCATGGATATCAATAGTCTGTTGTTCGATTTCGATGGAAGGTATGGGTTTCACGGCAGCCCTTGCGATAATCTCATCGCCATTTGAGATCCCTGCAAGTATCCCTCCAGAGCGATTGGTCACGAATCCTTCGGGCGTGATCTCATCATTAGATTCAGAACCCAGCAGGTTCGCTGCCTCCAGGCCCACTCCGATTTCAACGGCCTTCACCGCCCCGATACTCATGAGGGCCTTTGCCAACTCCGCATCCAACTTGTCAAAGACAGGCTCCCCCAGGCCAGGAGGACATCCCACAGCCCGCACCTCCACAATCCCTCCTGCTGAATTGCCCGCCGCCTTGATGTCCTTTATCTTTCTTGCCATTTGGTCCGCCGCTTCCAGGTCAGGAGCAAAAAAAGGATTCCTATTTACGACGTCAAGATTCGCCTGTTCAGCCCTTATTCCTGCAAGCTCTAGGGTATAGGCGGTTACGTTGATACCCGCTTGGTCCAAAACTATCTTGGCCACAGCCCCTGCCGCCACCCGCGCCACGGTTTCTCTGCCCGAGGCCCTGCCGCCGCCTCTGTAGTCACGGATCCCATATTTCTTCTGATAGGTGATATCCCCATGGCCGGGCCTGAACAGGTCCTTGATGGTGGCATAGGCCCTGCTGTCTGCATCTTTATTGTAGATGATGAGTTGGATGGGGGTTCCGGTGGTCTTTCCTTCAAAGACGCCAGAGAGGATTTCTACCCTGTCCGGTTCGCGCCTTGGGGTACTGGAGAGGGCTCCCCGCGGTCTTCTTTTGTCTAAGGCCTCCTGAATGTCCCGTTCATTTAGTGGCAACAAAGGCGGGCAGCCGTCAATGACTACGCCCAGAGCCTTTCCGTGGGATTCGCCCCAGGTTGTTACCCTAAAGGCTTTGCCGAAGGTGTTACCTGCCATAAGACCTCCCTAGTGAGGGCATGGTGCATTGGTTGAACAGTCAAATGGTTGAGGGGGATCTAGTTGGCCGACCCCTCATCGTTGCAGTTGTTTACTATGGAAATGTTGAACGATCTTTTCTACCACTTCATCGATGGTCAAATGTGACGTGTCCACAAAGATGTCCGCGACATCTTCGTACACAGGGATGCGCTCTTTCAGCACCGTTTCGGTTTCTTCATATATGTCGCCGCCCAACAGATCGGGCCGTTGCTGTAAGCTTGCCTCATCGCCCTGAATCCGCTGAATCATGGTATCAATGTCGGCTTTAAGGAGGACAAACCACCCCTTGTCGCCAAGAAAGGCCACATTATCTTTGTCCATGACTGCCCCCCCGCCCGGAGCAATCACGCAGTCTTCAATGTCAGAGAGCTGCCGGATGGCTTCCTTTTCTCTTGCCCGAAAAAAGGGCCAGCCTTCTTTTGCCACCATGTCTTTGATCGTCCTTCCAGCCTTTTGTTCAATGTAGTCATCTGAGTCGAAAAAAAACCTGCCGAGCCTTTCGGAGAGAGCCCTCCCTACAACCGTTTTGCCCGTTCCCCTGTATCCGATCAGAACGATGTTCATCCCCTAATGTCCCGATCCTTCTTTCATCATATCCGATAAAGCCCGCACAGCCATGAGGTAGCCGTCTTTTCCGAAGCCCGCCACTCGGGCAGTGGCCACGTCTGAAACAAAGGATCGGTGCCTAAAGGCCTCTCGCTGGTAGATATTGGAAAGATGAACCTCGACAATCGGCACATCCAGCATCAAGAGAGCGTCTCTTATGGCCACGCTGGTGTGGGTATAGGCTGCCGGGTTGATGATCACCGCGTCGCATGTCTCGATGGCTTCGTGAATCTTCTCGATGATGGCGCCTTCATCGTTGGACTGAAAGGTCTCTGCGGTTATACTAAGCTGTTGTGCGGTCTCCTTGATTTCAGCATCGATCTCTTCCAGCGTCGCACTCCCATACAAGGTTGGCTCCCGCCGTCCTAGCATATTGAGATTTGGGCCGTGAATCACCAGGATCTTAGGTTTTCCCTTCATGGTCTCCTTTCAACTCAGAGATTCCAGCCTATCCCAGAAATCGGGAAAAGACTTCCTCACACAATCAGGATCCTTGATCACCACACCTTCAACAGCCAAGCCCGCTATGGCAAAACTCATGGCAATGCGGTGATCTTTGTAGCACTCGATCTGGCCTCCCCGGGTCGCCAGGCCCTGGATCACCATGGCATCTCCCTTCTCTTCCACTGTGGCCCCGATCCTTCGAAGCTCATGGGTAAGGGCGGCGATTCTGTCCGATTCCTTGATGCGAAGGTGTCCTATGTTCTTGAGACTGGTTTTGCCTTTCCTGAAGGCACAGACCACGGCAAGGGCGGGGACCATATCAGGTACCTCATGAAGGTCGAAAGAAAGATCTCCGTGATAGGACAAGGGCCCTGTGATTGCCAGGCCCTTGCCAGATCTCTCGACTTGGCAACCAATGATCTTAAGGATATCAGTGAGTCGCAGGTCTCCCTGGACCGAGTCGGGACTCACGTTTGGTATCCTCACCGTGCCCCCACAGATGGCGGCGGCGGCCATAAAATAGGTGGCGCTGGAGGCGTCACCTTCTACGGCATAGTCTTTGGAACGGTACGCCTGATGGGCCCTGACCAGGAAAGATCTCTCATCTAACAGGGACACCTCTGCGCCAAACTTTCCCATGACATCCAGGGTCATGTCAACGTACGGCCGTGACGGAAGCGATCCCAGCACCTCGATGGCGACATCCCCTCTGGCGTAGGGGGCTGCCAGAAGAAGAGAGGACAGATACTGACTGCTGAGTCCCCTCGCAAGGGTGGTTTTTCCGCCCCCAAGCCCTTTTGCTACCACTTCAACTGGGGGGCACCCATTTTTATTTCTGCAAGATGCCTTGACCCCCAGTTCATTTAGGGCATCCACCAAGGGTTGGATGGGCCTTTCACGCATGCGATCATTGCCGTCAAGGACAAAGGTCCCGTGGCCAAGAGAGACGACGCCGGTCAGCAGTCTCAAGCCCGTGCCGTTATTCCCCATATAGATGGGCCCAGAGGGGATGGTCACATTTCCTCCCGTCCCCATGACAGTCAGTTCACGGCCGTGGGCACTGATATGGGCGCCCAAAGAGTTCAGGGCCTTCATCAGATGCTCTGTGTCTTCGGAAAAAAGAGGGCCTGTGATCAAAGACCGGCCTTTGGCCAGGGCAGCCACAATGAGGGCCCTTTGGGTGTAGCTTTTTGACCCAGGCACAGGGACGGTGGCATTGATATCTGTAATCGGTTTAATCGATTTCATGACTTCGACAACCTGGCGAAGACGACATCCCTCATTTCCTTCACCGGGGCCTTTTTTCCCGTCCAGGTAGCAAACTGTTCAGCCCCCTGATAAAGGAACATCTCAAACCCGCTGGCCACCAGGCATCCTGCTGCTTCGGCCTCCTTCAAGAGCATGGTCTTAAGAGGGTTGTATACAACATCGGCCACAGCCTTATACTGGCCTAACACGCTTCTTGGCACGGGCAGCCCATCTGTTTTCGGATACATCCCCACAGGGGTCGTGTTGACCAGACAGTCACCTGAAACACCCTGGATGTCAGAAAGGGGAACAAAGACAGAATCGAACTCCTGGGCCAAGTCCTGCCCTTTTTCTTCGGACCTGTTTACTACAATGGCCCTGCCTCCATTGCTCGTGATGCCGAAAACCACTGCCCTTGCAGCTCCGCCCGCGCCGAGGACCACAAAGGTGTTCCCTTCTATGGGGAGCAGGGTTTCAAGACACCTGACCGCTCCCACCCAGTCTGTGTTCGTGCCTTGAATGCCCTCTTTTCCAAAGGCCAAGGTGTTGACCGCCCCGATCTTTTTGGCTGTATCATCAATGTCGTCGATGAGCTCGATGATCTCCTCCTTAAAAGGATGGGTCACACTTGCCCCCCTTAGGTTGAGGGCTTTCAATCCGACCAGGGCGCCGGACAGGCTGTTCACCTCAAAAGGGAGGTACACGGCATCAATATCCAGAAGCCTGAAGGCGGTATTGTGCATCAGGGGACTCATGCTTTGTGCCACAGGGTTTCCCAGGATCCCATAGACAGCCGTGGTGCCGGTTGGCGTGAAAGGTGCACCCATTTCACCGGATTCGACCCGGGCGCCAGGGCCGTTTGCAGAAGCCGCAGATTGGAGCCTTCTTGATATGGAGACGATCTTTTTGAAAATCTCCTCGATATCGCCCGCCTTTAAAGGCCCCTTGTTGTGCTGAGCCAGGTACGTGAAAACGGCTTGTTCTCTCAAGGGATCATGGATCTCAAGGCCCTTTTCGGCCTTCAGCTTTGCGATGTCAAGACACACCGAGGCCCTGTCGTTTAAGAGCTTCAAGAGTTCAAGGTCTAGGGCATCAATCTTGTCCCTATATGTGTTAAGGCTATCTTTGTTCATGACTTCATCTCTTCAATCACGTCTCTGATCGTGCTTGTGGGCACTTCGGCGGTGACAAAGGGGTTTCCTATCCGTTTTATGAGCACGAAGTAGATCTTTGTCCCTACTACTTTCTTGTCACTGGCCATGAAATCAAGGAGTTCGTCTGTACTGAATCCTCGTGGGATCTTGTTCGGAAGTCCGTACTGCTTGATTAAGTGGACGATCCTTCCATGACTCTCTTCATCTAGAAAATCGAGTTTTCGGGAAATTTTCGAGGCCCCCACTGTTCCTATGGCCACGGCTTCACCGTGAGAAAGCCGATAGTCTGATGCGGCTTCCAGGGCGTGTCCGAGGGTATGGCCAAAATTGAGTATGCGTCTCAGGTCCCCCTCCTTCTCGTCTCGTTCCACGACATGGGCCTTTGTCTTGCAAGAACGCACCACCAGGTTTTCCATCAGCCTGGGTTGTCGCTCCATAACACGGTCCTTATGAGCCTCTAGGAGGCCAAACATCTCTCCATCTCTGATAATGCCGTATTTGATGATTTCAGCCAATCCGTTCTTAAAATCCCTGTCAGACAGGGTCTTTAAAAATGACAGGTCGATAAAGACCGCTCTTGGCTGATAGAAGGTACCGAGGAGATTCTTGCCTTGTTGAAGATCAATACCGGTCTTGCCTCCAACACTGCTGTCCACTTGGGCCACAAGGGTGGTCGCTATTTGGACATAGGGCACAGAGCGTTTGTAGATGGATGCCACAAATCCGGCAAGGTCTCCTACCACCCCACCCCCAAAGGCAATGAGGAGACATTTTCGGCTGGCCTTCAGCTCAAGGAGTTGTGTGGCTACATCAAGAACAACACCCATCGATTTTGACGCTTCGCCTGCCGGAATTTCAATAATCTCTGGGGACAGCGCTCCTTGCCTTAGCCTTTCTTCGACCATTTTCCCATAAAGTCGATTGACATTTGAGTCTGTGATGACGATGCATTGATCGGCAGGCTCTTGGGCTTGAATCATTGCCCCCAGGCTATACATGATACCTTGACCAACAAAGATGTCATAGGAGTCATCTGTTTTCTTTTCCAAATGGACCTTTATTTGCTCCATCCTACTGTCCATATCCCTTTCTAACGATCTTAGCAATGGATTCAATCTCGTCCATGAGTGTATGGAACTTTTCAGGTTTCAGAGATTGAGGTCCATCGGACAGGGCCTGCTCTGGATGCGGGTGGACTTCTATAATCAAGCCGTCGGCCCCCACTGCCACGGCCGCCTTTGCCAGGGGTAGAACAAACCGCCACTTTCCGATGGCGTGGCTCGGGTCCACCACGACTGGCAGATGGGTCTTCTCCTTTAACACAGGCACGGCGCTGATATCGAGAGTGTTGCGCATGGCCGTTTCAAAGGTTCGAATGCCTCTCTCACACAAAATCACGTCGTCATTTCCAGAGGCCATGATGTACTCGGCAGACATCAGCAGCTCTTCCAGAGTGGTCATCATGCCCCTTTTTAAGAGCACAGGCTTTTTTGCCTGGCCCACGGCCTTCAAGAGAGCGAAGTTCTGTACGTTTCTGGTCCCTATTTGAAGCACATCTGCATAGCTTTCAATAAGCTTCACGTCCGAGTCGGTCATGACCTCGGTTACGATGGGCAATCCTGTCTTCTCGCGCGCACGGGCCAGGATTTTCAGACCCTCTTCGCCCAGGCCTTGAAAACTGTAGGGGGAAGTCCTCGGCTTAAAGGCCCCGCCTCTCAACATAGAAGCCCCCGCCTTCTTCACCGCATCCGCCGATTCCATGAGTTGCTCTTCACTCTCCACGGCACATGGCCCGGCAATGATGACACACTTTGGCCCTCCTATCTCCACGTCGCCCACTTTAATGACCGTGTCACCGTCTTTAGTCTCCCTGCTTGCAAGCTTGTAGGGCTGAAGGATAGGCATGACCTTCTCAACACCAGACATCTCTTCTGCAGCTTTCAGGCGGACCTTTTCCCGCTCGTCTCCAACGGCACCAATAATGGTACGTTCCACCCCTTTGGATACGTGCGCACGATATCCAACCGATTCAACCCATTGAATCACTTTTTCAATCTGTTCTTCCTTGGCCTTGTGCTTCATGACAATAATCATTTTGGCCCCCCCTTTTTCTCGAAAATAAAAAAGGGCCGAGGCTCTTTGCCCCGACCCTTTGTCTATAAACCAAAAAGCCGTGGGCAGGCTGACCGGCCTACCCACGGCTTAAGGTTTTCTATGGACTAGCTACCGCCTAGAGTCCTCCTTTCAGCCATGGGCCGACCGGACCAAGGTAATAATAGTAGCTAAAATAGTATCCCTTCATTTCCATTCCTTTTTTCAATCCCGCTATCCGTCTGTTACACTATTTATATACTCTCATGGTGCTATTGGGATGTCAAGGCAAAAAAGCCAGTCCTCAATCCCGCCGACCAAGCCATGGGGATTTATTTTTGCATTTGGATTTGATAATGACCGAAGAAAGACTCCTGAGCCAAAAAATGGATATGCCACCCAGACTGCTTATCATAAACTGTCCCAGTGTCTACTTTACCCATATTCCTATGGGGACCTTTGGGTTGTGCGACTACCTGCACCACAGGAAGAGACAGGCCAGAATCCTGAACCTGGCCCTTTACAAAGAGGCAGAGATGGAAGAGGTCCTGGGCCATCATCTGCAAGATTTCCGCCCAACCCATATCGGTTTGGTTTTTCATTGGCAAGAAACCGCAGAAGGAGTGTGCTGGGTAGGTGAGCGTATAAGGGCGATGACCCATAAGGCTAAGATCGTGTGCGGCGGTTTCACAGGCAGCTATTTTGCAGAGGAGCTCATCAGGAAATGGCCCTTTGTCGATTATGTTGTAAAGGGCGACCCCGAAAGGCCTTTAGAGCTCCTCCTTTCCCATGCCGATGTACGCGATATCCCTAATCTTATATATAGAAACAAAAGAGGTGTTGGCGTCAATGAAGCCTCCTATTTCATAGACAAGGCAACGATTTCCAGCATTTCCTTTTCCGATCTCAGGTATCTATTTGATTACCAGTTGTACACCACGTTCCTGGAAAGAAAGCTTGGATTTCCTCTCTTCATTGGCAGGGGATGCACGTACGGGTGCCGTTATTGTGGAGGAAGCCGTGAGGCTTTTAAGCTTCACAGCGGCAGAACAAAGCCGGTGACGAGATCGATTGCTGCAATTGTGTCAGACCTTAAGCAACTAAGAGAGTATACTAAAAAAATATACATCTGTTATGAGATAGACCGAAGTTACATAAAGGCCCTGTTCGGGGCCATGAAGGGGGAAGAGGACCTGGTCAAGACCTTTCAGTTGAACTACGGTGCTTGGCAATTGTTCGACGCCGAGTTTCTGGATCTGTACAAAGAACTCTTCGTCCTCAATAGGCAAGACCGGCCGCTCTTTGAGATGTCACCAGAGGTCTTTGACGATGAGAGCCGTCAGAAGGTGAAGCATCAAAAGACCTATTCTATTGAAGACCTGAAAAACAACCTGGATCTCGTCAACAAAAGGCTCGACCATGGGGTGAAGACATACCTGTTCTTTAGCCGATATCATGAAACCACCCCAAAAAACGTTGCCCTAAGGGAAGAGATTGTCAACATTTTTCGACTGAAACATGATCTGTTTGTAGGTGGACTCACAAACGTAAGAGTATACTACGACCATCTGTCCACAGATGTGGGAAGCGGCTACTGGGAAAGCCATGTGGAAAATCCCCGGGACATCGATACGCTCATCTCTTGGACAAGAAGGCTCAGGGGCCAGGAGCACTATAGCTTCTCAGTTGACAATCTTTGCATATACACCCCCAAGGCCCTGTCTGAAGCAGACGTCTTTAGATGCGAGATGTTGGTAGGCATGCTTAAGAGCCTGGAAGAAGAGTCCCACGAGCTCTTTCACATCCTTTTTGCATGTCTAGGCGAAGACGTCATCGGTCTCCTTGAGAAAGTGGCGGCAAAGATGTCCACTGCCAGAGCTGGGAACCTTTTCAGATCCCTAGGTCACTGTGCGCTCCTCCATGAACTGAAAGAGAAGCTCACGCAAGATGACTCTTTACTCTCCAGGATTCCCTTCATTGAAGACCTGATCACCCTGCAGACCCAAAAGGCCCTTTTTCGTGACAAATCCCAAAGAATAAGGAGCTCTTATCAGACCAGCCGACCTCGGTTGAATCGCGCCTTCCTTTCCGTGCACGAGCACGATTATCTGAACCTTTCATGCTTTTTGAAAAGGCTTGCAATAGAAGGATCTGGTGACCTCACGCCTGAAAAAACGGTCACCATTTTCCTTTTGGACGACATCATCAGTATGCCTTACGAGACCTACTGCATGACGCTGAAGTCATTTGAGACAGGTATTTCCCTGGATCAGTACTATGCGCTCATGGATCAAAGAGGCGTCTTTGACTTGTCCTATCACAGAAGCCTTGTAGAAAAGATGTTTCGAAGCGACGTCTTGTATTAAGTTTGGATTTGGGAGATGGAAAGGCTCGAACTTCTCTCTTGGGCCCTTCTGCCGCAACAGCAATCTCTTAGCCTGCTGCAAGGCATGTCCGCCCTTTCTTATGATATGCCCTCTAGAACTGTATCTGAATCTGCTTCTTGTCCAACCCCAAGGCCTTTGTGGAAAGATGCGCTTTCCCGAGCCGCTTACACCACGCACGCACATCTTTTTCAAAGGTTGGGCAATCTCCTAACACTTGCAGGATGTCACCGGTCCTCATGTCCGGGGACTGAACAGCTATCTTGAGGATTGGTTCGGGACTCCTCATGCCAAGGGTGTCTAACACTTGTATTGCCATCACTTTCTCCTCTACCAGATCCTTTCTTACCCAGGTCTATTCCCTGTAGATGGCTACAGGGACCCGTGGCATTTTTCCTTTCAGGCCCCTCCCATTGGAGGCATGCTTGCCGGTCGCCACCTGCCAGCAAGGCCATTTGAGGTAACAGGCATTGGAA
>Ga0272444_10005847_pt1 | contig 10608 bp, 12 predicted proteins | sample SSMForm13_FD_201033 | JGI IMG/M metagenome (GOLD analysis project Ga0272444, IMG submission 201033) | Marine sediment archaeal communities from Little Sippewissett salt marsh, Falmouth, MA, United States - SSM-Form-13 | ecosystem: Environmental > Aquatic > Marine > Wetlands > Sediment ...
GGTTCGACCTTTCATCGCGTCCCTCGAGAATTATGTTCCGCCTGATCGCCGCTGATGGCTTTTGGGATAGAAGGTGGCAGGCCAATTCGTCATCCCGAGAGGAAATACAGAGGAGCCTGAAATGGACAGGAAAGAGATCGTGAATCGCAGTCGAAGAAAGCGACGGTCAATGACGATCGTAGCCGCAGTGGCGCTGATCCTGGCTCCGCTGGTTTGGGCGCAGCGTACACAGCTGAAGCCCGGCTGGAATATGTTCTCGCCGCAGCAAGATGTTGAAATGGGCCAGCAAGTCTCTCGCGATGCGGAGAAGCAAGTGCCAATGCTCAACAACTCGCGGGTAGATAAGTACCTGAACAATCTGGGGCGCACCCTGGCAAGCCATGCCCCCGGTGAACGGTATCCTTATCAGTATAAGTGTGTCAACGACCGGGCGATTAATGCTTTCGCGCTGCCCGGCGGATTTATCTACATCAACCGCGGCGTGATTGAAGCGGCCGACAACGAAGCGCAGCTGGCCGGCGTCATGGCACACGAAACTGCGCACGTGGCGCTGCGCCACGGAACCAACCAGGCCTCCAAGGCCTACGTGGCTCAGGTTCCTCTGGCCATCCTCGGCGGCGTGCTGGGCAGCAACAACTCCATGGGAGCCATGCTGGCGCAATTAGGCGCGGATTTCGCAACCAACTCCTTGTTACTCAAGTATTCGCGAACAGCTGAAAGCCAGGCGGACGAAATGGGCACGCAAATCCTCTACGATTCGAGTTACGCCCCGCACGCCATGGCTCAGTTCTTTCAAAAGATCCAGGCGGAAGACGGCAGCGGGCGTCCGGTGGAATTCTTCAGCAACCACCCCAACCCTGACAACCGTATCGAACGCGTCGACCAGGAGATTGAACTGCTCGGAGGGTCGCCGCGCGGCAGCAAGACTGATTCCCGGGAGTTCCAGGACATCAAGCGCTATGTTATGTCGCTTCCGGCGCCTCCGGCCAAAGGCGGTACGCAACTGGCGGGGAACACCGGCAGCGGCACGTCCGGGTTGCGGATACTGGGCGCGAGCTACGGCGCCCAAGATAGATTCATCGACGTTCGCCAGCGGTTGGAGTCTCGCGTGCAGAACGACCGGTTGCACCTGCAGGTGACCAACTCGTCGATGGGGGGTGACCCCATCAGTGAGCCGAAGTCGCTTCTTCTCAGGTATGAATGGGCCGGCAGAACGTATGACGTGGTTGTGCCGGAAAAGCAGTGGATCACCATTCCCACCGAACAACAGCAGACGGGATCCACCGCCTCGAGCGACACTCGACCCGGGTGGCCGTCGGATCGTGTGCGGCCTTTTGAAAACTCGGTTTTGCGAATTGAGCATCCGGACAACTGGCAGGCCTACGGGCAGGGAGACGTTGCGGCCACGATTACGCCCGACAAGGGCCTGGTCGATGATGGCCGGGGTAACCAGGCCTTGGCTTATGGCGTTATCGTGAACATTTATGAGCCGCAAACTGACAGTAATTACCAGAAGCAGTTGCAGCCGGAAGGCTACGGGCAGTCTTCGGGACTGTTTATGGAAGAGACCACGAACCGGTTGATTGAAGAGCTGCGGCGTTCCAATCCAGGGATGCGAATCATTCGCTCGCCTGAGAACATTCGGGTCGATGGGCAACGCGCTCTGTCGACCGATCTTTCAAACGACTCGCCGCTGGGAGGTCGAGAGACAAATTGGCTGGTCACCGTGCCGCACGCGGAAGGCTTGCTCTTCTTTGTGTTCGTCGCGCCCGATAGCGAATTCCAGAGTTACAACCACACCTTCCGGGTCATGCTTGATTCGGTGCGCTTCCGCCGGTGAACACCGGCACATGTGGTGGCCGTCGTCATGGTCTTGATTGGTCTCTGAGGCAAGCCGGGAAAGAGATTGCAGGATAAGGGAGAAAAGGGAAATGAAACGGAGTATTTTGATTGGACTTATTCTGGTCGTGCTGGGTGCACTGGCCCTCGCCTATCAGGGTATCAATTACACTCGCACAGAAAAGGTGTTTGACATAGGACCGATTCATGCCACGGCCGAGAAGCAGGAACGGATTCCCCTTCCTCCTCTACTCGGAGGAATCGCAGTGGTGGGTGGAATTGTGTTGCTGGTCGTGGGCTCGAGGTCAAGAGTCCAGGGATAGCGCAAATTCCGCAAAAATGCGAATCCGACGAACGATAACAACCACTAAATTGTGCTTCGACTTTTGCACGCAAATGACAGTTTGAAGTAATTGTGATTTTTGCCAATCGTTGCGATTGTCACTCCTCCGAAGGAACTAACATGAACGAAGAGAATCAACCTGAACCGGTCAAGACTACTTCCTCGATGCGGCGGTTAGTGATTTATGCTGCCTTGTTTCTCGGAGTCTTCCTGTTGGGCTTCGTCCCAGTGTGGCTCAAGTCGCGTGAATGCTCCAGTAGGCTCTCTCAGGCAGAGTACCATTTGAGCATAGCCAGGATAGAGAATACGCTTTCATCCGCAGTTATAGACGCGCGGAGAGGCGATTATGAGCCGGCCCGTCAAACTGCCAGTAACTTCTTTACTTCACTGCGAGCAGAGACTGACAGAGGAAATGATTCGTCCCTCTCGCAGACAAAAAGGGAGGGACTAAAGCCGATGCTTAACTTGCGTGATGAGATCATTACTCTGCTTGCTCGAAGTGACCCTGCTTCCGCAGATCGGCTATCCGATCTTTACGTGTCCTATCGTAAGATCATGAAGAGGTGATCGAGTACTTGGTCGAGAACCGCATCCTGAAGGAGCAGATGAAGGGCCAGCGGTTGAGGCTGACCGACGAGCAGCGACGGCGACCCACTGCAAAAGAAAAGCACCTCGGCCGCCAAAAACTGATTCGAGTGGCCACCATCGCGACGCCGGACACGATCCTGCCGTGGCACCGTCGCCTGATTGCTCTCAAGTGGACGTACGAAGCTAAGCGAGTAGGCCGACCCGGGCTCAGGAAGACAATCCCAGGCATTCTGGATGATCTCAGCTTAACTTGACACTACCTCGACGCTTACACTTCCACCGGTAAGCTGTGCCGTCACCTGCACTTTGACCCCGAAGATTTAATGAGTCCTGAAAAACTTTTTGCCTAACCGCAAGGAGAAAAACAATCACCGCCGGCGGCGTCCACCGCCACCACTGGGGGCAGATCTTGAACGGGAGTAGCTCTGAGACCGATTCGATCCCCTCTGCCGGGCCCGCATATCCCGCTCAAGTCCAGGACGGGTTGCTCCGGTTGATACTAACTCGAGTGTACCCCCCCTGACATAAGGGCGATATCCGCCCGATCCCCACCAACCCGGATAGTAGCGTCCGCCCCAACCGCCGTATCCAAATGTGAACCGAAACGGACCATTCGAAAACGAAATGCCAAACCCCCAACCGTACTAGAAATTGTAACGCACGTGGAGTCCCCAAGTCCACGGCCGGGGATAATAATAAGGGCCATACCAGGGTGGGTAAGAGAGACGAGGAAAGAGCGCCGATCTTCGGGATCAGGTCTTCGTTGGAAGAAGGTTTGAGCCACCCGGATAGAAGAGGAGAGTAGGAGATGAAAGAGAGGTTTCTCTAATCGTGAAGAACCACGCTCAGGAGGCCGCTATTGACCGTCAACCCGCCTTGGTCACCGTAGTCGACAAAACCGAGCTTCCTGAACTTATTCATGAAATGACTGACTCTCGAGCGGGTTGTGCCCACCATTTCGGCCAGATTTTCCTGACTGACTCTGGGAAGGACAGGTTCAGATCTGCTTTCCTTGCCAAAATGGGAAAGCAGTAAGAGGATCCGGGCCAGACGCTTCTCGCTCGAGTTGAAGAGCTGATCGACGAGATCGGCTTCGTACCGGATGTTGCGTGAAAGCAAATGGGTGACGAACATTTCCGAGATCGCGTGCTGTTCGTGGAGAATTTGGACCATTATACTCTTTTCCAGCCGGGCTAAAGTGCAATCGGTGATGGCGGTCGCCGACGCCATACGCAAGGGCTGGCCTGCCAGGCATCCCTCGCCGAAGAAATCACCGCTTTCAAGAAGAGCGATAATCGCCTCTTTGCCCTGTTGGGAGACAACCGAGAGCTTCACCTTGCCCTCTCGGAGAAAGAAAACGGAATCTGCAGGGTCTCCTTGCCAGTAGATACTGCGGGCCGCGCCGTACTCTATGGTGTTCCCCCGAGAGAGGCCGGAAAGGAATGATTTCCAATCGACATCCTGGACTTTCTTAGACGCCATAATTATTTCCCCTGCCGACCTTGGGCATGGCAAGTCGCCACGTGCACGGAACCGCGCTAAAGCTTCACGCACGGTCAGAACCGGCGCCAGCCGTTCTTGAGTGTCTCCATTATTGCACCTAGCAGTCAAATTGACAAGTTTCTGCAAAACTGATGGTATCTCCGCAGTCGTCCAGCATAGGTACCAATAATCTCGTTATTGGTTTTCGCTAACTTAGGTCAGGCCGAGCCAATCTTGGCTACGCTGCAACTTGCAACTCAATCCTGACGTTCCTCCCATTGGCACAGCCAGAGACGCTGATACATCTTTTGCATTCTTTGCTCTCACCTTTTCGCTTAGCGTCGGCGTTGGGATGCTTTGGCACCTGTTAGGGGGCCTAGAGGATATGAGTTCGACCAACGTGAGGTAGCCAATAAGGAGCAGGAAACTTCCCCAGAGAAGCCTAGTCAGTCTTGTTCAAATGCAAGCAGCAGGCCAACCGCGCAGGAGCTCTTTGTAGCATCGTCACTTCCGGGGAAGGTTATACTCGATCTTGACCCACATGGCTTCGAAATCAGAAGAGGCAAAAGTGGGACTCTCCGGATTGTGGCATTTTGCGCAAAGCTCTTCCAGGTTCTCGCGGATGCTAAGGCCCTTCTGGATGGCCAATTGGCGATCACGCATAATCTTCAGCGATTTATACTCTGAGCCGGCGCCATGGCAGGTTTCACACTGGATACCTTCCTCGATTTTGAATTTCTTCCCAAGCAATGATTTCTCGACGTTGTAACCTGTCGCGTGGCATCGCAGACAGGCTTCAGCCGTATCGGGTCTGCTGCCCAAGCCCTTCTCCTCAGCAATCTTCCGGGCTTCATCCGTCTGCAACACCACAAAGGCCTGCGCGTGAAGACTGTCCTGCCAGATTTGGTACTGATTACCCTGCTTTTCCGATTTGTGACACATCCCACAAGTGGACGCACCCACATAGGTAGCTCGCGGCGACTCTTGGACTTGTGCGGCCGCAGCAACAACCCAGCAGAAGACGGCAATGAAACTGGTGGTAAAAGCTGATCCTTTGTTCGTCATGGCTCACTGCCTCCCGTTGACTACACTGCAGTACGAAGACCGTGTCGGGTGATCGCTACTTTTACTGTTGGCGGAATATCAACTTGCTCACGACGGCTTGGCGTCTCTTCGCGCCTAAGCGCCTGATCGTAAAAACGTTGTGTTCAAATGTGAACAGATTCTGTTTGGGTTACCACCTACCATTTGGCGTATTAAGAGTGGTTGATCCTCGTAGAGAATGGGTAAAGTGCGGGACAATCAAGGAGACCGGCCCGCCGACCTCCTCCTATGAGTGGTTTAGTTGATCGAAAAGACGACCAAGCTGTGGCGCTTGTGTCCTGACTCTTGGTGGAATTCTTCGAGTCGGGGCATCGGAGATGTCATGAAATCGAAAATCCAACTCTATTTGATCAAGCCATCCAGTTACGACGACGACGGGTACCTTGTCCGCTATTTTCGGGGTGTGTTGCCGAGCAACACGTTGGCGTGTCTGGCCTCGCTCACAAGGGCGGCCTGCGAGCAGGAACCCTTGGATCGGTTTGAATTCAAGATTCACGAGATCGACGAAGCCGTCATGAAAGTCGATCCCAGGCGGATCTGTCGGACCTCGAAAAGACATAACCGCGTGATTGTCTGCCTGGTTGGCGTCCAAACGCACCAGTATCCTCGGGCGGCGGACCTGGCCCGGGAATTCCGGAAAGCAGGCGTGACTGTTTTGATCGGCGGATTTCACGTCAGCGGACAGTTGACGATGATTCCCGGAATTGCGCCTGAAATCCAGGAATTGCTCGACCTGGGCGTGACGGTGGTCAAGGGTGAAGTAGAAGAGAGCTGGACGGATCTGCTGGCCGATGCTGTTTACGGTGAGCTCGCTCCGCTGTATGACTACACTGAAAGCAAGCCCGATCTGGGAAACGCACCGATTCCTCTTCAAGGCGGACCGATCATGAAGCGATTCGTGGCGTCCAAACATGGAACCATCGACTGCGGGCGGGGCTGTCCCTTCGAGTGCAGTTTCTGCACCATCATCAACGTCCAGGGTCGAAAGATGAGGTTTCGGTCTCCTGTCCTGATCGCCGAGGCCATCCGGGAGAACTACCGCCGCAATGGAATGACCTTCTACTTTTTCACTGACGACAACTTTGCCAGGAATCAAGCCTGGAATGAGATCTTTGACGCCCTGATCGATCTGAGGGAGAACGAACAGATTCCCGTGGAGTTCATGATGCAGGTGGATGTTCTTTCTTACAAGATCAAGGGCTTCGTCGAGAAGGCGCGTCAGGCGGGCTGCAGCAACGTCTTCATCGGCATGGAAAGCATCAATGACGATAATCTGAAGGCCGCAAAAAAGCGGCAGAATCATGTCGATGATTACCGCAATTTGATCGACGCCTATCGAAGTGCGGAGATTGCCACCCACGTCGGTTACATACTAGGCTTTCCATTTGACTCCGCCGAATCGATCAGCCGCGATCTCCACAAGTTGACGCATGACATCCGACCCGACATGGCCTCGTTCTTCATCCTGGTACCGTTGCCGGGTTCGCACGATCACTGGGAGATGCATCGCGAGAATCGGTATATGGACCCCGACTACAACAAGTATGACTCGCAGCACGAGACCATGAATTACCCTCAATTCCTGGAGGAAGGGAGTCTGTGTGCCGCCTATCAGGAAGCCTGGAAGACCTTTTACAGCTTCGAGAACATGAGCCGGATCTTGCGCCGTGTTTCGAAGCGCAACTATTGGAATCTGTTCGGCAATTTCTTCTGGTACAAGAGTGCAGCGGTCATCGAGAAGCGACATCCGATGATGGCCGGTTTACTCCGACTGAAGGGCCGACGCGCGGTAAGGGCGGGAATCGAACCGCTGCCGAGACGAACCTACTACGTCAATCGCGCCCGGGAACTGGGCCGTCTGATCAGCGGCAGTTTTCAACTGCTCCTCGAAATGCAGTTGCTTTGGCTGGAGACCCGCTCGAAGTCTCCAACCGAACAGCGGGTGCTGGAGGAGTTGAGGCAGTTGCGCAGCGGGGAAGCCTTCACATCGAAGGTGGTGGAGATCCAGACCGCATATCGGCGAGCCCGTGCCACATTGCCTGAACTGCAGGTGCCTTCTCGGATCCGGCTTTTCTACCGGAAATGGAACCCCTTCTCGCTGTTCAGCGAATTCTATCTGTCGCAGGATGTTCTGGAATTCTGGGAGGATTGCCTGCACAATTTGCAGAAGAGACGATTTTCCTATCTGCCCCTTCGGACGATGGCGAGTCGATTTCTGCTGGACTTCCGACTTTCGATTCACTTCGCCACAGCATGGCTGAGAAGAGTCGACGCCTGACCGAAAATCGGTGACGCGCCCGCATTTCCCGCCATTCGGGCGACGATGGTGCCGACAGCTGGGAGTGTGCTCCCCGTTTGAACCGATCCGTCGGCGCAGCACTACCATAACCAGGTAGGGGACAGGCCTTTACAAAAGAAGTTCCTTTGCCGCATGCACACACCTCTAACGCGCCTTCCCCGAGGGATTGTCGCTTGCCGAACGATCGATTCCTAACTTGCAGGAGCGGCCGCAAACCCAATCCCACAACGTCCACCATTGTCGATCCATCTGGGAAAGCGCCAACTTTTCCCAGATGGCGTTCAACCGATGGGTGGAGCTTCTGTCGTTTTAATCTACTTTGACTTCGATGACTTTCGGTTTTGCCTTCTCAGTCTTTTGAATCTCGAGATTCAGCATGCCATCCTTGAACGATGCCTTGATTTTACTTTCGTCGACATTGTCAGGCAACGTAAAGCTACGGGTGAAGCTCCCGTAGTATCGCTCGACTCGATGGAACTTCTTCCCTTTCTCTTCTTTTTCCTGTTTTCTCTCTCCCCGAATCGCCAGGACACCATTGTCTACAGTAACTTTGACATCCTCCTTATTGACCTCGGGAATCTCCGCTTTGATCACGAATGCTTTGTCGGTCTCAGCGATGTCTACCCGGGGAGCCCAGTCGCCTGTAGCGATGACCTCTTGGCTTCCTGCCCGGGGTTGCCCTGCTGCTCTCGTGTAGCGGTCGAACTTGTCCGCTATCTCTTGCCACGGATCCCATCTTACGATTGCCATTATGCACCTTCTTATTTGCGGGATTTAGTTTACCCCAATGGACAGTCCCGCATTCAGACCATCAGGGGTTTTGGTTGTCCGTATAAAGCGCCAAGGAGAGACCGGCGAGAGGCGCTCCGTAATTCGCTCCACACCGATCGATTGGCGGATTATCTCAAGGATCCGGTTTCAACCCTACGTCGTCACAACCTTCATTTCGACATCCTGATCGAGCTGGAAGCTGAAGAGTTGTTCGACTCCAAACTCCACCTCCTTGCCAGAGGTCGCGAGAACCACACCGGTTCCAGCCCCTGCGCCGATCACGCCGCCGATTGCCGCACCTTTTCCGCCGCCGGCGATCGCTCCGATCACGGCGCCGATACCAGTGCCAATGCCGACCTTCGTGGCGTCCTTTTTACCTGTCCCCTGCGCCTCGAAGGCCAAGGTGTTGGTTCGAATACCGTAAACCTCTTGCCCCACTTCGATGCTTGTTAGTGCCACCGAGATGGTGGCTCGACCCTGGACCTTCCCCGATGCCTTGACGTTCGAAAGTTGTCCGACCACCTTGCTTCCCTGGGGGGCCACCAGTTTCCCGTTCACTACGAGGTCGTCTTCGAGTGTCGCTTGAAACATGTCACCATCCTGGTTCTGCTTCGAACTGATCGCCTGGTCGAGACGTATCTTAATAGGAGTCCCGTCCGGAACGACTTCAACCGCGGACTGAGGAGGAGGCACCGGTGCCTCGGTCCGGGTCACTGCGGCTTGCTGAGGAGCAACCTGAGCTGTGGGGGCAGGCGTGGAAGACGACTGGGCGGAGGATGCCGGCGGGCTCGCGACCGGCGGATTTAAGGCTGGGTTTTCCGCTCTTGCCGCTGCTACTGGGATCGATTTTCCGGAGGCTAAGGATTCGGAGCCCTCTGCCTGTCCCAAACTGGACGCCTCGAAATCACGTTGGCTCTCGATTATCGTTCGCAGCGTCAAGCCGTTAGGCAACCGGCCGTCGGGCAGTTCAGGGTGCACCCTCTTGAGATAATCGAGGACCAGCCGGTATTCGTCGTAAGGGAGACCGGTCCTGGCTTCTTCAGAGATTTGAGAAGCGTTTTCGGGAGTGATGGTCTGAACGAGGAGATCGCGTTGTTGTTCCCACGTGGAAAACATCGAGCAACCTGGCACTAGGATCAGGAGTGCCAGCGCTACGAAAGATACTACGTAAAGAGAAAATCGGGATTGCGTCATGTTCGTATGTCTTTTTGGTGGAGATTTGTAACCTTGTTGAAGGAAATATGTCTGCATCGGACTCTAACGTTTCAGTCACTAGTAAAATATTGATTGATACAACTTTTGTTAGACCTGCGCTATCCGTGGCGTTATTCGCCACTATCATTACGCCCTAAATTCATCCTAAACCGGGGGGAGATGGCGTGTCTGTTCAATACCGCTCATCGATCCGGTCAATAGTGCACAGTCGGTCAGTTCAGGGAGAACTAGCGTGAGAGTGTCGAGGGTTATCTCTTTATGACCCGGTATAGTATCAATAGAAGAACAGCGCCACCGATAGCCAGCAAGATACTCCCTACATTGAATCCCGTAACTGTCCCCAGCCCCAGGAAAGAGCCGATAAACCCGCCTACGAAAGCACCCGCTATTCCTATCAAGATAGTAATAATGCATCCTCCAGGGTCTTCGCCAGGCATGATGAATTTCGCGAGCAAACCAACGATTAATCCCATTACGATCCAAGATAAAATTCCCATTACTGGCCTCCTTTTTCAATTTGCGCCCAACGTGAAAGTGTCACCTGCCAGCACCGCATAAAATAATCTTAAGAAATAACAGTGTCTTCTGGAACCCGGGTGCCCTTGTCGTGGGCGAACTCCTTGGAGCCTGCTTCTTGCGGAAATAGCACGGAAATATCCGTGTTTCTAAATCCAGCCTCCTTCAGGACGTCGACGGCGTTCTCCACGCTTGAATAATCCGCGTAAATGCCCAGCACGTCAGTGTGTTTGTGAGCCATGTTGAACTCTCCTATATGAAAAGTCTTCTGATCTGTTTCCTCTGCTTGACAACAACTTCGTCGTCCGGGTAACCACCACAAGGACCATCGAGGAACCGTGTCATCACAGTCTCTGTTCCGCTTTCCCGGTTGAATTCACAAGAATTCACCTCAATGACGTCACCCGTCACTTCACTACTCAAATTGTTATTTGCATTATTTATTGTGGTA
>Ga0272444_10005848_pt1 | contig 10607 bp, 10 predicted proteins | sample SSMForm13_FD_201033 | JGI IMG/M metagenome (GOLD analysis project Ga0272444, IMG submission 201033) | Marine sediment archaeal communities from Little Sippewissett salt marsh, Falmouth, MA, United States - SSM-Form-13 | ecosystem: Environmental > Aquatic > Marine > Wetlands > Sediment ...
GGAGAAGGCGGCGGTGCCGCCGGTATAGGTGACATCATCCCCGGCAATCGCGCCGGTCAGCGTCCGTGTCAGGATCGTCGCCGACGTGGTGGCGTCATACACCTTGTTATCCGCGGTGATGTCGCCGTTGATTGTCAGGGGGGTGATATTCGCCAGGGTGGTATCCGTCGTATTGACGGTGTAGTTGCCCGCATCGGTTCCGGCGAGACTGAGGCCCGTTCCGGTGACGGTCTTTCCGTCGGCCACGTTCTTGTCGGAGAAGGCGGCGGTGCCGCCGGTATAGGTGACATCATCCCCGGCAATCGCGCCGGTCAGCGTCCGTGTCAGGATCGTCGCCGACGTGGTGGCGTCATACACCTTGTTATCCGCGGTGATGTCGCCGGTGATCGCCAGGGGGGTGATGGTGCTGGTGGTGTTGCCAGACAGGGTGACAGCGTAGTTTGCTCCACCATTACCGTCATCGATCGTGGCTGCGTTCAGGTTCACCGCCTTGTTGCCCGTTCCTGCGTTCTTGTTGATGTATGCAATGGTTGCCGCCGTTACCGCGTCCCCGCCCATCAGGGGTCCAGACAACGTGATTGAGCTCAGGTCACCGGCGGTCGTCGCGTAGGTAAGCAAGCCGTCATAGATCTTCGTCACTGACGGCGCCGTCAGCGTTACCCCCAGCTTGGTGATGGTCAGTGTGTTGCCGGCGGCAAGCAGATTGTAGTTTCCGGAATCGGCCCCGGACAGTGCCAGGTCGAGATTGGTGACCGCATTATTCACGGCGACGTTCTTGTCAACAACCGAGCCGGTGCCGTCCACCGTGACCGTGTCGCCGGCAATCAGTGCCGAAACGGTGGTCAGGTCGGTTCCCTGCGCTTCGGTGGTAGCATCATACACCCTTGTCCCGGAAACGTTGGTGTCGAGCTTGGTGATGTCGGCAGTGGTAATGCCTGTGCCTGGGGCATCGCTGTAATACAGAGCGAACTTACTCGCATCTGCGCCGCCAAGACTATAGTCACTGTAGGTGACCGTTTTGTCAGTGCCAACGTCCTTGGTATCAAAGTTGGCAGTACCAGGGGTCAGCGTGACGTCGCCGCCGGAAGTGGGATCGCCAACGAAAGAAAGTGAGGCCGCCGTTAGGCCGTCGTAAACTTTGTCATTTCCCTGCGCGAAAACCCACATATATGGAGTCATAACACCGACGCCCGTGAAGTAACTCGAATAATCTGTGGGCGTTGCGTACGAGCTTGGGTTGTAATAAATACTGGCTGTACTGTCGGTTTCGAGGGTAACGTTACCGGGACTAGTAAAGACCACAGTTCCCCCAGAAGCCCCAGGTCCAGTGCCGTCGTCATCAGCACGCAATAGAAGGTTTCCGTCGGTCAATGTAATACCAGCCGTCACGTTGATATTGTTTCCGGCTTTCGCCGTAAAGTCCCCTCGGGTCGTCGTAACGGCCGCATTCACGTTGACGTCGCGTCCGGCAATCGATACAAAGCTTCCGTCGGTGGCAGTGACCGCCGCATTCATGTTGACGTCCCGAACGGCGTCCAGCGTCAGAGTCGCCGGGTCTATTGCAGGCGGCGTCCAGGTAATCGCCGTGCCTACGGTGATATCGCCATCCCCGGTTCCGCTCGCATTTGCCGAGGTGATGGTGACGTCAGTCCCGGCGTTCAGAGAGGTCTCTATGGTGCTGACATTCACATTGGACGCGATCACGTCGGGGGCCGGCGAGAAGACATTGGGGTCATCTTCGTTGAATGACCCATTGGAAGTTGAAGAAGTGATCGTTACGTCAGCCGGATCGAGCAGCCACTTACCGCCCTTGCCGTGCGGCGCACCGGCATTGACGTTTATGCCCGACACGTCCAGCCAGTGACCGGAGGTTTCGATCAAGCCGCCGTCGCCGGACTGGGACCCGCCCCGTGCCGTGAAGCTGCCGTAAGCGCGGGTCGAGTCGTCGGACCAGACAATTATTTTACCACCGTCGCCATTGGTGTTGGCATCAGCTGTAATCGTGGAGTCCGCGCTGACATACGTCGCCGTGGCGTTTTGCACGGCAGGATTCTTGCCTTGGTAGTCGCCGCCGACCAGGACCGTGCCGCCGCCTGCTGTGCCGGAAACGTCGATGCTTGCCGCTGTGAGGCCGACGCGGTCGCCCAGCAGTTTGATGGAGCCGCCTTTCCCGGAATCAACTGGAATTCCGTCCTCATCCTGAACCACTCCCTGAGAAGAAGAGAATTGAATGGATTGGGGGTCCCCCCCAAGGGCAGCCGTTCCCGTGCCTTTGGCTTCGATCGTGCCGGATACCAGCGTGGCGCCGGTTTCGGACTGAACCGTGATCTCGCCGGCCTGTTCGCCGCTCGCGCTGAGGCGGCTGCCGGCTTCAAGGGTCACACCCTGCTTTGCACGCAGGACGATTTTGCCATTTGCGTCCCTCACCACCTGGTCTGCATTGATGATACCCGTATTTCGAAGTGCCGCGCCGTAAATGCCGACTTCCCCGCTTTTCGCAAGGATCTCGCCAAGGTTGCAGGCGGCGTTATCACTCGCCGTGATTTCGACTCTCACCCCCGGCGTTCCGGTGTCGGAAATCTTTACTGACTGGCCGGCGGCGAGTATCACGTCGCCCTGTGGGCTGTTGATGATGCCGCTGTTGCTGACGTTTGATCCGACCAGATAGACGCTTCCGCCGGAAGGCGTGGTGATGCTGCCCTGGTTTTCCACCGTGCCGGCAAGCGGATTGGATGCAAAATTGAGTCGGCCCGCAATAAAGTCCTGGTTGCTTAGGTTGAGCGTTGAGGCGACAAGCCCAGCTACGTCGATGTGTGAGTCCTGTCCGAACAAGATGCCACTCGGATTTATGAGGAAGACCCGACCGTTCGAGCTGAGCGTCCCGAGGATCGCTGAAGGATCGGGACCGATGACGCGATTGAGAATGCTCGATGCTGCCGTTTGCTGGATGAAGCGAGTGGTTTCTGTCGCGCCGATTGAGAAACCCTGCCAGTTGATAATTGTTCCCGGACTGTTGGTGATGTTTAGCGAACTGCCCGTGGTCGAGAAGCTGGCCTGACCCGCAACTACGGTTGGATTCGTGCCATTCGCCTGGGCATGGCCTGCGGCAAAGATACATGCAACTACCGCAGCCACAGCGATCTGTCGCCACAAGGCAAAAAAGTAATTGCTCCTCGCTGTCGTGATCGCTGTCGGCCACATCGATATCAACCGCGTCAGACGCTCAATCGAGCGGATGCAGAAGACGATCGGACAACCCGACGGCAGGCTGAAAAGGCTCAGGAACATCATAGCGGTATTTAGTTCGGGAGTCATCAATTTCACCATTCGAATCTGATTTTCATAAATTATGGGACGGATACAGTCTCCAGTCCGGAGGGTTTGTACCCTTTCCACGCTGCCGGTTCCACGAATCAGTTTTTTTATCTCAGGCTTATGTCACCGAACAGTCCCAGCAATCCAAAGACGATCAGATAAGCTGCAACGATATAGTTCAGCAACCGGGGAACGATCAGAATAAGCACGCCAGCGAGTAAAGACAACAAAGGACCAAGACTTAAGGTCATATTCATGACAGCATCCTTTCTATTCAGCAGGTTTCATTATTTATACGCAGTGACAACGAACATCGTGAAAGTAATAACAGCAATGGGCATGCCAATGACTGAAATAAGTTCGTAATTCCGGATTTATCCTTGAATAATCGGATGCTAGGCGAACAGGAAAGAACAGCGGAGAAGGTGAAATGATTCGCGCAGCCTCAATATTTGGCGAAACCTCAACATGCCGTGGGTTACTGTGAAAAGGGCAGGCAACTTTGTCCGACGCCTTTTACATTAGCCAGCGTTTTTTCATCAGCAGATATGTGATCAGTGAAGCTATTGTTCCGAATATAAGCAAGTAAATCCATTCCGAAAACAGATTTGATACCCTGCCTCCCTCCAAAAGGATTGTTTCCACCGGCTCATAAAACTGGTAGGAAGGTAAGAGAGGAGCAACAGTAGACAATTTTGATGAATAGTCTGATAAGGCGGAAGGAAGCAGGTGAGGTAGATAGAAAATAACGCCGACCGTTCTGGCACTGGCCTGATTCCGGCATAGAAACCCCAAAAAGATTCCGTAGGCACTGAAACAGAAACTGCCCACCACAATAAATGCGATATAACTGACCCAATCTCCCGGATCATAATTCCCAAGCAGATGGAGGGATAGGACTGAAATAAATATTAAAATCATGCCTGATAACAATTTTGCAATAAGCCACTGCATTTCACGCATCGGGGTTTGCAAAAGGGCAAGAAGCATTTTTTTTTCCTTTTCCTCGGCAACTTGTGCAGGTATGATAATGAAGCTCACCAGTAAAACCAGCATGAGAATCCAGGTAGGCAAAGTTTGTTTTTGAATCCCGCCCTCCTGAAGAGGCTTGATATCGGAAATCCAGTTTACACTCTTTCCTTCCACCGACTTTTGTAATGCTGAAAAGCTCTCTACGATTGCCAGAGTAACCCGGGACTCTTTTTTTAAAACGACAAGCACCGAGCTGTTTTGTTCTTTTTCGGGTTGCAATAACAGGCAGTCCAATTTTTTTTCTTTCAACAATCGCTGGCCTTCCGCTTCATTGACAACACTGGAAACTGTAAATATCTGGTTGGCGGATTGAATGGTTTTCAGGATCACTGAATCATCAGTTTCTCCCTGAATAAATCCGATATTCATTTTTCTGAAGTCTGAATCTGCCTTATCTATCAGATTCAAAGAGAAATACACAAAAAAAGGGATAAATAAGATCAGGTAGAATGTTTTATTCTTAAAGGCAATGGCCAAATCATTGAGAGTCAGCGTAATGATGTTTCGTATCATCATAAATAGAGTTTTTCGTGAATATCCGATTGAAAATATTTTTGGGGTGACCCGTCGAAGACCAATTTGGCTTGATGCAACACAATGATTCGTGTTGCAAGGGTTTTTATCTCTTCAGGGCGATGGGAAGTAAAAAGAATCGTTTTCCCTGAAGCATGAAATTCTTTCAGCAATCGATAGATCTCTTTCGTCATCTCGAAGTCTATGCCCGATGTAGGTTCATCAAAAAGAAGCACAGGGGGATCTGCCAAAAGGGCGCGCCCGATGCTCACTCTTTGCTTCAACCCTTTTGATAATACCTGTATCCTGTTTTTACGAAAGGGCAGCAAAGCAAATTTCTCAATAATTTCGTCTATCCGGGAAAAAGGAACCTGAAAAAGACGAGCAAATAATTTGAGATTGTATTCAACCGAGAAAAATTCGAAAAGATTGGGAGTTTCCGGGACAAAACCAATCTTTCTCACAACAGCCGACCTGTTTTTCAGGTTGACGCCGTCCACTGAAACATATCCACTGTCTGGAAGCAGCCAACTGGCTAACATTTTCAGAAGAGTGGATTTGCCCGCTCCGTTATGTCCGATAACAGCAATCAGCTCCCCCTTTGCTGCCTCAAGACTAACGGGGAGAAGCCCCCTCTGTTCATTGTAAACTTTTGTAAGGTTATGAATCTCGATTTGCATATAATGTTATTCTGTTTTCAGCTAAAAGGGAGTATAGCAATCACGGACAATGGTAAAAGCGAATGGCAGTGAATGATGGTGTCAGGCGCTGCCATCCGTATGAGTTCTTATGTTAATTTAACAATTACAATCACTAAAATTATCACAACCAAAGCTCCAATGACGAATCCCATGCGATTCCCTCCTTCCTACTGTCGGTTGTTTTACGACTCAATCGACCGGCAGTGATTGCTGCATAGTCTTGAACTCGGAATGCTCGATGTCCAATCAATTCTTACCACAGATCACACAACGTGCTTGAAACGTTTATCTGCCGGAAGTCCTTCTTGTCGTTCCCTTAATCAGTAACACGATGCCGCCCACGAGCAATATGCCGCCCACAATCGGCGGAAGGGGAAGTGTATTCGATTTTTCAGCAGACAAGTGAATCGGACCGAAATCTACGACCTTTTCTCTGGTTGTATAGGTGAAGCCCTGATACGCGAATGCGAAGATTGCGATCACAATAAGAATGATGCCTATCAACGTGACTGTTTTCATTTCAAATCTTCCTTGTTTCTGTATTTTATGGTGGTTTACCGTAATCTATTTAACGATCAGATCATTTTTTACGGATTTCACCCCTTGTACGCTCCGTGTAATTGACACCGCTTTATTTACGGCATCTTGAGAATTAACAAAACCACTTAGCTGAACGGTGCCACCGTATGTTTCAACGCTGATCTTAAATGACTTGAGAAAATCATCTGCCGCCAGCAGAGATTTTACCTTGGTCGTGATAACCGTATCATCCACGTATTCACCGGTACTTTGACGCGTGCTGGTTGATTCGCAGGCCGTAAAGGCGATGATGAGTGTCAGGATCAACAAAAAAGTGATAGCGATATTTTTTTCATGGCGACTACTCCTTTATTTCTTAATTGGAACTCTTTCTCAGGGTAAAATACGATCCTTTATTAAAATTAAAAGCCTTTTCAAATCTGAACCTCTTCCTCCCCGGCAGTGTGGAAAATTGCGCTGAACACCTTTTCACAGGGATCTTTGAAAAGATCAATTGCTCCCTGTAGCACCTTGAAGTGTTTCGTCTTCTGATGTGTCATAAGGTTCGCCTGATTATCCCATGCCTCGAAAACAATTAACCGGTTTGAATCCTCGATACTCTGATAAATGTCCCAGTGGTTGCACCCTTTCTCCATTCTTATGGGGACGGCCAGTATGTCAAGAGTCTGTAGTAACTCCATGCGTTTTTTCGAGAGAATTCTCATATGTGTGATTACATTGATCATAAGCATGTAAATAGCAAATAGTCTGCCAACAGCTGAAGGCAACGAAGAAGTTCTGATTAGTCGTTAAATAACTGCAGGTTAGCTGAAAAGGGTGCTGTGGGGGGAACGAACGAAATGATTCCTTTGGTCGCTATATTTGGTGGAACCTCAGAATAATGAGGCAGTAATTCAAGGCAGGCGGATCGCTTAGCCCGGTTCTTTTGTCTCCGGACGGACGATACCGAGTTTATGCATCCTTGCTCTTAAGGTGCTTGGGTGGAGACCCAGAATCGTTGCGGCCCCGTCCTTTCCTTCGATGCGCCATCGGGTTTCTGAAAGGATTTCGAGAATCTTGTTTCGTTCCGTATCTTCCAGGGTTTTAACGCTGGATGAATGCAGCGGGGATGAAATCCCCAGATTTTCCGCCAGCCGTAATGTGGTTCCGGGGCTCAAGATCATCGCCCGCTCAAGGACACTTTCGAGCTCCCTTACGTTCCCGGGCCACGAATAATCCTGAAGCACCTTCATGGTTTCACGCGGAATCGATGTTATCTGTTTACCTGTTTTTTTAGAATAGCGAGCTATGAAAGCCCGGACCATGAGCGGGATGTCATCTTTGCGCTTACGCAGTGGAGGGATCGTGAGGGGAAAAACATTGAGCCGATAGTAAAGGTCTTTTCGAAACCGGCCTTTACGGATCTCTTCCTCAAGGTCCCGGTTTGTGGTTGCAATAATCCGCACATCAACTTTGATGGCCTGAGAAGAACCAAGGCGCTCAAACTTCTTATCCTGGATTACCTGAAGCAGCTTCGCCTGCAATTCCAGCGGTAGCTCCCCGATCTCGTCCAGGCAGAGGGTAGAGTCGTTGGCTATCTCAAATCGACCAATTTGTCGGGTATCGGCCCCTGTAAAGGCACCCTTTTCGCGGCCGAATAATTCGCTCTCAATCAAGTTGCCCGGAAGAGAGGCGCAATTGACCTTGATAAGGGGCCGCTTCTTGCGAGGACCCATTTCGTGGATGGCGGCAGCGATCAGATCCTTTCCCGTACCGGTCTCACCGAGGATGAGCACCGTTGTGTCCAAAGGGGCGACCTGTTCCGCGCGATAAAGAACATATTTGAGGCCATCACTTTCTCCGATTATATTGTCAGGGCTCAACCTCGTCTTGACTTCTTCACGGAAGTAAATATTCTCGGCCTCAAGCTGTTCTTTCATCTCTTGAATTTCAGAAAGGGCGGTCCTGAGTTCAACCGTCCGCTTCTCAACGCGCTGTTCAAGTTCTTCATTGACTTGTTTGAGTACTCCCTCAAATTCTTTGCGCTTGGTAATGTTAACCATGATGACCATAATGCCGTCGGTGTCCTCAGGCGCGGTTAGTATGGTTGCATTCAGCAGAAAGGTAAGAAACTTCTTTTCCCTCTGCTTGAAAAGTACCTCAAGCCCGTCAAGGGACATGCCGCCCATTGCGGGCAAAAGGAGAAAGGGTGAACCGTCGGGATAGAGGAGATGAAACGCTTCGTCAAAAGCTTGGAAGACCGGACTTCCTCCTAAAATCCTGTTGGTTGGATCACTTGCCTGGATAATACGGCCATTGTGGTCGCAGATAAGCAATATTTCCGAAGCTTGATGGAGAATTTGAGAGGTCAGTTTGTGCTCTACAAGTATCTTTTCATAAAACTTTTGCTCCTTCAGGTCGGTGACCACCATGCATATGCCATCAGGTACACTAGCATGCTTAAGAGGGTTAAGGGAAAGCAAGACCACTGCGGAGCTTCCACCGTTGGTCTGCAGGGACAGTTCCAGTTTGCGGTTTCCCGTCAAACCCTGCTCAAGCAATGAGTTAAACAATGCAAGGTCTGTGGATGAAACATACTCGTAGATGGAAGAGCCTAATACTGTTTCTAAAGACTTTTTAACAATATCTGCAAAACACTGGTTACAGAAAAGGATCGTTCCATCGGAGGACAGAGTGACGGCTCCCTCGTGCATGGTTTCTACCATGACCCTGTAAGGAAGATCGGCGCCTGAAAGAGTAAAGACACGATCTCCTTGTGCCGTTTCTACAATCAGTGCATCCACTTCGCCGCTTCGGATGGCTCGCAGTTTTTCCTCGGCTTCCCTAAGCCGCAATGTCAGTTCCTGCAGTTCATCCAGAAGTTGTTCGTGTGTATAATCCAGTGTGGTCATTATTTCATATTTGTAAACTATGAGTTTCTGGGTTTCAGATCCATTCCGACAAGAAACCTTTCCGTATCCGACATGTCGCCAATGAGCCTCCGGAGCGGCAGAGGAAGTTTTTTGATGAGCGTCGGTATGGCGATTATTTGCTCTCCCTTGGCCAGATGGGGCTGCTGGTAGATGTCGATGACTTTAAGTTCGTAGCGACCTTGCAGGTGTTCTTCGCAGAGTTTCTGGACATTGATGATTGCACGGGTCGAACTTGGCGTCATCCCTGTCACATATAGCCGGAGAAGGTATTCTTCTCGGTCCGGCGTGGCCGCCCTTTTCTCTAACTTCCCGGTACTCTTTTTTTCGCTTTTCATCCCCACCACCGTTACTTCAGGACTGATTTCCTCAGCTGGAACCAGGACGTATGTCGAGTCCCACCAGCACACGCTCTGTGTTGGCCAGGTCTCCGATAATCTTTTTAAGAGGTTCGGGAAGTTTTCTCACCAGTGTCGGTATGGCGAAAATCTGATCCCCCTTGGCCAGTTGGGGATGTTTGAGAAGGTCTATTACCTCAATACGATATTTCCCTGTCAGGTGCTCTTCGCAGATCTTTTTTAAGTTTGCAAAGGCAGTAATGGATTTAGGGGTCTGGCCGGCGACATATAACCGGAGGTTCCAGATTTCTTCGGCGGAGGCAGCCTTAGCTTTTTCTGCCTTTCCCGGTAATACGGTTTTCATGTTACTTGTGTTCCTCCACTTTTTTTCGAGCGCTTCTCTGGACCGCTGAAGATTTCCCCTTGCGGAGATGCGTCATCCTTGAGGCTTCTTCCGTCAGAATAGACCGTCTTTTCAGTTCCTCTTCCTCGCGCATCTGTAGCTCTTCGGATTCCTCATCGAACTCAGCGCGCAGCGCCATGATCTTAGCCTCCAATGCCTTCTTCCTGTGCTCTTGCTTGTGACGTCTGAGGTTTGCCTCAGACTGGCGCGCCAGTTCAGAGGCCCTTTCATTGGCGTCCTGGGCTGCCCGGGCGCTGCCGGTCAATGCCTCGCCGGAACCCGTATAGATATCGATCAGGTCAATTCCCTGATCCGTGAGGAGAAACTCTTGAATCTGGTTGGAGTGTTTCATGCCGCGAGATTTCAAGATGTAGATGCCTCGGTTGCGCTCCCCCTTGAGTTCGATATCCCTCAGGAGAAGCCACGTGTCGATCAGCGAGGAGATCTCCTGACTCGAGTGCTCCAGGCTGTTTCCAAAGTGGGTCAGGTCAGTCAGTAACGTGGAGATTTTTTGCATCTTCAAAAAATCGATTAGGCGCGTAAGGATGGATTTGACCTCCGGTGCGGTCCCCGCGTTTATTAGGTTGCTGATGGGATCGACAATAAATACCTGGGGCTTGAACTCTTCGATCACATTGTGGAAAGTGACCAGATGCATCTCCAGGCCGTAAAGGGAAGGCCGGGCCGAGTGAAACCTGAGCAGCTCCTTCTTGACCCATCGGGCGAGATGGTAGTGTAAAATATCTTGTGTGAATTATAAAAGGTCGTAAAAAAGGCGCTTTTCCAATATAAGGGTTTTGTCCAAGAAACCATAGATAAAGGAGAAGCGCCATGAAGATGGAAATTACCGTACCAG
>Ga0272444_10005849_pt1 | contig 10606 bp, 8 predicted proteins | sample SSMForm13_FD_201033 | JGI IMG/M metagenome (GOLD analysis project Ga0272444, IMG submission 201033) | Marine sediment archaeal communities from Little Sippewissett salt marsh, Falmouth, MA, United States - SSM-Form-13 | ecosystem: Environmental > Aquatic > Marine > Wetlands > Sediment ...
CTCCAGGCCCAGCCGGCCGGCCGCGACAGCCGCCCGGGAGGGCCCGCCCGCGGCCGAGAGGTGGATGCCCAGCCTCAAGCTGGGTCCTTGCCCGCCTTCTTGCGCTCGGCCATGGCCGCCAGCATGGCCTCAACCGCGGCCTTGTGCTCCGGGCTGACCATGGCCGCTCGGAAGCAGCGCAGCTCGTGGTCCATCACCTGCTCCAGGGCGGCCGTGGCGCCGGTGCGCATGAGCATCTTGGCCATGCCCACCGCGCCCGGCGGATAGGAGGCCACCTGCCCGGCCAGCTCCAGGGCCATGGGCAGCAGCTGGTCGCGGGGCGCCACCCGGTTGACCAGGCCCATGGCCAGGGCCTCGTCGGCCGGCACCTGGCGGGCGGTTAGGGTCAAGTCCAGGGCCCGGCCCAGGCCCACGATGGCCGGCAGCAAGTACGAGGAGCCGAACTCCGGGGTGACCCCCACCTTGACGAATCCGGCCGAGAAGTAGGCGCCCTCCGCGGCCAGGCGCAGATCGCACATCAGGCTGACCGTGAGCCCCCAGCCCACGGCCGGGCCGTTGATCGCCGCGATGAGCGGCTTGGGGAAATGGGCGCAGGCGCGGGGAAAGGCCATGCCTGTGAAGCTCTCGCGCTCGGCCTGGGCGTCCGGGGAGGCCATCTTGGCGAATCCCTCCAGATCGGCCCCCGCGCTGAAGGCCCGGCCCGCGCCGGTGAGCACCACCGCCCGCACCGACTCATCGGTCTCGGCCGAGGCCAGGGCGGCCAGCATCTCAGCGCCCATGGCGTGGTTCAGGGCGTTGAGCCGCCCGGGCCGGTTCAGGGTCCAGATCTGCACCATGCCTTTTTGCTCTATGCTTACGGTCTTGTCTCCCATGACGTTCCTCTCCTAGGCCAGGGCCTGGTTCATGACGGCCAGGGCCGAGCGGGCCTGGGCCACGGTGCGTTCAATGATCTCGGCCACGGGCAGCACCTGGTCCATGAGGCCCACCCCCTGGCCCAGGGCCAGGATGCCCATCTCGGGATCGCCCTCCCGCAGGGCCTTGAGCCCCCGCTGGCCGCCGATGACCGTGATGAGCTCCTCCAGGCCGGCCCCGCGCTGCTCCATCTCCTGGCACTGGCGGGCCGCGTTGTTGGCCAGCACCCGGGCGGTGTTTTTGAGCGAGCCCATCACCAGGGCGGTGTCCAGCTCATTGGCCTCTTCCAAGCGCTGGGCTATGGCCGGGTGCAGGCCGGTCTCCGCGGCCATGAGAAAACGGGTGCCCATGACCACCCCGTCGGCCCCCAGGGCCAGGGCCGCGGCCAGGCCCCGGCCGTCGGCCACCCCGCCGCCGGCGATGAGCGGCACCTCAAGGGCGTCGGCCGCCTTGGGGATCAGCACCATGGTGCCCACCCCGTCCATGCCCGGATGGCCGCCGCACTCATTGCCCACCAGGGTGATCGCGTCCACCCCGGCCCGCTGGGCGCTCAGGGCGAAACGCACCGCCGGCACCTTGTGCATCAGGATTATGCCCGCCTCCTTGAGCCGGGGCACAAAGTCCTTGGGGCTGCGGCCGGCGGTCTCCACCACGGGCACCTTCTGATGGATGCAGACCTCCAGCCACTGCTGCGCCTCCTCGGCGCTGGCCAGGTCGGGCAGCATGGAGATGTTCACCGCAAAGGGCTTGTCCGTGATGGCCCTGACCGCCGCGATCTCCTGGACCAGCTCCCGGGGCTGGCTGAAGCTCTTGGCGTTGATGATGCCCAGGCCGCCAGCGGCGCTCACCGCCCCGGCCAGGGGGGCCCGGGCCAGCCACTGCAAGGCGCCTTGGATAATGGGGTAGTCGATTCCCAACAGCTCGGTCAACCGGGTTTTCATACGCACCTCTGAGTCATGATTCATTATTCAACGGGGCAGGCTCCAGGCTAGCCCAGGCGGCGCCGCCTGTCAAAGTCATGATTTCACCTTAGCCCGCATATTTCATGAGGGCTGGGCGGCAGTAAACAACGAACCAGTATTCATGGGCTGTCATAAAAAACACCTACATTGTCAGGATACAGTTTGTATCCATTTCCGGCACAGCCATCCGCCGGCAGACAAGGCGGCCCAATGCTTGGGCAGCCAAAGGGTTACGACGGGAGCAGCGTGGGTTGGCCAGGGCACCAAGCTATTCGACCCGCTCTGGCTCCAGCGGCACGCTTGCAAGCGAGGGCCTTTAGGCGTAGCTAGAGCTACGTCGAGGCCCGAGCGCAGCCAGCAACACCGTATGCCGAGCCCAAGGCTTGGGCTGCCAAAGGTGATTCATCGGGAGCAACGTGGTTTGGCCAGGGCGCAAAGCTGTTCGACCCGCTCTGGCTCCAGCGGCACGCTGGCTGGCGCAGCCGGACGCACGGTCCTTATGAAATATGCGGGCTCAGAGCTTGCTTTTTTCTTGACACCCCGCCCGGCTTTTGCCAATAGTTACAACGTAGCTATATTGCGGTTACATTACAACCCTATCAGCCCCTGGGCCAGGGGGGAGGCAATCCCTCGCGCCCATCGCGCGGGCAACCTTTGGGAGGAGGTCCATGCGTCTAGCAGGAAAGAAAGCCATCGTCACCGGGTCTTCCCGGGGAGTGGGCGCCGCCGTGGCCCTGGCCTATGGCCGCGAGGGGGCCGACGTGGTGGTCAACTACACCTCATCCGAGGGGCCGGCCAAGGATATTGTAAAGCAAATCGAAGATATGGGTCAAAAGGCCGTGGCGGTCAGGGCCGACGCGGCCCTGGAGGCCGACTGCCAAAAGCTGGTGGACGCGGCCAAGGAACTGGGCGGGCTGGACATTGTGGTCAACAACGCCGGCTTCACCCGGCCGGCCATGCTGCACAAGATGAACGAGGATCAGTGGGACGCGGTGCTGGGCATCCACCTCAAGGCGGCCTGGCTCATGTCCAAGGCGGCCCACCCCATGTTCAAGGAGCAGGCCTCGGGCAAGATCATCAACGTGACCAGCGTGGCCGGGGTGGTGGGCACAGTCGGGCAGATCAACTACTCCGCGGCCAAGGGCGGGGTGATCAGCCTGACCAAGTCCGTGGCCCGCGAGATGGCCCGCTACAATGTGTGCTGCAACGTGATCTCCCTGGGCATCGTGGCCACCGACATGACCGAAAAAATCCGCAGCGATGAAAAGCTCAAAGACATTTATATGAACCGCATCCTGCTCAAGCGCTTCGCCGAGGCCCAAGACATCACTCCGGCCTTTGTGTTCCTGGCCAGCGACGAGGCCGACTACATCACCGGACAGCTCATCTGCGTGGATGGCGGCTACGGCATGATCTAGGGAGCCCCTTGGGGCCCGCCCAAACAGGTACAACCCCTTAACCCGTTAACCGCGGTTATTCAGGAGAGAGTCAAATGGCGGCCATACCCGACAAAATCGACACTTGGCAGATGGTGAATCCCACCACCTACAAGAAGGATGAAAACGGCAAGTACGTGGTTGACGCGCCCGGCAAGCTGGAGCGCACCACCATACCCGTGCCCGAGCTGGGCGAGGACGAGGCCCTGGTGGAGATCGCCGGCTGCGGCGTGTGCCACACCGACCTGGGCTACTTCTATGACGGCGTGCCCACGGTGAACAAGCCCCCCCTGACCCTGGGCCACGAGATCGCCGGCACGGTGATCGCCGGACCCGACGGCTTGGTGGACAAGAACGTCATCATCCCGGCGGTCATGCCCTGCAACAACTGCCCCATCTGCGATGCCGGCCGGGGCAACCGCTGCCTGGCCCAGAAAATGCCGGGCAACTCCATGGGCGTCTACGGCGGCTTTTCCAGCCACATCCCGGTGCCGGCCGGCGACCTGTGCGTCATCGACGAGCCCAAGTTCCCCCTGAGCCACTACGCGGTGGTGGCCGACGCGGTGACCACCCCCTACCAGGCGGCCATCCGGGCCGAGGTGCAGGAGGGCGACCTGGTCATCGTCACCGGCATCACCGGCGGCGTGGGCAGCTACATGGGCCAGATCGCCAAGGCCATGGGAGCCAAGGTGGTGGTGGGCATCGCCCGCAACCAGGCCAAGCTGGACCGCGCCCTGAACTTTGGCGCCGACTATGTGATCAACTCCAAGGGCAAGGACGTCAAGGAGGTCAAGGGCGAGTTTGGCGCCATCTGCAAGGAAGCCGGCGTGCCCAAGAACGTGGGCTGGAAGATCTTCGAGTGCACCGGCACCGCCGGGGGCCAGGAGCTGGCCCTGGCCTTGCTGTCGTTCCTGGGCAAGCTGGTCGTGGTGGGCTTCGGCATGCAGACCAACAAGTACATGCTGTCCAAGCTGATGGCCTTTGACGCCGAAATCATCGGCACCTGGGCCTGCCTGCCCGAGTACTATCCCAAGGTTTTGGAGATGGTGCAGGACGGCCGGGTGCAGATCGAGCCCTTCCTGGAGACCAAGCCCATGAGCCAGATCCAGGAGGTCTTTGAGCAGCAGCACAACGGCCTGTTCGACAAGCGCCAGGTCCTGGAACCGGACTTTTAAAACAGGGCGGGTTTGTAAGGACGAAGTAACAACTTTCCCAATGAAAACACCGGAGGGTGATTAACACACATTCACTTTAACAACCACTAAATCATGCCACTGGTGTTGTTGGCTGCATACGGAGAATGGGGGGTATCCCATGGATAAGAAGGCCCGAGCCTTTGAATGTAGCCAAGAGGTGCGCTGTAGGGAACGAGAAAAGGCGTGGCTACGACGAGTTGTCTGTGTGGCGTGCATTGGGCTGGCCTACCTGGCTACAGTGGTTGCGACTATCTGTGTGCTTTTAGGACACCCCGCCGGCATAGGGCTATTGGGAGGAGTCACACCAATAATCGCGGTAATGATGGCGGCTGTTCTCGTGCGGGAAGGCAGTCTGCCGCCTCAAAAAACCATTAAAAAAGTCCTGTCAGGACTTTTACTCGGGTCATTTCACGCGCGCAACGCGGGTGATACCAGAGAAAGATTAGTTCAGTCCAAATAAGGAGGAAAACATGTCTCTTGACTGGATGCCGAGAGAGCACGAGCTCAAAAACCACCTTCTGTTCGAGGAAGACATGGTGCAGGGCCGCTACTGGGGGACCGACGATGACGCCCCCTGCGTGGTCTACACCAAAAAACCCCTGACCAACCCCAAGACCGGCGAGGAGATCCCGGACCTGTACGTGGCCGAGGTGCGCCTGAACAACCCCCGCCAGTACAACTCCTACACCACCACCATGGTCAAGGGAGTCATCGCCGGCTTCCGCGCCGCCTCCGGCGACCGCTCGGTGGTGGCCACGGTGTTCACCGGCACCGGCTACGACGCCTTCTGCACCGGCGGCAACACCAAGGAGTACAGCGAGTACTATTCCAAGCGGCCCAATGAGTACGGCGAGTACATGGACCTGTTCAACGAGATGGTGGACAGCATCCTGATGTGCAAGAAGCCCACCATCTGCCGGGTCAACGGCATGCGCGTGGCCGGCGGCCAGGAGATCGGCATGGCCTGCGACCTGGCCGTGACCTCGGACCTGGCCATCTTCGGCCAGGCCGGCGCCCGCCACGGCTCGGCCCCGGACGGCGGCTCCACCGACTTCCTGCCCTGGATGCTCAACATGGAAGACGCCATGTGGAACTGCGTGTCCTGCGAGATGTGGAGCGCCTACAAGATGAAGGCCAAGAACTTGGTCTCCAAAGTGGTGCCCATGCTCAAGGACGGCGACAAGTTCATCCGCAACCCCATGATCATCACCGACCGCTACGTGGACGGCGGCGAGATCGTCTATGGCGAGTACCTCAAGGACCGCGAGGCCCTGGGCGAGGCCAAGGCCAAGCTCAAGGAGCTGCCGCGCGACCCCGAGCTGCTGGACCTGGAAGTGAACAAGATCATCTGGACCTACGCCAACCTCTTCCCCGGCTGCGTGATGAAGTCCATCGACGGCATCCGGGCCAAGAAGAAGTACTTCTGGGACCAGTCCAAGCTGCCCAACCGTCACTGGCTCATGGCCAACATGAACTACGAGGCCTTCCTGGGCTTCGGCGCATTCAACACCAAGAAGATCACCGGCACCGACGTCATCGACTTCATAAAGTTCCGCCAGGCCATCGCCAATGGAGCCGAGGCCAGCGACGCCACCTTTGCCGAGGTCATGGGCAAGCCCAAGGACTAAGGATGGCTTAATGCCTTGACCGTGAACCAAGCAGCGGGAGAGCTGCCGTCCAGCGTGTGAGGATGGCAATCTCCCGCTGAAATTTTACAAAGGAGCCGCAGATGGCCTATGAGCACATCAAGCTGGCCGTGGAGGGCGGGGTGGCCACCCTGACCCTGGACCGCGAGCCACTCAACGTGCTGAACATCGCCATGATGAAAGAGATGAACCAGGCCCTGGACAGCCTGGACCCGGCCGGGCTCAAGGTGCTTCTGATCAAGGCCACGGGCAAGGCCTTCAGCGCCGGGGTGGACGTGGGCGAGCACCTAGGCGACCAGGTCAACGACATGATCGAGGTGTTCCACGGCATCTTTAGGCGCATGGAAAAGCTGGGCGTGGTTTCCGTGGCCTCGGTGCAGGGCGCGGCCCTGGGCGGCGGCTGCGAGCTGGCCGCCTACTGCGACCTGGTGGTGGCATCGGAAAAGGCCAAGTTCGGCCAGCCCGAGATTTTGGTGGGCGTGTTCCCGCCGGTGGCCGCCCTGGTCTTCCCCCGCCAGATGGGCTACAAAAAGGCCCTGGAGCTCATCGTGACCGGCGACGTGATCGGCGCGGCCGAGGCCAAACAGATCGGCCTGGTCAACCAGGTGGTGCCGCCCGAGGAGCTGGAAACCGCCACCGAGGGCTTGGTCAAGAAGCTGACCAACCTCTCGGGCCTGGTGCTGCGGCTGACCAAAAAGGCCGTGGTCGAAGGCCTGGTGGACGACAAGGAGCAGGGCCTGGGCATCATCGAGAAGGTCTACTTGGACGAGTTGATGGTCAGCGCCGACGCGGAGGAGGGGCTCCGCGCCTTCCTGGACAAGCGCAAGCCCGAGTGGACCGAAAAGTAAGCCCCACCCTTTCCCAGATCAACCCGCCCCCGGCCCAACCCGGCCGGGGGTTTTGTTTGGGGCGCGCCGCGGCCCTCTGGCAAGCCGCCCGGGCCAGCCAGGCGGCCTAAAACTAGCTCAACGCTAGTCTCTTTTGGCTCATGGGGTTGTTCCACTATTAACCCACATTATGCGGAGGTTCTGAGGCCGGATTTCAACCGGTCGATCATGATGGATTTTCAGGGGGCGAAGCTTTTATCGGACACCGGTTTTCTCCTGATGCGCGAGCTTGACCAGAGACATAACCTCATCGCACCAATGGCCGGGGCTCTGGAGGACAATTGGATGTGGACTCCACCGAAGACCCGGCCCATGGAAAGCAGGAAGGCTGCGAGTACAACGGTCATTTTGGCAAGAATTACTTCCATCCCATCGTTGCCTTTACCGGCGATGGCGATTGCCTTGCCGTCGAGCTTCGACCGGGCAACGTACATTCGGCTGATGGGTGCTTGACTTCATCAAGCCGATGGTCAAAAAATACCGTGATGATTTCACGCTGTTCTGGTTCCGCGCTGATGCGGCCTTCGCCCTGCCCGATGTCTATGGCTACCTTGAGGGCTCGGCAAGTCGTGAAAGTCTATAATGGCCTGGCCAACGCGGCTTCTGCCGCATAATCTCGGCTCAATGAACATCATCACTGGAGATGAAATGAAAATCGTCAAAAGAACGGCGCTTACTCTGCTTGGCGCGGCGCTTTTATTTTCCTTGCCGCTGTTGCCGGCGGTTTCCCATGCCTATTGCGTCTACAATCTCACCAATGTCCAGCTTCAGGTATGCGGGGGAAATTGCTCGGGCTGCATGGCCAAGACAATCGAACCCGGCCAGCGCGCCTGCTGCCCGGGGAGCGACAAGGCATGCCAAAAGGCATCTCAGTTTTTGTTGACCGTGATATATGGACATCATTGGTATAACAATGTCGGCTGCACCGGGTGGAAAATTGATCACCGCGTGGAGCCTCACGGCTGGGTCACTCTCTCGGGAACCTGCCCGGACACTTTCAAGGCCTGCGAAAGTAAGGGGGCCAAGGCCTGCGACATCACCTACGTCATTTACGACAGCGAGGGTCATGTCACCTATCAAGGCCGGGCGGCCTGGAACCACGGCATGGGCTGTAATTAGCTGAGTAGCCTTCTTATTAAATATAAACCCACGGCCGCGGCCGGGAAGGGCCTGGCGCGCGGACAAAATGGATAGAGGCAGGATGAACTAAGTTTAGCATGGCGAATTTTCGCCCGGCCCGTTATGCTTGGATGCCAGCGGCCCCTCTTGCCCCGCTGCTATAAGCGCCTAAAGCAGCCTGGAGCGAACCATGGAAACCAAGACCGTGAAGATTCCCGATATGTCCTGCGGCCACTGCCTGGCCGCCGTCAAGCGTGAGGCCGGCGAGGTGGCGGGCGTAAGCAGCGTGGAGGGCGACGTTCAGACCAAGGACGTGACCTTCGCCTGGGAGGCCCCGGCCACCTGGGAGCGGATCGAGGCCCAGCTCAAGGAAGCCGGCTACCCCCCCAAGTAAGACCCGGGAGAAGATAGTGGCCCAGGAGCACGCCGAGCTGCCGGTGGTGGGCATGAGTTGCGCCCGCTGCGCGGCCAACGTGGAGCGCACCCTGAACAAGAAGGTGGACGGGGTCACCAACGCCTCGGTGAACTTTGGCACCGAGAGCGTGTCGGTGGACTACGACCCGGAGAAGGCGAGCCTGGAGGACATGGCCCAGGCGGTCAAGGACGCGGGCTTCCAGCTCATCCTGCCCGAGACCAAGAAACACGTTGATTTACCCGTGGTGGGCATGAGCTGCACCCGCTGCTCGGCCAACGTGGAGCGCACCCTGAACAAGAAGGTGGACGGGGTCATCGAGGCCCAGGTCAACTTTGCCACCGAGACCGCCTCGGTGGACTACGACCCAACCAAGACCAGCCTGGAGGCCATGGCCGAGGCGGTGAAAAACGCGGGTTTCGAGCTGGTGCTGCCCGTGGAGGGCGAGGAGGGCCTGGACCCCGAGGCCGCGGCCCGCGCCGTGGAGCTGGCCGCCCAGAAGCGCTTCTTCTGGGTGGGGGTGGCCTTCACCGTTCCCTTGTTCGTGCTGTCCATGGGCCGCGACTTCGGCCTGGTGGGGGATTGGTCCCACGCCGTGTGGGTCAACTGGCTGTTTTTGGCCCTGGCCACGCCGGTGCAGTTCTACACCGGCGGCGGCTTTTACATTGGCGGGTGGAAGAGCATCAAGGGCGGCGCGGCCAACATGGACGTGCTGGTGGCCCTGGGCTCTTCCTCGGCCTACTTCTACTCCCTGGCCGTGCTGTTGATCCCCGGCCTGGGTTCGCATGCGTACTTCGAGACCTCGGCGGTGATCATCACCCTGATCAAGCTGGGCAAGCTGTTGGAGGCCAAGGCCAAGGGCGAGGCCTCGGCCGCCATCCGCAAGCTCATGGACCTGGCCCCCAAAAAAGCCCGCATCCTGGACGACAACGGCGCCGAAAAAGAGATCCCGGCCGACCAGGTCCGGAAGGGCCAGATCGTCCTGGTCAAGCCCGGCGAGTCCATTCCCGTGGACGGGGTGGTGGTCTCGGGTGTTTCGGCGGTGGACGAGGCGGCCATGACCGGCGAGTCCATACCCGTGGACAAGACCGAGGGCGATAAGGTCTTCGGGGCCACGGTGAACCAGCAGGGCCTTTTGCAGATCAAGGCCACCGGCGTGGGTTCTGACACCGCCCTGGCCCAGATCATCCGTTTGGTGCGCGCGGCCCAGGGCTCCAAGCCGGCCATCCAGCGTCTGGCCGACAAGGTGGCCGCGGTGTTCGTGCCGGCCATCATCGTGGTGGCCCTGGGCACCCTGGTGGTGTGGTGGATTCTGGCCGGCGAGTTCGTGCCGGCCATGATCCGCATGGTGGCAGTGCTGGTCATCGCCTGCCCCTGCGCCCTGGGCCTGGCCACGCCCACCGCCATCATGGTGGGCACGGGCAAGGGCGCGGGCCTGGGCATCCTGTACAAGAACTCCGAGGCCCTGGAGACGGCCCACAAGCTCACCAAGGTCATGTTCGACAAGACCGGCACCATCACCCGGGGCGAGCCCCGCCTGACCGACTGGCAGCCCCTGGGCGGGGCGGGCAGCGATGCCCTGAGCCTCATCGCCTCGGCCGAGAGCGGCAGTGAGCACCCCATCGCCCAGGCCGTGGTGGCCGGGGCCCGCGGCCAGGGCGCGGCGGTGAATCAACCCACCGGGTTTATGGCCCACAGCGGCTTCGGCATCGAGGCCGAGGTGGACGGCCACAAGGTCAAGGTGGGCAAGCCGGGCTGGTTCAGCGATCAGTGCACTCCCGAGATCGAGCAGCGGGTGGCCGCCCTGTCCGAAGAGGGCAAGACGGTGATGCTGGCCGAGGTGGACGGAGCGCTGGCCGGCATCCTGGCCGTGGCCGACCAGGAGAAGCCCGGCGCGGCCCAGGCCATCGCCGAGCTCAAGGCCATGGGCCTGACCCCCATGATGATCACCGGCGACAACCAGCGCGCCGCCGAGGCGGTGGCCGGCCGGGTGGGCATCGATCAGGTGGTGGCCGAGGTGCTGCCCGAGAACAAGG
>Ga0272444_10005850_pt1 | contig 10606 bp, 3 predicted proteins | sample SSMForm13_FD_201033 | JGI IMG/M metagenome (GOLD analysis project Ga0272444, IMG submission 201033) | Marine sediment archaeal communities from Little Sippewissett salt marsh, Falmouth, MA, United States - SSM-Form-13 | ecosystem: Environmental > Aquatic > Marine > Wetlands > Sediment ...
GAATAAGAACCTATGAATATAAATATCACGAAAAATTATCTGGCTTTGCTGCAAGAGAATCTATCCAGTCAAGCCCAGTCCTCGATTGTTGCCGAGATCGCGATGCTGCTTGCTGATGCGAATGCGGTCGGGAGTAGAGTTATGTGGTTGGAGGCCCTTTCTGAAGCTGCCAATAGAGATAATCTTAATGAGCTGATACTTAATCCATTGGGATCCGCAGAAGCTAGTTTCATCGTTAGAGAAAGCCTGCAAGGAGCATGGGTAGCTGGCATTCTATCATTTGAGGACATTCTCAGAATTCCGCACAGCATCTCCGCCCTTGAGCAGATTACCGAAAAGTTGTTCCTTGCAGAGGAGTCGGAAATTCATCCAAGCTGGAAAAAAGCGTTTGAGTTACTGGGAGATCATACCATCGAAGATCATTATTCAGGGGCAATCAACCACTCACTCGATATCCTAGAAACAGCGCAGGATAGCAGCCGAGCAAAACGGGAAATACAAAAAGCAAATAGAAAACTCTCATTAATAATATTTCGTAATGTCGCAGCTGCATCCTTTATTATTATATTTATATTATATGCCATATTTACATGGCTGCCCAAGAATCAAGGGGATGGTGTCCTGACAGCTCAGTTTATTCTTTCAGGCGAGAAATCTGAAACGAACTATCAGATTCTGGAGAAAATCTGGCGGCAATTCTCTGTAATGCCTGCATATGCAGGCCCAAATATTGGATTCACCGCACTTGGATCGAAATACATTGAATACCAGGGAGAGTATGGCGTATCGCAGAGTCTTTCGATATTAATAATAAATAGTGACGGAAGGACTCTTTCGCGTTCTGTTACTGATGAAAACGGCAATGTAACATTTGATGGTCTTGCTGAAGGATCATATGCGCTTTATTACGATGGAGTAAGCGGCTCATACACTATCCCTGTTACCGTTTCAGAATCTACCGTCAATCTAGTCAAGGTGGTGAATTACCCGGGAACTGATATGGGATACGGGGAAAATGTTGAGTGGATGTTTGATGCGAAGACAATCCATGACAGCAATAATGATGGCTGGCCTGACGATGGTTATTCATTTGAGGTTAAGAGGCGTCCCGTTAATAGTGATTCAGGGGGTATAGTAATATGGCATTCAGGGCATGAAACGAGAATTGATACAAACGGTAATGGCAGTTTTGAAGATCCAAATGATCTTTATTTCGTTGAGCCAGATGCGGATGGCATTCCATCAGATGCAGGTGACGGAGACGAAGACGACGATGGCGTGCTGGATAATGCTGATCCTGATATTGATAACGACGGGGTACCTAACTCAGAAGATCAGGATATCGATGGAGACGGCCTTTTAAATAATGATCCAAGAGAAGCCTGGCCTTATGGGATAACTGATAGGGATGATTTGACTCCCCCAACCCTTCAGGATGGTTCCGAGTACTCCGGGATCAGTGATGTACGAATTGTCGACCAGGACACTGATATAGGCTCTATAAATGTATTTTTCCCGGTTGCGACTGATGAAGAAAGTAATCGAATTACTTACAAGATATACATTTCACCTTCAGAATGGATAGATTATAATCATCTGCCCGGTAAAAAAGGTTACTATCTTGGACATGAAATAATTGACGGAAATTACTCTGAAACGATTACGGGTCTTGATACCGGATCGACATACTACATTGCCGTTAGAACATGGAATAATGCAACCCCACCGGTAATGGATGCGAATACTAAAACCATTTGTCTAACACCAGAAATGTGGGGTATGCCGGCAGATCCAGAACCAGTTATCGTTGCTGAACCGCAGACACAGATAGCAGGTTCCCCAATACATTTTCATGCGGAGAATTCCAGAACAACGGGCACCACTGATATCACAGAATTCTGGTGGGACTGGGATAGCGATGGCGTTTATGACGAAGAAGGCATTGAAGTAGTTCATGCATGGCATGATCCAAGTAACTATCAAGTCCAGCTTCGAGTTACAACATCCGATGGATTATCTGCGGATCTATCATCCCCTTTTACTGTCATGATTGTTGACGAAGGATGGGGATCACAGGTGTCTCATTATCCTGTTATATCGTGGGGAAGCCCGGCGGATGACAGCTGCAACGATATTGCAATTGATAACGAAGATAATATTTTTGCTGTTGGATGGTTTTTCTATGGAGTAGATTTTGATTCATCGTCAGGTATATCAGAACGTAATGCAGGGAATAACTGGGATTGCTTCCTGGTGAAATACTCAGCGGATTATAGATTTCAATGGGTAAAAACATGGGGAGGATACGGTGACGATGAGGCGGTTGCGCTGGATATAGACTCTTACGGGAATATATATATAGCCGGTCGCTTCCAGGATACTGTTGATTTTGATCCTGGCTTGGGAACTGTGATAGCCGGTAATGAGGACTCTTCTCATAACTCATTTCTGACCAAGTTCAATAAAGATGGCGAATTCCAATGGGTTCGAGCATGGGGTGAGGATGGATATGACTGCGCTGCCTCGATAGTTGTTGATTCTGATGATAACATCATCGTTGCCGGATTTCATGAATTGCTAATCGATGATAGTGAGCTAACTCCCCCTGACCATGATATTGGCCTTTATAAGTTCGATGGAGACGGCTCCACGATATGGTCGATAGACCTTGCTTCTCATCCGCAAGGCGATCAGGCTCTCTCGCTCGCAGTAGACTCGGAAGATAATATCTTCGTTACTGGCTATTTAGGCGGCGCAGTCCAAATAGAGACCCTGGAAGGATATGGATGGATTAGTACTAACAGCAGCCGAGATGCCTTTCTTATAAAACTATCACCTGATGGAGTTATAAATTGGATACGAACATGGGGCGGTTTTGATACCGATTTCGGAACGGATATCGCAGTAGATTCTTCCAATACAATATATATAACCGGCACATTTTCCGGAACGCTGGCATTCAATCCCCCGAGCACCGATGAGATATTTAATTCTTCGGGAGCAAATGATGCATTTATATTAGCTTTTGACGAAGCAGGTAATATAATCGGAGGTAAGACCTGGGGAGGTCAGGGATCAGATAACGCATTGCTTGAGATCGATGGCATCGATAGCATATTCATTGCCGGGCACTTCAGTAACGATGTACCTGAAAGCAACGACCTTCCGATATGTCTCCCATCTAACGTACATACCGATTTTTATCTTATGAAGCAGAACAGCCTAAGTAGTCCCATCTGGATGAGGAAATGGGGCGGGATCTTAAATGATCTGGTTTATGATATAGAGTTGCTGGGGGACGGTAGAATCGCATTATGCGGAACTTACAGTGGTCAAATGGATTTCAATCCGACCGATGAATCATTCATACTTACCTCAGCAGGACGTCGTGACAGCTTTATCTTAATTCTTAATGAAAATGGAGAGCTGGCAGATTATTAAAAATCCTTATCCCATAGCTCAGTGCAAGTAAGGCATATAATTTCCAAAAAAAATCTGCATTCTTTGAGAAATTCCCTCGCTAACCCCCACTCACTACATAGGAATCTGTCAGTATTTGCCTGCCAAGCTGCAGGAACCACATATATTGTAGCCATTCTGTGAATACGCCAGAAGGTGCTGAGGCTTCTTCTAAATTCTATCAATCACATCAAGGAGGTCGTATATAAAATGCGACAAGTATCAGCGTTAGTTGTATTCCTGCTGGCTTGCTTATGCATCTCATGCAGCCATGCAGACGACCCGGTAAGCGATGACCCTATGAATCCGTATCCCAGATCCAGAGGTGCGGAATATGACTTGCCGGATTATTATGGGGAACTTTACACCACAGACCTGATTGCAGGTCAGGACTTTGAAAATCCGGTCGGTCAGGTACTGGTCGCCAATGACGGCGATAATCTGTATTTCCAGATACTAATGACTGAGCCCTGGATGGTTGGCGAGACTCATTTAGCTGTAGCTGAAGAACTCGATGGAATCCCTCATAATAAGAACTGGAATCCCAAGGTCGGCCAGTTTGCTTACGATTCCGAGGATTATGTACCGTTATCAACGTTCACCGAGGGGACCGAGTACCTGTACGTTGCTTTGCACGCGGAAGCGAAGAAGATCGACGAGAATGGTAATATTATCCAGGAAGAATCTGCCTGGGCAAACGGCATCGACATGGATGGTAATTCATGGGCGATGTATTTCATTTACGAAATTCAGCCTGAACCGTTGCCAACCTGTGGAGGATGGGCACATTCATTTGGTGGCTCTAATGTGGATGTAGGATTAAATGTAGCGGTAGATGCATTCGGTAACGCCTATGTAACCGGGCTTTTCCAGTCTTCAGTCAATTTTAATCCGGCGGGATCCACCATCCTGTCATCAAATGGCAGCTACGATGTATTCCTCGCTAAGTACGATTGCGAAGGCAACCTGATATGGGCGCGATCGTGGGGAGATTCAGGAAATGAAAGCGGCCACTGCATCGATGTATCAAATGAAGGTTATGTCGCGGTTGGCGGACACTTCTCCGGGACGGTTGATTTTTCATCTGATGGGAGTGCCATTCTGACATCGGAAGGCGGATACGATGCATTTATCTGCGTTTTTGATCTCGATGGCAACTTTCTCTGGGCCCAATCATGGGGCGGATCTGGCGCAGACGTAGCCTACGGCGTCGCTCTTGACTCGGTGGGAGGTTTGTACGCAGCCGGCTATTTTTCTGATACTGCTTACTTCGATGCCAGTAATCAGTCATCCCTTAACTCTGTGGGGTCCAACGATGCTTGCATTGCCAAATATGACATGCTGGGTAATCTGACATGGGCGCAAGGCTTTGGTTATACCGGTATGGACAGGATTCATGACCTCGGCGCAACCGCCGACGGAACGATTTTCGCCTGCGGTATTTTCGATGATCAAATTGATCTTGATCCTGACGAAACAGGTTCCGCTGTTTTTACTTCAAATGGAGCTCATGACTGCTTCCTTTCGTCGCTTGATTCGGATGGTTATTACCTGTGGGGAACAACTTGGGGAAGCTCGGCGGATCTGGACTCAGCCCACGCAATTTCAGTTGATTCAAGTAATGTATATCTGACCGGATGGTTCTACGGCACATCGCCGGTTGATTTTGATCCCGATCCGGTATCGCAGTGTAGCCTTACAGGCAATGGTGAGCGAGATGCGTACATTGTAAGCTATGATCATTCCGGCGATTTCAGATGGGCGAAATCGTGGGGCGCTGGTGATTGCGATGAGGGAATATCGGTTTCTGTTAATGATACCGGCAATTTATTCGTATCCGGTGAATTCAGATCAAGTGTTGATTTTAATCCTGGCGGCGGAAGTGCAGTAGCATCTAACGGCGGCTGCGACACATTTATTTCCTGTTTCAGTACTTCCGGTAATTACCAGTGGACACGAACGTGGGGTGGCTCCCTGAACGAGGAAGGCTGGGGTGTGGCATCAGACCCGTTTGGGGGAGTATATATTACTGGTCGCCTTGCAAGCCAGAACGTTGAATTTGCTCCTCTGGACTGCGGCGCTTCAAGCGATATAGAAAGCACATCAGGTAGCAATGACATCTACCTTACCAGATATCTTGACGATGGATGCTGGTAAAAATGCAAGTGATTTATTGCAGGGAAACACCTTAATAACCCAGTGATTCCATCACTGGGTTTTTTAAAAAATGTGCAAGAGCCCCGGTCGCTAAACCAGGGCTCGTTCCGCTGCACTGGTGCCTATAGTTTCAGGTTCGCTTAGGGCTGGAGGCATGTACGGCTTGACTCCCATTGCCAAGAAATGGGTCTCTTCGAATTTACCAAACTCACCAGCAGCAATCACATGTTAGTTTATTCAGGAACACATCGTAATCGCCATTCGATGCACGGTATCCTGGACCTCCGCAGGGATCGAAATTCACTGTGCCAGCGAAGTACCCGATTGAGTAAATGAACTCTCCATCTGAAGCTGCTTCCAAGGCCCAAGTTGTATTGCTCTCATTTCCCCAGATTTCATAGCAGTCAAAATCGTTGAAATTCGAGTTAAACCTGCCAAGGTACGCCTTATATGAATCGACGCCCGTCACATAAATATTGCCCTCTGCATCGACCGTAAGGCCTTCCGCGACATCAAGGCTGTCATCGCCCCAAGTCACGACATCGTCATAGGCGCCGTTAATACTGAATTTCGATACATAGGCGTCATATTCCTGGATTGCCGCTTGCTGGTCACCTCCAAATGGATCAAATGCCACTACTCCCTGAAACTTGCCGCCAACATATACATCTTCCTCTCCATCATCGACAACAACACAATATGCGTATACTGAATTATCAGAAGACGGATCTGCACTCCATACTCTTGACCAGATATAAGCTAGACTGTTATTAAATCTCATCAGGAATGCATCTTCCTGAGTATGGCTATCCCAGTGATCTCCCCCACTAGGATTCAAATCCAGCTCGCCATCCAGCCATCCCACAATATAGACGTTATTTCCGGAATCCAATGCAACATCCCGGACCTGAAAATCTCCAGAATCGCCCCAAATTCTTGCAGGAATTGCCAGGTTGCAGGAGGAATTAAACTTAGCAAGCAAGAGCTTCTGATCCGACCAGTCCTCCTCTATATAGCCAACAATAAAAGAGTTGCTGCCGGAATCTACTGCTATTCCGAAGGACTCATCATCGCATTCTCCACCGTAAGTTCCGACTGCGAGCCAGTTGCCGTTCAGATCGAACTTGGCTAGATAGATATCTTGGCTATCATTGAAGCTATCCTCATTATGAACACCGGATGTTGGATCGAAGTCAGTCAAGCCTGTAAAGATGCCAGTGGTCCACACATAAGAGTTGCGAACGCAAAGGGCACGCCCTTCGCAATCGTCCTCATCTCCGCCCCAGGACTTGGCCCAATCAAGCTCTCCATCTGGATCGAACCTGCAAAGGAAGGAGTCATTGTGACTGCCAGCATTGATAGAGATTCCTCCACCGAAGTCTATTACGTCTCTGAACCAACCAAGAACGTAGACATTGCCATCATTATCAGTTGCAACTGACCATCCCTCATCGCGATACGGACCTCCAAATGTGGCAACCCAACCTTCCGGCTCACATTTAGGAAGCGTGAATTCAAATTCCACAATCTCAATTCCCGGAATGTATTTGGTTTCCTCATCGTATTGCCAATCGCAATCGAAGTCTTTCCACCTAATATACACGGTGTGATTCTCTTCGCCTGAGACAGGGACAGGTGAAACGCATGCCATCTCATGAGCTGGGCAATCAATGGAAAAGTTGTAGTCCTCCGAATCGATCGAATATTGAACATTGATCAAGTCGTCATCTTCGTTAGTAATACAGATCCTGATGAATCCATCCTCATCACCACACTGAGGAAGCGAAAAGTCGAAATAGACCGTTTCCTCTTCTCCTACAAAATGAGCAAAATCTTCATATTGCCAGCCGCAGCCAGGATCGGGATCATCCCATTTAGCATAAATCGTATGATTCTCATTACCTGAGACAGGGATATCTGGGCCAGACGTAATCTGCCCTGATGGACAGTCAATGTTCCGGTCATAGGTCTCTATATCTACCGAGTAATAGACTCTAATCAGATCATCATCATTGTTTGTAACGCGAATCTTGGCGAATCCATCCTCATCGCCGCATGGAGGAAGCGTGAGGTCGAAATCGACCGTTTGATTCTCTGCAATATATAGCGAAATTTCATCGTACTGCCAATCACAGTCAGGGTCTTTCCATTTGAAATATGCTGTGTGAGTCTCATTACCTGAGACAGGAAAAGGAGAGGTACATACGGTCTCATTTGGTGGTACTACTAAAGTCCTATCATAGATTTCCTCATCGATAGAAAAATATACTGGGATTTGGTCATCATCGTCATTTGTCACACAGACCTTGACAAATCCATCTTCGACCCCACACCAGGGTATTGTAAAGCCGAAATCCACCGTCTCCTCTTCAGCCACAAAATGAGCAACTTCTTCGTATCGCCAAGCGCAACCCGGGTCGGGATCATCCCACCTCGCATAGATTGTGTGATTCTCATTGCCTGATACAGGGATTTCGTTGCCGACAGTGAGTTCGTCTGGTAGACAGATAATACTCCTGTCATAATCTTCCGTGTCCACTGAATAATGGACTACAATCTCATCATCATCATCGTTAATGACTTTAATCTGGGCAAATCCATCTCCCGGATTACAGATATCGACGATCAGCGGTTCATCAAGTAAATCAGTATCTCCTTCGTCGTCTGTAACCCGGAGTTGTACGTGGTACGTGCCTGCCTCACTGTAAATATGGGTCGTTTCCGACTCTTCATCAGTCTCATCCCAATCGCCGTCGCCATTGAAGTCCCACTCCCATAAAACAATCCTTTCCCCCCCTTCATCTTGGTCATAGGATTCAGATCCATCGAGATTTACAGTTAATCCGACTGTCTGGGGATTGGGATTCACTGAAGCTAGCGCCCTAGGTTGTCGAGGATAGTCATGGCTTATTCCGTAAAGGTCTGTCATTAGATTTACGAGCAGGGCAGAGTCTTCGAAAATCGTCATATGGTATTTTGTGGCTGACGTTCGAGTCTCGTCGCTTTCCCCATAAGCATCTGTGCGTCTGTAGTATTGGCTGCGCCATGGGACAATGCAATCAGAATGATATTCAGACGCTTCCTCTCTTAACCATTCGGGGGATATTAATAAACTAAGAACAAACAATCCGGTGCAGTGCAGCGAATGCTCTGGTGTAGGTATATTATCGTTCTGGGTAGCTCCGTAGTAAATTAATCGCGGATCGCCTTCGGGCCGCGCAGAATTAAGCGCACGAAGTCTCGGATTTGATGCTATAGCAAGACGTGGAAGGAGGTTAATAGGATCAATAAACCAGATAGCCTCATCGCAAGTAAGATCCTTAATGCCCGGGGTGTAGAGTAGAGGAATCCAAGAATAGGGTAAGGCTTGCCCAATGTTCACTATCGGGGATCCATAGTGAGGAGTTCCAACGGTAATAATTCTGAAGATATTTCCATCATGCTCCTCAAAGTAATCACGAGCCACAAGACCCCCCATGGAATGGCCTACTATTACAAGTGGCCTGTCTAGCAATGATGGGTCATTATCGTTCGCCCAGTCTTCCAATTCCCTCTTCAACATTAGCCCAGTGCCATAAGGACCGAATATTGCTCTATTGGTTGGGTAAGCGAACCAATAGAATTTAAAGTCAGTGAAAGCCCGATCATACTTGTTTAGATAATTAAGCAAAGGGGCCCATCCCTGTTCGCCATGGTTAGCTTCTCCATCATCCAAATCTGGCGGCGTAAATGGATTCTTTATGTCTTCCCAAAGCTGAAGCCCATGAATGAGCACGACTGGAATCCGGTCTCCCAGAGGTCCACCGTTATCTTGATTGAACTCAATTCCCTGCGCGTATCGCGCATACGGACCAGTCAAGTCTCTCGGATCATCTGTGAATATAGGCTCTGCAGTTAATTCTGGAATCTGTGAGTAGTCGATAACAGCAAGGGTAATATCCTGCCGATGCAGCTGGTGAGAGACAATGGTACCATCGCGTTCTGCCCATGCATTTCCGCTTCTGAACGCTCCGCTCTCCTGCCATTCCGCGGTTATATCTATGTACTCGTTTTCGACTGAGAAATCACCATCGCCCTCCGGGAGTCTATCGAGATAGAATTCGCACGAATAGAAAGCGCCATCTGCGATTATTGACTCTCCCTGATGATTGGGTGGCAATAGGTCTGCGGGTTCGATCACGACATGAAGCGGATAACCGCCAACGATTATCCCCTCATGTGGGAACTCCAAGTGAGATTCTAGCACTCTGACAAATGCTGGTTGAGCCATAGTATCGCTTGGGAACTCCAGCATGAACCATCCCAGATCGATAGCGCCTCCTTCTGGACCGATGATTGTCTCGTTAATTAAGCGATCCTGAGGAGTAAGTGCCCCTTCATCATTAATACCGGGGCTTGTAGGTAAAGGGTCATTACCTGCTGATGAGCAACCGAGAAGAAACGCTAACACAATAGAAATTAGAAGAGCCTTAGGCATTCTCATTTGATTTCCTCCTTGGACAAGCTTCCTGGATTCGGATCAATCAGGAGGCTTTTAGCATAGCCACATTCAACTAAACGCGCCTTCGCCGTGCGCTCATGAGAAAAATACGAGAAATTACTAAAATTTCGCAGTCTTAATAAGAGCAGTTTAGATCGGCAAGATGACTCAGAATTAAGCAAAGATTGAGAAGCGAGGAATCTTTCGATCTGATTGAATTAGAAATGAAGGTGATGGGGGATCTTGCAGGTCAGCTTTATGGTCTTACATTAATCTCAAATGCATTGCTCGAATCAACCAGTTCGTCGCCTACATAGAAGTCGAATGACTGCGATGGTACATCGATTTCGACCCTGAGCTGATACCAGACATTCGGAGTCCACTGAAAAATCCCGGGCGTTTCTTCTTCTCCTGTTTCGGGATTAGCTGTGCCAAGTATTATTTGCCCTCGAAAGTCCTCATGCCCGGGGACATTCCCGTACATCGCCACCGTAAATGGGCCATAGCGGG
>Ga0272444_10005851_pt1 | contig 10605 bp, 9 predicted proteins | sample SSMForm13_FD_201033 | JGI IMG/M metagenome (GOLD analysis project Ga0272444, IMG submission 201033) | Marine sediment archaeal communities from Little Sippewissett salt marsh, Falmouth, MA, United States - SSM-Form-13 | ecosystem: Environmental > Aquatic > Marine > Wetlands > Sediment ...
TCTTCTAGCTTGTCCCCATGCGCTGGACAGTGTCCAGCTCGCAATAAGGTGGAATCGCCGTCGGCGGGCAAAAGAAGTACGCGTTGATCTCGCCGTTCCCTAGAATAGTAATACGTGCCGACGGCGGAGTCGGACATAATCTATTTGGGAATACCCGGATCAAGGGAGTTGTAGATGGCTGAGCAGCAGGAAACGGCGACGAAACCTACATTCGACACCTCTATCATCCGCCCGGAAATGAGGGCGGGCGACTTCAAGATCAGGGGCAAAGGCTTTACCGCCAGGCGTCTCGGCACGATCAAGAAAGGCCTGAGAACACTGCATACGCTGGAGCTGATGGCTCAGACCATCTACAAGTTCCAGATCACGAAAGAGCCAAGTGACGTAAATTGCCGGCTTATCGAGGCGATGTGCAACGAGATGGTCCACTATCAGGACTTCCAGGTAAAGCTCTATGAGTATGGGTGGCGGCCCAGCATTTGTCGTTGGGCGTTTTGGCTGGTCGGCTTCGTCTTTGGCTTCGGCTCTCGCCTCCTGGGCAAGAGGGCGATCTTCAGGATGGGCATCTGGGTCGAAAGCAAGGCCGTCCACCACTATGCCGATCTGCTCGAAGCCATCGAGTGGGATGATGATACTCGAAGGGTAATCGAGAAAGACCAAGCCGACGAGGATGGCCATATCAGCCGGTGGAAAACAATGCTCGAAACGACCTGATCCCGTGTAGCTGCCCGGCAGATCGTGCCCAGTCGCATTCTCCCGGTTGGTTCGGGTTTCTGCGGTGCCATGTTTCCGCGGCTGTTTGCGGAAGCATGTTCCCTCAGCGATTGTGGGGCCACTGTGGCCTTGCCCTACCAGGATCGCACTTGGAGCATGCTGCCAAGAACAGCATTTGGGACCATGCTACCAACCGCAATGTTCAAGAAATACGCTTGACATATGTTCGCTTTCTGTTAGCATCTCCTGAATGCTGATCGTATCGGGGACATCACGGGTGGAGAATTGGAGGGACCGTGCATGGCTGCGGTGTTCTGCACAGGTGATGGATTCAGGACGAAGGCGAACCAGTTCGTCGTAACCACGCCTGAGCAGGCATCATACATACAGGGAGATCGGCTGTGGTAATCGTAGAACGGCGAAAGCGCAAGGGGCCGGTGTTGACGCCGTCCTCGCTGCCGTGTCTGGGTAAGATGCCGACGATTAACATCACCGAAGGCTGCGCGCATGGCTGCGTGTATTGCTACACGCAGGGGTATTCGGGATTCCCGGGCCAAGGGCGAATCACGCTGGTGAACAATATACCCGACCTGGTCAGGACCGAGCTGAAGCGGAAGCGCAGGAAGCCGCGGCGTGTCTACTTCAGCCCCTCCAGCGACGCATTCCAGCCGGTGTCGGAAGTGCTGGACGTGACGTATCGGACGATGGACATTCTGCTGGACCACGGCGTGGAAGTGGCCCTGCTCACGAAAGGATACATCGACGAGCGGTTTCTGAGGCTGTTCGCCAACGCCCGCGCAAGAGTGTTCGCTCAGATTGGTATCACAACGTTGGATGACGACCTTCGGCGGGCGATTGAGCCGTCTGCCGCGTCAGTGCCGCAACGGCTGGAAACCATCGCCGGATTGCTGCGGAGCGGCGTTTCTGTGCGAGCGCGGCTGGACCCGTTGATCCCGGGGCTGACGGACACGGCCGAGAATCTGAGACCCCTGCTGGCAGAACTTCAAAAGCGAGGCATTCACAGCATCGCGGCGAGCTACCTTTTCCTGCGGCCGGCGTTTGGGCGACGGCTTGCGGAGCAGTTGTCGCGATTGCCTGGGCTGACGAACGTAGCGGACTGGGCATGGCATCGCTTTGCCGACGGCGTGGGCGGCGGACACATGATCGACACGAACCAGCGACGGCAGCGATTCGCGAGGCTGACAGACCTGGCGGCGGAGTTCGGCATTGAAGTATCCATCTGTTCGTGCAAGAACCCGGACCTGCCCGAGGCCACGAACTGCCGCATAGCGGGGCCTTCGATGGAACACACCCCACAGCCAGAAGCGCCGCTGTTTGAGCACCTGGGATAGGCGAAACGCCCGGCAAGCAATCACGCCTGCGCCGCATAGCTCCGCTCCCGCCCATTGCAATATCCCAACCACATCGTGTCCGGCCAGTTCCGTCAATATGCCACTCGCTATACGACAAGACAGGTTCCTGACCTCAAAAGCCCTCGACCTGACGCTGTTATTTTATATTTTGATGCCTGACCCCATTACCCGCTGACCCCATTGCCCGCTGACCATAACCCGCCGTAGACCCGACCTGACGCTCTTATTCTATATTCTACGAGCTGACCCCATTGCCCCCAAGCTACTTGCTGATGTCTGTTCCGAACAGAGCTTTCCTCAAGGAGTCTACCCCAGCATCAGTGGTATTAGTGTATCTCAGGTTGAGCCACCGGAGTCCCGTCAGGCCCTTCAGGTGCGCCAGACCAGCGTCCGTGATATTCGTGGATATCAGGTCAAGCCCCCCCAGTCCCGTCAGGCCTTTCAGATGCACCAAACCAGCGTCCGTGATCTCAGTGCTACCCAGTTCGAGACTCGAGAGCCACGTCAGACGCTTCAGGTGCGACAGACCCGCATTTGTGACCTTTGTGTCCGACAGGTCGAGATACCGTAGCCCCGTCAGGTTCTTCAGCTTCGCCAGCCCCGCATCGCTGATATTCCTGCTGCGGTACAGGCCAAGCTTCCGCAGCCCGGTCAGACCCTTGAGATGCGCCAGACCCGCATCTGTGACCTTCGTGTCCGACAGGCTGAGCTGCCGTAGCCCCGTCATGCATTTCAGATGCACCAAGCCGGCATCCGTAATCTCGGTGCTGCAAAGTTCAAGCCGCCTTAGCCCGGTCAGTCCCTTGAGATGCGCCAGACTCGCATCCGTAATCTTCGTTTCCCACAGGTAGAGCTTCCGCAGGCCTGTCAGGCCTTTCAGATGCACCAGACCCGCACCAGTGATGTTCGTCCCCCACAGGTAGAGTTCTCGCAACGCCGTCAAGTCCTTCAGATGTGCCAGACCTGCATCCGTGATCTGTGTGCCGTTCAGGTCAAGCTTACGCAATCCCGTCAAGTCTTTCAAATGCGCCAGCCCCGCATCCGTAATCTCCCTGTCCGTCAGGTCGAGCACCCGCAGCCCGGTCAGGCCTTTCAGATGCGCCAGCCCCGCATCCGTAACCCATTCCGACAGACCAAGGTACTGCAGTCCCGTCATGCCCTCCAAATGCACCAGACCAGCATCCGTCGTAGTGGTGTGCCTGAGGTCAAGCCCATGCAGCCCCGTCAGGCCCTTTAAGTGCACCAGACCCTTGTCGGTGATCATCCAGCTTGTGTAGCTCAGGTTAAGCCAGCGCAGCCCCGTCAGGCCCTTCAGGTGAACCAGGCCCGCATCCGTAATCTCCCTCGCTTCGCACAAATTAAGGTCCTGCAACGACGTCAGACCACTCAGATGCGCCAGACCTGTATCCGTAATCTTCGTGCCATTCAGGTCAAGCTTACGCAGCCCTGCCAGGCCCTTCAGCCCCGCCAGACCGACATCCGTGATCCTGGTGTGCGCCAGGCCCAGCTCCCGCAGCCCCGTCAGGCCCTTCAAGGCCGCAACGCCCGCATCCGTAATCCCAGTGTTGCCCAGTTCAAGCTCCCGCAGCCCCCCCAGGCCCGCCAGATACACCAGGCCCGCATCCATAATCTGTGAGCAACTTAGCTCAAGCTTCCCCAGCCCCGTCAAGCCCGCCAGATACACCAAACCATCACCTGTGATCTTCGTGTACGACAGGTTGAGCTCACGCAGCTCTGTCAGGCCATTGAGATGCACCAGCCCAACGTCCGTAATTCCCCGCGTGTACGACAGGTCGAGCTTTCGCAGCCCGGTCAGGCCCTCCAGGTGCGCCAGGCCCGCATCCGTAATTTCCGTGCCGGACAGATCAAGCTCCTGCAGCCCCGTCAAGCCCTTCAGATGCCTCAGACTCGCATCCGTCATCGTGTAGTGCAGTCCAAGCCGCAGGCCCTTTAGGTCTTTCAGATCCTTCAGGTACTCCAGGTCCCCATTTCTGACACCGCGCAACCGCAGCCCCGGAATCTTCCTGGATGCGACCTCCCTGGCGATTGCACGCACATCCGCGGAATACGCCGGCTCTACAAACCAGGATGCGCATTTGGGTATTACAACAGGCTTCGACGACGGCGTCTGCCCAATCTCTTCAGAACTCCCGTCGACATCGTGGACGACCCTCACCGCCAAGGACAGCTTGGAATTAAACGTACAATCACCCGTGGCGGATAACTTGGTCTCGCCATCTCCGCTGCTACATCCGATCGCTGACATCGCCATGACTACCGCAATGACAGTGAGCGCGCCGATCTGCCGCATGGCAAGAACCAGCACTCGCAATTGTTCTACCTTCGCAATCATTTTGTCACCGGAACAACATCAGAACTGAGCAGAAAGCTTTGAGCCCATGGGGTCAGCCCTTACATATAAAACAGCAAGGTCACGGGTTCCCAATACCTGTAAACGTCATCTGGTTTTTGTGTTTCATGTGTATCCTCACGGCCCTTTTGTTTTGACGGGTTGGCGGGAGGTTGAGTTTGGAATGCCGATTGGCGGGTGCTGGCTGAGGCATTCCGGACCCCGCTGTTTTTTCAAGGTCGTCCCGTTTGCTGGGGGGCATTGTAGCCTGTCGGTTGGACCGATGAAAAGGGCAAACGTCTTCGCCTTTGGCTTCGTCGCCTCAAGAAATGTCTTCGCCTGCGGCTTTTGGCTCATGTGGTAGTCCCTGAAACACACATCTTCGGACTTCACCGTCCGGCATCCCGATGCCCGTCGGGACTCGACTGTGATGTTGTCAAACGACTGGCCGGCACTGGCTGTGTCGCTGGGGAAACTCGCGGGCCTCCGTGGTGTGCCCCTCCCCCACCGCCTTACTGCCCTACTTCTGCCAGGTAGTAGACGTATTGGCGGGCGGTTCGGCGGCAGATGGCGGCCAGGGGGTCATCTGGGCGGCGGAGCTTTTCTGGCGGGAAGGCTCGGGCTATGCAGCGGTTGAGTTCCTGGCGGAATGTTGCGCGGGCCTTGGATGGGCCGCGGGAGAGGAACTTGCGGACTGGCTGAACGGCGGCGACTTCGGCGGGGATGAGGCCGGCGGCATCGGCGGCGTCAAGCAGGCGGCGGTTGATGGCGTCGGGTGGCAGGTGCGTGGCCGTCATGCCCGCCCGTTCCAGGAACGGATGCACCCGCCCCATCGCCGCGAGGGCCTCGACCATGGGCGTCTGGGCCGTGGCGAGCGCGTGGCGCACCAACCGCTCAGCCAGGCCGCTGCCGCGATAGGTCGGGTGGACGATCACGCGCGAAATGCACTCCATCTCGCGGTTGAGCCGGCGGATCGCCTCGCGCCGATCTCGGCCGGAGTATCGCCCGCCGGTGGCGATGTTCCGGCCGCGAACGTTCAGCAGCGGCGGGGAGATCACAAGCACGGCAGCGAGGTCCGTAGCGGCTGCATCGCGCCAGCGCCGCCCCCCACCGGTCGATGGTCGCCGGACGACGTAAACGCGCTTGTGGCAGGCGGGCGGGCCGGCAAGGTAGTGGAAGCCCGCAAGCTCGTGGTAGTCGCGGATCGTGCCACGGGCGATAGGCCAGCGCCGCACCTCGTCGGCCCGGGTGCGGGAGGGTCCGGCCTGGGTGCTTGCGTCGGCACCGAGCGGTTTGAGGATCACCTGGTCCGGGTGGAGGTCTGGCACGAGTTCCGGCCTAGGCGTCGCAGCCAGGATGGCCAGGTTGCTGCCGGTGACGAGTTTCCGCACCCGCCGACAAAGGCTGCGAGCGGTGCGGAGGTCCAGGGACGAGCAGAACTCGTCGGCGATCACGAGCTCCGCCCGGGGCGATCGCCCTGCCGCGTGAAGGACCCTCGCCAGTGCCAGCCTCGCCCGCTGGCCGCCGGAGAGGAGTTTGGCGGGCGTGACAAGCGCCGTCGCCTCGGCCAGGCCGCAACGGGAGAGCATCGCCAGCCGGGCCGAGAGACCGCCGCCTTGGAGGACGTCGACGGCGGGGCTTTCGCAGCGGGCAAGTTGCTCGGTGCCGAGGCGCCGAGCGCCGGGCACCTGGCGGGCAACCTCGCCGAGAAGCACGCTCTTGCCCGAGCCCGATGGGCCGGTGACGACAACTATCATGCCGGGCTTGATTTCCAGGGGGAACTGGTCGTACAACGTCTCTTCCTGGCACTCGAGCAGGCCGAACATGGCTGCGACGGCCCCGGCGTCGGCGGAATCCGGGATCGTGCGGCGGATGCGGGCGTCGACGCGGACAGACCAGCCGACGGTCTCGACAGTTGAGGTCATTGGAATGCTCCTGATGAAAAAAGTGTTCTTTGAGGCGATCCGGTCAGGCGAAAAGACCACCACGCTTCGCTACTGGCAGCGACGGATGGTTCGCCCCGGAAGCCTTCATACGGTCCCCGGATTGGGCAAGGTCCACATCGACGAGTCCCGGCCTGTGGAATTCCGCGACCTCACCAACGCCGACGCAAAAGCTTATGGATTCAAGAGTTTACGGGCTCTAAAGACCGCTCTGAAAAAATTTTACCCGCTCGAATATCGCCAGGGCCGCAAGCTGTACATGGTGCGATTCACATTCGACAAGGATGGGAATCTCGAAAAACGGCGTAAACGCAGACCCCCACCTTAGAAACTTAAGGATTGTATTTGAAGGACTTTACAGTGTTAGATGGCGTTTCAAGTACGTAGGGCCGCGACTGGGCAAACCAGTGTTGGGGTTCAGGACTTCCCACGCAGTTACCCCACGACGTCCGGGTATTATACTCGGTTAACTTCTGAAGTCAAGTGATTTCTAAAAAACTTTTTTAATAGTTTTTCTTGTATGCCACTTGCCATATACTACTGTGAGTGCGATAATTCATAAAGGCAAGAACGCCAATTCGGGAGATGAGCCATGAGCTTAGGTTCCATTGTTCGCAACCGGCGGGAGGAACTGGGTTTAACCCAGGAGGTCGTTTCTGCGCAGGTGGGAATTTCCAAACCGTACCTGTCGAATATCGAGACAGGCCGGGCCAAGAACCCCCCATCGGATGGTGTGCTGCGGTCGCTGGAACGGGTGATTAACTTTCGACCTGGCGAGTTGGTGAAACTGGCAAATCTGGTCCGCACGCCGACGGAAGTTCGCGAGCGATACGAACTCTTCGAGGCGGAAATCCACAAGCTCCGCGGCGTCGTGCGGGACCTGCGTAGCGGCTCGGGCAAAAACGCCGACGCCAACATCGACGACTTCGAGACCCCGCCGGCCATCGAGGCCAGTACCGGTGTGGGGTTTTCCATCGGTGGGGTCGTACCGGTCATCAACAGCGTCTCGGCTGGGTATCCCCACAACTTCACCGACCTGGAATACCCCCCCGGCGTGGCGGATGAGTACATTCGCTGCCCGGACATCCACGACCCGCAGGCCTTTGCGGCCCGGGTGGTGGGCGACTCGATGGAGCCGGACTACCGCCAGCGTGACATCGTGGTATTCTCGCCGAACACCCAGCCCAACAACGGCGACGACTGCTTCGTGCGTATGGTCGAAGGCGAGGGCACGACGTTCAAGCGGATCTACATGGACGAGGAGAAGTCCATCCGCCTCCAGCCGCTGAACCAGGCCTACCCGGCCAGGGCAATTCCGCGCGAGCAGATCACCGGCCTCTGGCCCGCCATCCTGCGAATCCACCACATCCGCGAAAGCTGAGATACGGTTTGTGGCGACTGGCCGATTCTGTAACGGCCAGCCCCGACTGCCGATCGACGGGGCTTCAACCTGCAACAACGGCCACGGAGTTCAGTGTGCCGTAGGGGTTCAGAGCCCATTCGCCGTGGTCGGGGTCCACTACCCATTCGCCATCAACGATGAATTTGTACTCGTAGCTGCCCGGCTGGGCCGGGACGTTTGCGACGAACGAACCGCTTTTCTGCTTTCGCATTCGGACCGGCTGCCAATCGCTGAATGTGCCGACGACGGCCACCTTTTTGGCCCCGTCTTCGGGCTTTACCGCGAACCGAACCGTGCCTTTTTTACGTCCCTTTTCGTACATTGCCCTTCACTCCTTCCCTGAACTTCCGAGCCGTACGCCAGTCAAACTGGCCACCGAACGCCTATTTCTTATACTCCCGGCCGCAACCTGAGGCAATGGCGAGTTTTGGGCTATCAGACGTCCGGACTCAGCAGCGTCAGCTTGCCCGCCTTCACGCCGCGAGTGGCCACGATGGCGTTGGCCACGCGTCTGAGCTGCCCGGCCGGGCCCTGCATGAGGATTACCTCCAGGCAGTTATGGTGGTCGAGATGTACGTGCTGGCTGCACAGGATGCAGTGGTGGTCCTTGTGCTGAATCTCGGTCACTTCCTGAGCCAGGTCGCGCGCGGCGTGGTCGAATATCACGCTCACCACCGCCACCATTTTTGCCTTGGGGTTGGCCCATTCATGCTCGATCAACGCCGTGCGAATCATGTCCCGCATCGCCTCGGAGCGGTTGGTGTACCCCCGGTCGGCCATCCAGGCATCGAACTTCGCCAGTAAATCTGCGTCTATCGCCAAGGCCGTACGCGTCAGATTGCCCATGCGGTCATCCTCGAATCATGCGGCGGAACCCGTTTGTCTGCGCATGACGATACCCCCAACCCAGGCCCAAGGCAATAGTGACCCCAAATCCGCCCAATTCCCGCTCCCAGCCAGACGATTCACCGCCGCCTGCGTCGAATCACCATAACGCTGCCCATGAGCAACAGGCAAACCGTCGCCGGCTCGGGCACGAGCGTTCCCATGTACGTGGTTACGGCGTAGGAATTCCATGTTCCCACGTCGTTGGCGAATATATCCCGGACGTTCAGCGACCACAAACCGGCGGGGTCTTCGCCCCAGAAGGCGTTGGTGGTATACGTCCAGTCGATGTTGTTGAGGTTGTCGCTCGTGGAACGCACCATCAGCCGGCTTGTGTAGCCGGACGGGCTGGTCAGATACGCCTCCAGGTCCCCGCGATAGCCATGGGTTATGTCCAGGCTTACCAGCACTTCTTCCAGCGATACGGACTCGCTCATGCTGAATGTACGCGTCACGCCGGTCGTGTCTTCGTCGGGAATGACCACGCCTACCACCGTCAGGCCGGTGCTCTCGGTGATAAGCGGCGTCACGCCGGTGTACTTCACAGCCTCAGCCGTGAAGGCATCCGCGTCGACCAACCCGAACCCGTAGTTCTGATTGAACGTGAAACCCGCCGCGTTTGTCCGCCATCCGCCGTCGGACTGCAGGGAATTGTCCGTCGTATCCACCACCCGGCTTGTCCGCGCCAGCAGGTGTTTCGCGAACCGCACGTCAAGGGCAGGCTGAACCTGCTTGCCCAGCGCCACTATCCCGACCACCAGCGGACTCGCCGAAAAAACCACGGGCGGATGCGTCGCAATTCATGCCTGCAATATGAATATCCGATGTTCATATTACAAGGATCATAAGCTACCTTCATCGCCATCTTGAGCCCCCTGCCGCGGTGGTCTACGGCGGGGAAGACTCCTACACCCGCGAAGGCATCGCCGTCCGGTCGTGGTCCAACTGGGGGTAGAGCGATTCGCAAGAATGGTCAGCGTTCCAATTGCCTACTGCCTTGTTCTCTCAGGCGTAGCTACTCCTATTTCCTGCGATCAGCAGGTTTCATGGTCTGGACGAACCGCGTTGCCGTCGCCTGTTTGCCCGACAACGAGAAGGTAACCTTCACGTCGATCTCCTGACCGGGCTTTGCGGCACACTGCGGCTTGTACAAGCAGAACACCGAACCGGAGGCGTCGCGGTCGGCCCAGTCGCGAGGGGGGACGCTGCGGATATTGGCGGATGTTGGCGCGCAGGGCACCCACTTCCCGCCCAACTGAAGCTGCACTACCGGGGCGGGCAGCTCAACGGCCTGGTCGGACGTGTTGTACGCTCTGAATCGCACGAGCACCTTCGGTTGGAACCGCCTTGGCAGATCCGGATGGACCACAGGCCGTTCGAGGAAGACCTTGACGCCCGACAACTCCAGGGGCGTAATAAGGGCCAGGAAGTTATTCCGGTCGGCTGGCTTGAGGAACTTGGCTGCCATCACGGCGACCCGCTTGGCGTCGAGAATCTCGTAGTCCTTGACCTCGATTTCCGTCTGCGTTCCGACGTTCAGGCCGTCGTGACTGGTGATCCGTGTCTGCCGCAGCAGGCCGGTCAGGACGACAGCCGCATCGCCGTTTTGTCGGAGGAGGCCCAGGATCTTGCTGCTTATGTCCTCGCTGAGCACCAGCCTTACGGCTTGCGCGGAAATCGACTGTCCGACCGCCGGCTCGAAGCGCACGAGTTGCTCATATCGCTGCCCTTTGGCCCGTGTGCCCCGGTCGTGGCGGTCCAGGTACCACCGACCGACGATACGAACCGCCTCCTTCGATGATCGCGAAGACTCCGGCCCGCCGGGCAACCGGCGGGACGGATTGCGAGGGACGGCGGCCCAGTCCACCCAGGTCGCCGCATCGATCGCATCCGCCCATGCCGTGTGCGTGGTTGGTTGGGTCTCGGCTGGGGCCGGGG
>Ga0272444_10005852_pt1 | contig 10604 bp, 10 predicted proteins | sample SSMForm13_FD_201033 | JGI IMG/M metagenome (GOLD analysis project Ga0272444, IMG submission 201033) | Marine sediment archaeal communities from Little Sippewissett salt marsh, Falmouth, MA, United States - SSM-Form-13 | ecosystem: Environmental > Aquatic > Marine > Wetlands > Sediment ...
GGATATGGATATCCTCACCGCTTTCCCCGGCAGAGAGTTCGACGCCCGGAACAACTTCCGGGTCGCCCGTCTTGACATGTTTCCTGAGATCGAAAAAGGCCCGAAAGTCATCATGGTCGCAGATGGCGAAGGCGGCCAGTTCCTTTTGCCTGGCGATCTCCAGCACCTCCTGAGGAGTTTTGGTTCCATCGGAATAGATGGTATGGATGTGGAGATCGATTCGCTTTTCCATTAAATTTTGCTTTCGACGATTTTCTTTATTTCATCGGCAAGTGCCGAGCTATTCTTTTCCAGCGAGGCGATTTGCTCATTCATGGATTTCACGAAAGCCTCATCCTCAAAACCACTTATATTGATTTTTACGTTATAAATGGCGCCGTCGATGGCGGCTTTGGTCATCAGGGCGGCCACACCGGCATCGGAGACGGAGTTGACATTGCCTTTTTCGGCCACGATTTTGGCCAGTTCCATGACCTCGAGCGACTTCTGAGCGGTTTCCAGCGGTGTTTGTGCGGCCTTTTTGGTGGCCTCGAAGATGGCTTTTTCCCGGGCGGCTTTTTCCTCGTCGGTATCGCGCACCATTTTTCTGGCGGCCATGACGGCCTCGAAAGCCTGGCCGTCTTTGACAATCATTTCCTGGAGTTGCCGGCGGAGTTCCTCGGATCTGTCCAGGATGCCTTTGAGTTCATCGGCAACGTCCTGGTATTTCTTTTTCATGACGGTCAGCCGGCAGACCATCGATGACAGGGCGGCGCCGAGGGCACCGGCGGCGGCGGCGACCGAGCCGCCTCCGGGAGCGGGGCTTTTGGCGGCCACCTCGCTGAAGAAATCGGTGGTCGAGCCCTGGGTGCTTTCGCCGGTTCGCCGCAGTTTTTCCTCGAGGACCTGTTCGGCGGAGAAGTTTTCAAGCTGGAGATAGTATTCGGCGACATCGAGGAGGGCCTGCTGGGGTACGAGGCCGACGATTTCCGAGGAAACGACCCGGGTGCCGTAGCGGGCGGCCTCGGCCTTGATGGTTTCGAAGACACGGAAAATCGGCGTTTGCGGATAGCGCACGAGGTTCATCGAAACCTGGGTCTGGTCGCGCTCGGCGATGGAGAAGCCCATAGCTTTGCAATAGCGGTAACCGCCTTTGGCATCCCTGACGGCGGTGGCGATATTTTTGGCGATAGAGACCCGGTTGGTATCCAGGTAGACGTTGTAGGCCACCAGCGGGAAGCGAACCCCGATGGCCGTGGCGCCGGCCTTGAGGTTCATTTTGGCCGGGCCGAAATCGGGTTTGCGATCGGGATTGGTTTCGATATCATCCCGGATACCCTCGTATTCGCCGCGTCGGACATCGGCCAGGTTTTGTCTTTCCGGCCGGGTGGCGGCGTCCTCGTAAAGGTAAACGGGAATGTTGAGTTCCTCGCCGACTTTTTCGCCGAGCAGTTTGGCCAGCTCGATGGCCTCGGAAAGCATCATGTCCGAAATGGGAATAAAGGGGCAGACATCGGTAGCGCCCATGCGCGGGTGTTCGCCTTCATGGGTTTGCATGTCGATCAGTTCCGAGGCTTTTTTGATACCCCGGAAACAGGCCTCGACCGCTTTTTCGGGGTGACAGACGAAGGTCACCACGGCGCGATTATGGTCGGCATCCATTTCGCGATCAAGCAGGACAACCGATTCGACCGAAGTAATGGAATTGATGATTTCGTCGAGGACTTCTTTGTTTCTGCCTTCGGAAAAGTTGGGGACGCATTCTACCAATCTGATCATAAACTAGACTCCCTTTCGATTCTTATTTCTGCCGATATTCGATTTAAGCCCCCAGGCCAGAAGGGGGATCATTATTTCATGATGGCCGATAAAATTGAAGCCCTGTCCGCCTAGGTTGACGGGTCGTCTGACGACATTCATGCAGGGCCGGTAATGATTGAACATGTCGAAATTGGCGGTGACGATGCGGTCGCCCGATCCGTCGATATTGCGAGCCACCGTCAGGGCCTTGAGGAATACTTCCGGAAGAATAACGGCCGAGCCGATATTGACGACGACGCCGCCGCGGTCGGCTGTACTCAATATACTGGAAAGAATTTTGAAGTCGCGAAATGATGCCTCGGCGGCCGGGCCGGGTTTGAATATGTCATGTTGCTGGACGATATCGGTGCCGACGGCGAGGTGAATGGTGGCGGGGATGTCGAGGCGATCGGCGGCGGCGAAAAGGGAGTAGCCGGCATAGCGGGCGCCGGCCCGGTTAATATGGATTCCGGCGGCTTCGCCCAGGCCAATCTGGCGCGAGGCGGCGGTTTCGATGACGGCGGCGAAATGACGGGCGGTTTCCCCGGCCATACCGAAGCTGCCGTCGTTGAGACCGGACTGGACATCTTCCGAGGTATGTCCGATGGTGGCCATTTCCAGGTCATGGATCAATCCCGCCGAATTGAGAGAGATTCCGGTGAGGATATCGTTTTCCATGAGGTCGATAATGATTTTCGACAGGCCGACCTTGATGACATGGGCGCCCATCATGAAATGGCAGGGTTGTTTTTTGTCGCGGGCCTTTTTTATGAGGGTGATGAATTCCCTGAGGCGGGTGGCCTGAAGGAAATCGGGGAGAGAATCAAAAAACTCGCGGGCGCCGTCGGGGGGAGGCGTCCGACCGAAGGCATCGACGGCCACCTTGTTGCGGCGATCGTCCAGATTAACGGTGGTAACCTTTTTCAGGTCGATCTGTTTAAAACGGCCCATAGGGATACCTTAAAACTCGACCATTTCACCCAGTTCAAAATCGGTCAATTCGGCGGTAATGGAGCCGACCAGGACGCGTGATTTCATCTGAACCGGTATTTTCAGCCGGTCATCGGTCAGCCAGACTTTCAGGCGGCCCTCGTGTTTGAAGACTCCGGAGCTGAGCAAAAGCGGTTCGACGACGAGGCAATCGAAACGGCCGGCCTTGACATTAATCGTCTCGCGTTTGAGAATGCGCACCTCCAGGGGATACTGTTTGCCGTCGGTGAAATTATCGATATAGATCGATTCGCCCACTTTCAATTCCTGCGTTCGGGCATAGTACAAAAGCGACAGGGCATCCTGGACGAACGGCGGGATTTCCATGGTGTCACCCTCGTAGACCACCCGGTGATTGTACTGGTCGAATTCATAGGCCCGGTCCGATCTGTAATTGCCCTCGCGGAGGCGCTTTTCGAAGCGCCAGCTGAAAATCCCGATGGCATCGATTATCGATTCAACCCGGTCTTCGACGCGGTAAAAATTGGAGAAAAACTTGTTGGAATGAGCCGTCGAGACGACCTGGTAGCAGGGTCGCTGGTTGAACTCGATCAGGTCGACCACCTCGATAGTGGCGTAACCGGCGTTGATGAAGCCGTAGCCGATATCGAATCGTAGTTTTTCGCCGATACCGAAGGCGTTGTTTTCGATATATCTTTTTTCGATATCGGCCGGGGTTCCGGTACTGTCGGCCTCGGCCAGGACGCGGCCGTTTTCGATCTGTGACAGGTGCATGAAGCCCAGAAACAGAGTCAGGCCGGCGGTGATCAGGATGGTTTTTTTCAGGCGTGTCACGGCTTGAGGTCCTTTTTTCGTGAGGCTTTTTCGAGGATATCATCGAGGATGCGGCCCAGTTCCTCGCCGATTTCGATAAAGGTCCGGTTATACATCTCCAGGGAGCCGCCGATGGGATCGTCGATTCCCTCGCCACGGCAGCCGGGTTTGGGATATTTTTTCAGCAGGAATGTTTTGGTTCCGGCTTCCGGTTGAATCCGGAGAACTTCCTCGCAGTGCGACGGAGTCATGCAGAGAATCATATCGGTTTCCTCGATAAGGCGGGCCGTCAGCGGCGTCGAGGTATGACGGGTGAGATCGGCCTCCCAGATCCTGACCGCCTCGATCGCATAGGCGGTCGCCGGATAGCCGGAAGCGGCCGCCGTCCCGGAGGAATAGACGGTAATATCATCTATGTTTTTTTTGTCGAGCAGTTTTCTCAGGCCGGCTTCGGCCATGGGGGAGCGACAGGTATTACCCGTACAGACGAACATAATTTTATAATCATCAGCCATTGCCGGTCGTCACACTTCTGCCGATTGCCTCGGCTTTAACGGCACCCTGCCGGAGAATGCGGCACTCTCCACCAGAACAATCAACCACGGTTGAAGTTAACGATTTAAGGGCGCCGGAATCAAGATATAAGTCGATTTTTGTCCCGAAAGAATCGGCGATCCCGGAGATCGTTTCCGGTTCCCGTTGACCGGAAAGGTTGGCGCTGGTGGCGGTCAGGTTGATTCGGGTGGTTTCCAGGAGAGCGGCAATAATCTCGGATGACGACAGGCGGAGGCCGATCTTTCCGTCGACTACGATCGGGGGCGGGTAGCCGGATTTATCCCTGAGAATCAGGGTGAGCGGGCCGGGCAGAAAATTGTCGGCCAGTTTTTCGGAGTATCGGTTGGTTTCGCCGAGACGGCCGATTTCCTCGCGGGAGACGACGAAAACCGAGGTGGGCATGGTCGGCGGTCGTTTTTTCATTCGGAAAATCCTGTCGACCGTTTCGGTTCGGTCGATCCGTCCCAGCAGGCCGTATCTGGTTTCGGTGGGGGCGACCACCAGGCCGCCGTCGAGCAGAATCCGGCCGGCCCTGGCGACCAGGTCGCGGTCAGGGCGATGGGGATCAATTTTCCTGATGTCCGGGTGTATCATCGCTAAGTCCGGGTTGAAGATTTTCCTGAGGGGCAGGAGTGATTACCGGGCCGGGGTCATCGCCGGTTTCGTTGAGAGGGTCGAATTTGACGATCACCTTGACCACCCAGGCGGCCTCATAACCGGCTTCGGTGGTTGCGGCCAGATAATTTTCGGCTTCCGACTGCGAGGGGAAATCCCCCACTCTGACTTTGTAATAAGGGACTTCATAGTCGAGGTACACCTCACGATCAAAGACTTCCCGGGCGATTTTTACCTCGCGGGCGGCCGGTCCGTAGGTTTTGGAGGTAAAGAGCTGTATCCGGTAAGTTTCATGCGGTCGGGAAAGGGAGTCGGGGGCCGGGGCGGTGTAGGCGGAGTCGGGTGTCATGATGTAGCCCGAATCGCGGAGTGCCGCGGCGGCGTATTCTTGCGGGATAATCTGCCGATCGGCGGGCAGGCCGAGGGGATCATACTCCCGGCGCTCGTAGGGCGCCGATTCCGGGGGTGGTTCCTCGCCGGGACGCTGGAACGAACCGCCACATCCCGCCATCAGCAGCGAGGTGACAATGATGGCCGTTAATTTCGTCATAATTTATAATAATTTCTTCCGCTTTTCATCCTGACCCAGTTCTTTCAGGACGTTCTTGATATTGTTCGCCTTGGTTTTATGCGAAACCAGGACGATGTCGTCGGTTTTGACGATTATCAGATCGGAAACGCCGAGGGCGATAATTATGCCGTTGTCGTCATTGTTATAGACGGTCGTCTCATAGGTATCGGAGACCATGGCATCGCCGATAACGACATTATGGCTGCCATCCTTGTCTTTATATCGTTCCAGGGAGTTCCAGCTGCCGACGTCATCCCAGATAAGATCGCCTTTGATAACGAGAACATTCTCGGCGTTTTCGAGGACGGCGAAGTCGATCGAAATGGGTTCCGATTTATCGTACAGATCGACTCTGGCCTCGATTTCCCGGTCGGTGCTGATCTGCCGGGAATACTGCCGCAGCCACTCGCCCGTGTCGGGTTTGCACTGCGATATGGCCTTGAGGATAGTCTTCACCGACCAGATGAACATGCCCGAATTCCAGAGATGACGCCGGCCCAGGTAGTACTGCTGGGCCACCATCGGCTGCGGTTTTTCGGTGAAGGAATCGACCTCATAGGTGGTAATACTGCCGTAGGTGGAATAGGGTCGGGCCAGCTTGATATAGCCGTAACCGGTGTCGGCCCGGGTGGGGTCGATACCGATGGTGATCAGTTTATCGTTTTGCTCGGCCAGGTTGGCGCCGACCCTTATGATTTCGAGAAGTTTCTCCGGGGGCTTTATGATATGATCGGCCGAGAGGACGACCATAATGGCTTTTTCATCTTTCCGGAGCAGATGTTCGGCGGCCAGGCCGATGGCCAGGCAGGTGTTCCGGCCGGATGGTTCGGCCATGATGTTTTCCGGTTTGAGGTTATCGATTTCGTTTAATATCGGCTCGACCATATCCTCGGAGGTAACGACCATGATTCTCTCCAGCGGGATAAGGGGCAGAATACGATCGATAGTTTCCTGAAGCATGGTTTTTTTCGAGATCAGCCGCAGCAGCTGTTTGGGGTGATCGGCCCGTGAAAGGGGCCAAAAACGCTCGCCTTTGCCGCCGGCCAGAATTACTCCGTAAATCAACTGTCATACCTCCGCGTTCGATTTAGGCAATATCATAAGAAAGCCTGTAAATATTGTCAACCTTTCGGGTCTATTCCTCGAAAATAATCGCCTGAAACTTATAGAGTATCGTTTCCGGCGCCAGATAGGCATCGACGGGCAGGCCGGCTTTCCGGCAGGTTTGCTCGAGAAACGTCTGCCGATCCCAGCCGTTATCGGTCGCCACCTGGGGCAACAGCAGGCCCTGCTGGTGGCCCCTGAAAATCATTAGGCCGTCGCGGCCGACCTCGATTTCATCCAGGGAGGTAACCTCCTGCAAGGGGGTTAAAACGGAAATTTCGATATGGATATCGTCCATTTCCCCGGATTCGACCGGGGCGAAGCGACGGTCGGAGACGGCCGCCTTAACGGCGCACTCGGACACCGTTTTGTACAGGGGCGTCATGGCCCTGGTGTACCCGATACAACCCCGCAGCCGGTCGTTTTTGGTCAGTGTCACGAAGGCGGCGCCGTATTTTTCCAGGTTATCGTTTACCGCGAAATCGGGTATATCACCGGTAGCCAGGAAAGCGGTGATCGATTTTCGAGCGATATCGAGCAGTGTTTCCCTGTCATCCCGGGTCAGTTCGAATCCGATCGGCAGTGAGGGATCATCGGCGTCGCCGGCATCGGTTGAAGACGGCGGTGGTTCATCTTCGGCCTCGCCGGAGCGATAGATAACGGCCGCGACATATCCGACCACCTCATCTTTTTTCCCGCTGATATCCCCGGAATCGCCGTATTTCAATATTTTGACCCTGTCGGCGCCCATGTCGATGGCGGCCTGCATGACGGCCACGGCGACGCCCCCGCCGCACATTTCCACCCGGCCCATGGCCAGGTTATCCCGGAGACGATCCGGGTCGAGTTTCCTGAGACAATCAAGGCCGAGCGAGTCCATCGGCCAGCCGGCCGAGGCGGGCCGGTAATGCTGCCAGTCGGTCGAAACGATCATAACGGAATTCGGACCGAGTTCCTGGGCTTTCAGAGCGCGAGTCAAAAGGTCGATCGTGGCCGCCGTGGGCCGGCCCATGGCGATGGGGGCTATTTTAAAAGTGTCCAGGACGGTCTGCAGGTAGGGGAGTTGTACCTCGAGGCTGTGTTCCCGGACATGGGCGGCGGCCAGGTGCTGAATTTTGTCGTGGAATCTGACCAGCCTCAGGCAGAGGGAGTCATCGCAGATAATATTACCCAGTGGCGTGCGCCAGCCAATATTATGGCCATAAACCGAAAGGCCGTCGAAATCGTGCCGATGTGACGGTCCGCAGAGAATGACCTTGTCGATTTCTCTGCCTTCGATCAGCTTATAGCCATAAGCGGCTATTTGACCGGAGTAAACCAGCCCGGCGTGAGGCACGATCAGGGCGATTATGCGGCCGTCAATATCGGGCAGGCCGGTGACATTATCGAGGTGGGCCGTGACCATTTCGCGAAGGGCGTCCGGGTCGGCCGGATAGAATTGTCCGGCCACGGCCGGGTCTCGTCTTGTCATGGCCGTTGATTGCAGAGCCAGGCTAACCAGAAGTCCGGCAAACAATAAAACACTGGCGAATTTTGCCATATAAAGGCTCCTCCGAGCATCTATGCCAGAATACAATTCATTTGTTATACCGTCAAGAAAAAAACTATTGACAGATTTTTTCAATTCTTTTGTATAATATATTGATATGAGTAAAGTTATCGTTATCCGGGGACCGTCTTTGCCGAAAGGGGAAAAGCCGGACGGGGGCCGCTATCGATTATTGCTGACGACGGCACTGGAAAACCTTTTCGAGGTGAAGCGGGCCGGTGACGCCGTAAAGCGACTTTTTGACCGGGGTGCCGTGGGCATGAAGACCAACTGCATCGCTCGCCGGAACAATTCGACTCCGGTAGCCCTTGTCGAAGCTCTGGGGGATGTTCTCGAAGAGAGCGGTATCGAGGCCAACGATATCGTTATCTGGGAGCGAACCAATCGGGAGCTGGAAGCGGCCGGATTCAAATTGAACGCCTCGAATTTCGGCCGGAGATGTCTGGGGACCGATAGCAAGGGTTTCGGATACGGTCGAAAGCTATATTCTTCTGGAAATGTAAGCTCTTTGATATCAAATATTTTGACCGATTTGATAAACTATAACATAAATGTTACGGTTCTCAAGGATCATTCCCTGGCGGGCTTATCGGGCGGGCTGAAGAATATGTACGGTGCCATTCATAATCCCAATAAGTATCATGACGACAATTGTGATCCGTTCGCGGCCCATGTCAATAATCTCGAACCGATCAGGGCCAGGAATCGTCTGACGATTATTGATGCGCACCGGGTTCAGTTTCATGGCGGCCCGGGATATGACAGCCGGTTTCTGCAACCATACGGCGGGCTGATCATATCGAACGATCCGGTTGCGGCCGATCGAGTCGCCCTTGAAATCCTGGAAAAAGTCCGTCGAAAAAACGGTAAACCGTCGCTGGCAGAAAGCGGCCGTCCGGTTAAATATCTCGCCTCGGCGGAAAAAATCGGCCTGGGGACGGCGACCATGGAGAAGATCGCTTTGAATATCCTGGAGGTTCAAGCCGGTGGCCGGGTCAGTCGGGGAGGGGAGCTGTAATGAAACGTCGTTTGTTCTTGAAGTGTCTTGGTTGCGGGGCGGCAACGGCGGCCGCCGTTCAGACCGATTTATGGCCCGAGGTGGTCGGCGGTCTTCAAAACGCCTGTGCTTTCGGATACACCAGTGAACTCTCCGAGGTAGAGGCTCGCTATTATGAGAAATTGCCCGAGGGAGGGATCGAATGTCGGCTTTGCCCGCGGCATTGCCGGATCACCGATCTCGAGCGGGGTTACTGCGGTGTCCGCGAAAACCGCGGGGACACTTATTATACACTGGTTTATGGCAAGCCCTGCGCGGTTAATGTCGATCCGATCGAAAAAAAGCCGCTTTTTCATTTTCATCCGGGGACAACCGCCTTTTCGCTGGCCACGGCCGGCTGCAACAGCAACTGCAAATTTTGTCAGAACTGGGATATTTCGCAGTCGCGTCCGGAGCAGACCGATAATCTCGATTTGCCGCCCGAGGAGATAGTCGCTATTTGCAAAAATCGCGGCGTTCCGACTATTGCCTACACTTATTCCGAACCGATTATTTTTTATGAATACATGTATGACACCGCGGCGCGGGCGCGCCGGGAGGGGATCAAGTCGGCTATGATCACCGGCGGCTATATTGAAAAGAAGCCGCTTCGGGATGCTTTCGCGGTTCTCGATGCGATCAAGGTGGACCTTAAGTCGATCAGCAATGAATTTTATAAAAACTATGTGGATGGCGAGTTACAGCCAGTTCTTAATGCATTGGTCGAGATCAAAAAGGCCGGTGTCTGGCTTGAAATCGTCAACCTGGTCATTCCCACCCTAAATGACAGCGACGACGATTTGCGGCGGCTGGCCTTATGGGTGAAGGCTAATCTGGGCGATGATGTGCCGGTGCATTTTACCCGTTTCCATCCGCAGTATCTTCTGGAGAACCTTCCCCCGACGCCGCCGGAGACGCTGGAGCGAGCCTATCAGATCGGCCGCGCCGAGGGCCTGAAATATGTTTATCTGGGCAACCTGCCGGGTCATCCGGCCGAATCAACGCGTTGCCCGAAATGCGGCAAAATTCTGATCGAACGACAGGGGTATCGTATCAGCAGGAATCTTCTCAAGGGCAACCACTGCCCGGAATGCCAAACCGAGATTCCCGGAATCTTTTAAATGGTCCGCAAAGCCTTCCTTCTGGGATTCTACTCTATCGGGGGGCAGGTACTCCTTTTGCGGGAACTGGTCGTCTCGTTTAACGGCGATGAGTTGTTTATCGGGACGGCTCTTTTCGGCTGGTTGGTATCGGTGGCCCTGGGAGCAGGCCTGGGAGGAAGGGGCAAGCCGAGGATTAGTATCTGGTGGCTATTCGGGATCGGGGCGGGGCTTCTTCCGCCGGTCATCGCCGCGCTCAGGCTGCTGCCGCTTATGATAATAGAAACGCCGGGGGAATTCATATCATTCATGACCGGGGTATGGCTTTCGATGGTTGCCATGTTGCCTGTTGGAGTCGTTTCGGGCTGGTTGTTTACTCGAATTGCGCGGGAGAGTCATCGCCCCTCGGAGTCGATTATCGAGGTATATCTTTTCGAGGGAGTGGGCGCTTTTGCCGGGGGAATCATCGTGACCATCATGGTCGGCTGGATTTTTTCCACGATGGGTATGGCGCTGGCGGTGGCCGGGGTG
>Ga0272444_10005854_pt1 | contig 10603 bp, 4 predicted proteins | sample SSMForm13_FD_201033 | JGI IMG/M metagenome (GOLD analysis project Ga0272444, IMG submission 201033) | Marine sediment archaeal communities from Little Sippewissett salt marsh, Falmouth, MA, United States - SSM-Form-13 | ecosystem: Environmental > Aquatic > Marine > Wetlands > Sediment ...
ACCGTGCTCCTTCCGGGAGTCGAAGACGCCTTCGTCACCGCCCGAGCTCTGACCACCGGGATTCCGGCGGGACGCGTGTCGGTCGTGCTCATCGACGAGGATGAGGGCGGCGTGCTTTCGCCGAAGCCACACGAGGGCGAAGAGGCGCTTCTGCTGATGAGCGGGCAGGCGCGGGTCAAGGTGGGCGAGGACGACTTCGTCCTCCACAACGGCGACTGCCTTCACTACTCCGGCAAGTCGGAGCACGCGGCCCAGTTCACCGGGAAGGGTCGGAACAAGGCGCTCTGGGTCCGAGTGATGCCGGGCACGATCCGCTGGTAGGAGCCGATCGACCGCGTGCCGCGCGGGACGGTCTCATGAGATCATCGAGGTCGGGGTGGAGTGTCCGCTCCGGCCTCTTCACATGCCGAAGCCGATTCCCATCCGGAGCGTGTTCTCTACGTGCCCGATGAGATAGGCGACGTCGACGGTGATGGCGTTGGACCCGGCGGTCACGGTCGCGCCCGCTCCCACCGAGAATTCCTCGAGCTCGCCCGGTCGAAGCGCCCGCCGGTAGCCGCCCCTCAGGGCCGCCGCCTCGAACACGCGGAGCTCCGCGCCCGCCAGGATCACGTCGTGGCGATCGACCCGGAGGGACTTCTCAAGATCGACCTCGATCGTGAGGTTCTCCCAGGGCCGGTACGCGACGCCGCCAACGAGATCCGTCGGAACGCCCTCCTCGTACGATCCCCTCGTCGAGCTGTCCCAGTTGAGGACGCCCGCGACGTTCCGCGCGGACAAACCCGCCGTGGCGGAGCCCGGCAACGGCACGACGGCGCCGAGGTCGAGCGCGAACCCGAGCGCGCTGCCGGAGACCTGATCGTCCGTGCTCGCGTTGTCGCCGAAAGACGCCCACCTCGTGCGGACGGTGGCGCCCGCCGCGACCGGGGTGTCGGCGGCCCATGGAGGTCCCGGGAAGGTCCTGGCCAACGCAACCAGCGCCGTCACTTCGGTGAGGACATCGTCGCCCGCGTGGATGATCCCGGCGCCGAGGGTGTATTCGTCGCCTAGGCGGAACGCGCCGGACGCGGTCGAGTACGGTACGAGTCCCATCTGGTCGCAGTACCCGATCGCGAACTCCCTTCCGCGTTCGACGAGCGCAAGACCGGCCGGATTCCAGTGTAGCGCGCTGGCGCCCGACGCGCGCGCGACGGCCGCGCCGCCCGTTCCCATTTCCGCTGCTCCGTACCCGACGTCGGCGAACGCGCCCGGTATGTCGGAGACCTGCTCCGCCGAAGCCGGGCCCGCGGCGAGCGCCGCGATCAGGAGGACTCCGGACGCGACGATGAGCGTCGCGAGCCGGGGGTCTCCGGTGCCGGGGCGTCGGGCGAGGGCCTGGGCCTTCATCTTCGTGCACCTCGTTTCGCGGTCCCGTGCGCCGCCCGACGGAAGGGGGCGGCGGTCCCGTGACGCCGCGCTACTTGACCAGGACCGCAGTGGCGAGCGCGGTCGCGTCGCCGCCCGTGTCCTTCGCCTTGATCTCGATCATGTACCGGCCGTTCCTCGCGATCTCCGCGTCGTCGGTCGTTCCGTCCCACTCGACGGACGCGCGGCCCTTGGCCTGCGGCCGGCCGGTCGCTACCTCCCGGACGAGCTGTCCGGTCATGTTGTAGATCCTGACCGTGACGAACGGCATGCGCGCCCGATCCGACGACAGGTCGTAGGAGATCTCGACCGGTCCGTTGTCCGGAGAGAACGGATTGGGTTCGATCCGGACGTCCGCGACTCCGAGCCCGCGGGAATCCACGATCGTCGCGTACTCGCCGAGGCGGGCGATGGAGAGCGACAAGCCTCCGGGCGCCGCCTCCGACTCCTGCCGCTCCCACCTCAGAAGGTCCCTGTTCCAGAGGACGACCGCGGCGCCGCTCCACGGGGCCGGCACGCTGAGCGTCGGGAAGCTCCCGTCGCGGAACGCGAGGCCGTTGGGCTTGAGGCGATAGCTCGGGCCGTGCACCTCGAACGTGTCCGACAGACGTTTGACGTCCGGGAGCTTCTCGTGGGACAGGTGGATGGTCTTGGTTTCCTCCAGCGCGCCCGCGACGATCGCGATCTCGAGACCCGCCGAATCCGAGTAGACCGCCTCGGTCGACGGGCCCACGACCGCGCACGCCGCCGCGTCGAGGTGTCCGACCACGCCTGACTCGGGCTCGCGGGCAGCGAGGGTGAGCTCGCCCAGATACCCGGGATCGCAGGCGAGGACGCCGGTCACCGGCTCGATCTCGCCCGCGCATGCGGGGGCGAGCGACCACACGAGGTCGACGTCGATGAGCCGATTGCCCGCGGCGAACGCGTCGCCCGAGAACGCGTACGCTCCGCCGGCCTCGACGACCGTCGGGCCGGTGACCTCGACGCGTTCGACCGCCGCGCGCTCGACCGTGAACTCGATGTCGGTGAGGGCCTGCCCCTCGGCGACGCTGATCGCCACCTGGGCGGGCGTGGTCGCGTACCCGACGCCGGACACGGACACGACGTAGCTGCCTGGCCTGACCTCCACGATCTCGAAGTCGCCCAGCTCGTCGGGCTCGGCGAGCGCCGATTCGCCGCCGAAGGCCGTGTTCGTCGCCACGACGCTCATGTCGCCGAACACGACGCCGTCGCCGCTCGGGATCAACCTCCCGGAGATCCGCGCGAAGTTCCTCGGGAGCGCGATCGTAACGTCCTCGGCGCCCGGTACGACGCCTCCGATCGTCACGTCGAAGTAGCCGGAGAGCACGGCGCTCACGCCGTAGCTCGACAAGGGCGGGAGGGCGTCGATCGCGAACGATCCGTCCTCGTCGGCGGTCGACGACCCGAAGTGTCCGAGGCCGTCCGACGCGGTGACCGCCGCTCCGGCGAGAGCCGTCGAATCGGCGGCGTCGAGAACGCGTCCGGCGATCCGTCCGGTGCTCGGGAGCATCGCGAAGTCGGCGTCGGCGGTCTCTGCGGGGACGTCGAGGAGCGGGTTCTCGGAATCCGGGTGGTAGGCCTCGCGCCACGCGTACACGCTGTATTGGAGCTCGGGATCGAGGCCGGAGAGCGTGTAGCGGCCCTCCGCATCCGTCCACGAGGTCGAGGCCGTGAACTCGCCGGCCTTGGCGCGAACCGTTGCGCCGGCTATTCCGGCGAAGCCGGTCCGGCGAACGGTCCCCGCGATCACCCCCGTCAGCTCCACGAGCCCGGCGTCGACAACGATGGCCTCCGATTCCGCGGGCGTCGCTTCCATGGCCAGAGAGCGATATCCGGCGCGGGACAGCTGGACCGCGACCGCGCCCGGCACGACGGAGTCGAGCTCGTACCGCCCGTCCGCGCCCGTCATCGCCGAGGCCGCGCCGCCCTGCCAGGCGGCCGTCACGAGCACGCCCGCGAGCGGCGTTCCGAGGGTCGAGTGCGTGACCAGGCCCTCGACGGACGCGAAGACCGGGTCCAGCTCGACCTCGAGATCGGTCGCCACGCCCGAGACGGCCTCGATGCCGTCGATGTGCTCGGACCGGTACCCGGGGCAGTCGACCCGAACATCGTAGAGCCCGTCTTCGAGCCAGATCGCGAACGCGCCGAGCCGATCGGTGCGCGCGGCCGTGCTGTCGCCCCACGAGGCGACGGCGCGGGCTCCTTCGATCGGCGCTCCGCCGGCGTCAGTGACGACGCCCGCGATCGAGCCGTCGTGCGAGGGCATGGTGAGGTTGAGGATCTCGACGGCTCCTTCGGGAAGCCCCGGGACCGTCGCGCGCGCGCTTCCGTGCGCGTCCGCCGCGGCCTCGAGCACGTACTCGGTGTCCGGAGCGACCCGCGCCGCGTACTGCCCGTTTGCGCTGGACGACGTCCTGTAGGAGGGCTCGAAGGCTCCGTCCGCGAACAGGAGGATGGTGGCCCGCCGTACCGGACCGCGGGAGTCGGTGATGCTGCCGCGGAGGAGAGCCGACTCGTCATCGACGGCAAGCTCGATCCCCGTTGCCGACTGCCCGGCCGCCAGGACGACGCCCACGGGCGCAGCCTCGCCGAACCCGTCCTTCGACGCGGTCACGGTCCAGTCGCCCGCCTCGACCGGCAGGACGAACTCGCCGTCCGCGTTCGTACGCGCCTCCGAACTCGACCCAGGAGCCTCGGCACTAACGACGGCCTCGGCCACGGAGTCCGCGCCGTGTGTCACCCGGCCCGCGATCGACCCGGCGCCCTCCGCGACCTCGAGGGTGATGCCCTCGAGCGACTGGTCGGGCGACGTGCCGATCACCATCGGCGGCGACGAGAGGTATCCGGCCTTGCTCGCGCGGAGCTCGTGGAGGCCGTGTGAAACCGCGAGCGAGAAGCCCCCGTCCGGGCCCGTAAGCGTCCACGCGGATCCGTCCGTGACGAGCGCCTCCGGGACGCCCGTGCCCGCCGAGACAACGTGTCCGGACACCAATCCGTCGAGAGTCCTGACCGGGAGTTCGACTCCGGTGAACGACTCGCCCGACTCGAGCGTGATCTGGTGCGGCCGCGATGCGCCGAAGCCCTGCGCCGCGGCGGTCATCTGATACGTCGCGGCCGGAGGAACGAGGACGAACTCGCCGTAGCCGTTCGTGACCGTCTCGACGGGCTCGCCGGACGACGGCACCGCCACGACGTCGGCTCCGACGATGGCCGCCTGGCCGTCGGTGACACGACCCACGATCGCGAAGGCGATCGGCTCGAGCACGATGGCCGGCTCGATCTCGACACTGCCGCCCGGCGAGACGACGACCTCCCTCGGGTCGCTCGCCTGGAACCCGCTCTTCTCCGCCCGGACGGACCACCGGCCCTGCGCGAGCTCGAGCGCGAAGCGGCCCGTGGCGCCCGTCGTTACGGCGGACGCTCCGTTGTCGCCCTCGGCGCGAACGGTCGCGCCGGCGACCGGGCCTCCGCCGTGATTGATCACGTTGCCGGTCACGACGCCCGGATTGCCGACGAGCGTCAGGGGCTCGTCGAGCTCGAGATACGTTCCCGCCGCCACCGTCACCGTCTCGGGGCCGGCCGGCTCGTAACCCTGCTTCTCGGCCGTGAGCGCCCAGGTTCCGGAGTCGACCTCGAGCACGAAGTTCCCGTTGGCGTCGCTCGTGCCGTCCACGATCTCCTCACCGCGCGCGGCGAGGACGTCCGCGCCGAAGACGGGATCGTCGACCTCGTCGATGACGACGCCGCGGATGCGCTCCGGGGCCCTCCTCATCTCGATTCGGACCGCCTCGGTCTGGTCGGCCTCGATCGTCGCCTGCGCCGTCGTGTCCACGAAGCCCTGTTTCGTCGCGTGGAACAGGTAGTCGCCAGGGACCAGTTCCCTCTCCGCGATCCCGTTCTCGTTCGTCACGACGGGGATCAGGTCGATGCCTCCGGCGAGGAACTCGATCTCGGTCAGCACCCACGGCAGCGCGTCGCCCGCGGCCTCCGTGACGACGCGGGCCGTTCCGGTGTCCGTGGCGAACACGAAGCCCCGCGTGTCCGTGGCCACGCCGCGCCCGGCCTCGTCGATCGCCACCACGCGCCAACGGTAGTCCCCGCTCACGAGGAAGCTCCCGACGTGCACCTCCGCCCGAGGCTCCGTCGTGGCTCCGCTCCACACGGGGTAGCTGGCCTCGCCTCCGCCGAGCGCTCTGTGCTCGTGGATGTAGAGGTAGTACACGGACGCGCCGACGTCGTCCCACTCGAACTCGACGAGATCCTCGGTGATCGCGACGGAATCGGAAGGGGACGAGAGCTCCGGCCGCGTCAGGTCGGCCGCGACGTCCACGGTGAACGACGAGATGCCGGAGCCCGCTACCGACGTCAGGAGCGGGTGGTTTCCGTAGTTGTTCAGGATGAACCAGTTGTAGTCGAAGCCGGCCATGAGTGGGGGGCTGGTTCCGTTCGAAGCGACGAAGTGGCCGGAGGGATCGAGGCTCCCGTACTGGATGGCGGTGCCGCCGGTGATCGCCTGCCAGATCAGGTTGGCACCGTCGAGCACGAACTCGCCCTCCACCTCGATGATCTCGGCCTCCGTGTCGGAGACGATCACGTGGTAGTAGGGCACGCCGTCAACCGGATCCCATTCGAGGAGGGTCGTCGTCTCGTGGAGAACCGAGCCGCCCGGGGGCGCCGTCGGTCCCGGGAGGATCGGGGATTCGATGATCAGCACGAACTCGCCCGACACATCGGACGAGTTGACGTCGGCCAGCACGCAGAAGTGGATGCCGGGGTCGATGTCCTCGTAGATCGCCTTGAGCGTGAGCGACTGGACGCCCTCGGTGTTCGTCGACTCGATGTAGTATCCGGGCGCCCAGCCGTAATCGATCCGGCACCTCACCGGCTCCTCCCACGAGACCGTGAACCACTCGTCGAGGGCGACGAGCTCGTGGGGGAAGTCGAGAAGGGTGATGTCCGCGGCGGCAGGGGTTGGCAGGAGGACGACCGACGCGAGCGCGGCCACGGCGGCCAGTCCGGCCCACGCCGGACCGGCTACGTGACGCGCGTGCGCCCGCCGGCTCGCCCTCGGCTTCTTGAGTCCTACCGTTCGCATGCGCGCTTTCCTCTCGAGCCCGCGCCCGTTCCTAGAACTCGTGAGCGAACGAGAGCCGCAGCACCTGGAGGGGCACCGCGACCACGAGGAGGTCCATCGTCATGCTCTCGCTCAGCTGGAACTGGTACGCCAGGTTGGCCAGAGGGATCAGGATGTCGCCGCCCGAGCCGTCCTTCGCGGAGCCGCTCCTGAGCGTTCCCCGGATGACCCCGCCGCCCACCCGGAGGCCGCCGAAGTCGGCCTCGAGTCCCAACCCGTCGGAGGGCTCGATCCCCTCGGACTCGTCCTTGAGATCGAATCCGAGGCGGCCCGAGTAGCGCCGGTATTCCAGCGTCGTGACGACGCGGCCTGTCCGGATCGAGACCGCCGCGCCCGCGTACGACGGCAGATGGAGGATCAGGGGGTCGCGCTCGGTGGTTTCGGTCCGTTCGGTCGCGGTCGGTTGGGAGGCGCTGATATCCGCGAGCTCCAGTCCACCGTCCGACGCGGCGGGTATCATGTTCTCGACGGTCGTGTACGAACCTTCGAGCGAAAGCCGAGGTGCGCCGACGTAGAGCGCGTCGACGGTCAGCCAGTCGCGGGGGCGCCACGAGCCGCCGGCGCTCCAGCCGATCGCGTCACCTCGATACGCGCCCCACCCCGAGAGTCCGAGCTCGTTGTGCCACGGGTCGTCGGGGTCGTTGAACGCGTGCTCCTGTCCGCCGTAGTCAACGATGCCGTCGGCGCGGAGGACGGCGGACGCGGTGGCCGAGGCGTGATAGCGGCTGACGGAGGCGCCGACCGCGACGCCGCGCGCGACCTCCGAGCCGGCCGCGAGCGTCACCTTCTCGATTTCGAAGGAGGCCTGAGCGGCAGCGTCCGCGAAACACCGGAGTTCGATCGGGATCTCGCCGTCGCCCTCGGACTTGACCGCCGCGGCGAAGGCCTCGATCCCCGTCTCGACGAGGTCGAGCCCGATGGACAAGGGCTCTTCGATGGCGGCCCCCGTGACGACGCGGCCCACGCGGAACGCCACGGCGCCCGAGATGACTCCCGCCTGCTGCCCGACGTTCGCGTCGAGGACCGGGTAGATCGGATCGAGGCCGTGCGCCGCCACGTCCTCGACGGCGTCATCGATCGCCGAGGCGGCGGCGTCCTCGAGGCGGATCATCTCGGAGACCGAAGCGCCGATGGGGGGGAGCACGTCCAACAGGAGGCCGTTCGCCGAGAGGAAGGCCAGCCCGGCGGGATTGCCCGAGACGGAGGCGACTCCCGCCCGGACAGTGCTCACGCGGCTGCCGAGGCCGTCGGGGCGACCTCCGGCCCCGTAGAGGAAGCCCACGGAGATGCGGGCGTCGGAAGAGAGACTACCGCCCTCGAGATACTCGAGGGCGCCTGAGTCGCCGCCCGCGACGGCAGACACGCTCATCGCCGCCACGACGGCAGCCGTCAGGATGACGGCACCCCCCCGTGCCTTCATTGCACCCTGCCTCTCGGTCTAATCCCTTGTGACGCTTGAGGTTGTGGGCCTGATCGACGTTCCATGCTCAAGCGTGCAGACTGGCATAATTGTCATGCAATAGCCGTGCCACCCCCGATTGACACTCAAAGGGGCGGCTGCTAGGCTCTCGCGGCTCGGGGCAGCCCGAGCAGCCACGGAGGGAGTTGAGATGAGGTCGATGGAGCCCGAACGTCAGGATGCTCAGGCCGGTCGAGGGATGATTCGGGGGTTCGCCGACATCGGCGTCGGCACCCTCGTCTCGCGGCTGTCGGGGTTTGCGCGCGAGGTCGTTACGGCGGCGTTCTTCGGCGCCGGGACCGCGATGGACATCTTCGTCGCGGCCTTCACGATCCCGAACCTCCTGTGTCGGGTGCTCGGGGAGAGCGCGGTCGAGTCCGGCTTCATGCCGCTCTTCAAGGGCACGCACGCGCGGGGCGAGACCGGTCGCGCGTGGGCGCTCGCCGGGCGCACCACGAACGCGCTCGCGCTCACGCTCCTGGCCGTCGTCGTCGCGGGGATCGCCGCGGCGCCGCTTCTCGTCCGGATCGTCGCGCACGGGTTCGAGGGTGAGGTCGCGCGCGAGACCGTGCGGATGACGAGGCTGATGTTCCCGTTCGGCCTGGCCATCGGCATGGCGGCCCTCATGGGCGCGATCCTCCTGGCGTTCGGGCGATACCGCGTCTACAGCCTCGCGCCCGTGCTCCTGAACGTCGGCATCGTGGGATCGGTCCTGGCGCTGGCCGGCCGCCTGAGCTACACGAGCTTGGCGATCGGCGTCCTGGTGGGCGGAGCGCTCCAGTTCCTGGTGCAGGTGCCGTTCGTTCGGGCGATCGCGAAGTCGGACGGCGAAGCGCTCTTCAGGAGGGGACTGAATCCGGGCGACCGCGACCTCGGCGAGGTCGGGAAGCTCACCGGCCCCGTCGTCCTCGCCTCGGCCATCCAGCGGGTCGGCGTCATCGTCGACCGCACGATTGCGTCCTTCCTGGTCCCCGGGAGCATCTCCTCGCTCTACTACTCGTTTCGGCTCGTTCACCTGCCGTACGCGATCCTCGCGCTTGCGGCGGGGAGGTCGGCGGCCCCCGTCCTCGCCGAGAGCTACGCGCTGGGGAAGCACGACGAGTTCAGGCGCACGTTCGTCTCCGGCTTCCGCATGAACCTCGCGTACCTCGCGCCCGTCGTCATCCTGTCGGTCTGGTTCGCCCGGCCGGTCGTGGGGCTCGTGTATCAGCGCGGCGCCTTCGACGAGACGGACCTCGCCATGACGGCGTCCGCGTTCGCGCTCTACTCGCTGGGGCTCGTCGGCATGGGGATCGTGTTCCTGCTCGTGCGCGCGTTCGCCGCGAGGCTGAACACCAGGACCCCGGTCAAGGTCTCCGTCGCCGCGTTCCTCCTCAACGTCGCGTTGAACCTCATCCTCGTCAGGACGCCCCTGCGGCACGCGGGCCTCGCGCTCGCGACCTCGATCACGTTCACCGTCCACGCCGTCGTGCTCCACGTCATCCTGAACCGCGACATGGCCGCCCACGGCGAGCCGATCGCGCCGTCGGACCTCCTCAGGCCGGGTTCGAAGATCGCCCTTTCGAGCGCGGCGCTCCTGGCTGTACTCTGGTTGGCGGATGGGGCGCTTGGCATGCGCCTTGCTGGATCCCAGGCAGTGGGCCGCCTGGTGCGGATCGCGGCGGTCGGCGGCGCCGGAGCGGCCGCGTACACCGCCGTCGCTGCGCTCCTTCGGGTTCCGGAGATCGCCGGCCTCCTCGGCGGACGCAGGCGCTCGGCGAAGTGAGGTGGTGCATGGACCCGTCGGTTCTCGTCACGGGAGGAGCGGGCTACATCGGGAGCGTGACCGTCGAGCGGCTCGTTCGGGCCGGCCGACGCGTCGTCGTGCTCGATGACCTCTCGAAGGGACACCGCGCTGCCGTCGCGGAGGGCGTTCAGCTCGTCGTGGGCGACGTCGGCGACCGCGGGCTGGTCGAGGGCGTCCTTCGAGAGCACCGGGTCGGGGCCGTCATCCACTTCGCCGCCAGGAGCCTGGTCGGGGAGTCGATGGAGCGGCCGGCCGACTACTACGAGAGTAACGTCGTGGCGGGTGGCCGGCTGCTCGAGGCGATGGCGGCGGCGGGCGTGGCCAGCATCGTGTTCTCCTCATCGGCGGGCGTCTACGGCGAACCCGAGTCGGTTCCGATCAGCGAGTCGCACGCGACGCGCCCGGTCAACGTCTACGGGGACACCAAGCTCGCGTTTGAGCGGGTCCTCGAGTGGCGTGCCGACGCGTCGGACCTTCGCTACATCTCTCTCCGTTACTTCAACGCCGCCGGGGCCTCGGAGGCGTCCGGTGAGGATCACCGGCCGGAGACGCATCTGATCCCGATCGCGCTCGAGGTCGCGCAGGGGAAGCGCGACGGCCTGATCGTCTTCGGCGATGACTACGACACGCCCGACGGCACCTGCATCCGCGACTACATCGACGTACGCGATCTCTCCGACGCGCACATCGCGGCCCTCGCCGCGCTGGACGGGGGACGCTCCGGAATCTACAACCTGGGGAACGGAGAGGGGTGGAGCGTCCTCAACGTGATCGACGCGGCGGCCCGGGTCACGGGCCG